>JADMIO011851731.1_pt1 | contig 61020 bp, 41 predicted proteins | sample 8958161 | NCBI WGS metagenome assembly JADMIO01 (sample SAMN16585339, study PRJNA669376) | soil metagenome | isolation source: Crop rotation soil | place: USA: Cullars Rotation, Alabama | collected 2011
CCGCGACTTCAAGTCACGTGAATTCCAAGCTTCGGATCCCACTGTGCTGGAAAGTTCCTTTTGCAGGAACGATCTTAAGATCGGGGTAAAAAGATGAATAGAGTGATTTTACCAAACCTTCAAAACCATTAAAAACACTTAATACCAAAACCTGGCAGCAGGTTGCAAAAGCGATCACGCCTGTAGTAACCCATGAAATGATGTTGATGGCATTGGCAGATTTCTTTCCTTTAAAATACCGCCATGCAAAAAGGAACTGCATTATGTTTTATGAATTTTTTTTACCGTTTTCTTCCTTCGACTTAATGTCTTTGAAAAGCTGTTCCATCTTATCTACATAGTCAAGTGTATCATCAATAAAAAAACTAAGCTGAGGCATGCTGCGCAACTGGTGTTTAACCCTTGCAGTAAGTTCACGTTTTATTTCCCAGCTCCTATCTTTTATTACCTGTAATGTATGTATGGGGTCTTTTACTTTGAAAAAACTAAGGTATATTCTTGCGTCAAACAGGTCGGGTGTGATCTTTACAGAAGAAATGGATATCATACCCCCATCAAGCATTGAAAGTCCAAGGCGTTGAAAGATCTCGTTCAGATCTTTTTCCAGTACAGATGCCACTTGTTTTTGTCTTTTGCCTTCTAACATATGTTTACGCTGTTTATCGCTGTAAAATTACTTACTTTGCAGGGTTTTATCAGTTTTATATTTTAAGCAAGGCATGAAGAGTTTACGAACCATTTTCAGGTACATCAAAAAATATCCGCGGCTTATTGTCAGCTATTTTGGATTCAATATACTGTCTTCTATTTTCGGAGTAATATCATTAGGTTTATTAAGCCCGTTCCTGATGCTCATCTTTAAGCAGGGTGATATACTTAAACAGGCAACCGGTACAGGTTTTTTCAGCAGGATTAACCCAGTGAATTATTTTAAAGAATGGTTGTCCGGATTAATCGCCCAACCCGGTGGTAATATCAAGGCGCTGATGGTTATTTGTGGCGTTGTTTTTACAGCTGTGCTTTTAAAGAACGTTTGTGCTTACCTGAGCATGTATTTCTTAAATCCCATCCGCAACAGGATCTTGAATGATATGCGCAGTAACATGTATTCAAAAATACTGCAGCTGCCGATCGGGTTCTTCAGTGAGCAACGCAAAGGAGATATCATGAGTAAACTTTCCAATGACCTTGGTGATGTGGAAGCATCTACCGTTAGTGTTTTGGAAAGTGTGTTCCGTGAACCCATCACCATCTTATTGTTCTTTATATACATGGTGATACTCAGCCCCCAGCTTACACTATTCCTAGCCATCTTTTTGCCCGTTGCAGGTTTTATCCTTGGAAGGATCGGGCGATCATTAAAAAAAGAAAATAAGTCTGTGCTGCACCAGTTCGGTGTATTGTTTTCAACTATTGAGGAGACACTTGGTGGTATCCGCATTATCAAAGCATTCAATGCGGAAAAAAAGATCCAGAAAAAATTTGAAGAACAAAATGAGGCAATGTATCATTTGAAGAACAAAGCAAACAGGAGGAGGGATCTTGCATCGCCTGTTTCAGAGGCATTGGGCGTAACAGCGGTGCTTTGTATCCTATGGTACGGAGGCAGGCTGGTCTTAAGCGGCGATCCTGGTTTTACATTGAATGCCGGTGATTTTCTTGCATACATCGCTATCTTCACTCAATTGATACAACCGTTGAAAGCCTTGTCCAGCGCCTCTTACAATATACAAAAGGGTGCTGCAAGTATTGAGCGGATCGAAGGATTGATAAATGAGAATGTTGGCATAAAAGAATTACCCAATGCGCAGGAGTTAAAAACATTTTCGGACTCTATCGAATTAAGGAATGTAGGTTTTAGTTACGAGGATAAGCCGATCCTGAAAAATATAAACCTTACTATCGGAAAAGGAAAAACGATCGCGTTGGTTGGAAGCAGCGGGGCAGGGAAGAGTACGCTTGCAGATCTTATTCCAAGATTCATTGATGCAGCTGAAGGAGAGGTTTTGATCGATGGGGTTAACATAAAAAATTATACACTGCATTCCATCCGCAACCAGATGGGTATCGTTACACAGGAAGCCATTTTATTCAACGATACGATAGCAAATAATATCGCACTGGCAAAAGACAATGCATCAAAGGATGAGATCATCCATGCAGCAACGATTGCCAATGCGGCAAATTTCATTTCAACAAAAGAGAACGGCTATGAAACGAATATCGGCGACCGTGGCCTGAAACTTAGTGGCGGAGAACGTCAGCGGATGACGATCGCAAGGGCTGTGTTAAAAAATCCGCCGATACTTATACTTGATGAAGCTACTTCTTCACTGGATACTGAAAGCGAAAGACTGGTACAGGATGCGATCAATAACCTGATGAGCAACCGTACTTCTATTGTAATTGCACACCGCTTAAGCACCATTCGTCATGCCGATGAGATCATTGTACTTCAAAAAGGAGAGATCGTTGAAAGAGGAACACATGATAGCCTGATCAATCAAAACGGCTTTTATAAAAGATTGGTTGACATGCAGGAAGTTAAGTAGACACTCGATAAATTCAACGGATACCGGCTGCCCTAACGTATAGAATTAATAAAGCATTTGAAACCTAAGTAAGCTAATATTCCTTTTCTTTTTTATCTTTCAGGTGCCAATATTAATTCATGAGATCTTCTTTATTATTCCTGTGTATATGTTTTTTTGCATTCATTTCCACGAATGCACAATCGCCCGGTGGTATTTCTGCAAGTAATACCATGTGGTTAAGGTCCGATATAGGATTGACCAGCAGTGCAGGCATCATATCACAATGGCAGGAGTTATCAGGCGCATCTGTTACCGGTAATTTTACAGTTCAGCCTCTGAATGGCACAATCAATATACAAACAGGCCCTACGGTTATTGATGCAGGCATTAATTTTAATCCTTACCTGAGATTTGATGGCATCACGAATTCTCTATCGAGTACAAATATATTCCCGGGAACATCGTTGGTTACCAATAGTAACGTCACTGTTTTCCAGGTGCTGAATGTAAAAGGAGGAATTGTTTGGCTGAAATGGGAAACCGACCAGGTTGGAGCAACAGCCAGGCTGGGTTTTGAGAATGCTGCCGGCAGCATCAGGTTTGATTTTCCTAAAGCTGTTCCTGCTTCTGCAGGCCAGAACATCGGTATTAGCAATGTGCTCAATAAACATTCACTTTCGACAGCATATGCAGATGCCAGTTTATCGGTTAACAGGTTAAATGGCGCTACAGATAATACACTTGCTATTCCAGGCCCGGGCAATTTTTCCGCGGTGAATGATAAAGTTGTAATTGGAAATGAGAACCTGATCAATCTGCCAGCACAGGTAGATATTGCCGAGATCATTATTTATGCTTCTACATTATCGGCTGCTGAACGAAATAAAATTGAATCTTACCTGGCAGTAAAGTATGGATTTACCCTTAACCAGGCCGCTGCCAATGCAAATGATTATACTGCTTCGAACGGAACAATTATATGGGATAGGGCAGCTAACAGTGGTTATGCCAATGATATTACCGGTATCGGAAGAGATGATGCTTCTGCTTTATCACAGAAGCAATCCAGATCGATCAATGCAACTTCATTGGTAACATTGTATAATGGTACTTATGCAGCCGGCAATTTTCCTTTATTGAATTCTGCAAATACAAATAGCTTTTCCAACGATGTTTCTTATGTATTGATCGGGGATAATGCAGGAACTACTGCACTTGATCAATGTATTTTTAATGGGAAGGCGCAACGCATGCAACGTGTATGGAAGGTCAGTAAGACAGGACCGGCCTTCCCGGTAACGCTTGCTGTTGACCAGGCTTCCGTTCCTGCATCAGTAAAAAATATCATTGTTTCAACAAACCCTGCTTTTCCACCGGCAAGCACCACTTTATATCCCGTTACTATTGCCAATGGAAAGATATATGCCGATGTTACACTTAGCCACAACGACTATTTCAGTTTTTCATCGGATACATTGATCGTTACCATGGTTGCAACTCAACCGCTGTGTTCCAATCCAAATAGCGGTGGAGTAACCACTACGGTTACAGGCGGTAATCCGCCATTCACTTATTCCTGGTCTCCTTCCGGGCAAACTACGGCCAATCTTGTAAATGTTGCAGGAGGAACCCATATATTGACGATCACCCAGGGCACCTGCCAAAGTACTCAACAAATAACTTTAACAACCCCGGTATCACCAGCATCACCTGTTGCCAACAGCGTTTCTGTTTGTACCGGTAACACAGCTACACTCACTGTGCAAAATCCTGTTGCAACCTATACTTATGACTGGTATGCGGCATCAACAGGTGGAACAGCACTAGGTACCGGAACTTCTTTTGTAACCCCTGTTATAATTGCAAATACAACTTATTATGTTGAAGCGGTAGATGGAACCTGTAATAGTATACGCACACCCGTTACAGTTAATATAACATTGGTTACAGCTCCTTTGACGAATGCTGTAACAGTTTGCCCGGGCAGTACAGCAACCCTTACCGTGCAAAACCCGATCGCAGGCTATACTTATGACTGGTATGCGACAGCAACAGGTGGCACAGTACTGGGTTCAGGTACATCTTTTACTACTCCTGTTATAACAACAGCAACAACTTACTATGTGGAACCTGTAAATACCGGTTGTAGTGGTACACGTGTAGCCGTTCCTGTAAACTTAAATATTGTAAGCCCACCAACTGCGACTGACGTTTCGGTTTGTTCTGGAAATACCGCGACCCTGTCTGTGCAAAACCCTAATGCAGCTTATACCTATGACTGGTATGCTACTGCTACTGGGGGTACAGCGGTGGGTACGGGCGTTACCTACACTACTGGTACAATTTTATCAGCAACAATTTACTATGTTGAATCTTCTGATGGTACCTGCAGTAGTACCAGGACAACCGTTGCGGTAACTTTAATCGCCCCTCTTAATTCGCCTAATGTATCAGCGACAAATATTACAGCCAACAGCATCACATTTACATGGCTGCCTGTGCCTGGAGCATCTGGCTACGAGGTATCCGTGAATGGCGCAGCTTATATTTCTCCCAGCAGCGGGCCTAACGGAATAACACATACGGTTAGTGGCTTGTCTAGTTCGCAGACAGTGACAATAAGCGTCGTTGCACTTGGCACACCGCAAGCTTGCGGGAACAGTGCTACGGGAAATGCAACAGCCAAAACCCTGGGTGGTGGCTTTTATGTTCCAACAGCATTTACGCCAAACGGCGACACAAAAAATGATATATTGACTCCTTTTTTTCCAAACGGTGCAGTTCTCGAATATTTTACAATATATAACCGCTGGGGACAAAAAGTCTTTACAACAAGAACCATAGGAGCAGGGTGGGATGGCAAACTAAGCGGGAAAGCTCAACCTGTTGGTACATATGTATGGATATGTAGATACAGTTACCTGTCTGCAGAAGGCATTGTTGAGAAGGGAACTTTCACACTCCTGCATTAAAACATTTTTTTTCGGGGAAGCTTCAATCCAGTACTTCGTATAGTATTTCGGGTTTTGATTTATTCTTCAGGTTCATTTCTCCTACTTTATTACAGTTGAAAGATCCCTTTACTTTTTCATAAGAACATTCATTGATGATGATCTGCCCCGGCCTGGCAACCGATTGAAACCTCTGTGCTGTATTCACTGTGTCTCCAATAACGGTATAGTCGAGCCGCTTTAATGTAGCAGACCCGATATTGCCCGAGATCATCTCGCCACTGTTGATACCAATAGAGACCATCGGGGAAAAATTGTTGCTTTGGGGCAATGCTGCAATTTTGTTTTTTATTGCAAGGCATGCATCAATGGCCCTGTCAAGCTGGTAATCACCTTTGAATACAGCCATCACGCAATCACCAATGAATTTATCTATAAGTCCGTTTTGTGCAATGATCTCTTTTGCCATCACATCAAAATATTTATTAAGAAGCTGCACAACAGTATCAGGTGATTCTTTTTCACTGATGGATGTAAAGCTGCATATATCAATAAATGCAACTGTTGCTTCAACTGTTTCATTTTCCATCAATGAATTTTCATATTCACGGCTGCCCATAAAGTTCAGTACATTCTCATCCACATACATTTTCAGGATATTGTTTTCTTTAATGGCCTTGAGTGTTTCTTTTATTTGTGAAACATGTTTCAATGTTTTTTCCATGGTCACATTCAGGTCATCGAAATTGATGGGCTTGGTAATAAAATCGAATGCACCGCGGTTCATGGCAGTGCGGATATTCTCCATATCGCCGTAAGCAGAAACGATCACTGATTTTATCAGGGGGCTTGTTTCATTCAGCCTGCTTAATAATGTAAGGCCATCCATTTCAGGCATATTGATATCACTCAATAAAATATCAACATCCGGATTTTGAGTGATCTTCTCCAACGCATCATTGCCATTCACTGCAAAAATGAATTCATATTGATGATCTCTTATCTTCTGGCGAAACTTCTGCTTTATAAGTACTTCCAGGTCTGTCTCATCATCCGCCACTAATATTTTTGTAATCATTGTATGATTTTGAGTTTTTCTTTTAAAAGGGTGAAGTCAACCGGCTTGGTTAAAAAATCATCTGCTCCCAGTCGTTTGGCAGTATTAAAATTCTCCGCATCGCCGTAGGCAGTTATCATCATTACAACCGGTGGAGGTTTGTGATATTTCTGCTTGATGTGTTCCAGTAATTCCAGGCCGCTCATGCCGGGCATATTGATATCAGATAATATCAGTACGGCTTCATGTTCATGGCCATTCAGGTAGGTTAATGCTTCTTCGCCCGAAAAAGCAAATACGAACTGCATTTCATTGTTCCGGATCTCTTTCCTGAAACGTTGTTCAAAAAGTACCTGGACATCTCTTTCGTCGTCGACAACTAAAATTTTCATTTTGCTGATTATATTGGTAAGATAATAATAAATGTCGTTCCTTCTCCTTCCTTCGTCTCAACTTTAAGTTCTCCGCCATGTCCCTTCGTAACAATATCGTAACTCATACTTAAACCAAGGCCGGTTCCCTGTCCTGTAGGTTTGGTAGTAAAGAAAGGCTGAAATATTTTGTCCAATACTTTTGGAGAAATGCCGTTACCATTATCTTTTACACTCATTTCTATTTTATTATTCAGTTTTTTTGTGCTGACAATGACTGTTGGCTCATAACTATTAACTGTTAGCTTTTTCTTTTCATCCACCACATAAAATGCATTGGTGATCAGATTTAAGATTACTCTTCCGAGATCCTGTGGAATGATATTGATCTTTCCTATTGATGGATCAAGATCTGTTTCAAATTTTGCATTGAAAGATTTGTCTTTAGCACGAAGTCCGTGATAAGCCAAACGCAAATATTCATCTGCCAGGGCATTGATGTCCGTTGGTTCTTTTTGCCCTGTGCTGCTACGGCTATGTTGCAGCATTCCTTTTACGATAGCGTCAGCACGCTTACCATGATGATTTATTTTTTCTAAGTTTTGTTTGATGTCATTTGCGATGGCCTCGGCTTCCGTTACATTTCCTTTCTTCACTTCATCAATCATTTCATCTATCAGTTCATTACTCACATCCGAAAAATTATTGACAAAGTTCAATGGGTTTTGAATTTCATGAGCAATGCCGGCGGTGAGTTCACCGAGGGAGGCCATTTTCTCTGATTGGATGAGTTGGGATTGAGTTGACTTAAGATCAGTTAATGTTTTTTCCAGTACTTTATTGGCTTTTTGTTTTTGTTTATTGTTCCTGTAAAAAATAATTGCCAGCAACAACAATACGGCAATACCTGCGGTAAAAAAATATGTTCTTATTTTATTCTGGTAATTGATCTTATCTTTTTCTACATTCTGCAAACGAAGCTGTTCATTTAAGGTAACCGCCTGGAATGCAGTCAGGCTTTTGATCCTAGACTTATATAAGCTGTCTTTAACTACTAAAGTAAGTTCCTGGTATTTTAGTGTGCTGTCGGTTTGGCCCCTCATTTTATATGCGAGGTAAACATTTTCATAAACTGTTCCCAGGTTTACCCTGTACCATCGTACAATGCCAAGTTGCTTCATCGTTTCCAGGCTTTTAATTGCATAATAAAGTGCTGAATCTTTTTCACCGGTATCAATAAAATGTTTAGCAAGAAAATAATAGCTATTGGTCAGCGCATTCAGATTATTTGCTTCTTTGGAGGCCTCCATACCTTTATAGTAGTATTGCAGGGCCAGTGGTACGTCTTTTTTTTCATTATAGATATTCCCCATGGTGAAATAAACCTGGCCAAGATATTTTTTAAATCCTGTTTTTAAATTCAGTTGTTCCGCCTCCTGCTCATAATCAAGGGCAGAATCAAGATTGTTAATTGTCATATAGGTTCGGCCAATATTCATGGCTGCCATCATTTGCCTGATTGGGTGATTGATCTCAATTGCTATCCTCCTGGCTTCTTTATAATGAAAAATCTCTTGCTCTGAATTCTGCGTTTCCCGCATCAATATAGCGAACATATGATGCGTATATGCAAGTATTAAAAGTCTCTTGTTACCATTGAATGCACTCGAAAACAATAACCATGTTGACTGCTTGTCATTTTTAGGGTCTTCAGTAATTTTGAATGCATCTAATACGTTTTTTAGTCCATCCGCATATTTTCCTAATCCTATTAACTGGTATGCCGTATTATCAAGATAAAAAGCTTCAGCAAGTATCTCATGGTATTTTTTTGCAAGCGCCAGGTTTTGATCAGCATAATAAAGTGCAGAATCTTTGTTGGATTCCTCATAATAATCATACAACTCCTTTCCAATATTGTAACGAAAGGAATCAACAGTTGCATGTAAATAGGCATTTCGCAAACTATCAACAGAATGTTGTGCGTTTACTAGTGTCGGGAAAAATAAAAGCAATAATATTTTAGAGATGTGCTTCATCAAGTTTATTGATTTGGTAATTGTATGATAAATGTTGATCCTTCTCCTTCCTTAGTCTCTACTTTCAACTCTCCACCATGTGCTTTTACAATGTCATAACTCAAACTCAAGCCCAGCCCTGTTCCCTGGCCGGTTGGCTTGGTGGTAAAGAATGGCTGGAATATTTTCTCAAATACTTTTGGTGGAATACCATTACCGTTATCTTTTACACTTATTTCTATTATGTTATTCAATTTTTTGGTGCTGACTATGACTGTTGATTCAAAAGCTATTGGCTGTGAGCTCTGAGCTGTTAGCTTTTTCTTTTCATCCACAACATAGAACGCATTCGTAATTAAATTGAGAATAACCCTGCCAATATCCTGTGGAATAATATTGATATTACCAATGCTGTTATCGAAATCGGTTTTCATGGTTGCATTGAAAGATTTATCCTTTGCTCTCAAACCATGATAAGCCAATCTCAAATATTCATCTGCCAGTGTATTGATATCTGTTGGTTCTTTTTGCCCACTGCTGCTCCGGCTGTGCTGTAGCATTCCTTTTACGATCGCATCAGCACGCTTGCCATGATGAGTTATCTTTTCAAGGTTTTGAACAAGATCATTCGCAATAACTTTCACTTCTGCTGTATTTCCCCTATCAACTTCATCAACCAGTTCTTTTGTCAACTCACTACTCACTTCAGAAAAATTGTTAACGAAGTTCAATGGGTTTTGAATTTCATGAGCAATACCGGCAGTGAGTTCTCCCAATGAAGCCATTTTTTCTGACTGAATGAGTTGGGATTGGGTGGATTTTAAATTGCTGAGGGTTGATTCTAAAACTTTATTGACTTTTTGCTTTTGCCGGTTGTTGCGATAAAGAATAAAACCGATTATAAGAAATACTCCCAGTCCGATTAGCAATGCATATGTTCTGATCTTATTTTTTGTGGCAGTCTTCTCCTTTTCCAATTCCTGCAACCTTAGCTGATCGTCAAAAGAGAGTTTTTGAACCTTGTTTAAATTTTCTATTTCCCCCCGGTAACTGCTGTCCTTGATGATAATGGCAAGCTTACTGTATTTAAAAGCGCTGTCAATTATATTATTCATTTCATAACTGTCCGATAATGTTGTATAAGCATTTCCAAGGTCAAAACCATGTACCCCCGAGGACTGCAGGCTTGACAAGGCTTTACGTGAATAGTATAAACTGGAGTCTTTGTTCTTTTCCCTGGTAAGATAAAAATTTGCCAACGTAGAATAACACTCATTTAAAACAGCAATATTATATTGTTCGGTAGCTGATCGTATCCCCTTATGAAAATACTGAAGCGCCAGTGCTTTATTTTCTTTTAGCAAATAGAGATTGCCTGTTAAAAAATACACATGGGATATATATGTTTTTTCTCCTGCCTGGATAAATATCCGGGCAGCATTTTCTTCCATCACCAATGCAGAATCTGACTTGCCAAGTGAAAGGTAAACACCGCCCATATTCATGTTCACAAAACCAAGCAATGCAGTATCTCCGATTTCTTCAGCGATCCTTTTTGTTTCATTGTATTGAAAGATCTGTTGATCAGTCTTGTCAATAGTGCCCATTAAGTGCCCAAAATCATGGTGCACATTTGCAAGTACCTCCAATCTCATCTTGCGTGGGTTTGAGCTTGTATCCCTGGACCATGTTTTATTTTCATTTTCCGGGTCCTCTGCAATTTTCAGGGCCACGGGAAAACACTCGTACGATTCGGGTAACCTGCCTAAATGCATCAGCACATAGCCCTTTAAGTCAAGGGATCGTGCTTCGTCAAGTGTTTTATTATTTTTTTTTGCCAGCATAATACACTTATCTGCATAATACAGGGCAGAATCCCTGTTAACTTCAGTATAGTAATATACCAGGCTGCTTTGTATCCCGTAAACAGCGGAATCAGTTTGAGCTGTTTTTAAAACCCGTTTTAAACTGTCGGCATTATTTTGCTGGCCAACAACATTGATTGAAATCAGCAGTAGTAATAATAGTTTTATACAGGCTTTCATTTTTAAATTTAGTTAGTTGGTAGTTGTATCGTAAATGTTGTGCCCTCATTTTCTCTTGTTTCTACTTTTATTTCTCCACCATGTGCCTTCACAATATCATAACTCAAACTCAATCCCAGCCCGGTTCCCTGGCCTGTTGGTTTGGTAGTGAAGAAAGGTTGGAATATTTTATCTAAAACTTTTGGAGGAATTCCGTTGCCGTTATCAGTAACTTTTATTTCTACTTTGCCATTTATCTTTTTTGTACTGACTGAAACGGCCGGATCGTAATTTTCAATTCCTGATTTTTTCTTTTCATCCACAACATAAAATGCATTGGTGATTAAATTTAAAATAACCCGGCCAATATCCTGCGGAATAATATTGATCTTGCCAATGCTTTTATCAAAATCAGTTTTTATCGTTGCATTGAAAGATTTGTCTTTTGCACGAAGACCATGATAAGCTAAACGGAAATATTCATCAGCCAAAGCATTGATATCAGTTAGTTCCTTCTGGCCGCTGCTGCTACGACTATGCTGCAACATTCCTTTTACGATAGCACCGGCACGTTTGCCGTGATGATTTATTTTTTCAAGGTTTTGTGAAATATCATTTAATAATTCTTCTTCCAGTTGATCATCTCTTTCAGTTTTTGGTTTTGACTTTTCAGCTTTGAGTTCTTCTACAAGTTCATTACTCACTTCACTGAAATTGTTGACGAAGTTCAGCGGGTTCTGAATTTCATGTGCTATGCCCGCAGTGAGTTCACCGAGCGAAGCCATTTTTTCAGATTGGATCAGTTGCGCCTGCGTTGCCTTTAATTCTGCATATGCTTTTTCAATTCTTGATTTTGATCTCTGCTTTTGCCTGTTATTCCGGTATAAAACAACGGCAACCAGTAACAGCAACAGCATACCAGCCGCAAGAGCATATATGCGTACTTTCGTTTGATATCTCATAATAGCAGCTCTTTTTTCTTCCTCTATCTGCCGTTGGCGAAGAGATTCATTGAATATAATGGCTTGCGCCTGTTTTATCTTATCCTGGCTGAACAGGCTATCTTTTAATTTCACGAAATCTTTCAAATATTTATATGCACTATCAATCCGGCCACTCCTGTCATATAGGTAGACCAGGAAAGAATCTGCTGCCATTTCATCGGCTGCCATCAGGGAAGCTTTATATGCAGACGCAGATTGACTTGCAAAAAAGATCGAAGAATCGATCATATTTCTGATGTTGTATAAAGCAGCTATTTCTAGTTTACTTGATGCAACTACATCTATCCGTTGGCAAAGCTGTGCATATGATATCGCCTTCCAGTTATAATAAAAAGAAGAATCTGGTTTTCCGAGGCTATGATATATACCTGCAAGATTGGTCGTCACTATTGACAGGTCTTCAGGTTGGTCTCTCCGGATGCAGATCGAATAAGAACGTTTCCACCAGAAAAGTGCTGAATCTAGTTTTCCAAGCCCCTCATATATGGAAGCTTTTTGATTTATATAGCCGACCAATGTATAAAATTCAAGTGTTGCTGAGTCTTTGATAAAACCGGTGTTCAGCAATGCCCCGATCTTATCTACGTATTCAAGTCCTTTTTTAAATTCACGCATATTATGAAAAATCATAACAGCAAGCCGTGTACTCAAAAATATATTTTCAGTATCCTTTAACTGCTCACTCCTTTTTATACTTTCCATTACCATATTAAGCGCTTCCGGGTATTTCCCTTCCATGTTCAATTGTTGTGTAATGCGCTGCCTGACCGGTATCTCAAAATGTGGGTATTTCAATTTTAAAGATAAGTCCAGGGCCTGTTTCAGGTACATGATAGATGAATCGGGTGACCGCAGAAAATAATGTTCTGATATTGCCCAAAGTAATTTTATCTTCCCTGAATCGGGTGTTGCAGTTGCCAGTAAGCGGTTCATACTATCAAGGTTATTTTCCTGCGCCCGGGATCTTTGCCCAGGTATAAGCCATAACAACATGATCAATATCAACTTTTGAAGATTCATCTTATCAGGTAATTTGGTTAGTGAGCCGGTATCGACATCGTGAACATCGTACCTACATTTTCTTTAGTTTCTACCTTCAGTTCACCATTATGGGCTTTTACAATATCATAACTCAAACTCAATCCCAGCCCCGTTCCCTGCCCGGTTGGCTTGGTGGTAAAGAAAGGCTGGAATATTTTGTCCAGCACTTTTGGAGGAATACCATTGCCATTATCTTTTACTTTTATTTCAACATTCCCATTTATCTTTTTTGTGCTGACTGAAACTGTTGGGTCGTAATTTTCAATTCCTGATTTTTTCTTTTCATCCACCACATAAAATGCATTGGTGATTAAATTTAAAATAACCCGGCCAATATCCTGCGGAACGATATTGATGTTGCCGATGCTTTTATCGAAATCAGTTTTCATGGTTGCATTGAAAGATTTGTCCTTTGCTCTTAATCCATGATAAGCCAATCTTAAATATTCATCTGCCAAAGCATTGATGTTAGTCAGTTCTTTTTGCCCGCTGCTGCTTCGGCTGTGTTGCAGCATTCCTTTTACAATGGAGTCTGCCCGTTTGCCATGAAATATTATTTTCTGTTCGTTCTCGTCAATGTCATTGGCAATTGTTTTGGCTTCTTCAATATTTCCTTTGGCTAACTCATCTTTCATTTCTCCAATCAGTTCGGAGTTTACTTCTGAAAAATTATTTACAAAATTCAACGGGTTCTGAATTTCATGTGCAATACCTGCGGTGAGTTCTCCGAGTGAAGCCATTTTTTCGGATTGGATAAGCTGAGATTGTGTTGATTTAAGATCACTTAAAGTTTTCCCTAAAACAATATTTGCTTTTTGTTTTTGACGATTGTTGCGATAGAGTATCAAAGCTATCAATACAAACACAAATAATCCACTGAGCATACTGTACATGCGGATCTTGTTCTGGGTTTGTATCTGTTCTTTCTCCAGTTGTTGTAATTTAACCTGGGCATCAAAACCTATATTCTGAAACTGCTTCATTTTCTCAAGGCTATTCAGGCTGTCTTTTGTTATGCCTGCTGCTTCAAGGTATTTATATGCACTATCGTACCGGTTTTGTTTATGATAGACAGCTGCCAGAACGTTATATGCTTCCATGATGTTCCGTACCCGACCACTTTTTTTCGATACCTCCAGGCCTCTATAACCAAATAGTATTGCTGAATCCGGTTTGTTTAAACTGCTTAACAGTTTTGCCATCAATGAATAATACGAGCCTAATTCTGTCTGGTTATGCAATTCAGTACTGGTTGCAAATGCACTGTCGAGTTCCTGCCTGGCCCGCTCGAGATTATTCTGCCGCATGTGTAATTCCGCCAGACCATTGAATACAGAACTTATATATTTCCTGTAACCGCATTTTGCAGAATACCTCAGCGATTCATTATAATAATACATTGCAGAATCATTTTGGCCTTTATTACGGTACGAATTGCCGAGATTAAGCTGTACGATCGTGATGATAGTATAATCATTGATGAGCGAAGCGGTTTTAAGACATTCCAGGTGTACGGCCATCTGCTTATCAAAATCCTGTGTTGCCCTGTACAGTCCACCTTTATCAAGTTGAATCGCAGCCAGCATGCTAAGTCTTGCATTTCTTGCATCAGCACTGCCGGTAAACCTGTACATATGCCAGATGTGTTTTTCACAGCTTTCGTCTTTTGCGATCTCCATAGCCGCATTGATCATTTGTAATGAAGCAGGATAATCTCCCAGGTTGTTCAATACGATAGAATAAAGATCATAGGCATCTGCTTTCCATATTTTCAGATTCAGTTTTTCTACAATAGGTAATTCTTGTTTTACATACAATAACGCACTGTCTGAATTAATGTCCAGGTAATACAATGTAAGATCCCTCAATGCTGACATACGGATCGTATCATTGCCGGTTTGCCCGGCTACGATCTTCAAGCTATCTGCCTGCCTAGCTGTCTGTTCAATAAATAGCGGATTGATCTGTGCTGTTGACATCAACGACACTATAATGAAGATATTTACTAAAAGGAAATGTTTCATTGCTTATGCTGTGTGAACAGGTAGTTTAATAATAAATGTAGCTCCTGCTCCTTCTTCACTTTCTACTTTTAATTCCCCGCCATGTGCTTTTATGATATCATAACTCAACGATAAACCCAACCCTGTTCCCTGGCCGGTAGGTTTGGTGGTGAAGAATGGCTGGAATATTTTTTCTTTGATCGCATCAGGAATACCATTGCCATTATCTTTTACACTTATTTCCACCCCCCTTGATCCCCCCTGCATGGGGGACATCAGCTTTGTGCTGATTATGATTGTTGGTTCAAAAGCTATTGGCTGTGAGCTGTTAGCTATTATTTTTTTCTTTTCATTCACCACATAAAATGCATTTGTAATTAAATTGAGAATTACTCTTCCGATATCCTGCGGAATGATGTTGATGTTACCAATACTTTCATCATAATCCGTTTTCATGGAAGCATTGAAAGATTTGTCTTTTGCACGCAAACCATGATAGGCGAGGCGTAAATATTCATCCGCCAGCTTATTGATATCAGTTGGTTCTTTTGTTGCACTGCTTGCACGGCTATGCTGCAGCATTCCTTTTACAATAGCATCAGCACGTTTGCCATGATGATTTATTTTTTCCAGGTTCTGTACAAGATCATCAGCAATGGCTTTTACTTCTCCTGTATTTCCTTTATCAACTTCATCAACCATTTCCTTTATCAACTCAACACTCACTTCCGAAAAATTATTTACAAAGTTCAATGGGTTCTGTATCTCATGTGCAATACCTGCAGTTAACTCACCCAATGAAGCCATTTTTTCTGATTGTATCAATTGCTTTTGAGTAACCTGGAGTTCGGCAAGTGCCTCTTCGGCTTTTTGTTTGGCTTCTTTAATGGCTACCAGGTCCTGCTCTGCCTGTAAAGCATGTGCTTCTGCAACTTTAAGATCATTGAAACGTGTATAAGTAAGATTGAATACTGCTGCAAATCTTTCCAGCAATTCAAGTGTTTCTGCCGGTTGTTCATCAGGCGAAGCCATACCTATAAAACCTTTGCTGAAATATGCAATGTCCTGTAATCTTCTTTTTTGTGAAAGTCCGCCTTTGAATGGAACATTAATGCTGGTGAGGTATTTGAAATATTCCTGCAGTTCTTTTCCCTGCATATCGATGACCAGCGATCTTTTTTCTTCCTTCCAGCCATCAAACATCTTTTTGAAAGTCGAATTATTGTTAAGATTCGTTTCAAATGCTGAACTTACCTTGCTGCCATCTTCATCTGTTATCCAGAATTCGGCATTACCTGTTTCATCTTTGATGATGTTGATGTATAAACGGTTCGGCTCAATGCCAAGGGTAATAAGCTGTTTAAAAAGAACGGCGGCCGTTTCCGCAAGTTCATCTGAACGCTGCATGGCAAGTGTACGGCTTCTTACGCGTTCCAGGGCAACTTCTATTTTTGCTTCCTTCGCCTGCTCCTCTGCCTGCTTCAGATCATTGAAACGGGTATAGGTAAAATCAAATACATCTGCAAAGCGTCGTAGTATAAGCTTTGCTTCCTCAGGGAAGGGAGATTCACGGAATGCAAACAAACCTCCAGGGGAAATAGTGGCTACATAGTAATACTGTTCTACTGAACCTGTGCCCCGAGCCTGTGACTGGAATGTTGGTAAATGGAAATTTTCTCCTGTGAGTGCTTTATAATAATTAACAAGGTCTTCTCCTTTTAAAGTATAACTATGATCTACCTGTTGCAGCCATGCTTCAAATGCGCCCGTTAGTAACGGATGTGCATCCATTGATTCATCTCCCCAAACCTGCACAACGGTATCCTTTCCGGATTTTGCAGTAGTGAATACATCAGCCGTTCTTCTTTCTTTATTCAATATGCCAATTCCGCAACGCATCATACCGAGGTTCAGTTTATCCAGCTCTTCAAATACAATGGCTACCGCAGCAGAAAGGTCTTCACTTTTCTGCATCGACATGGCCTTACTTCTCACTCTTTCCAATGCCGCTTCAATCTGTGCTTCCCTTGCCTGTGCTTCGGCTTTTTGCAGGTCAAGGAAACGGGTATATGTCCTTTCAAATTCAGTGGCAAAGCGGCCAAGTAATTTTTTTTCATCTTCCGTTAAGTCAGTTGAAACCAATACACCAAAGCAACCGTATCTCATGAAAGCTTCTACATAATATAAACCATCATTAAAATATTTCGGCTGCAATTGTTCAACACCCGCGATCAATTCATTCCATGCAGCAAAATAATCTGCAACACCTGTGGGTGGTACATGATAAGAAACGATCGGCTCTTTACCTTTCCAGTCAACAAGACATTGTGCAGTGGCCGGTTCATTCCTGTCTAAAGGGTAATCAACTGCCTTGCTTTTGAATAAATTTTTTTCCGCCCAAGCGGCCCAGAAGATATGCCTGTCCTTTTTTTCGTCGGGCAGCCATAAAAAAGAAAATGCTGATGGAATACCAAGCAGTAAAACCTGTTCATGAAAAACACGTAATGTATCATCCAGCTCATTTGAATGCTGCATGATCATGCTTTGTGTACGTGTGCGTTCCAACGCAGCTTCTATCTTTGCATCCCTTGCCTGTGCTTCTGCTTTTTGCAGGTCAAGAAAACGGGTGTAGGTCTGGTCAAATACACTGGCAAAACGTTCGAGGAGCTCCATAGTTTCGGGGGAGCAGGGCTCACTGTCAGAGAGGGTGATTATCCCTTCAGAAAAATATGCAATATGCACAACTCTGCGTCCCCTTTCCAGATCCTCGTTGATGTATGCACCCCCGAGCGTTTCCCTAAAACGTACATATTGCAGAAGTTCATTCCCAGTAAGGTCAATGATGAGTGATTTCTTTTTCTCTTTCCATCCGCGATAAATTTTTTGCATCACCGATGGTTCATTGATCGTTACACTATATAACCTGTTCATCGGGTTTTTCATCATGTTAATCCACATTTCAATAATTTTTTCTTCCTCTTTCACAATACCGATCGATATCTGTTCCGCGGATTGGCCCAGTACACTGAACTGTTCCGCAAGCACTGCACTTGTCTCGGCTAATTCATAGCTATGCTGCATGGCCATTGTTCTTGCACGAACTCTTTCCAATGCCAGTTGAATCTGTGATTCTCTTGCCTGGGCCTCGGCTTGTTTTAGATCAAGAAAACGGGTATAAGTAAGATCAAATACAGCTGCAAATCTTTCCAGCAACTGCATCGTTTCTACAGGTTTGGGTTCGGGTGTTGCCAGGGAAATAGCTCCTTTTGAAAAATAGGCGATATTGATCACCCGCCTGTCCTTTGTTCTGCCCGGGTCGAGCTTAATATTGCTTAAGCTGCTACGGTAGTTATTATATTTCTGAAGTTCTTTCCCGCTGATATCGATCACCAGTTTTTTTTCTCCTTCTTTCCATGCTGCATAAAACCTATGCATCACGATAGGTTCATTCAAAGAAACCATAACCGCTTTTTCCCTGATCTTTCCGTTTATGGTAGTCCATAATTCCAGTGTAGCATCATTTTCATTAAAGATGCCAATACCCAATTGTTCAGGATCTTCGCCGAGTTGTTCAAATTGCTGGAAAAGAACATAAGCTGTTTCTGCAAGCTCATCACTTTTCTGCATGGCCATGGTTCTTGCACGCATTCTTTCCAATGCAGTTTCTATTCTTGCTTCCTTTGCCTGAGTTTCCGCATTGGATATATCGATATACCTCTTGTATGCCAGGTCGAATACATTGCGGAAACGTTTCAATATATTCAGTTGCTCTTCAGTTATTCTTTTAAAAGAAGAGAGCCCGATATTTCCTTTGTCGATAGAATAAAAATAATAATAGAGCGAGTTAATACCCTTCAATCTCGTATCATCATATTCGCCATTCTCTTTCCTGAACTTTTTCCAATCTGCCAGTTCTTTTCCTTCCACTGTAAATTCTGTGAATGCATCACGGGAACGCTTCATCTGCATAAGCGACCTGTCGACCAGTGAATTCCTGTTATATGGTATCTTATGAATATTCCCACCGGCAAAATCCGAATAATCATAATCATTAAAATAACTCTCTTCATCATGATAAATACCGATCAGTACATTCCTGAGGTCTGCAAAGCCCAGTCGTTTCAGTTCTTTGAATTGTATCTTACAGATGTTCAACAGGTCTTCAGACTTCATCATGCCCATGGCTACCGCACGAACCCTTTCAAGTGATGCTTCCACGAGTGCTTCCTTTGCTCTTATCTCTGCTTTTTCAATATCCAGGAATCTTCGATATGCCAGGTCGAATACGTTCCTGAAGCGTTTGTACAAACTTATTTCTGCTTCAGTCAATGGCGAGTAAGTAGATATACCAAATGCAATGGGACCGAGGGAAGCCCAATACCATGTGAGCGATGCAGCCTTAAACAAAAAAGGGTCAACAAACTCAGGACCTGCTTTCTGATGTTTAATGAATTCATTGAGTTTTTTTCCTTCAAGACCGGTTGAAAAAAAGGATCCTTTTCCTTTCAGCATCTGCCGGGCAAACGCTGATTGAACAGGATGTACGGTATAATCAACCTCTGTAATGAAGGTCTTATCGTGCTTCCCGTAGTATTCATAGTTCAGGTAAACATGTTTTGTTTCATCAAAAATGGCTGTCTGTACATTACGGATGTCCTTCACACCCAATACCGTCAATTGCTTTGAAATAACATGACATATGTCCAGCATATCGTCCCGCTTCTTCATCTTCATTGCTACCTTTCTCACTCTTTCAAGCGAGGCTTCGATCTTCAATTCACGCTTGTTTATTAATAGCTCATTTTTGAGTGCATCATTTTTTTTCTTCAGCAGTATGTTTTCTTTATTAATCATGAACAGTTGATAAGCTATCTCCCGGAATTATTTTTTTGGATAAGTATTAATGATGGAATCTTCCTGTTGAGATTTCATGGGTATGACAGAATCCAGTTTATCATTGGGAACTGTTGCAGATAGAATGTATTGCTTTACTTTCCAGGCATCTCCTTCTTTCACAACCACACCGGATCCACGACATATCTTCATTTGTGTGTTGAGTAACTCATCGAACCATGCGGTTTTACCTGTTTGATCAAAATAGATATGCCGGTCTATTGAAGTGAAAGCCCATGCCCGGCCCTTATCGAAATGCGGCTTTGCCCATACCATGAATTGTTTCTTGTCCCATCTTTCTGTGGCATCAGTCCCGGTGAAAATGGCGTCGTCCGCATAAAAATTAAAATAAGCATTATAGTCAGCATGTGCAGCAGCCATGTTGAATGAATCAAGCATAGCGTTGATAGATTTCTTTTCATTTGCTGTATCAACGGCGGTTTCATTTTTTTGCGGTGATGAACAGGCGAAGAATATCAGCAGGGCAATAGTAAGAACGATCGCAGTGTTTAAAGCTTTTTTCATGTTGATGGCATTTACCAGGTAAGTTAAATATCTTTTGGCGGGTTTTGTCCTTCCAGTTTCTCAATGGTTTTCCTTGCTGCAGCCAACCGTATGGCTTTGTTCTTCTCTACTATCTTATATGTTGCCCAATGTTCGATCTTATGATGCAGCGGAACCAGCAATGCTGCTATACAAACCAATGCCAGCAACATCAGCATGGGTGAATGCGATGTTATCCTTTCCAAAAAAGGATGCAGCAATAAGTTGAGGAATTCAAATACTATGAGCAAAGCAACGACCCCTAAGAATTCGATCATCTTTGTATTGGTGATGATGCTGCGGCTAAGCAATAGGTATAGTGTAAGTAATACAAGTATGCCCAGTGCGATCAGGACATATTGAATATTCTCCTTACGGCTCTCTTCTTCTTTTAGTTTTTCGAAAGCAGCTTCCTTTTGCCGGGCATCTTCTTCAAAGGTCATTAATTGTACTTCCTGGATCTTTTTGAAATTGAATAAACTGTCGTTGGCTACGCGGTATATTTCTGAATATTTAAAAGCACTGTCAACATTACTTCCAGTATAGATATCCAGCAGCATTTTTGATGGCGTTATACTCATGGTAGAGAATGCCGTGTTTTGAACTGCTGCTATTGATCGCTTTGCATAATAAATGGCAGAATCTTTTTGGTTGGCCTTCAGATGATATTCTGCAATAGCGTTGTTCGCCATGCTGATGAATTTAGGGGAATTGATAACATTGGCTTCCTGCAGTGACATGTTCAGGTAACTCATGGAGAGAGCAGGGTTATTCAGCTTTGCCTGTATGTTTCCCAACTGTTCATAAATATCACAGAGATAATACTTGATCCCTGTACTCATACTCAATTCGTACGCCTTTTGAGTGTATACCAGTGCGGAGTCGATCTTATTTGTTGAAAGGAAGATCCCGCCCAGCACCTGGTTGATCATAATGGTAAAAATATTTGGCTCAACATGTGTACTCATTTCATAAGCCTGCGTACAATATTTTTTTGCTTTGGCATAATCTGAAAGCCCTACATAATTCATTCCCACCAGCAGGTAGGTAACTGACTTCAGCCTGTCATCCTTTGACTGGTCAGCAACCTCTTTTGTTTTAAAACTATATTCGAGGCCCTTCGTTGTATTACCGAATGCCTGGTAATCATAAGCCAGGCATCCAAGCCCCATCACCAGGCATACCTTGTCGTTGTGCTTTCTTCCATAATCCAGGATGATCTCGGCGCTGGCCATATCATCAACAGGATTTGTTTCCGATTCGGTCAATGCACTGAACGCCAAATAAAAGCGGGCGCTGTCATTCTTTTCCAAAGGAAGTTGATGAAGTACGCTGTCGATGTTTGGCATTTGTGCCTTGATAATATTCATTATCGCAAAAGCACATAAAAAGACGATCGCTTTTTTCATGTTAATTAGTTTGGTTGTTTACTGGTTTTGCATGGATCAATATTTCCGGCTATTTGAATGCTCTTTTATTAAAGAAGTAAAAGGAATTTCATTAAAATCAGCCTTTTTTCCATTAAAATCAGTCAAAACAGCTTAAAAAATGCCCGAAATCCTTTTTATCTGCCTGGAATGAGTGTGACAGTTTTTTGCCTGCACAAAAAAATTGTCACAGGCAGGATGGCCCCTTCTCCGGTGTGACAAAAATGAAACAGGATCAAAAAAATGTCACAAACAAAAAACCTGTTTATCCCGGGAAATCGCGGCAAAATCGGCCTAAAAAAACCAATATCCAGTCAAAAAGTCCCAAAATTCAAAAAAATGCCATTTCAAACAGGCGCAGATTTTCGTAATATCTACGATCCCCCTTCAAGTTTCTCAATGGTTTTCTTTGCTGCAGCCAGTCTTATCTTTTTGTTCTTCTCCGTCATTTTTTCCTTGATCCATTTTTCTATCCGGTGGTGCAACGGAATGAGCATGGATGCAATGGCCACCAATGCCAGTAACATCAATACAGGCGAATGATGGGTAACTTTTTCTAAAAAAGGATGAATGAGCAGGTTGATGAATTCAAATACGATGAGCAAACCCAATATTCCAAAGAAAGAGATCCATCTTTCATTTACAACAATGCTATGGCTTAATACAAAAAATAAAATAAGAAAACTTACAATGCCAAGGGCAATTAAAGCATATTGAATATTTTCTTTACGCTGCTCAGCCTCTGCTGTTTTTTTTGCATCATCCTCAACAATACGAAGTTGTTCATTAAAAGCCAGCGCCTGTGTTTTATTGATATTATCCTGGCTGAAAATGGAAGCATTCAGCTTATCCTTCATTTTTGAATAATAATAAGCACTATCTGGCTGCCGGAGCGAATCAAATACCTGCTGCATAAATCCGGCTGCAGATAATTTTACATTATTGTTATTGTTCTGGTTGCCCCAATCCATTAATGCCTTTGATTGTTCGTGCGCTTCCTTTATTCTTTTATAACTTAAGAGGAAGCGGATATATATTTCATAAAAATCCAGCCTTCCCGTGCTGTTTTGTATGAGGGGGGTCATTTCCTTCGCCTTTTTAAAATATACATCAGCCATTTCCATATCGCCCTTTTTTCCATAGGCAGATCCATTTAAATACAGCGCGCCATATCCGAATGAAAGACTTTTTACTGCAGCACTCGTTTCAGTCAATGCCTGTGCATAGTGTAATGCAGAATCATACCTGTCGGCGAGTAAATAGTACTTCGACATATTACGCTGGTATTGCATCAGCATAAAATTATACATAGGAGAAGATGGATCAGGCAAATTCTCCCCACCTTTCCTGATATTTCTGACTGCTTCTTCATTGTTCTGAAGAACAAAATAGACCAGGGCAATATCAAAATACAGGGAACTTATTCTTCTTCTATCATGAACCTTTTCAGCAAGTGGAATTGCTTTAAAATAATATTCAAGGGCGCCAGTATTATCGCCTTTGGAAAAAGCCAGGTAAGAACCTGCCCAGTTATAACCGATAGCAAGCAGCGAATCATTTTTTAATTGTTGCGCCAGCTGCAGTAACCGGATAGGTACGGCGGAATCCTGGGCGCCGCCTTTTAATACCAGGTTATATTCTGCGATCTTAACGATGGTACTGAACCTGTCGATGGGTTTGCTGGCCTGGGCCAGTGCATTGTTGAGGCTGTCAATATATTTGTCTTGTGCAAAAGAACTTTGCATACCCGCAATAAAACAAATAAGAATCATCAACTTTTTCATCATTTGGATATTTTTATTCCAGGTGATATTCTTTTTGTAAATATTCAATCAATTCAGCACCTTCAATTTTTGCTGCTTCATCATTGGCAAGCACACCTTTTCTTGTTCCATGCATGTAAACCGCAAAAACAGACAACTCTTGTAATAATTCAATATCAGTGGAGCGCAATACAGGATTTTCATTTATTCTTTTGATCTCATCATTCTTTCCTTCCATTTTTAATAATACGGCGGGGTCGAAAATTTTCGAGGCTATTTTTTTGTATTCAGTAAACTCAGTTTCATTGATAGATTCAAGCAGCTGTATAAGAGGAAAGTTTTCATAATAGGCCATGATCTTATTGGAGATGTTTATGTTTTTAATCAACCGGAAATTTCCGGAATTTTTCAGCTGTTCAAATGTTCTGTTGTTGATCGTAAATGGATTTAATCTCGGCGCAAGTCTTGCTAAAAAATATAACTTGCCGGTATTTCCGGCAATTTGTAAAGGTGCATTAAGGATGTTGATCATACTATCCATCATGGAAAGGCTGGCAGTTACATGTACAACATGTTTTGATAAAATTTCCTGGTCGCTTTTTAGATCGGCTACCAGGGATTCTATGTATTGTTTTTCTCTTTCCTTTTCTACCTTATGCTCCCGTATGTTTTCAGCCAGGAAGCCGAGGAACACTGCAAGAAACAACATCAGGAATTCCAATAAGTATTCTCCCCATTTCTTTTTGTGCGTTATGTGGTGTGGATGTTTGTGTACTTCCATGTCTGGAGTTTGAGGTTCGATGTTTATGGTTTGAGGTTGTTCAGGAATGGGTTCAACAGCCAGTTCGGGCATAGAAGCACTTTCTTCTTTCTGCCTTTCGTCTTCTGCCCATTCTTCTGAATTTTTATTTTCTTCACTCATCTATTGCTTTATTTTAAAACTATTATTTATTCCACTCATTGTTTTTCCTGTCCATATCAGGCAACACATTTTCAGGATCAAGTATTATCTTATCAATTTTGCTGGTGGAATTATATTTATATACCCAGCTACCACCGCGTTGCCAGATCTCTATGGGTAGTTGTATCGTTTCTGACCTGCTGTTGCTTTGAACAATTTTCATGATAACAGGTAAGATCATTTTGCCTTTATTATCGATCGTGATCAAAGCGCCTTTGGATGGATCATTGTCAACGTAGTTTACAGCAGTGATTGTTTGATCAAGTTTCCAGGTGCTGAAAAACCATTCTTTCCAGAACCAGTTCAGGTCTTCGCCGGCTGCATTGTTGATGCAATGAAAAAAGTCATAAGGTGTGGGATGCTTAAATGCCCAGGCTTCGGTATATTTTCTAAATGCATAATCAAATCGTTCTTTGCCAACCACCACTGTTCTCAATAAGTTGAGGCCATAAGCTGTTTTCCCGTAAAACTGGTAATGCTGGTCAGCATCCATTGCATCAGAGACCGTCATCAAGGGATCCTTGTATTGCATGAACTGCATATAATCTCTGGATGCAAAAAAATCCTTTTTAAAATAAGCAGGATCGGTTTGATATTCCTTATTATTAAAAATATCGTTGGCTATATAATTTATATAAGTATTAAAACCTTCGTCCTGCCACATATACCTGCGTTCATTGGAGCCAACGATCATGGGGAACCAGTTATGTCCGATCTCATGTGCAATTAAAAACCACAGGCGGGCTTTCACTTCTTTGTAACTATTAAATATCATTCCCGGGTATTCCATACCAGCCGTTATACCGGCATTGCTTACGGCTACATTCCAGGGATATTCAAAGAAATTCTTCGAATATATTTCTATACTGGCTTTTAAATATTCAGTTGATCTTGTCCATGCAGTATCTCCCATACTTTCTACAGGATAACAGGACATAGCTATTGCTTTCCTGCCTGAAGGCAAATTGACCTTTGCTGCATCCCATATCAATCCTTTTGCTGCAACAAAAGCCACATCACGGGTATGCTTCATTGTAAAATGCCAGGTAAGATTTCCTTTAGTTGCCGGACGGGTGGAAGGTTTGCCAACTTCGTCAGCACCGATAATGGTGATTGTCCTGTCACTGTTTGCAGCGGATGCAATTCTTTTGATTTCAGCAGCGGTTAAAACTTCTGTTGAATTTTGCAGATCGCCCGAACCATATACGATCATTTCTGCCGGCGCAGTGATGTAATAATCATAGTTTCCATAATCGCAATAAAATTCACCGAGACCCATGTAGGGTAGTGTATTCCATCCTTCCACATCATCATACACACACATGCGTGGATACCATTGACCTATTTGATAAATGACGCCGTTCTTTGTATACTGCCTGCCAAAGCGGCCTGCACCATCAAGTGGTATGGCGAAACTGAAATTTATTTTTATGGAAACCTTATCTCCCCTGGGTTGAATTGGTTCATTTAAACGGATCTGCATCCTGGTATCTGTTATGATGGGTTGTACCGGATAAGATCTACCGTTATAGCTTACTGTTATGTCTCTAAGTTTATAACCTCCATTGATCTTTCCAAGAACACTAAAATAATCACCGGGATAAGGTGTGGCTGCAACTGATCTTGAGGATGGTTCAAAAATATTCTGATCCAGCTGAAGCCATAGATAGTCGAGTTTGTCGGGGCTGTTATTGGTATAGGTGATCGTTACATCTCCTGTTACCGTCGTATCTTTTTCACTAAGTGCAGCATGAATAAGATAGCTTGCATCGTTTTGCCAGTATGAAGGTCCGGGTATCCCTTTGGCGGAGCGGAATGCATTGCCTGCGGGCATATTAAAACCTTGTGCAAAAAGTTCATGCGGATTATATGCTGATGCATTATCAATTACATCCTGGGCATACAGGAAGCCAATGGAAAATAATTGCAGGCATATTAATGACATTTTTTTCATGAGCTGGGTTGAATTGGTTTAAAACATTCAAAAAACTATAATTGGTATTTTCTTCTTCACTCATATCATTTTCTAAAATAGTTGTATGAAAATGCTGCTGCAAATCCTATGATGATATAAATGATGATCCAGATGATACGTTGCTTCATGTTTTTTTTATTCCAGGTGATATTCTTTTTTGATAAGTATTTTTAATTGTTCAGCTATTGCAGCTTCTCTTTTAATAAATCTTATATAATTCTTTGTTATTTCAACACATAGTGCAATGCGGTTGGCATATTCAGGTAACAGGAGGTCTGAACCGGTAATAAAACGTGGGTTCCCCGTCACGATAGATTCCAGCGGTTTTTCAGAAGGAGAAAAATATTTTTGTGAAAGGATTCGTAAACCTATATCATGTGTTTTTATTTTTTGTAATTGCAGGTTATCCCTTATAGCATAAAGAGATTTCTGGGAATACCAGTAATTTGAAAGGCTGTCCAATACTGTCTTATTTAATATCAATCTCATTCCACCGGCGTTTTTTAATTGTGCAGCAGTGCCTTCATTTAATTCAATGGTAACAAACCTGAAAACAAGATTGTCATGCCTGTATATTTCTTTCACCACGCTATCATTCATATTTTGGAGGTTAAGTAATAATAAGGTAGTGTCTGTTGCAGCTAAGATCTTTTCCTGGAAAGCATTTGCATTCTTTAGTTGTAACATGTCTTTGTCGAGATCATTTATCATTGACACCATATATTCTTTTTCTTTATGCCTGTCAACTATATGTTCTCTCCAGTTCTCTGCAAGGAAACCGCAAAACACTGCCAGGAATAACATGAAAAATTCAAAGAAATAATGCTTCCATCCATGGCCTGGCATTTTATGTAATTCGTGGGCATGTATATCCATGTTTGATGGTTGAAGTGGCTGGTTATTTGTTTCGGGCCCGGTGATTTCGACGGGAATATCTTCATTTGCGGGACCGGTATCCCGTAAATTTTCTGAATGCTCCCGGCCTTCAGCGTTGGTTGCATATTTGTCTTCCCCGCTCATATTTTCCAAGCAAATATTTTAAAAATGATATGCCCGCAGTTACTTAACTGCGATAAAATCATAGATCCGGTATGATAGTTCAAATACTATCCTGTTGGCTCAGTAGTTCTTTAAGATAAGCAGCTTTTGCAGCTTCCCTGTGTGTTCTGCAGAAGTTTGTAAAAAACCTGTGTTGTTGCAAAAAGGAAATTTGCGTTTTATTCCATTTTTTTTCGGTTAATGAAGGATCCAACGCATTAAGTTCCCTGAATAATTTATAAGCAGTTTCAGCGGGTTGTGGCGCTCCGAGGTATTCTATATCAGCATCGGCGATGATCTCTTCGAGCCTTGTCTTTGGAGATTGAGGTATTTTGGTTGCCATTATCATGCCGCAGATAATGACGATATCTTCTTTGGAATAACCGTAATCGGGGAGATATTTTTTTACCAGGCGGCATCCTTCTTCTTCATGCCCTTTATATACATGTATATAGCCTACGTCATGCCATAAAGCAGCAACACCTAATAATTCAATTTCTTTCTCAGAGCAATGTTCATGTTTGGCAATTTCGATTGTCTTATCAACCACGTATAAGGTATGTTCGTAGTCATGAAAATAATAAGAAGGAGGGAGCTCCTTCTTCAACAGGGCTATTACAAATTCTCTCATACGATGGTCACTTTGCATGGGCTTTTGGTTTTAGAATACCACCCGTGGCCTCCTTGATGCTTTGTACATACACGAATGCCTTGGGATCAATTTTTACCAGGGTATCCTGGATCTGTTTTATCTCCAGGCGTGTAACAATGGTAACTATGATATCAGTATCTGCTTTTACTTCAAAACTTCCGGGCAGGTAGCCGCGTTGGCCTTTATAAACGGTAATACCTTTTCCCAATTCATTTACCAAAAAGTTCTTTATTTCTTCGGGTTGGGAAGAAATGATATTCATGGCTGTGAATTCTTCAATACCATCCACCACATAATCGGTTGCTCTTGTTGCGGTGAAATAAGTAATAACCGAATACATGGCTGTTTCAATACCAAACTGAAATGCAGCCACTCCAAAAATTACTGAGTTGATAAGCATGATGATCTCGCTGTTCGAGAATCCTGTTTTCCTTTTGGTGAATACAGCCACTACTTCTGAGCCATCAATAACACCACCGGCCCTGATGACAAGGCCTGCGCCGGCGCCAATAAGCAACCCGCCAAAAATAGCGATCAGTAACCTGTCGCTGGTGATGGGTTTGATATTAACGAAGATCAAACCCAGTGAAAGCAATGCAACTGCAATAGTTGTTTGTACAGCAAATGTTTTCCCGATCCTTCTGTAACCGAGGTAAATAAAAATGGCATTCAATACAATAACGAGTAAACTGATATTGATATGGAATATTTCATGTACTAAAATGGAAATACCAGTAACGCCACCATCCAAAAACCTGTTTGGGATCATGAAGCCTTTCATTGCCAGGACTGCCAGGGATACTCCAATGAGGATATGCAGAAAATTCTTAAAATCAAAAACATTATGCCATTCTACGGCGTCACTTTTATACTTCCTATATTTCCGGGACATTATTAAGCAGCTGGTTTAGGTCACTAATATAACAAATCCATTTTCAATTTCAATTGTTTACAGTAACAATATGGTATCCCTTAAAATAAAAAAGGAGAACGATCGCTCATTCTCCTTTGAATATTTCGGCAGGTATGCTTACTTCACAATACCCATTTTGGCTTCGATGCTAAGTGTGGCATGTGGTACTGCTCTTAATCTTGCTTTGTCTATCAGCTTTCCGGTAACGCGACAAATACCGTAAGTTTTGTTCTCGATACGCATCAGCGCTTTCTCCAGGTGATCGATGAACGTGATCTGTCTGCTTGCCATCTGGCTTAACTGCTCCCTTTCCATGCTTAAGCTTCCATCTTCCATAGTCATGTAACGGTTATCGCTTTCATCACCTCCCATTTCGTCTTTACGGGTAATCAGCCCCTGCAGGTAGTTTAATTCTTTTTTTGCTGCCTCCAGTTTACGATTGATCAGGTCCCTGAATTCCTTTAATTCTGCATCACTATAACGAACGATCGGTGCACCCGGATCATTCTTTGGCTGATCCAATACTGATTTGGTAAAATCAGGTTGGTATTTGCGTGATGTTTTTGTACTGAATTTCGGGATGACCACAGGTTTCGCCGGGATCACTTTAATGTCTTTTGTGCTTACTGTAGCAAAGGCTTTTCCTGGTTTTGCCGAGGGTTTAGCGTTTGCTGCTTTAGAGATCGGTTTTTCTTCTGTTTTTTTGGCCATAGGTTTTTGTGCCGGTTTTGGAACAGCTACCGGTTTTTTTGAGATGTGTTTTTGTATAGGTTTAACAGCTTTTTTTGCTGCAGGTTTTGCTTTTGCTACGGGTTTCTTAACAGGGGCTTTTGATTTGGTTTTTGCTATCGGCTTAACAGCTTTTTTTGCTGCAGGTTTTGCTGCTTTTTTGGGAGCAGGTTTTCCCTGTTTTTTTGCAGGTGCTGCTTTTTTCACTGGCTTAGCTGCTTTTTTAGGAGCCGGCTTTTTTGCTGCAGGTTTTGCTGCTTTCTTTTTGGTTGCCATACTACTCGCTTTTTTTAAGTACGTTTACTGTTAAGGGTGAATCATTCACTTCAATTTGTGTACCGTGGCTTAAAAATGGTACAAATTCAAGAGAATCTGCCAAAATTTCGCGGCAAATATACTCTTTAAATTGAATTAATGATGGTTGCAATGTCTCATTTTCGTTTACAGTCACGGCAATGCGGTCTGTGAGTTCAAAATTGCTATCCTTCCTGATATTCTGAACCCTGTTTACAAATTCCCTGGCATTACCCTCATTTTGTAACATCTCTGTTATTGAAATGTCTAAAGCTACTGTTAATGAACCTTTTCCGGCAATCTCATAACCCGGTATCTCATCTGTAACTATTTCCAGGTCTTCTGCTGTTATGATGACCGGCTCTTCGGCTTCTGCCAGTTTATCCTGGTTTAAAATAAAGGGTCCCTGCTGAACCTTTTCAATGGTCGTATTGTCGAATTTCTCGATCTCTGCAGCTGCCCATTTCATTTTTGCCCCGAGTTTTTTTCCAAGGGTTTTAAAATTCGCCTTAGCTTTTTTACGGATGAAATCGTTATCAGGCTCCAGTATTTCTACTTCCTTGATATTCGTTTCAGCCTTTATGATATCTTCTACCAGTTTTATATTATTAGCCATTTCGATATCCATAGCAGGGATAAATACTTTTTGCAATGGCTGTCTTACTTTGATATTTACTTTTTTGCGTAGGGATAATATCAATGAGGAAGCATCCTGTGCAAGCTGCATTCTTTTTTCAAGAGAAGTATCGATCGCTGATTCAATAGATTTTGGGAACAAGACATGATGTACCGATCCTTCCTTAAAACGATTGCTGACCGCATTCAGGTTACAGAATAACCAGTCAGAAAAGAATGGAGCAATAGGAGCGATGAGCCTGCTCAATGTTTCCAGGCATTCATACAGTGTCTGGTAAGCGCATATCTTATCGTGCTCGTATTCGCCTTTCCAGAAACGGCGGCGGCAAAGTCTTACATACCAGTTGCTCAGTTGAGCATCTACAAATTCTTCAATAGCTCTCCCCGCCTGGGTTGGTTCGTATGCATCAAAATTCTGTTCTGCTGTTTTGATGAGGCTGTTCAAAGCAGACAATATCCATTGATCTATCTCCGGTCTTTCTTCAAGTGGAATATATTTTTCCTTGAAATCGAATCCGTCTACGTTCGCATACAAAGCGAAGAACTGGTAAGTATTATATAAGGTACCGAAGAACTTGCGTTGTACTTCTTTGATCCCTTCTTCATCAAATTTCAAACTGTCCCATGGAGATGCATTGGTGATGAGATACCATCTTGTTGCATCTGCACCATAGTTATTTATAGTAGCAAAAGGATCTACTACGTTGCCGAGGCGCTTGCTCATTTTATTACCTGCTTTATCCAGGACCAACCCGTTACTTACAACAGTTTCATAAGCAACACCTGCCTGCGGACCAGCTGCTTTCATTTTGGAAACGTCCCACAAACCATCTTTTTTCAGTTCTTCTTCTACCGATTCTTTCAATAAAGATGCAAGTGCATGCAATGTATAGAACCAGCCTCTTGTCTGGTCAACACCTTCAGCAATAAAATCTGCAGGAAAATTCTGTGCGAATATTTCTTTGTTCTCAAAAGGGAAATGCCATTGTGCATAAGGCATGGCACCACTGTCGAACCAAACATCAATCAGGTCAGGAACACGTTTCATTGGTTTGCCGCTATCACTCACCAATGTAATATCATCCACGTAAGGTTTATGAAGATCAAGAATGCCTTCGTGTAAATAATGTGTATTGGTATCTCCACCAAGAACGGCTGCTGCTTTTTTTATTTCTTCGTTCAATTCATTTATAGAGCCAATACATTTTTGTTCTTCAGCATCTTCTGTTTTCCATACCGGTAATGGTGTTCCCCAAAACCTGCTGCGGCTAAGGTTCCAGTCCACCATATTCTCAAGCCAGTTGCCGAAACGGCCTGTGCCTGTAGATGCAGGTTTCCAGTTGATGGTCTTATTCAGCTCAACCATCCTCTCTTTTACAGCGGTGGTCTTTATGAACCATGCATCAAGGGGATAGTAAATGATAGGTTTATCTGTACGCCAGCAATGCGGATAATTGTGTTCGTACTTTTCAACTTTAAATGCCCGGTTTTCCAGCTTTAATTTTACGGCTATGTCAACATTTACATCAACATAATTTTTTTCGTCTTTATAATCTTTTACATATCGTCCGCTGAATTCACCTACACCATCAATAAATTTCCCCTGTTTATCTACCAGCGTTAATATACCAAGATTATTTGCTTTACCTGCTTTGAAATCATCTGCACCAAAAGCAGGAGCAGTGTGAACGATACCGGTTCCATCTTCTGTTGTAACAAAATCACCCATCACCACCCTGAATGGTTTTGCGCCAGGTGTTATCTCCTGTATCTTTTCCAGTGAATTTGCTTCGAAAGGCAATAATTGTTCGTATTCAGATCCTTCTAACTTACTTCCTTTAAATTCTGCGATGATCTTCCATGGGATCAATTTCGATTCAGCCGAATAATTTTCAAAATCTATTGCTGCAGCTTCTGCTTTAAAATATTTTGAAATAAGATTTTTTGCAAGGATCACATTTACCGGAAGATGTGTATATGGATTGAATGTTTTTATAAGAACGTAATCAATACCCGGCCCTGCAGTTAATCCGAGGTTTGAAGGCAATGTCCATGGAGTTGTGGTCCATGCCATGAAAAAAACTTCAATATTCAATATTCCTTGTTCCTTGTTCGATATTTCATCAAATAGGAATTGGGATTTATCGTTCTTTATTGCTTTAAACATTACAGTTGCACTGGTATCTTTTACATCTTTATAAGTTCCCGGTTGATTGAGTTCATGAGAAGATAACCCCGTGCCTGCTGCAGGCGAATAAGGTTGAATGCTTACGCTCTCATAGAGGTAACCTTTTTTATATAACTCACTTAAGCACCACCACAATGTTTCGATATAATTATTCTCGAATGTAACATATGGGTTGTTGAGGTCAACCCAATAACCCATTTTTTTAGTGATCTCGTCCCATTGGTTTTTGAAACGCATCACTACTTCACGGCATTTAGCATTATAATCTTCAACAGAAATTTTTTTGCCGATATCTTCCTTTGTTATCCCTAATTCTTTTTCAACTCCAAGTTCAATTGGAAGACCATGTGTATCCCAGCCGCCTTTACGTTTTACCTGGTATCCCTGCATCGTTTTGTAGCGGCAGACCAGGTCTTTTAATGTGCGGGAGATAACATGATGAATGCCGGGCATACCATTGGCACTTGGGGGGCCTTCATAGAAAACGAAAGCCTCTTTTCCCTCCCTTAATTCAATACTTTTTTGGAATGCCTGGGAGCTTTCCCATTTATTAAGTATCTCACTACTGATGGAGGGTAAATTAAGTTGTTGATATTCATTATACCTGGCCGACATATATTATAGTTCCCGCGCTTTTCTATGAAAAAAATAAGGTTGCAAAGTTAAGAAAATTAGTGTTGGCAACAGCTCTGAGATATGACTGTTTTTTTATATTAAAGAGGTGATTTTTTCAAAAAACTGCCCGGAATTATCCACATTTTATTTTGTTGGCACAGTATTGGAATACTATAAAATCACTGAACCGGTGAATGAAATGTAGTTTTTCATCGACAAATACCGGGAATTGAAATAAATAATTAGTATAAAAATATTATCAGATAAGTGGAAGAGATTTGAAGGGCAAGATTTTTGCTGGTTTAGGGTTTTATTAGGGTAAACGGGAGTATTCTTACTCCCGTTCTTTTAAAAAATTTTAATTAACCAATATATATCGGAAGATCGTCCCGTTTTTAAATCCAGGGTTTGTGAAATGAAAACCACAAAGAAAACAAGATTTACAGGTAACCTCCCTGATAATCAAATTTAAAACTCACAAACAATAAAAAAGGCAACTCGGATTCAAGTTGCCTTTTTTATTACCTCTCTTTTTAAGTTACATCATAATTTTAATGAAACGGTTGCTCGTATCTCATTACGGATAGGGGAATTGCATTTACGTAAACGGGAAACTTGGGGCTTGTATGTAAATAAAAAAAGGCAACCTTTGAGGGCTGCCCTTGAGGTTTTTTCAGGACAATTTCTTAGAAGTTCTTTGTTCCATTAGCCTGGAATGTATAACGAAAGCCATAATAGCGCTGGCTATGCAGTTTTTCTTCGTCAGTGGCACTTGCGGCAGGTGTTACGCCTTTCTTATAATAATTACTGATCTCCAGTTTTGCATATTTACCCGATGCAGTACGGATCACCAGTACACGGCCCGGCAATGGCGTTACAAGATTGCTTGCGCCGTCATAATTATACCAGCCTTTGCCAGAGCCTGTAGTGATCGCATACACAGGTGCTGCATCCGTTTTAAATGTTGAATCAGGAGAGATACTTGTCAAAGCGTCAAAAGTTCCTATTTGCACAAATGCTCCGCCATTTCCCGGGCCACTTGTACCTGCATTGGTTAGGATCGTTGTTCCTTTGAAAGCAATATCCCACTTTGATGTAGCTGAATCAGTATTAGGGATCAATGTGCCGTTTTCAATACTGAAGAAAGTGAACTTGTTTGCACCATAAGGCTGACCACTTGGTGCAAGCCCAATGATGGTATCTGCCATCAGGTTCTGAACGGTGGTTATATTTCCTTCTGTAAATACTTTAAAGGATCCGTCGTTTGTTTTGTCTATTGTTGCCGGGGCATCATCTTTCTTACATGCAGTGAATATTAAAACGCTTGCTGCAAAAATTCCTGTGAGTGTTCTTTTCATCTTTTTTGATTTGTGATTATGAGTGAATATTATTTTGTTGATTTATGAATGTTGTATGAGAGTGTTGCAAAAAATGTTCGGCCTGCTGCATTGGGCAAATTGTTTGCATCAACATGGTCAAGGATGTTTTCAGCACCTACCTGTAACCGGAAGTTTTTCCTGAAACTTATGCCTGCACTGCTGTTCAGCAGAACATACGCATCAGCAAATTCATCCTGCTTATTGTAGATCCCGTTACCATCTTTGTCAAAGACCACCCATTTGCTTCTGTAGACCGCTCTTATATTGGCGAACCATTTCTGCTTCGGGGCTTCATAACTGATCTTCAAAGTGGCCATATGCGGGCTCCTGTTGGGTAAACCGATATAATCACTTCTCTTCAGCAATACACTGTAATTATTTGCATCCCTTGTATAATAATAATTGCCCGCCTTCACTTTTTTCAATTCATCCTTGTCGGCAGTTTGCAGGTATTGATAACCTGCATCTATTGTAAAATTTTTGTTCAGGAGATATTTTATGTTTGTTTCGATCCCTTCAGTGAAAGCCCTTTGTATGTTGACATAACTATAGATCTGCGTATTATCCTGCCTTGTTGCTACCAATCTTGCTTCTATCAGGTCTTTGATATCATTCCTGAAAAAATTAAGTTGCCATTGTACCTTCTTCAAAGGGTAAACTGTAAAGCCGGCATTGAAGCCATTTGAATATTCAGGCCTTAAAGCCTGGAGCCTGTAAAAATCTTCTTCGTATTGTTTTATCAGGCCTGCATCATCCAGTGTTTTGATGATCTGTTGTGCCTCCAGTGCGCCAAATACAGAATAGCTGCCGGCACTGGTATTGGTGAAATTCAGGTAGAGTTGCCTGAAATCTGGCGCTTTAAAACCTTTGCCATAAGATGCCTGGAAACTGATCCTGCTATTCACATTGAACTTAACTGCGATCTTCGGGCTGAAGGCAGATGCATATAATTTGTTGTTATCATACCTGAAGCCACCAATCAATGTCATTTTTTTAAAAGGATTCCATTCGGTTTGCAGGAATCCATATTTTACTTCGTTTTCTTTGCAGCTGTTCTTGTCATCATACCTCGAAGAATTCACAAATTCCTTCAGGTAACCAACACCTGCTACGAGAGAAATACTTTTTGTAATTGAATAATCTGTCTGGTCTTCTATCCTGTAAAAGCGTTGCAGGAAATAATCATCATAACCCTGGCCGCCTGAAGTGACAAGTTTTTGAGATCCTTCAAAGCGTGTTGCATAGAGATGAAGTGATGATTTCAGTTTGGAAGAAAATGTATGAGTAATAGATGGAGAAATATTAAGGTCTTTGTTTATTTCTCTTCCATTTGAATAAGTCACCTGGCCATTATTGGAGACCGCCAGCTCATTTTTGATGTGTTCATAGTTATACCGTACCGATAAATTTATATTGGTTTTATTGCTTAGAGGATAATTAAATTGTATTTGAGGTGTTGTCCTGCTTATTGGTAGCTTGGAACGCTCAACAGTATTAGGGCGTATACTATATCCATCAGTATTGTACTGGTTGATAAAAGCGTTTATGCCAAGCCTGCCAACCCGGGTCGCTGCATTGATATTTGCATCAAAAGTATTATAGGTACCGTAACGTACTGATGCGTTCAGCTTGCTGCTATATGATTTATCTGAAATAATGTTGACCACGCCTGCCAGTGCCTCAGATCCATACAAACTGGAAGAAGGCCCTTTTACAATTTCGATTTTCTTAATATTTCCCGTAGTTACCCTGTTCAGGTCCAATACCCCCGATGTGCGCCCTACCAGGGGTTCCCCGTCGATCAATATCAGTGTATAATCAGGATTTAACCCCTGCATTTGTATACCAACACCAAAACCGCTTGTGAGGAAAAGCCCCGGCTGTTCCTGTAAAATATCCTTTAAACGCAATGATGCAGCCTGCTGAATATTTTTTTGTGAAATAATGCTTACAGGTACTGCTACATTGCCCAGTTTCCTTTCATTACGTGTTGCCGTAATAATTACCTCGTTCATTTCCTTGCTGAAAGTGGTATCAGGTACTTGTTTTTCCTGGGCTGTTACAGAAAAACAGTAAAGAATAAAACCAACTGCTGTAATAGATTTTTTCAAAGCATTTAATTTTTCAGCCACAAAGTTGTTTCAACAGTTGAGGAGAATTATCATGAAAATGTCATCAAATGAAAAACTGACGAGAAACATATTTGTTTTACTTTCTGATGACAGATTTACTGATATGCATCACGGTAATGCATGACCAACTTCATCAGTTATTAATGAAAAACTGTTTTTTTGAAAAAAGAAAATGATTTTTTGAGAAAAAAATTAACGCAGCAACAATTCACAGGGCTTGATACCTGTATGTTTTTTAAATGCAGTGCTGAAATGAGAAATGGAAGAGTAGCCAAGTAATAAAGAAACTTCTGTAACGCTAAGCCCTTTATCATATAAAAGATATTTGGCGTGTTCCATGCGCTGGCTTTGATAAAAATCAAAAATGGTGGTGCCGAATATTTCTTTGAACCCTTTTTTCAGGTAACATTCATTGATAGCCACTTTACGGCTAAGCGCCTTAATGGTGATCGGTTCACCGATATGCTGCAATAAGATCTCCCTTGCCTTGATGATCTTTTCACGGTCAGCTTCATTCGAAAGGAATTTGCAGGTAAAGCCGGTCTCAATTTTTTCACCCAGCATACAATCCATACTGTATAATAACAGGATCTGGGTTTGTGCATTGATGAATATATTCTCCAGTGTATCGGTATAAGTATGGTTCAGCAATGCTTCGATGGCCATTCTTGTTTTACCGCACAGCGGCAATGTTTTTGAAAACGCCAGGGTATGGGTAAATCCGAGCACATTGTCTGAAAGCGATTGTGGTGTGCGATGTGCTTTTGCAAACTGCTGTAAGTACGAGGGTGAAAAGCTGAAACTCAGCACATCCACACTGTCAACTTTTTCAATACATGTTCTTGATGCATTCAGTTTGCAGAAGTCGCATTCCGTATTTTTCTGGCGGCAATACACATTCCCGCTCACGCAGAATTTAAGCTCGAGGTAATTCTCAGAAGGATTGTTTTTTTCGTAATTATAGACCAGCATACCGGTATCTTCCATATTCCATTGAGGCTGTTTACGGTAGCGTTTTATTGAATATTTTACCGAACCCGGAACGCTGCGCACCATATCCTGTAATACCTCCATTTCTTCGTGCAGGTAGGGTTGCTTGCGTGATAAGGCTAATATGTCAGTATGTTGATTCATTGAAAAATTTCGATGCAAATATACAAAACAATGTTCAAACCAGTTCCCTAAATTATGAGATGGCAGTTCAATAATCTTACTAACAATTGATGGGGAAATATTCTTTCAAAGCTGTTCAAAATAAACCTTTTTTTATGAGTTTAAACCCTTGATTTTCGTTACATTTGCAGGAATGTAGAAAAGCCAAAATAAAGGCTTTCAACGGCAGGACCCTAAATAGCAAAAAGCCGGTATTTTCCTGGCATTTCTGAGTCTTGCAATAAGGAATAACAACAAAAAAATAACAAGGAGTTTATATCATTTATGAGTACAACAGCAGAATTAGTATCCCTTGCAAACAATGCTTACGGAGCAGACAGTATCCAGGTTCTTGAGGGTTTGGAAGCGGTTCGCAAAAGACCGGCCATGTATATTGGCGATATCAGTGTAAAAGGACTTCACCATCTTGTTTATGAAGTAGTAGACAACTCTATTGATGAAGCACTCGCGGGCCATTGTAAAAATATTACTGTTACCATCAATGAAGATGACTCTGTCACCGTGCAGGATGATGGCCGTGGTATTCCAACCGGGATGCACAGTAAGGAAAACAGGAGCGCATTGGAAGTTGTAATGACCGTATTACATGCCGGGGGAAAATTTGATAAAGGATCATACAAGGTTTCCGGTGGTTTGCATGGCGTTGGTGTAAGTTGCGTGAATGCATTGAGCATAAAACTTCACGTAACAGTAAACCGTGAAGGGAAGACATTTGAGCAGGAATATTCCAAAGGTGTTCCGCAATATCCTGTAAGGGAAATTGGTAAAAGCAATACCACAGGTACTACTGTTCAATTCTGGCCTGATGACAGCATCTTTACAACCACAACATATAATAAAGAGATCCTGGAAAGCCGTTTGAAAGAACTTGCTTACCTGAACAGGAAGATCACCATCACGTTAAATGACCTTCGTGATAAGGATGATGAAGGCAATACTTACAGCAAAACATATTACAGCGAAGGTGGTATCGTCGAGTTTGTTGAAACGATCGACAAGAATGCAAACAGGCATCCATTGATCCCACAGGTGATCTATTGCGATGGTTATGATGAGAAAACCAATGTTGCTGTTGAAGTAGCGATGGTTTACAATGCCGGTTACCAGGAGCATATCTTCAGCTATGTAAATAATATCAATACCATTGAAGGCGGAACACATGTTGCCGGTTTCAGGAGAAGTATCACCAGGGTGTTTAAAAGCTATGGTGAAAAGGAAGGCATGTTTGAAAAAGCAAAGGTTGCCATTGAAGGTGATGATTTCAGGGAAGGTATCACAGCGATCATTTCAGTAAAGGTGCCGGAGCCGCAATTCGAAGGGCAGACAAAAACAAAACTTGGTAACAGCGAAGTGATGGGTATTGTCGATACTACGCTTAGCCGTGTGCTTGACGCATACCTTGAGGAAAACCCAAGAGACGCAAAGACGATCATCCAGAAAGTAATATTGGCTGCACAGGCAAGAGCTGCTGCCAAGCGTGCCCGTGATATGGTGCAACGTAAAAGTGTTTTAGTGGGTGGTGGGTTGCCGGGTAAACTGGCAGACTGCTCTGAAAAAGATCCGGGTAAATGCGAACTGTTCCTGGTGGAAGGAGATTCAGCGGGTGGTACTGCCAAGCAGGGCCGCGACCGCAGCTTCCAGGCAATACTTCCATTGCGTGGTAAGATATTGAATGTTGAAAAAGCAATGGAACACAAGATCTACGATAATGAAGAGATCAGGAATGTATTTACAGCGCTGGGTGTGAAGATCGGGACGACTGATGACGCGAAAGCACTTGACATGAGTAAGCTCCGCTATCATAAACTGATCATCATGACCGATGCCGATGTTGATGGAAGCCATATCTCTACGCTCATACTTACTTTCATCTTCCGTTATATGAAGGAACTGGTTGAGCAGGGGAACATATATATTGCCCAGCCACCATTATACCTTGTTAAAAAGGGGAAGGACCAGGAATATGCCTGGAATGATGAAGAAAGAAAAGCTTTGATCAAAAAATTCGGGCAGGGGAAGGATGACAGTGTGAATACACAGCGTTACAAAGGTTTGGGAGAGATGAATGCAGAGCAGCTCTGGGAAACAACCATGAATCCCCTGACAAGAACTTTGAAACAGGTAAGCATTGAGAGTGCTGCTGAAGCAGACCGTGTTTTCAGTATGCTGATGGGGGATGAGGTTCCGCCAAGAAGGGAATTCATCGAAAGCCACGCCAGGTATGCCAAGATCGATGCATAATATAACAAAGTAATTAAATTTCTAAAGCCTTCATTTGAAGGCTTTTTTCTTGCCCGGCCATTTTGTACCCATTTTTTTGTACCCAAACAGAATGGGTACAAATGAAATGGGTACAAATTCAGGAGACCCGCCAGTGTAGAATTTTTGGTGAAAGGGATATTTTTAGTAGCTTGTAGTCTAAAGAAATCTCAACCCATTATTTTCTAACTAATAAAAATTTATTACGATGTCAAAAATGTTAACGGCCTATTGCATGAAAACTAAGGAAAAAAACGTACCAATGCAAAATGCGGTAATAACCAAAACAGCCAGGGGTGGGTATATGGCCCAGGGCGATGATGGTAAAGGAAATAAAATGACCACGATGCTGGCTGAGGCAAGGGCTTTGGAGGCAGTTAAGGACGGCGTGGCTAAGAAGGGCTGGTAATTATTCCTGATAAAAGATCTAAAAAGCCGTCCCTGTTTATATGGATGGCTTTTTTATTATATCGTGCTTTACTTGAAAAGTACAATTTCTATATTTAAGAGATGAAGCCGTTACTGACTGTTTTATTGGGCATATTATGTTACAATACCATCATTGCACAGCAGTATACTGTTAATGGTAATGCAACCCAGGATGATTGCCATACATATACTATTACACAGAACTTCGCCACGCAAAGCGGCTCGGTATGGAATAATTACAAGATAGATCTCAGCCAATCTTTCACATTTACATTCGATATCTACCTTGGTACAACTGATGACAATGGAGCAGATGGAATTGCATTCGTGCTTCAACCCATCAGTACAAGTATTGGCGGTAATGGAAGTGGCCTTGGTTTTGGCGGCATCAGTCCTTCAGTTGGCGTTACGCTTGATACTTACCAGAACAGCATCCCCGATGGCGATCCCTTTTATGATCATATAGCTATTCAAAAAAATGGCGACCTCATTCATACTTCAGCAAATAATGTTGCAGGGCCTGTTACCATCATCAATGGTAATGATAATGCCGAGGACGGTGCATGGCATGCATTGAAAATAGTATGGAATGCAACAACGAAAACACTCGATGCTTATATAGATGGTTCCTTGCGTGTGAGCAGGACAGAAGATTTCGTAGCAACAACTTTCGCAAACAACCCGCTCGTGTTCTGGGGTTTCACAGGTTCTACCGGCGCACTTTTTAATGTCCAGCGATTCAAAACATCCCTTACCCCGCAATGGAATTTCACTGCCGCACAAAAAAGATGCGTGAATGAGCCCATCACTTTTTACGACGCCAGTATTTCTTTTACAACCATCATGAAGATATACTGGGATTTCGGCGATGGAAGCAATATTGATTCGGTGAACATCAATCCAACACATATATATACTACGCCGGGAGATTATACAGTTATCCAGAGAGTTAAAGGGGCAGATGGTTGCGAAGAGACCAATACCCAAACAGTGAGGATCGGCAGTAAACCTGTTGCAGGATTTACCAGTTTATATAATTGTGTTGGCAACCAGATATTCTTTTATGATACCTCAAGAGTTACTGTAGGAACCATAAACAGTGTATTCTGGGATTTCGATAATAACGGCGCCACTTCAACGCTTTCCAACCCAAATACAACATATACAACCAATGGTATTAAAATTATTAAGCTTGTTGTAAAAACGATCGAAGGTTGTGAATCTGATACATTGTTCAAACCTTTGCTCATAAGGGCAAGGCCGGTAGCTGACTTTACTTTCACAGATTCTGTCTGCCTGGGTTCGTCCATGACATTCACTGATAACAGTACTTTGTCTGACGGGCCAATAAACGGGTGGGTATGGCTCATCGATAATACAGCAGTAAGTCCGCCAAACAATTTTCCAAACCTTACACATACATTTTTAACGCCGGGCAATCATACCATCTCCCTGGCTACAACAGGTACAGATGTGGATTGTTTAAGTTCTTTTGTAACGAAAAATATTTTTGTGCGGAATAAACCTGTTGCTGATTTTACAAACAATACTATCTGCCAAACGGTGCCGGCAACATTTACCGATGCATCTTCTTCATCTGATGGAGCATCCATGAGCCAATGGTGGTGGTATTTCCAGGTTCCGAATACCGTTTCATTCGGCCCGGCCCCGGTAATAACATTTAATACAGCAGGGCCTGATACAGTGTGGTTGGTTGCTACTACCATTAATGGCTGTAAGTCGGATACACTGAAGAAACCCATCTATGTAAATGCAAAACCAACAGCGAATTTTTCTATTGATGCAATTAAATGTTTCGGAACGCCCATCGAATTTTCTGATCTCTCTGTTGTAAATGGTGGAACCGTTAATAGCTGGACATGGGTTTACAACAACGGTTTGTGGAGTTCTATACAAAACCCGCCCGGAACATTCAATGCGGGGTCGCAAACGATAGGACTTGCAGTAACAAGCAATGCAGGATGCAGATCGGATACGGTTTATAAAACATTCAATGTAGATCCGAAGGCAGAAGTTTCTATGAACTTCAAAGATGAATGTAAGAACACGCCGATCGTTTTCACCGGTACAGATCTCACCGGCGGAAATATCAATGAATGGCATTGGTCATTCGGCGATGGCGATATTGCCAATACACAAAATGCAAATCATACTTATACAGCCAACGGTACTTACCATGTACTGTTCTATGGCGTTGACCTGATAGGATGTCATTCACCAACACTTGAAAGGGACATTATCATTTACGGAACAAATGCATTTGCAGGAAATGATACCATTGTAGCTGCAGGACAACCGGTCCAGTTAAATGCCATCGGCGGGTTGAGTTATACATGGACACCATCAACAGGATTGAGCAGTACAAACATTCCAAACCCGGTTGCTACCATTACACAAACAACGGTGTATACAGTTAAAGCATTTACTCCTGAAGGTTGTGAAAGTTATGATGACATCAAGATAGAAATATATAAAGGCCCGGAAATTTATATACCAACAGCTTTCACCCCGAATGGAGATGGCACCAATGACATACTCCGTGGAAAACCGGTTGGCATAAAAGAGTTCAGGTATATGAAAATATACAACCGCTGGGGACAGGAGGTTTTCAGTACAACAGATTATCACAATGGCTGGGACGGAACCTGGAAAGGAGTTCCGCAGGATATGGGCGTGTATGTTGTAATTGCGAATGCTGTTGATTTCCGTGGAAATGTTATCAATAAGAAAATGACTGTTACTTTATTCCGTTAACTACCTGCTATTCGTCATTGCGAGGTACGAAGCAATCTGTTTCTTGAGATAAGATTGCTTCACTCCGTTCGCAATGACCATTAATAGAATCATTTCTTAAAAACAGCCCTGTACATCTTATCTACGAATGCAAAGAGCTCACTCATTGTTTTAATATTCTCAACAATAAGGATCCCGTTCTTTCCAACCTGTTTTAATTTTCCTTTGTTGGTACCGGTCTGTAAAAAGTTCAGTATGCCATTGAATGTTTCACTTTGAAAATAGGGTGAGTCAGGATTGCTTACAAAGAAACACTTGAGAACATCATTCTTTAAGAACATCTTTTCAAAACCAAGTTCAACAGCGATCCTTCTTACCCGTACTGTAGTGAACAGGTCTTCAACGGGTGCCGGTACCGGTCCGAAACGATCAATAAGCTCTGCATGAAAATCCTGCAGGTCTTTTTCTGTTTCACAGTTATCCAGTCTCGAGTAAAGGCTAAGCCTCTCCGTTATACTCTCAACATATTCATCTGGAATAAGGATCTCCAGGTCGGTATCAATGCTGCAGTCTTTTACAAAATCATCCTGCTGCTGTATTTCTTCCCTGAACAATTCCTTGAAATCTTTTCTTTTCAATTCCCTGATCGCTTCATCCAGTATCTTATGGTACATTTCAAAACCGATCTCTGCAATAAAGCCGCTTTGCTCGCCGCCAAGCAAATTACCTGCACCACGGATATCAAGATCCCTCATGGCGATCTGGAAACCACTACCGAGATCACTGTATTGCTCGAGTGTGGTCAATCGTTTGCGGCTGTCAACAGGTAATGTGCTCATGGGTGGGGCAACCAGGTAACAGAATGCTTTCTTATTACTTCTTCCAACGCGGCCGCGTAACTGGTGAAGATCGCTTAAGCCAAATTGATGTGCATTATTCACAATGATCGTATTCACGTTCGGGATATCAACACCACTCTCAACAATATTTGTGCATACAAGCACATCATATTTTTTGTCCATGAAGTCAAGGATGGTATCTTCAAGTTCATCTCCTTCAAGCTGGCCATGTGCATACGCAATGCTGATATCAGGACATAAGCCCTGTATAAATGATTTCATTTCGGCAAGACCTTTTACCCGGTTGTGAATGAAGAAGACCTGCCCACCTCTTTCTGTTTCATAATAGATGATATCACGGATCGCATCTTCATTGAACTGCATCACTTCTGTTTGAATCGGCTGCCTGTTCGGGGGTGCAGTGTTGATGATGCTGAGATCTCTTGCTCCCATCAAACTGAACTGGAGCGTTCTGGGAATAGGAGTGGCGGTTAATGTCAATGAATCAACAGTAGTACGGAGTTGCTTTAATTTTTCTTTAGCCGAAACGCCGAATTTTTGTTCTTCATCAATGATCATGATGCCAAGGTTTTTGAACCTGACATCTTTGCCAAGCAATGCATGTGTACCGATGATGATATCGATCTTTCCATCTTCCAATTGTTTCAGTGTTTCCTTTTTTTCTTTCGAGGATTTGAAACGATTGATGAAATCTACTTTTACCGGGAAATCTTTCAGCCTGTCGCCAAATGTCTTATAATGCTGGTATGCGAGAATGGTAGTTGGCACCAGTACAGCTGCCTGTTTGCCATCACAACATGATTTGAATGCAGCACGGATTGCGATCTCGGTCTTGCCAAAACCCACATCACCACATACAAGCCGGTCCATGGGTGCAGGCTTTTCCATATCACGTTTTACATCTTCACTTGCCTTTGCCTGGTCTGGGGTGTCTTCATAAATAAAACTTGCTTCAAGTTCTGTCTGTAAATAATTATCGGGGCTATGTGCAAATCCCTCCTGGCTTTTTCGTTTTGCGTACAATCTTATCAGGTCGGTTGCAATATCCTTTACCTGTTTCTTTGTTTTTTCTTTGAGTTTGTTCCATACATCGCTTCCAAGTTTATTCATCTTTGGAATGCTTCCTTCCTTGCCACTGTACTTACTGATCTTGTGAAGCGATGAAATGTTCACATACAGCAGGTCTCCATCTTTGTATTGAATACGTACTGCCTCCTGCATCTTCCCGTTAGCTTCTATCTTTTGGAGCCCGCTGTAAACACCCACGCCATGATCTATATGCGTAACATAATCACCCGGCTGAAGCTCTCTCAGCGTTTTTAATGTCAGCGCTTTGTTCTTGCTGAAAGCCTGCTTCACTTTGTATTTGTGATAACGCTGGAATACCTGGTGATCGGTATAACAAATAACTTTCAGGTCATCATCAATAAAACCTTCGTGAATGGATACCGGGACAGGCGTGACCTGTATTGCCGCTTTGAGATCGGTGAAGATGATATGTAATCTTTCCAGTTGCTTGGGGTTCTCCGCAAAAATGAAAATATTGTATTTCTTCTGCTCATAGGATTGCAGGTCCTTGATCAGGATATCAAACTGCCTGTTGAATGCCGGTTGTTCTTTGGTAGAGAATTGAATATTGAAGATGGAGGATTGATGATTTGGGAACAGTGCTTTATTACCTATCTCGATAATATGCTTTAACGAAAGTTGTTTTTCAAGATCGGTTGCTTTGATAAAATCATCTGCACTAATATCATCCTTCCTGTTAATGTCGGTATCGTCTTCTGAAGTGTGTTGATTGGTATTATTCTTAACTACCTGGAAAAATATTTCAAGGTCCTCTTCCTGTTGTTGCACCTTCTCTTTAATGAATTCCCAATCTTCCATCCAGACAACAGTATTTGACGGAAGAAATTCCAGCAATGAAACTTTTTCCCCTGATTCAAATTGTGTTTCAACATTCGGAATAATATTTACCTGTAATAATTTTCTTTCACTCAATTGATTTTCGGGATCGAATATGCGGATGCTGTCAACCTCGTTGCCGAACAATTCAATGCGGTAAGGTTTTTCGTTGCCGAAAGAATAAATATCAAGGATACCACCTCGTACAGCAAACTGCCCGGGTTCATAAACAAAATCTGTTCTTACAAATCCATGTTCAACAAATCTTTCCAGCAGGGCATTTACATCCAGTACATCTGCCTGCTTGATACGGATGATATTTTTAGAAAGTGTTGTTGAAAGAACTACTTTTTCAAATAAAGCTTCAGGATAGGTAACGATGATCTTTTTATTTCCACCCGCTGCAATTTTTGTCAACGCTTCGGTGCGAAGCATCACATGGCTGCTGTTGAGTAGCTGGTAATTCTTTTTATTCTTGAAAGAAGACGGGAAATAAAATATATCGAGGGCATTGGTAATATTCTCCAGTGTATTCTGGAAATAAGCAGCTTCTTCTGCATCACGCAATATCACCAGGTGATTGATGCCTGATGCAATACTATTTTCGTAAACAGCTGCTGTTATGAATTGGGAAGCGCTGCCCTGGAGGCCTTTTAAGTGTAAATGCTGGGGTTCGGGCAATAGGATTCTGTCCGCTACCTGTAAACAGCGGGGGTCGTTCTTGTACAAATTCAGCAACAACTCCAGGTTCATCCGGCTGCAAAGATAAATTAACTAAAAGAATCAACATGCCTGAACAACAAAAACTACCGGGAATACGTCTTATACGTGTTTTTATATATATTTTTGAGTACCCGTGAACAACCAATGTCCAGTATAATCGTAAATATTGTATGATCAAAAACTACCAACCTCTTTTGATCCTGCTTTTGAGTTTATTCAGTCTTCCACTGAAAGCACAGCAGGAACTTCCTATTCGTTTTGCCAACGGTAATTTCTCCGGAGGTAATAATATCAGCAGGCAAAGCTTCAAAAAAGAAGATATTCAAACATCTTTATCGGGCGACAGGTATTTTGTGCTGGTACAATTTGCAACCTTGCCTTCTGAAAATAAAAAATTGCAATTGAAGAGCGCGGGTGTGATACTGGATGAATATATTCCAAACAATGCATGGCTTGCAGTTATAAAAGCCAATTTTGATTTCAGCACAGCAAAGAATTTTAATATCGTTTCAATAAACAGCATTCCTGTTTCGTATAAAATTGATCCTGCCTTATTTTCTTATGAAGTGCAGCACAACAAACAGGATATTCAAACATTCGCTGTCAGTTTTTTTGCTTCCATGAATAAAGCCGATGTTGAAAGAATATTGCAACAAATGGGCATGGCAATTGTTCCTTCAAAATTCAATTTCAAAAATGTTGTATTGGTTCAGCCCGATATAAGTAAACTGAATGCTATTGCAGCATTGCCTTTTGTGAGTTATATAAGAGAACAATCGATCAAAGACAAAGTTCTTAACTATAATGATATTGCCACGCATGGCATCAGCAGCCTGCAATCAATATCAGGAAGAAACCTGAATGGAAAGAATATGATCGTAGGTATTGGTGATAATGCAGACATATCAACGCATATAGATTTCTTTGGCAAGATCATTCCACGCCACCCGTTTCCTCCCGACCAGCATGGAACGCATACATCAGGAACAACAGCCGGTGCAGGCTTTTTAAATCCGAAGAACCATGGCATGGCGCCGAAAGCACATATTGTAAGCCAGTGGTTCAGCGATGTTATATTAAATACGCCAACTTATATCACCGACTACAATATGATCGCTACAAATAATTCTTATTATTCTTCAGCGATCGGTTGTACAGGAAGCCGGGTATATGATGTGTTGAGTAATTATATAGATGACCTGATGGTTAATTATGATGAAGTGCTTCACGTGATCGCTGCAGGTAATGATGGAGCTTTGACATGTCCCGGTTATCCTGCTGCATTCGGTACAGTGAAATCAGGGTGGCAATGCGCAAAGAATGTGATCACTGTAGGTGCTATTGACCAGGCAAATTATGGCATCGCAAGTTTCAGTAGTCGCGGACCTGTACAGGATGGAAGAATAAAACCGGAGATCGTTACCAATGGATGGGCTACTGTTTCAACTTATCCGAATAATACTTATGCAACGAACTACGGTACAAGTATGGCAGCGCCTGTGATCACCGGAACTACTGCCTTGATGCAGGAAGATTATCGCAAAACACATTCCGGAGCCAATGCCAAAGCAACCTTGCTGAAAGCATTGATGTGTAATACTGCAGAAGACCTCGGCAAACCTGGTCCTGATTATACATTTGGTTTCGGGATGTTGAATGCAAGAAAGGCAGTTGAAGCAATGGAAGCCAATCAATATTTTTCAGGCAGCATTGTTACTTCACAGAATGATCCTTACAGTGTTGTTGTTCCTGCAGGAGCCAGAAGATTAAAAGTGATGCTGGTATGGGCTGATAAACCTGCTGCGGCGAATGCTTCTATAACATTGATCAATGATCTTGATCTTACCGTTACCGAACCTTCAAGCTTTGTAGATTCTCCATTGGTATTAAACCCGTTTTCCGTAAACAGCAATGCAGTTCCAGCTGCAGACCATGTAAATAATATTGAACAGGTTGTTATTGATAATCCTGTTGCCGGTACATATAATATCAATATAAAAGGTTTCGCTGTTCCGCAAGGTCCGCAAACATATTATGTCGTTTACCAGGTCGACATGAATGGCATCACTGTTGAATATCCTTTCGGTGGAGAAACGTTGGTTCCTGGACAAACAGAAAATATCAGGTGGACTGGTTACGGAAGTGAAAGCAATACATTTACTGTTGAATATTCTGATAACAATGGCGGTTCCTGGAATACGATCAATGCAGCAGCAGATTCAGCTGCACGTTCACAAAGCTGGACAGTTCCTTCAACTGCAACCAATAATTATTTAATAAGAGTTACCCGCAACACTACAGCATTAACAGATCAAAGTGATTTCACTTTTACTGTGCTGGGTCAACCGGTTGTTACGCCAACAGTTCCATGTGAGGGTTATGTGCAGCTCGACTGGCCGGCAATAACAGGTGCAACAACCTATGATGTATTCCAGTTGCAAGGAGACAGCATGCAATTGATCGGTAATGCTGCTACAAATACTTTTCTTGTAAGTGGATTGAGCAGTACAACTGCATATTGGTTTGCTGTAAGTGCAAAGAACGGATCGGTGAATGGAAGAAAGAGTTTGGGTGTGAGTGCAACACCCACTACAGGAGCGTGTTCATTGGCATCATTCAATGGTAATTTCAAAGCAGCTGCTATCACTGCACCAACAACCGGAAGAGAATTGAGTTCACTGTCATGGCCTGCTACAGAACAGGTAAAACTCACGGTGAAGAATCTCGATAATGTTACTTCATCAGGAACATATAATATTTCTTACCAGGTAAATGGCGGAACTGTTATCACAGAACCAGATAATGTTGCCATTCCTTCGCTCGGTTCATCCACGCATAATTTTGCGATAACATCAGCATTTGCAAGTCCGGGTGTATATACAATTAAAGCGTGGGTAAGTAAAGCAGGAGATGGATTCCCGCAGGATGATACGATCACAACAACTATTAAACATCTTGCAAATTCTGCATTGACACTTCCTGTTGCAGACGGATTTGAATCAACAACGATCAATGAATACACATCCAATACAATTGGTATTGATGGTGATGACCGTACTGATTTCAAAACAACTACATCAAGAGGAAGGGCAAGAACTTTTGTGAACAGCGGCATGGCGCTAAATGGGAACAGGGCGATCACGCTGGATCAAACGCCTTATGGGGCACTTGTCACGGATAGTTTATTGATGACATGGAATCTTAGCAATTATAATTCTGGTAACCAGTTAAGGGTTGATTTTAATTATAAGAATCACGGCCAGGCAGCCAACCCCGATAACAAAGTATGGATACGTGGTGCTGACAACCTTCCATGGATATATGCATATGATCTTGTCGAGAACCAGAATGATCTTGGCCAGTGGAAACATGGTTTGATCAATGTGAATGATATCATGGATACGACTGCCGTTCCACAGGCCATTGGTACAAGTTTCCAGGTCAAGATCGCACAGCAGGGCAATACATCAGCAAATGTTCCTTACCCGGTGCTCGACCAGGATGATGGTTATACGATCGATGATGTTTCAGTTGCAGAGGCAATAGGTGATGTTGCTATCACTGAAATAGTATCGCCTTCAAAAACAGGATGCGGCCTTGGTAATAATACTGCTGTTACGATCAAGGTTAAAAATTATACAGGCAATACGATCAATAATATTGCTGTGAATTATCGTTTCAATGCTGGTACTATTGTTTCAGAAAATATCCCTGTGCTTAATCCAAATGAATTAAAGACATATACATTCACAGCAAATGCGGACCTCTCAGCCTATATAGATTATAGTTTTGATTTCTGGATAACAGCTGCCGGCGATAATTATCAAAGCAATGACAGTATTAAAAATTACCTGTTGCACAACAGCCCTGTTATCAGCAGCTATCCTTACCTGGAAGGTTTTGAAACAAATGATGGTTATTGGTTCGCAAAGGGGTCAAATACTACATGGGCATGGGGTGCGCCTTTCAAAACGATCATCAACAAAGCTGCCAATGGAACTAAGGTATGGACAACAAACCTCACGGGAAATTATAACGATAATGAATTGTCGTATCTCTATTCTCCGTGCTTTGATCTGAGTGGTTTATCTCAACCTGTACTTTCATTCAGTCATATATTCGATGTGGAACAGGATTATGACTTTACATGGGTTGAATATTCAACAGATAATAAGACCTGGTACAAGCTCGGTATGGTAGGGGCGGGAACAAACTGGTATGACAATACAGGCGTTAATAACTGGAGGGTTTCCAATACCAATTGGCATGTGGCAAGTATAGATGTTCCCCCTTATGCGGGAACCATGCGTTTCAGGATCGTTATGAGCAGTGATGGTGGTGTAAATTATGAAGGTGTCGGTATTGATGATATTCATGTATTTGACAAAGCACTTATTTATACAGGCCCCACTGTAACAGGTATAACGCAAACGGTGAGTGGCAGTAACTGGGTTAATTTTTCTTCTGCAGGAAGAAGAATTGCATCCATCAATCCTAACGGGCAAAACCTTGGAAGTACAACAGTTTCTGTTTATCCTTATGCCGGTTCTGTTCGTAACAGTAATGGGGCATATTATCTCGACAGGAATATTGTAATCAGTTCTGCCAATCCGCCTGCAGGAAATGTAAAAGTTCGTTTTTACTTTACCGATACAGAGGCAAAGAATCTTATCAATGCAACAGGATGCGGAACCTGTATTAAACCCGTTGATCCATATGAGTTAGGTGTTACAAAATATACCGGTGATGCTACTGATGAGAATGGGGATCTTTCTGATGACCTTACCGGGTTCTTCCAGTTCATTATACCAGGGAATACTGATATCATTCCTTACGACAATGGTTATTATGCAGAATTCTCCGTGAATAATTTCAGTGAGTGCTGGCTCAGCAAAGCAAGTATTCAACCTGCGGCAAGCAATGTATGCCCGGGTTCAAACGTAACGCTTACGGCTGCAAGTACCGGTGCAACTTACCAATGGCAGGAAGACAATGGTTCGGGCTTTACAAATATTGTCAATGGACCTAACTATGCAGGTGCCACAACAAATACTTTACAACTGATAGGCCTGCCAACATCTTATACCGGTTATAAATACCGTTGCGTGGTGAATGCTGTTAATGGGCCTGAGACCATTCTCCGTTTTACAACAATATGGAATGGCAATACCGATACAGACTGGATGACTGCATCCAACTGGAACTGCAATGTTATACCTGATCAATATACTGATGTGATCATTCCCGGTGGTTTAACAAACAACCCGGTATTGAATGCAAATACTGCGGTCAGGAGCGTGCGTGCGTACCCGGGTGTTCCTGTATTGATCAAGACAGGAAATACTTTGGATATAAAAGGTAATTAATCTCCGTCATTGCGAACGAAGTGGAGCAATCTTTTAAATATATGGGATTGCTTCGAGCCTCGTGATGACCTAAGTTTTTTATTGTGTAAAATGTTTATTGCAATTTTCCATTTCTTTGTATCTTACTTCAAACATTTTATATGGCATTACAACCATGGCGTACAGGTAAAGTGATCAGGTTATTGGATGAGACTGCAGATACAAGAAGATTCTGGATAGAAGTACCTGAACTGGATGCATTCGATTTTATTCCCGGCCAGTTTGTAACGCTCGATCTCCCCATACATGAGAAGCCGAACAAAAGATGGAGAAGTTATTCCATTGCATCATGGCCTGATGGAACCAATGTTTTTGAGCTGGTGATCGTACTTGATACAAAAGGAGCCGGCACTCCTTATCTCTTCCATGACATAAATATTGGATCTGAATTAACGTTGCGTGGACCACAAGGTGTTTTTATTATAAAGGAGCCAATGGATAAAGATGTGTTCATGATCTGTACCGGTACAGGTATAGCGCCATTCCGGAGCATGATCCATCATATTAAGAATAATAACATTCCCCACGAAAATATCTATCTCATCTTCGGGTGCCGTACAAAAGGCACTTTATTGTATTACGAGGAGATGAAGAAATTGGATGAAGAGATCGAAAAATTCCATTACATCCCAACACTCTCAAGAGAACAATGGGAAGGAAATACAGGTTATGTTCATTCGATATATGAATCACTCTGTATGCAACGGCAACAAGCCATGTTCTTTTTATGTGGATGGAAAGGAATGATCGATGACGCAAAAAATACCATAACAAATATGGGTTACGACAGGAAAGCAATTCACCAGGAGATATACGGATAATGAAAAGTGAAAAATATAAATGGATCATCTTCCTGTAATTTCAGTATTGCTTTTTTCATTAACTTGTACGTATTAATTTCTTCTAAAACCGGGAATATATGGGTGCAGCTTCCATGATCGTGTTGATAATTGCGGCGCTTGTTTTTTCTTCTATTGCTATCCTTGTTGCAAAACTTGTAACAAAAGCAACCACTAATTCACAGAAAGCAGAACCGTATGAATGTGGTATTCCCACTACAGGAAAGACATGGATACAACTGAATGTGGGCTATTATCTATTTGCCCTTATCTTTCTTGTATTTGATGTGGAACTGGTATTCCTGTTTCCATGGGCAGTGGTTGCCAAGGCTGTGGGCTGGGTTGCATTCATAGAAGTGGTGGTCTTCTTTTTTATTTTATTCATGGGATTTTTATATGCTCACAAGAAAGGAGCGTTGAAGTGGATGTGAGAAGAATTTAGAAGTTTAAGGTTTAGAAAGTTTGGAATTTTATATTAATATTATTGGCAGATCAACAAAACATAGCGAAAGATTTTCCGGGAGAGATACATGAGACCGCCGGTGGTGGTATTGTATTAAGTAAGCTGGATGACGTGATCAACTGGGCACGTTCCAATTCTTTGTGGCCACTAACGTTCGCCACCAGTTGCTGTGGTATTGAAATGATGGCGGTTGCTTCTGCCAAATATGATTTTTCCCGCTTCGGTTTTGAAGTAGCACGTGCCTCTCCCAGGCAGGCTGATGTAATTATCATTGCAGGAACCATCGTGAATAAAATGGCCCCTGTATTAAAAAGACTGTACGACCAGATGGCCGATCCGAAATATGTTATTGCAATGGGCGCTTGTGCGATCAGCGGTGGCCCATTCTTTTATAACACCTATTCAGTTGTAAAGGGCGCTGATCATATTATCCCGGTTGATGTTTACATTCCCGGTTGTCCGCCAAGGCCGGAAGCTTTGCTGCATGCACTGATCAGCCTTCAGCAAAAAATCAAGGCCGGTATGACAAGAAAACAAATTAAAGCTAACAGTTAAGCGGTCAGGCCGCTTGGCTGCATAATATAATATATTCAACAATGTCAGCGGCCAGGCCGCTACGTTAATATGACAACCGAAGAATTAAAAACCAACATTACTGAATTACTTCCTGCAGCAGCCTTCGAGGAAGGAGGCGAATGGATAACCATCAATATTGAATCGAAGGACTGGTTAACCATTGCAAATATGCTTCGCAATGACCCTGTATTGTTCTTCAATTATCTTTTTTGTGTTACCTGTATTGACTGGAAAACACATCTTGGTATGGTATACCATCTTAGTTCAACTATTCATCGCAACACACTTGTGGTAAAATCAAAACTTGAGATCAGTAACCCCGAAATAGAATCAGTAAGCCATATATGGAGAACAGCGGAGTTTCATGAGCGTGAGGCTTACGAAATGTTTGGCGTGAATTTTTTAAACCATCCTGACCTGCGGTTATTGATATTGCCCGATGGATGGGAAGGCAGGAATCCGATGCGTAAAGATTTTGAAGATGCTATTAATATGATCAAACTATAAAGCATAATATCGAACAAGGAACAAGGAATGCTGAATATTGAAGTTAGCATTCCGATCATCATTCGAAATTCCTTGTTCCTTGTTCATTATTCGTATGGTAGAAGAAATAGGCACAACAACAGAAGGCGATCTCATCATCAATGTAGGACCACAGCATCCCGCAACACATGGAGTATTGCACCTGGTGATCACATTGAATGGAGAGACAATAAAAAAAGTGGAACCACATCTTGGTTATATCCATCGCTCCATTGAAAAAATGTGTGAAAGCCTTACTTACCGCCAGTTCATCTATGTAACGAGCAGGATGGATTATCTTTCTTCGCATATCAATAACCAGGGTTGTGCATTGGTGGTAGAAAAAGGAATGCAGATCGAAGTTCCGGAAAGGGCACAGGTGATCCGCGTGATCATGGCTGAACTTACAAGGATCGCATCTCATGAATTATGGTGGGGAGCCATGGCAATGGACATCGGCGCATTCACCCCATTCTTTCATGCATTCCGTGAAAGGGAAAGTATCAACGATATCATGGAAGAAACATGTGGTGCAAGACTGACCATGAATTATATGGTTCCCGGTGGTGTGATGCAGGATATACATCCGAACTTTCAAAGGAAAGTAAAAGACTTTATAAGCTTCTATAAAACAAAGATGGATGAGTCAGATGAATTGCTGACCGGTAATATCATTTTCCAGAACAGGATGAAAGGAGTTGGTGTATTATCAAAGGAAGATGCGATATCTTTTGGCTGCACGGGGCCAACAGCAAGGGGTAGCGGCGTGAATTGCGATATAAGAAGATTATATCCTTATGATGTATATAACAAAGTTCAGTTCGATGAGATCATTGAAACTGCAGGGGATTCATTGGCCAGGTATATGGTTCGGTTGAAAGAAATGCGGCAATCACTCAGTATTGTTGAACAACTGATCGATAATATTCCTGAAGGAGATTTCCAGGCAAAAACAAAAGCCGTACTGAAATTACCCAAAGGAGAATTTTATTCAAGGGTTGAAACAGCAAGAGGCGAATTCGGGGTGTATATCGTGAGTGAAGGAGCAACAACACCTTACCGTATTAAATTCAGGTCACCGGGATTTTCAAACCTGTCGGCGCTGGATCATATGGCACGAGGAAGCAAGTTGGGAGATCTGGTTGCAATGATGGGGACGCTGGATCTTGTGATACCGGATATAGACAGGTGATATTTTAAATTATAAATTTTAAATGTTGAATTAATTCAAAATTTATAATTCAACATTCAAAATAACTATGTGGAGTTTATCAAACATAACAGGTACAATTGATTCATGGCTGAATTCAACATTCAGTGCAACATGGGCATTGGTATTCGAGATGGCGATCGTGGGTATCTGCGTGATAAGTCTTTTTGCCATACTTGGCCTCGTGCTTGTATTGATGGAAAGAAAAGTTTCTGCCTGGATGCAGATAAGGCTTGGCCCGAACCGTGTTGGCCCGAAAGGTTTATTACAGTCATTTGCTGATACATTAAAGTTATTGGTAAAAGAAGGGATGACACCCGGTGGCGCAGATAAGTTTTTATTCAACCTGGCGCCGATCGTTGCGATCATTGTTGCCATGTTGCTAATGGCGCCGATCGCGTTTGCAAATAATTTTCAAATGTGGGACCTGAACATTGGTGTATTATATGTATCTGCAGTTTCATCTATTTCTGTTATCAGTATCCTTATGGCAGGATGGGCGAGCAACAATAAATATTCATTGATGGGAGCGATGAGGAGCGGGGCACAGATCGTGAGTTATGAACTGTCTGCCGGGCTTTCAATATTATCTATTGTTGTACTCACAGGTAGTTTAAGTTTAAATGATATCATTCAATCGCAACAGAATGGCTGGTGGATATTCAAAGGGCATATTCCTGTTATCATTTCTTTTATTATTTTCATTATTGCAGTAACAGCAGAAACGAACAGGGCGCCTTTTGATCTTGCAGAAGCAGAATCAGAATTAACTGCAGGCTTTCATACAGAATATTCAGGAATGAAATTCGCATTATTCTTCCTGGCAGAATATGTAAATGTATTTATAGTATGTGCAATTGGTGCTACATTGTTCCTGGGAGGATGGATGCCTTTGCATATTGGCAGCTGGCAGGGCTTTAACCACGTGATGGATTATATACCTTCCAGCATCTGGTTCTTTGGAAAAACATTTTTCCTGATATTCCTGATCATGTGGTTCAGGTGGACATTCCCGAGGTTACGTATTGATCAATTGCTGAACCTTGAATGGAAGTATTTATTACCTATAAGTATGTTCAATATATTATTGGTAACATTGATAGCGATCATGGGCTGGCATTTTTAAAAAAGGTTAAAGGTCAAAGCTGAAGGGTTTAGGCCCTTTACCTTCTGCCTTCTACCATAAACCTTATAATGTTTATAGTAAAATACATAAAAGACGTTTTCAGTGCAATAAGGTCATTGCTTATCGGCATGCGCCGTACGGGTTATTATTTTACACATCATAAGGAGATCATTACACAGCAATATCCCGACAACAGGGAAACGTTGAATTTACCTGAAAGATTTAAAGGAGAAGTAGTGATGCCGCACAACGAGAACAATGAACATCGTTGCACAGGTTGTACAGCATGTGAGCTTGCCTGTCCGAACGGAACAATAAAAGTGGTTACCAAATTTGATATCACGCCCGATGGAAAAAAGAAGAAAGCAATTGATAAACTGGTATATCACTTAGAACTATGTACCATGTGTAATCTTTGTGTGATCGCATGCCCGTCTGATGCGATCGTGATGGCGCAGACATTTGAGCATAGTGTGTTTGACAGGGCAGAACTGACCAAGGTATTGAATAACCCTGGCTCAAAGATCATGGATGGGGTAGAATAGAAATTTTGAATAATAAATTTTGAATCAAGGAATGTATTACCTGCATTCCGATGCTTATGAGTGGATCAACTATAATATTTTATTTGCTCGCTGCATTCACATTGGTGAATGCGTTATTGGCTGTCACAACAAGACAGATATTCCGTGCTGCCATATTCTTATTATTTTCCCTGATCGGAATTGCCGGCTTATATTTCTGGATGCAGTATGAATTCATTGCTGCTGTACAGATCGTGGTATATGTAGGGGGTATTACCGTTCTTATTATCTTCTCCATTTTTTTAACCCAGCAGGCCGGGGAATTATTGCCAAAACAAAAGATGAGCAGGCAATTATTCTCAGCACTTGCAGCATTCTGTGGTTTTGCATTGACGATGCTTCAGGTTTACCAGCATAGTTTTACAGGAGATCAATCACAGTCAATAAAACCAACCGTGGTCAATATAGGCAATGAAATGCTTGGTGTGAGTGATGGAGGATATGCATTGCCCTTTGAAGTAGTGAGTATTTTATTATTAGCTGCACTGATCGGTTGTATCGTGATCGCCATGCGCAGCAAACCCTCAACAACATGATGGAACCCGGATTATATCATTTATTGTTCATCAGCGCCGCATTGTTCTTCATCGGTGTATTTGGTTTCTTCACAAGAAGGAACCTCATCACTATGCTCATGAGTATTGAGCTCATATTGAACAGTGTTAACCTCAACTTTATCGCATTCAACAAATACCTCTGGCCAAACAGGCTTGATGGATTGTTCTTTACCATTTTTATCATTGCTATTGCAGCAGCAGAAGCAGCAGTTGCCATCGCGATCATCATAAATTTATACAGGAGCCATAGATCAATTGATGTAGAGAATGCGGAAGAAATGAAATATTAGTTAAGGTTTAAGCTATAAGGTATAGGGTTGAAAACCTTAAACCTTTTGCCTTAAGCCCTATACCTTAAACTTGTAAATGCTGAACATAACATACATAGCACTGATCCCCTTACTGCCACTGGCAGGTTTTGTGTTGCTAGGATTGTTCGGTAGAAAATACCTGAAGAACAGTTCAGGCTTCATTGGTACAATATTATTATTAGGTTCAACTGTTCTTTCATTCTATGCTGCTTACCGTTATTTCTTCCACAGCGAAAAAATAAACGGGGCTTATCAAAAGATCGTTCCATTCAAGATCACCTGGCTTGAATTTTCAAAAGACCTTTCTATTGATATGGGGATCCTGCTCGACCCGATCTCTGTGATGATGCTTGTTGTGGTCACACTTGTTTCATTAATGGTACACATCTACAGCCTTGCCTACATGAAAGGAGAAGAAAGATTCCCTACATATTATGCATTCCTGGGGTTGTTCACCTTCTCTATGTTGGGCCTGGTTGTTTCATCCAATATTTTCCAGATGTATATTTTCTGGGAACTGGTTGGCGTTTCATCATTCCTGCTCATTGGTTATTATTATGACAAACCAAGTGCAGTTGCTGCATGTAAAAAAGCATTCATCGTTACACGTTTTGCCGACCTTGGTTTTTTGATAGGTATACTGGTGCTTTCTTATTATGGAGGAACAATGGACTTCCGGGCATTGATTGCAAGGCTTGTTTCTCCTGAATCAAATGAATTAAAAACAGCGATCGCTTCATCATTCCTTGGAGTATCTGCCCTCACATGGGGTGTTGTACTTGTGTTTATCGGCGGCGCTGGTAAAAGTGCTATGTTTCCATTGCATATATGGTTACCTGATGCGATGGAAGGCCCCACGCCTGTATCTGCATTGATACATGCAGCAACGATGGTGGTGGCAGGTGTGTTTCTTGTTGCAAGATTGTTTCCTGTTTTTGCGATCTCTGCACCAGCTGCATTGAACCTTGTTGGTTATGTCGGTGCGATATCAGCTTTGTTCCTTTCCAGCACATTGGGATCCTAAGCTTAGAATTCCACGTGGACAAGTTGTCGCGGCCGCTTCTATAGTGTCACCTAAATACTAGTGACTCCAGCGTAACTGGACTGGCCACAGTTAGGCCGCAAATGTAATCACACTGGCTCACCTTCGGGTGGGCCTTTCTGCGTTCGCGAGTGGACCCGATAAGCTCATGGAGCGGCGTAACCGTCGCACAGGAAGGACAGAGAAAGCGCGGATCTGGGAAGTGACGGACAGAACGGTCAGGACCTGGATTGGGGAGGCGGTTGCCGCCGCTGCTGCTGACGGTGTGACGTTCTCTGTTCCGGTCACACCACATACGTTCCGCCATTCCTATGCGATGCACATGCTGTATGCCGGTATACCGCTGAAAGTTCTGCAAAGCCTGATGGGACATAAGTCCATCAGTTCAACGGAAGTCTACACGAAGGTTTTTGCGCTGGATGTGGCTGCCCGGCACCGGGTGCAGTTTGCGATGCCGGAGTCTGATGCGGTTGCGATGCTGAAACAATTATCCTGAGAATAAATGCCTTGGCCTTTATATGGAAATGTGGAACTGAGTGGATATGCTGTTTTTGTCTGTTAAACAGAGAAGCTGGCTGTTATCCACTGAGAAGCGAACGAAACAGTCGGGAAAATCTCCCATTATCGTAGAGATCCGCATTATTAATCTCAGGAGCCTGTGTAGCGTTTATAGGAAGTAGTGTTCTGTCATGATGCCTGCAAGCGGTAACGAAAACGATTTGAATATGCCTTCAGGAACAATAGAAATCTTCGTGCGGTGTTACGTTGAAGTGGAGCGGATTATGTCAGCAATGGACAGAACAACCTAATGAACACAGAACCATGATGTGGTCTGTCCTTTTACAGCCAGTAGTGCTCGCCGCAGTCGAGCGACAGGGCGAAGCCCTCGGCTGGTTGCCCTCGCCGCTGGGCTGGCGGCCGTCTATGGCCCTGCAAACGCGCCAGAAACGCCGTCGAAGCCGTGTGCGAGACACCGCGGCCGGCCGCCGGCGTTGTGGATACCTCGCGGAAAACTTGGCCCTCACTGACAGATGAGGGGCGGACGTTGACACTTGAGGGGCCGACTCACCCGGCGCGGCGTTGACAGATGAGGGGCAGGCTCGATTTCGGCCGGCGACGTGGAGCTGGCCAGGGAAAG
>JADMIO011406757.1_pt1 | contig 61015 bp, 49 predicted proteins | sample 8958161 | NCBI WGS metagenome assembly JADMIO01 (sample SAMN16585339, study PRJNA669376) | soil metagenome | isolation source: Crop rotation soil | place: USA: Cullars Rotation, Alabama | collected 2011
CGCGACTTCAAGTCACGTGAATTCCAAGCTTCGGATCCCACTGTGCTGGAAAGGGTCGATCTGGCTCACCGGGGGACCGGCCCTCTGGTCGGGATGACGGAGGACGCTCCGCCATCGCTTGTGAATTATTTCCCAATGTAGGCCGGGGACGCGACAACCGCAAGTTCCGGCGACGAGTCCCCCTGCTGAACGCATCCTGTCCGCGGAGCGTGCGCCCCGTCCAACCCAAACACTGGCTCCTCGTCCCTCGGAGCGCCTTCGGCCGAGTCACGCCGTCGGAACTGCTTCGCTCCGCTGCGCAGTGTGATCAGCCGCCGGTGGTGCTCCAGTGCCAGGGCTCGCTCGGCAGGTTGTACAGGCCGAAGCGGCTGGCGTTGTTGGCGAGCCAGATGTAGCAGGCGCTGCCGCGGTAGCTGCAGTTGTCGAAGTCGATGGCCAGTCCCCGCTCGTGCATCGACGTGCCCGGGATGGCGGTGGGCACCCGGCAGGACGACGGCGGCGACGAGTAGACGTCAGGGCAGCCGTTGATCGAGCGCAGCTGGATCTGGCGGGCGTTGTCGCGCCAGCCGCTGCCGGTCAGCGTGACGCCGTCGGCGGCGGCCGCGGCCAACATCGATCGGACCTGGTCGGCGATGGAGGCGTCGACGACGATGCCGCCGCCGACGTTCACCTGGTTGCCGCTGGCCTGGACGCTCCCGCCGCCGCCGCCACCTCGTGCTGCGGCGGCCCGGGCGGCCGCTTCGGCGGCGGCACGCTCCTGCTCGGCGATCTCGGCCGACAGCCCGAACTCGCGTGCGGCCAGGTCGTCGTCGGCCAGGCGGATGGAGTCCATGCGCTCCTCGACCTGGTCCTGCAGGTCGCGTTGCTCCTGCTGCGAGGCCCGCAGCTCCTCGAGCCGTTGGGTGACCTCGGCCCGGTGCTCCTCGGCACGTGCGGCGGCGTCCTCGGCCCGTGCCCGGGCGTCGGCGAGGTCCTCGCGAGCGGCCTGCAGCTGGTCGGCCACGTCCTCGTTGCGGTTGCCGGTGATGTCGACCAGGGCACGGCGCTCGGCCGCCTGGGTCGGATCGCTGCCCGACAGCGCGTCCATGCCGCTCTGGTTCGAGCCCTCACGAATGTAGGAGTCGACGAGCAGCTGCTCCTGCTGAGCCTGGAGGCCCTCGATCTCGGCCTGCTTGGCCTGCTCCTCGGCCCGGGCGGCCTCGGCGTCCGCGTCGGCCTGGTCGGCCGCACGCTGCGCGTCCTCGACGCGGGCCCGCTGGGCATCGACGTTGCGGCCGATCGCCTCGAGCGCAGCGGTGATCTCCGCGAGATCCGAGTTCAGGACGTCGATCTGGCCGGCGAGCTCGGCTCGCTCCTGCTGGACCTGTGCGCGCTCGGTGCGCGGGTCGGTGCCGCGGGCGGCCAGCACCGGGGTGGCGGCCAGCGCGATGGCGAGCATCGGCACGCCCACCGCTGCCGCCCGCCATCGTGATGCACTCGAACGCAAGGCCTACCCCTCGGACGCCGGCGGAATGTCTGATTCCGATTCCGTCACGAGAACGTAACAGGCGGGGCCGAAAATGGAAACTGGTGTTGCTCGTGTTGCCACTGTTGCCATTGTTGCGACGGCTCCCGGGGCGACGGTCGCCGGACCGTCATGTGTCCTGTTCGGCCTCCACGGCGGTGCCCGCGGCGGTGTCGGTCGAGGTCACGGCCGACGTCTCCCCATCGGTCGCACCCGTGGCCGGATTGAGGCGCGCCGCCCGCTGGAAGCCGGCGCCGAGGAACACGTAGAGCCCGAAGCCGAGCACCACGACGCCCAGCGGGACCAGGGCGTCACCTCGGCCGGTGTAGGTGGGGTAGAGCACGAAGACCGACAGGGCGAGCGTCCAGCCCCAGAGGATGAGCACGCTGCGCCGCTGCCCGTGGCCCAGGCGCATCAGGCGGTGGTGCAGGTGCTCCTTGTCGGCGCTGGCGACCCCGGCGCGCTTGGTCGCCCGACGGATGATGGCGAACAGCGTGTCCAGGATGGGCACGCCCAGGATGAACAGCGGGATGAACAGCGGGGCGAAGAAGAAGTACACCTGGCCGCTGAACGGCTCGCTGGAGCTGCCGCCCACCGAGATGGTGGACGCCGCCATCAACAGGCCCAGGAGCAGGGCACCGCCGTCGCCCATGAAGATCCTGGCGGGGTGGAAGTTGTGGGGCAGGAAGCCCAGGCAGATGCCGGCGGTGATCAGCGCGACCAGCGGGCCGAGGTTGCCCGGCTCGATGACGCCGACGTCGCTCAACCGCTCGCCGTAGAGGAAGAAGGTGCCGGCGGCGATGGCCACGAGTCCGGCGGCCAGACCGTCGAGGCCGTCGATCAGGTTCACGGCGTTGGCCATGCCCACCACCCACAGCACCGTGAGGAGCGCAGAGAGGTCGGGCGAGAGCACGACCAGGTCGGCGAACGGGATCCGGAAGAACAGGATGCTGACGCCGGCGACGGACAAGATGCTGCCCGCCAGCACCATCCCGGCGATCTTGGCGGGCGCGGACACCTCGCGGAAGTCGTCGATGAGCCCGACGAGGAAGATGATCACCGCGGCGATCACGACGCCGAGCGGCTCGGTGCTGCCCTCGAAGACCGCGTCGAACCGGCCCGACTGCCAGGCGACGGCCATCGCGGCCAGGAACCCGGCGAGCATGGCGCCGCCGCCGAGCGTCGCGGTGGCCTTGGTGTGCACCCGGCGCTCGTCGGGCTTCACCACCGCACCCACCCGGATCGCGACCGTCCGCACCACCGGGGTGAGCGTGACCGTCACCAGGAAGGCGACCGCGAAGACGACGAGGTTGGCGGCCATGTGCGGCCAAGGTTAGGGAACCCGACCGAAGGTCGGGGAACCGTCAGGCGGAGAGGCGGTCCTCTGCGGGGCGGGCGCGGACGCCGGACTCGACCCAGCGCTGCACCTCGGCCTTGGTCCGCCAGTAGATGTCCTCCATGAGGATGTGGTCGAACGCGCCGTTGCGTCCCACGCTCAGGAGGCCCTCCACGCCGGTGCCGTTGGCGGCCAGGTCGGCCCTGGCCTCCTCGTAGTCGGTCGAGAAGACCGGGTAGGCGATCGGGGTCTTGACCACGCGGCAGCCCAGGTAGCGACGGCCGATGTCGGGCACCAGCCGCTCGAGCTCGGCGAGGCAGCGCCGACCCAGCGCCTCATCGTCCATGGTCCAGACCTCGGAGCCCACCTCGGTGCCGATGTCGACGGTGATCATGGTCTTTCCCTCGGGCGCCAGCCACGGCATCGACTGCGGCGCCTCGGTGAGGCGGAAGGTCTCGAAGCTCTCGTCGGGCACCCACATCACCACGTCGGGCAGCAGGCCACGGCCCTCGAAGCGCAGGTTGGCGAAGACCATCGGCCGGAACCGGAACCCGGCGAACCGGTCCAGCCGGTCGGTGCCCTCGACCAGGCGCGGCAACACGCTGATCGGTGCCGTGCTCACCACGGCGTCGACCTCGACGACCTCGCCGCCGACACGGACGCCGACCACCCGCTCGTCCTCGACCAGCACCTTCTCGACCGGCGTGTTCAGCGAGATGGCGTCGCCGAGCCCCTCGGCCAGCGTCTCGCACAGCAGGCTGACCCCGCCCTCGGGGTACACGTGCCACACGTCGACGCTCTGGGGCTTCTCGTTGCAGTAGCCGATGGCGACCGCACGACGGGTCACCTTGGCGGCGGCCTTCAACACCATCGTGTGGACGATGCTGGTCGGGATCTTCTGGCCCACGGCGGCCGCGAGGTGATCGGCCGGGGCGCCCGACCACGCCTCGATCAGCGGCAGCACCACCTCGTCGGCGAGGGCGGCGCCGTACTCGGCCCGGAAGAAGTCCGCGGCGGTCCGGGGCTCGGCGTCGTCGCGGAGGCCCTTGCCCTTGGCCGCCAGCGCCGACAGCACGTAGCGGGGGTTGCGCATGAGGCCGAACGGGTACCCCGCCACGCCGCCTTCGGGGCCGTAGACCGACTCGCCGTAGCGCCGCACGGTGCGACAGCGGTTGTTGACGCCGATCGCCGTGGCGAGTCGGTTGGTGATGAAATGGGCGCCCGTGTCGTAGCTGAACCCGTCCGGGTCGTGGTGGCTCTCCGCCATCCCCGCGACCTTGGGGCCGGCTTCGAACACCAGGGGCTCGACCCCTCGGCGCCGCAGCTCGTCCGCCGCCACCAGGCCGGCGATGCCCGCGCCCAGCACCGCCACCCGTCGTCGTTCGTCCGGTCGGTTCATCGGTCTGCTCCTCGCTCGGGTCGCTGCAGGACGGCCCGCAGGACCGCGCCGCGGCCCGTGGCCCGCAGCGCGGCGTCGAAGGCGGTGAAGGCCGCCAGCGACGGCGCGGACTCCAGGCTGAATTGGTCGAGCACCTTCGGCGGCGCGCCCCAGTCATCGAGGGTGTTGCGGATCGAGTACACCCAGTTGACCGGGCTGGTCATCGTGGCCAGCTCGGCGACCTCCCAACCCGTGCGCGTCGCCAGGCGGCGCAGGCTCGACCCGTTGAACAGGTTGAAGTGGCGGGGGAAGTGGTAGCCGCCCCAGTGGCGCCGCTTGAACAACCGGAAGTCGGGCGAACCGGTGTTGTCGGTGATGACCAGCAGGCGCCCACCGGGCTTCACGATCCGCCGGACACCCTCGAGGACCGACCCCGGGTCGGCGACGTGCTCGATGGTCATGATCAGCAGGGCGAGGTCGAAGGCGCCCTCGTCGAGGACGGCCTCCTCGACGGTGCCGGTGTGGATGGTGAGGCCGAGCTCCTCGCCCCGGGCCGCCGCCCTCGGGTCGGGGTCGATGCCCTCGAGGCGCCAACCGGGCTCGCCGAACTCGGCCAGGAGGCCGAGGTGGAACCCGTCGCCGCAGCCGACGTCGACGATGCGTGCGTCGGCGGGGAGGCCGGCGGCGACCTTCAGCAGCCGGTGCGCCTCCAGGCGCCGCCGCACCCGGTAGACGAGCCCGAAGCGCTCGGCCGAGAAGTCGTAGGCGTGGTAGTCGTCGGGATAGATGCGGGCGTGCTCGGACTCGTCGGGGCGCTTGTCCAGGTACACCAGGCCGCACGAGCGGCACTGGACGGCCAGGAAGCTGTCCGGGGTGGTCCGGTACTCGAAGTCCTCGCCGACGCCCAGCGGCTCCGCGTCGTCAGCCCCGCACACCGCGCAGGTCGACGCCACCAGGGCCAACGGTCTCGTGTCCGCCGTCCGCTCATTCTCCGTCACCTCCGCCAGCGCCATCGCCGATCCCACCTCTCTCCGCACCACGACTCTCCGTAACGCCCACGACCACTCTCCGTAAGTGTGCCGCGTCCTCGTCGGGGCGTCCACCCCTGCGGGCACTAACTTGCGGGCGGACCAGCCCGGGGAGGACGACAGCGACATGGGTGATCTGGCCGAGATCCTGCGCGACACGGTGCCGAGCGACCACCTGCTGGTGGGCGACGCCGTCAACGACGACTACTCCCACGACGAGGCGCTCAACGCCGAGCCCGTCCGGCCCGCCGCGCTGGTGCGCCCGGGCAGCACCGAGGAGGTGGCGGCGGTGCTGCGGGTGGCGAACGAGCACCGCATCCCCGTCACCGCCCGGGGCAGCGGCACGGGCCTGTCCGGCGCCTGCACCCCGGTCGACGGCGGCATCGTCGTGTCGTTCGAGCGCATGGACCAGGTGCTCGAGATCGACACCGAGAACCACATGGCGGTCGTGCAGCCCGGGGTGACGCTCGACCAGCTCGACCAGGCCCTGGCCCCCCACGGGCTCGTGTACCCGGTCTTCCCCGGCGAGTACTCCGCGTCGCTCGGCGGCAACGTCAACACGAACGCCGGCGGCATGCGGGCGGTCAAGTACGGCGTCACCCGCCACCACGTCATCGGCCTGGAGCTGGTCCTCGCGTCCGGCGACGTGATCCGTACCGGCGGCAAGGTGGTCAAGGCCACCGCCGGGTACGACCTCACGCAGCTCGTGCTGGGGTCCGAGGGCACGCTGGCGCTCGTCACCGAGGCCACGCTCAAGCTGTATCCCCGCCAGCCGCACGCAGCGACGGTGCTGGTGCCCTTCGCCACGCTCGACGGGGTGACGACCGCGGTCCCCCGCATCGTGGCCAGTGGGGTCGGGCCGCTCATCCTCGAGTACATCGACCTGCTCACGATGTCGGTGATCACCGCCTCGGCAGGCCTCGACCTGGGCATCCCCGAGGACGTGAAGGAGGCGGCGCTCGCCTACCTCGTCGTCGTGATCGAGGGCAGCCACGAGGACCGCGTCGAGGCGGACGTGGCCGCGGTCGCGGAGCTGGTCGGCGAGCTGGGCGCGCTCGACGTCTACGTCCTGCCGTCGCACTCGGGCGCAGCGCTGATCGACGCCCGGGAGAAGGCGTTCTGGGTGGCCAAGGCCAACGACGCCGACGACATCATCGACGTGGTGGTGCCGCGGGCGTCCATGCCGGAGTACCTGGCCGCTGTCGCCGCGGTGGCGGCCGAGCACGAGGCCTGGGTGCCGGGGTGCGGGCACGCCGGCGACGGCAACGTGCACCTGTCAGTGTTCCAGAAGGACCCGGACAAGCGCGACAAGATCATGCGGGGCATCGTCGAGGCCGGTCTCGGCCTGGGCGGCGCGATCTCCGGCGAGCACGGCGTCGGCACCCAGAAGAAGAAGTACTTCCTGGCCTTCGAGGACCCCGTGAAGGTCGACCTGATGCGGCGGATCAAGGCCGGCTTCGACCCCAACGACATCTTGAACCCCGGCACCATCTTCGACAGCGAGCAGGAGACCTCATCGTGAACGGCGCCCGAGCACTCATCCGCACCCTGGTCGACGGCGGGGTGGACACCTGCTTCACCAACCCCGGCACCTCGGAGATGCACTTCGTCGCCGCCCTCGACGACGTGCCCGAGATGCGCGGCATCCTCTGCCTGTTCGAAGGCGTCGTCGCCGGCGCCGCCGACGGCTACGCCCGGATGGCGGACAAGCCAGCGGCCACGTTGCTGCACCTGGCGCCCGGCCTCGGCAACGCCCTGGCCAACCTCCACAACGCCCGGCGGGCCGGCACCCCGATGGTCAACATCGTCGGCGACCACGCCACCGACTACGGCCAGGACATCTTCCTCAACTCGGACATCGAGACCGTCGCCCGCAACCTGGCGGGCTGGGTGGGGGCGCCGAAGACCTCGGCCGACGTGGGGCGGGTGGCCGCCGAGGCCATCGCCGCCGCCGTGGGCCCGCCGAGCCAGATCGCCACCCTGATCCTCCCCGCGGACACGTCGTGGTCCGACGGCGCCACCCCGGCGGCACCGTCGAGCGCCGGCCAGCCCGCCGCAGTCGCCGGCGACCGCATCGACGAGGTGGCCGCGGTGTTGCGGTCGGGCGAGCCGACGGCCGTGATCATCGGCGGGACGACGACCCGCGAGGCGGGCGTGCGCGCGCTCAGCCGCATCGGGGCGCACACCGGCGCCAAGGTGCTGTGCGAGTGCTTCCCGACCCGCCTCGAGCGCGGCGCCGGCCGTCCCTCCATCGAGCGGCTGGGCTACCTCGGCGAGTTCGTGCAGATGCAGCTCGACGGGATCCGCCACGTCGTGCTGGTCGACGCCGACTCCCCCGCCTCGTTCTTCGCCTACCCGGACAAGGCGACCGACCTCCTGCCCGCCGGCTGTGAGGTCCACGTGCTGGCCGGCCCGGCCGACGACGGCATCGGCGCCCTCGAGGCCCTGGCCGACGCGGTCGGCGCGCCCGCCGGCTCCGAGGTCATCCAGGAGCTCGACCGCCCCGACCGCCCGACCGGACCGCTCGACCCCGAGTCGCTCGGCGCGGCGATCGCTGCGCTGCTACCCGAGGGCGCGATCATCACCGACGAGTCGGCCACCGCGGGGCTCTGGACGTCGCTGGCCACCGCCGGCGCCGCACCGCACGACCTGCTCACCCTCACCGGCGGCGCCATCGGCTACGGCCTGCCCGCGGCCACCGGGGCGGCGGTCGCCTGCCCGGACCGCCCCGTGGTGTCGCTGGAGGCCGACGGGTCCGGGATGTACACGATCCAGGCGCTGTGGACGCAGGCCCGCGAGGACCTCAACGTCACCACGGTCGTCTACAACAACTACGCCTACGACATCTTGAACCTCGAGCTGGGGCGCACCGGTGCCGGCGAGCCGGGCCCGAAGGCGAAGGCCATGTTCGACCTGCACGGCCCCGACCTCGACTTCGTCAAGATCGCCGCGGGCATGGGGGTGCCGGGCAGCCGGCCCACGACCGCCGAGGAGTTCGGCGACGCGTTCGAGATGGCGCTCGCGGAGCCGGGCCCCTACCTCATCGAGGTGGCGCTGGAGTCCCGCTTCTAGCTCAGGACGCGGAGTCGCCGCTGGTGGTGCTGCGCCGGCCCCGCCGGAGCGGCGACCGCCGCTCGGCCACCGGCGCGCTGCCGTCGGCCGTGCCGTTGGTCGTGCCGTTGCCGTTCACCGACGAGACGCCGGTGGACCGTGCCACCCGTGGCTTGGTGCGACCGGGCCGGTCCGACCCGGTGGTCTGACGGACGGCGTCGCGCAGGATGACGCCCACCGTGGCGATCATCACCTTGACGTCCTCCCACGGCGACCAGTGCTCGATGTAGTAGTTGTCGAAGCGGGCCCGCTCCTCGATCGAGGTGTCGCCCCGGAGGCCGTGCACCTGCGCCAGGCCGGTCAGGCCGACGGGGAGACGATGGCGATCGGCGTAGTGGGTCACCTGCGCGGAGAAGCGGCTGACGAAGTGCGGGCGCTCGGGACGAGGGCCGACGAGCGACATGTCGCCGCGCAGCACGTTCCAGAACTGCGGGAGCTCGTCGAGGCTGAGCCGTCGCAGCCATCGGCCCACAGAGGTCTGCCGGGGATCATGGGCCACGGACCAGGTGACGTCGGCGTCCGAGTTGACCCGCAGGGTGCGGAACTTCAGGACCTCGATCTCATGGCCGTGCTGGCCGATGCGTCGCTGGCGGAACAGCACCGGACCCGGGCTCGTGAGCTTCACCGACAGGGCGATCACACCGAGCAGCGGCGCCAGCAGCACCAGCAGCAGGGCGGACACGCCGACGTCGACGATGCGCTTGACCTTCCAGGCGCCGGCCCGCAGCGCGGCACGACGGACCTGGAACAGCGGGATGCCCCAGACGTGCTCGACGTCGGGGCCACCGGGCGAGAAGCCCAGCTCGAAGAAGCGGGGCACCACGTGCAGCTCGACCTCGTGCAGACCAGTCGAGCGCAGGGTGGCCACGAGCTCCTGCTCGCCACGGGGACCGAAGGCCACGAGCACGCGGCGCACGTTCCGCTCCTGGATCACCTTCTCCAGGTCCGCCATCCCGCCCAGCAGGTCGAGCCCGGGCTGCGCGGGGACGTCGTCGATGAACCCGATGGGCACCAGCCCGTACTCCGGGTGCGCCTTCAGGACCCGTGAGAGCTCGATGCCGACCGTGCCGGCGCCGACGATGATGGCGTTCTCCTGCAGCTGGCCGGCCCGTCGGGCGGCCCGGATGACGGCGTAGGTCATCGTGCGTCCGACGACGACGGCGATCCCGGTCACGAGCGCCTGGTGGAACAGGGTGTTGGGCAGGGTGAGGAAGGGCGACGCACCGCCGAGCAGCAGGAGAGGGATCCCGGCGCCGAGGAACAGGCGCGGTAGCTCGGAGAGCGTGGAGAGGGCGAGGTGGCGTCGGTAGGTGCCGACCATGCCGAGCGTGAGGAACACGCCGACCGCATAGGCGGCGTTGGCCCAGCCCACCGAGGGGATCCGAGCCAGTCCCACGGAGACGGCGGCGAGGTCGGCGACGAGGCGGAGCGACCACGGCGACAGCGGCAGCTGGCGGTGGCGCGCTCGGACCGGCGCGTCGGCGTCGCGGTGGCCGTTCAGCGCGACGAGCGATCCTTCGGCAACTGCCATGTGGTTGAGGCCGCCGTTCTCAGGGACTTCGGATGGGACTCGCTCCTTTCGGACGCGCGGCGGTCGCCTTGAGCACGCCCGGTGAAGTTGCCCGCCCGCCCTCAGCGCGGTGTCAGGAGACCGGTCAGGATCCGGCGCCGACCGAGGCGGCCAGGTTTCGCATCGCTGCGGCGAAGCGCGACTCCGCGAACCGCTGCGCCGAGGCGGACACGTCAGCCCGGTCCCACGACGTCGCCTCGGCCTCCCGCAGGGCGGCGACGAGTGAGGCGGTGGTGGCCTCGGCGAACAGCAGGCCGGAGCGGCCCGGCTCGACCGAGTCGCACGCGCCCCCCTGACCGAGGGCGATCACCGGCGCGCCGGCGGCCATGGCCTCGACCATGGTGATGCCGAAGTCCTCGACGCCGGCGAAGACGAGCCCCTTGGCCCCGCCCAGCAGCGCGGGCAGGTCCTCGTCGGGCACCCGGCCCACGAACCGGACGTTCGACGGCGCATCGGCTTCGAGCTGGGCGCGGGCCCGGCCCTCCCCGGCGACGACCAGCGGCCACCCCAGCTCGCGGAAGGCCTCGATCACGAGATCCACGCGCTTGTAGGCGACCAGCCGGGAGAACGAGACGTAGTAGTCGCCGGGCGGCTCGGCCGCGGCCGCGGCGAACCGCTCGACCTCGACGGGCGGGTGCACGACCTCGGCATCGCGGCCGTAGTCGTCGCGGATGCGCCGGGCGACTTCGTGCGAGTTGGCGATGAAGAGGTCGGGGCGGCGACTGCGGCGACGATCACCCGGCGTCAGTACGGCAGCGGCGGCCCCGGTCAGGTGGGTCGACAGGCCGCGCTCGCCGGCCAGCTGGTCACGCTCGTAGAGGAACCGCGGCGGCGTGTGGCAGTAGACGAGGTGGGGCACGCCCTTCGGCGTCCGGGCGTTCAGGGCGAAGGAGTGGAAGCTGGTGACGACCAGGTCGGCGTCGGGCACCTTCAGCGTGTGCATGGCCGCAGGGATCAGCGGCAGGACCCGCAGGTGCGCACCTCGCTGCCTGGCGAACGGCTGCAGGAAGGTGGTCCGCACCGGGTCCCATCCCGGGAACTCGGGCTCGTAGAAGAGGCTGGTGTTGACCCCGGCGCCGGGGAACGTGCGCCGCAACGCCCCGACCACCTTCTCCGAACCCGCCATGTTCGTCAGCCATTCGTGGACCAACTCGACGTGCACCCGCCGAACCTACAGCCGTAAAGAGTCGTCCGATGGGGCCGATAGGCGCAGGTCGCGTGCGACACCACACCTGGGACACACGAGGGGCCTGACCGAGATGGAATCGACCAACCCGCTCCGCACCATCTGGGGCTATCGCTGGTGGCTCCTGACGTTCGCCGGCGCCGCGGCCGTCGTCGTCTTCCTGCTGTCCTCGGTGCAGACCTCGCAGTACCAGGCGACCGCGGTCAGCCAGGTCGTGTCGGGCCGGGGGCAGGCGGGCGAGTTCGTGTCGTCCGACGAGCTCTTCCAGCAGGCCAACTTCTACGCCACGCTGGCCCGGACGAAGCCGGTGGAGGACCTGGCCGCCTCCACGCTCGACCCCAACGCCGACGATCCCGAGCTGCCGGTTCCCGTGGCCGTCTCGCCGCGGGCCGACGTCCAGCTCCTCGACTTCACCGCGACGTCGGCCGACCCCGAGGTCGCCGCCCGCGTCGCCAACGCCTATGCCGAGGCGTTCTCGACGTTCATCGACGATCGCCAGGAAGCGGCCCGCCAGAAGGACCTCGACCGCATCATCGACCGCGTCGACGCGATCCAGGCGGCCGATCCCAACGGCACCGACGACGCCCTGAACATCGAGATCGAGCAGCTGCAGACCCAGGCCGCGACCATCCGCGGCGCCGCCGCCGATGCGGCCACGATCCTCCAGGAGGCGACGCCTCCCACCGCACCGTTCGCCCCGAAGCCCGCCCGCAACGCCGTCCTCGCCTTCCTCGCGGCCCTCGTGATCGGCGCTGCGGCCGCCTACGCCCGCTCGGCCCTCACCGACCGCTACGCCAGCGCCGAGGAGGCCTCGCAGGACCTGGGGCTGCCCGTCCTGGCGACGGTGTCCCGCTCGAACCCCGACACCGCCGAGGCCGTCGAGGCGTTCCGGGTGCTCCGCACCAGCGTCTCCTACGCCCTCCGCGAGCACGTCGGGCCGGTGCTGATGGTCACGAGCGCCACGCCGGGCTCCGGCAAGACCCACATCTCCATCAACATGGCCCAGGCCTTCGCCGCCGAGGGTCGTCGCGTGATCCTGGTGGACTGCGACTTCCGCCGCCCCGCCGTGAACAAGCGCCTCGGCATCCCGGTGAAGCCGGGCATGACCGACCTCGTCGGCGGCGGCACCAGCCGCAGCCCGGAGCTGGCCAACGGCCGCCTCCCCCTGTGGTCGCTGCCCGTGCCCGGTGCCGGCGAGTTCCTCGACGTGGTCCCCGCCGGCAGCGGCATCCTCGACCCTGCGGCGGCGCTCACCACCGATCGAGCCGCCCAGGTCTTCGACAACATCAGCGCCCAGTACGACCTGTCCGTCATCGACAGCCCACCGACCCTGCCGGTCGTCGACCCGCTCGTCATCGCCCACTACGCCGACGGCGTGCTGTTCGTGGTCGATGCCCGACGTGACCGCCGTAGCGACGTCCGCCGGGCCCTGGAGACCCTGCGGGCCATCGACGCCCCCGTCATCGGCTTCGTCTACAACGGCGCCTCCGCCCCCGAGCGCCGCTACGGCTACAGCGACCAGCGGGGTGTCCACGAGGCCGAGGTCGTCAGGTCCTCGGCATGACGGACGGCTCGGTGGCCACCCGTCCACCCGCCGCGTCCGGATCGGGCATCGCCGGCACCACCACCACCGCCGACAACGTCCTGCGGGGCCTCGCCATCGTCATCGCGGTGATCGCGGTGGTGGCCGGCACCTACAACCTCGGCCGGGCCGTGTTCGGCCCCCGGTTGGGCCAGGACTTCACCGCCTACTACGTGGCCGGCAAGCTCATCCGCGCCGGCGACGCCGACCAGATGTACGGCACCCAGGAGGAGTTCCAGGCGCAGGCCGACCGCTTCGGCGTCACCGGGCCGGCTGCCGAGGGCGACCGCGACGGGCGGATCGGTGGCCACGACTCGGTGGAGCCGTTCCTCTATCCCCCGGTCGCCGCCGTGCTCCTGCTCCCGGTGGCGATGCTGCCCCTGGGCGCCGCCAAGATCGTGTTCGTCCTGATCAACCTGCTGGCGCAGTTCCTCGGCATCGCCGTGCTGTTCTCCGACCGGGCACCGCCGCAACGGCGGGTGCTCACCGCCGCCGGCTGGATCCTCGTGCTGCTGCTGTTCCCGTTCTTCTGGGGCCTCTACCTCGGGCAGGCCAACTCCCTCGTGTTCCTCGCGTGCGCGCTCGCTCTCCGCCAGGTGCGACGCGGCGACCAACTCGGCGGCGGCGCCCTGTTGGCGGTCGCCGCCCTGTTGAAGGTCTTCCCGGTCGTCCTCCTCGTCCTCCTGCTGTGCAAGCGCCAGTACCGCGCCGTGGCCGCGTCCGTGGTCACCATGGCGGTGCTCTCGCTGCTGTCGCTGCCCGTCGTCGGCATCTCCACCTTCCAGCGGTTCTTCACCGACGTGATCCCCGAGATCACCAGCCGGGTGGAGCCGTTCGTGCGGAACCAGGGCATCTCCGGCACCCTCCACCGCCTGTTCACCGACAACCCGTATGTGCACCGGATCGTGGACAGCCCCGGCCTGGCCCGGGGGCTCGCCACGGTCCTCGCCGTCGTGGTGGTCGGGCTCACTATCTGGTGCACGCGTCGGGCCCGCCTCGACCGCACCCCGTCGCGGCGCTTCGAGCTGGAGTGGGGCCTCTGGCTGATCGCGGCCGTGCTCGTCTCGAGCATCTCGTGGGAGCACTACGCCGTGTTCCTCCTCTTCACCTGGCTCCCGCTGGGCGAGCTCCTCCTGACCAGCGACCCGCGCGATCGCCGGAACCAGGTGTTGCTGGCCGTGACCGCGGCCACGTTCGCGGTGTGGGCGCTGCTCCTCCAGAGCGGCGACGAGTACGACGCGCTGCCGACCGGTCTCGCGCTCCAGCCGGTCGTGAACGCCAAGTTCCTGGCGACCCTCACGCTCTTCGTGTGCACGATGGCGGTGCTGCGCACCGGCCGTCCTGCCGGGGTCGACGCGGAAGGTGCCGCTGCGGACGCGGACGTCGAGACGCCCGGAACATCGGCGACGCCCGCCCGCGACCGCGTCGCCGCGCTGCCGTGACCGCCCCGACGCTCTCCGTGGCCCGACCGGCCGCCGGGACGATCGCCGCCGGGGCGGCCATCGGCGTCGTCCTCGGCGTCGGCATCGTCAAGCTGGGCGCGTTCCTCCCGATCGCCCTGATCGGCATGGCGGTGTGCTGGGCCCTGCTCTGGCGACCCGCCGTGACGCTCGCCCTCCTGGTGTGCACGGCCGTGGCGTTCGAGGACACCCAAGGGGCGTTCCTCACCGTCTCCCAGTGGTACGAGGGCCTGCCCGTGGTGTTCCTCGGCCCCACCGATGTGCTGCTGTTCGTGCTCATCGGTGGCGTGATCCTGGAGATCTCACGCGAGCACGACGCGCGCCGCCTCGTCGGCCCGTTCACGCCGCCGATCCTGCTGCTGCTCATGGCGACCATGGCCGGGCTGGTGACGGGCCGTTCCGCGGGCGCCACCACGATGGCGATCTTCCCGCAGATCCGTCCGCTGCTGTTCTTCATCGTGCTCGTGCCCCTGGCCGGGTACGTGCTCGCCAAGGGCGAGCGCTGGCGAACGGTGCTCAACATCGCCGCGGTGCTCATCCCCCTCAAGGCGATCACCGGGCTGCTCACCCGCTTCTACGGCGGGGAGCTGGGACCGGGGCAGGACCCCGTGTCGTTCTACGAGCCCACCATGAACCTCCTGATGGTGCTCTTCCTACTGACGGTCACCGCCGCCGGCATCCGCAAGGTGCACCTGTCCCGGTGGGTGTGGCTCTCGGTGCCCATCGTCACCCTCTCGCTGCTCCTGTCGTTCCGACGCAGCTTCTGGGTGGCGGCGGTGCTCGGCGTGCTCCTCGTGACGATGGGCGCCGCCGGGCGCCGCAGCCGGCCCTTCGTGGTGCTCGGCCTCCTGGGCGTCGGCCTCGCGCTGTGGGTGGCGGTCTCCGCAGGCGGGTCCACGGACAGCACCAACCCCATCATCGATCGGGCCGAATCCCTCTCCCCCACCCGCATCCAGTCGACGTCGGGTGACCGCTACCGCCTCGAGGAGCAGCGCAACGTCGTCGCGGAGATCCGGGCCCACCCCCTCAGCGGGTTGGGCCTCGGCATCCCCTGGACCCAGCGTTTCCCGGTGTCGGAGTCCCATCCCGGCGGCCGCTACTACACCCACGTCACCCCGCTCTGGTACTGGCTGAAGCTGGGCCCGATGGGCGTCGTCTCGTACTTCTGGTTGAGCGGCCTGGCCGTGATCGTCGGCTACCAGAGGTTCCGGCGCAGCCGAGAACCGATGGTCCGGGTGGTCGGCCTGGCCATCGCCGCGGGGTGGGTGGGCCTGGTCGTCGCCGAGCTGACCGGGCCCTTCTCCGGCATCGACTTCCGGCTCACCATCGTGGCGGCGCTGGTGCTCGGCTGGCTCACGGCCACGGGGACCACCACCAAGGCAGCGCACGAGGCGGAACGCTCGTCGACCGCTGACGCCGGCGCGCTGGGGTCGGACCCCTACGCCGTCGCCCGTCGGTAGACGGACCGCGTCCGTTCCACCATCGTCTCGACCCGGTGCCCCTGGGCCCGATCGAGGGCGTCACGGCTGGCCGACGTGAGGTCGACGGCCACCCGTCCGACGGCAGTGGCCCACTGGTCGGCGTCGCCGGCAGGGACGACTTGCGCGCCGACGCCGTCACCGCCGTCCGCGAGCTCGGCGTGGGGGGCGATGTCCGACAGCACGATCGGGAGGCCCGTGCTCAGCGCTTCGAGCGGCGTGAACGGCAGGCCCTCGTAGGAGGACGGTGACACCAGGACGTCGGCGACGGCCATCTCGGCGATCGGGTCCGAGGAGAACCCCGCCACCTCGACCAGGTCGGCGAGCCCCGCAGCGGTGACCTGGGCGCGCAGGGCGCCCTCCAGCGGGCCGTCACCCACGATCCGCAGGCGAGCATCCGTGCCCGCAGCCCGGACGGCGCCCAGGATCGGGACGAGGCGGTCCACCCCCTTCTGCTCGGTCAACCGCCCGACGAACAGCAGTTGCAACGGACGCCCCGCCGACGGTGACCGCACCACGCCGGCACCCACGGGCACGCCGTTGGGCACCACCGCCACCGGCGGCGGGTGGTGCCACCGCTGCTCGGCGGCGCGCCGGGCGGCGTCGCCCACCACGATCATCGTGCGGATCCGATGGTTGGCCAGGCGACGGGTGGTCTCCCAGTGCGGGCCGGCGTGGTCCAGCTGCGGGAGGTGGTCGGTGATCACCGACGGGCGGCCCCACGGCAGCAGTAGCCAGGTGGCGCCCCGGAACGCGAAGGGGTCGACGAAGTTCCAGTGCAGGACGTCGGGCGAGTGGTCGCGGACGGCCCGGCGGACCGGTCCGGGGCGGCTGCGCCCGGTGATGACCGTCGTGTGCGGTGCGATCGAGCTCAGCCGGTCGCGCAGGGCATCGGCCGCTGCGGGATCGTCCACGAACACCACGGCGGCGACGGGCACCCCGGCGGCCGTCAGCCCCTGGCCCAGCAGCTCGAGGTAGCGCTCGGCGCCCCCGAAGCCGCCAGGGAACTCGTGGACCAACAGCACCCGCTCGACGGTCACGCGCCCGTTCCCACACCCGTCGGATGGTCCGCAAGACCGGGCGTCGACACGAGCCCCGCCAGCCGGGGCCACCGCTGGCGAACCGCATCGGCGTCGACGGACCCGTCCACGTCGACCTCGGCCACGAACCACGGCCACAGCAGGTTGCGCACCCGATCCGGCCCGTCGACGAGCGCCTCCACCCGCAGCACCACGGGGTCCGCGCCGGCCAGGCGCGCGGCGATCGGCAGCCACGCCGGCAGGCGCGGCCCACGCTCGACGAGGACGCAGGCGCCGGCACCCTGGAGGGTGCGCCAGGTGCGCAACGGCGTCGACACGGCGGCCACGACCTCACCGTCGGCGGGCTCGAGTGCGCCGACGTCGTCGCCCCGCCCCACGATCGTCCGGGGACCGCTCGCCCCCATCAGGCCGCCCAGGTCGTCCCATCGCAACGAGCCGGTGGGGAGGAGGAGCAGCGCGTAGGCGAGCAGGCCGACGCCGAGCTGCACGAACGGCGGGACCCAGTAGCCCAGCGCGAGCACGGCGGCCATCGCCAGGCTCGCGCGTCCGGCACGCACCACGCGCGACCACGGCCAGGTCACGCCGAGGTGACGGCGGATCATGTGCACGAGACCGACCACCACCGCCACCTCGGTGACCGTGGTGGCGACCGCAGCCCCGATGTAGGAGAAGGCCGGGATCAGCGCCACGTTGAGGGCGACGTTCACGAGCAACCCGATGAACGACACCGTCAGCAGGCGCCGTTGCTGGTGGCCGCTGACGAGCACGGCCGACAGCGCGGTGCCGAAGAAGATGCAGGGCGCGGCCGGCGCCAGCACGGCCAGGGCGACACCCGCGCCGTCGAACTCACCGAAGCCGGGGACGGCAGGAAACACGCGGGCGGCCGTCATCGCCCCCGCCACCGCCACTGGGAAGGCGAGCAGTGCGATGAGGTGCATGAGGTGGCCGTACCGCCGCTGCAGCACCAGAACGCCGGCCGTCACGCTGGCGGCGATCACCGGCGTCAGCACGGTCATGGCCAGGGACGGCACCACGATGAACGTCTCGAGCACGCGGTACGCGGCGCCGTACTGACCGACGTCGTCCGCGGGCTTGATGGCGGCGAGGATGAGCAGGTCGAGGCGGTAGTAGAGCGTGATGCACAGCTGGGCCAGGCCGAGCACCACTGCGGCCTTGGCCAGCTTCGCCCAGACGCCCGGGCGGGGCCGCCACTGGAGGCGGCCCGACTGGCGGAGCGCCACGGTGGCCACGATCACGAAGTTGGCCACGTTCGAGGCCACGAACACCCACAAGAAGGCGACGACGCCGCCGTCGGCGATCGCCACGGCCAGCGACCCGGCTGCGAGGACCACGCCCTGGACGACGGCGGCGATCGACACCCAGCCCATCCGCAACCGGACCTCGAGGATCACCTGGAACGACTCGAGGGCCAGCACGACGAGCAGCACCCCGACCACGAGCCCCGCTCGGCGCTCGACCGCGGAGTAGCCCCCGAGCGTCAGCGCGACCAGCAGGACGCCGTAGCCGACGGCCCCCATGACCACCCGGAGGTAGAAGAGGTTGGTGACGAGGTCGCGCTCGCGCTCGGGCTGCTGGGTGATGTCACGCATGGCGATGGCCCGCACGCCGAAGTTCGTGACGTAGGCGAACAGGCTGTAGATCGCCAGCGCGAAGGTGTACGCACCCACGCCCGCGGGCCCGAGGTTGGCGGCGACGAGCGCGAAGGAGAGCAGCTGCAGCCCGAGCGTGATGACCCGTCCCGCACCGAGGGCGGCGAACCCCCGGGTCATGCGGCGCGCCACCTGATCGGTCCCGGAGACCGCCGAGGTCGTGCTCACGTCAGCCATGACGGCCGGTGGTCGGTTCAGAGGCGAGGGTGATGGCGAAAGTGCACCACGCCCCGCCAGTAGCTCGACAGGTAGGACCACGGCACGAGGGTGGCGACCGCCGCCAGCGGGAGGAGGTCACGCCGTCGCACCTCCTTCTTCCAGCCGAGTGCCGTGATGTTGGCCACCCAGCCCAGCACGACGGTGAGCAGGCCGAGGCGGGTGAGCCACGGCTTCCGGGCGAGGAGCGCAGCACCGGTCAGGACCGTGCCGCCGGCGAAGACCAGGGCGGCGTCGTGGCGGGCGCGGCGGAGTGTGATCGGGCCCACGGTGCGGGTGCCGTTCAGCTCGGCGAACGCGTCCGGGTGCTCCCGGCTGAGGAGCGGGTCGAAGTAGTAGCGGCGGGCCAGCTTCACGGGCGTCCAGAACGACGGTGGCAGGGGTGGGTGCACCACCAGCAGGTCGGGCTCGTAGGCGAACCGGCGACCCTCGGCCTCGAGGCGGAAGGCCAGCTCGGCGTCCTCGCGGAAGTGCACCCGGCGCACGGGGTCGTAGAAGCGCTCGTCGAATCCGTTGGCGGCCCGCAGCACCTCGCTGCGGAAGATGAGGTTCGCCGCCACCCGCTGCTCGGGCGGGACGGCCTCGGTGGCGTGCGCGAACGGCGTGGCCGGCTCGTCGCCACCGATCGCCATGCGCCCCTCGATGACGTCCGGGGGATCGGGCACCTCGACGATCGCCTGCAGGCGTTCCAGCCAGTCCGGGGCGGGTACCACGTCGGCGTCGAGGAAGGCCACCCACGGCGTCTCCACCAGGGCGAAGCCGGTGTTGCGGGATGCGCCGGGCCCGCCGTTCTGCTCACGGCGCACGACCTCGAGGGTCAGGTGCTCGTAGGCGCGGTCGGCCAGGCGGTCGGCGAGGGGCACGTCGTTGGCATCGTCCACCACGATCACCGAGAGCGTGGTCCCCGCCGCACCGGCCTGCGGCTCGAGCGCGTCGAGCAACGGCACGACGATGTCAAGGGTGCCCCGAACGGGGATGACGAGGGTCACGAGGGCCACGTCCACCTATCGGATCGCACGGGGAAGCGTTGAGGCGCCCGGCGCACCCAGCGGCACCTGCGAGATGCCTCAACGGGCCCTCGCACGGGCCGATGGATGCGGGACATGGCCCGATCGATCACCGACGCGCGCACCGCCACGGACGACCCGTCAGCCGACCGCGCCGACGCGCCGACCGGGCCCGCCCGGGACGACGGCGAAGCGTGGCCGGTGGCACCCCGCACCATCGCGGTCCTGGCCACCGTGGCGTCCGCCGCCCTGACCTTGTTCCACCTGGGCCACAAGAGCTTCTGGCTCGACGAGGGCTACAGCGTCGGCCACGCGCGCATGCCGTGGGCCCCGTTCTGGACCGTGCTGACCCAGCGCGAGCCCAACGGCGCCCTGCACTCGCTCCTCCTGTTCCCCTGGATCCGCATCAGCGACGCCGAGTGGTGGCTGCGCCTGCCCAGCGCCGTCGCCGCCACGGCCACCGTGCCACTCCTGTACCTCCTCCTGCGGCGCCTGTTCGACCGCCGGGTCGCGGCGCTCGGCGCGGTGCTGATGGCCATGAACGCGTTCTCCCTGCAGTTCGCCCAGGAGGCCCGCGCGTACGCGTTGGTCATGTGCCTGGGCACGGCCAGCACGATGCTGTTCGTCGCGTTCCTCCAGGACCAGCGCAAGGGGCAGTGGTGGGCCTGGGTCCTCGTCTCCGCGCTGGTGCCCTACGCCCACCTCTTCGGGTGGTTGGTGCTCGGCGTGCAGGCCGCCGGGGCGCTGCTCCGCCAGGGATCGCTGACCCGACCCACCCGGCGCCTCGTCACCGGCTTCCTGAGCATCGGGCTCCTGGCCAGCGTGGTGGGCGTCCTCGTCCTCACCGGCGACAAGGGTGGTCAGGCCGAGGGCATCCCGGGCGTGAACGTCGTGCGCTTCGTCGGGGTCTACGCCCGGGTGATCGGCAACGGCGGCATCGCCCTGCTCGGCCTCGTGGGCCTCGTGTGGCTGGCCACGGTGGTCACGATCGGCCGTGAGCTGCTGCCCGTCCGCCCCTTCCGGCCCACCGAGCGGCAGTGGGGCGCCCTCTACCTGCTCCTGTGGCTCGTCCTGCCGGTGATCGCCATCGCGCTGCTGTCGCCCGTGCAGCCCCTGTTCGGGGCGCGGTACTTCGTGATCCTGGTGCCGGCGGCAGTGGGGTTCACCGCCTTCGGCCTCGTCAGCCTCCGGCAGCTCTGGCTGCGTCGAGTCGCAACCACGCTCGTCCTCGTGGCCGTGGCGATCGCGGCGGTCGCCTGGTACGTGCGGCCGCCGGCCGACGACCTGCGCACCGCGTCGTGGACGATCAGCGGCGCCAGCCAGCCCGGCGACGTCGTCGTCTTCCTCCCCTGGTTCGTCGAGCTGCCCTTCGACGCCTACGCCGTGCGCGACGAGCCGATCTCCACCGATGTCCAGTCGCTCTGGCCGTCGACCGCCTGGGGCCGGTTCCTCCCGGACCACACCGACCACCCCAGCGCCGCCGACGTCGCCCGGGTGGACGACCACGACCGCGTCTGGCTCGTCGTGCGGGACGACCGCCAACCCGCGGACGACCGCGACCTCGACACGTACCTCGAGCAGCTCGGGCGGAACCACCGCCAGGTCGAGCGCATCGACCTGGACGGCGTCGACGTCCTGTTGTTCGAGCGAGGCTGACGTGTCGCTGATCCGCGAGCACACGATCGGCCCGGCCACCGTCGGGACACCGGAACCGCCACCATCGACGCGGGCCCGGTGGCTGGTGGGCGGCGCGACCCTGGTCGCGCTCCTGCTCGGGCTGTACGACCTGGGCACCGACAGCTTCTGGGTCGACGACGGGTTCAGCCTCACGCAGGCCCGGCTGGGCAACTCCTCGTTCTGGCACGTGATCGCCGACCACGAGATGAACGGCGCGGCCTACGCCGTGTTCCTGCACGGCTGGGCACAGCTCGGCCAGAGCGAGACCTGGTTGCGGCTGCCGTCGGTGCTGTTCGTCGCCGCCGCCGTTCCGCTGCTGTTCGTGCTGGCCCGCCGACTGTTCGACGAGCGGGTGGCGGTCACCGCCGCGTTCCTCCTGGCCATCAACGCGTTCGTCGTCGAATACGCCCACGAGGCCCGCACGTACGGCCTCACCCTGCTGCTGGCCGTGGCCAGCATGACGCTGTTCGTCCGGTTCATCGAGGCGCCGTCCCGTGGTCGATGGGTCGGATGGGTGCTGATCACCGCGCTCTTGGCCCACGCCCACTTCTTCGGGGTCCTCGTGATCGGCGCCGAGGTCGTGGCCACCCTGGGGCGGGGCACGCTCCCGTCCCCCCGCCGGGCACTGGCCAAGGGGTTCGCCGCCATCGGGGTGCTCCTGCTGCCGATCGTCTGGTTCCTGGCCAGTGGCGGCGACAAGGGCCAGGTCGACGGTGCCCCGCCGCTGTCGCCGGTGCGCTTCGTCGGCGTGTTCAGCCGCCTGGTGGGCAACGGTGGGCCGTTGCTCCTCGCGCTGGTGGGGGTGGCCGTCGCCGTGGCGCTGTTCAGCGGGGTCCGTTCGATCCGGGACAGCCGCGGCATCCGGACGGAGGCCCAGTGGGGCTTCCTCCTGGTGGTCGCGTGGGTCGTGGTCCCCGTCGTCACCGTCGCCGTGCTGTCGTTGGCCAAGCCCCTCTTCGGGGCCCGCTGGTTGCTGCTGGTGGCGCCGGCACTCGTGCTCCTGACCGCCTCCGGCGCCTGGCAGATCCGGCGCGAGCGGGCCGCACGGGTCCTGCTCGCCGCCATCGTGGCCGTGTCTCTCGTCTCGACGGCGTTCTTCTATCCGCGTGCCGCCCACGACGACTTCCGCTCGGTCAGCGCCCACGTGCTCGGGAGCGCCGAGGCCGGCGACGGCATCGTCTTCCTCCCCTGGTTCACCCGCACCACCTTCGAGGTGTACGCCGACCAGGACGAGGAGGCTCGCGATCGGCTCGATCCGATCGACCCGTCACCGGACTGGGAGGACTGGCTGCTCATCGACCAGCCCCCGACGGTCACGCCGGAGCGGGCGGACGACCTGCTCGGCGACCACGACCGCATCTGGGTGGTCGAGCGGGCCGGCACCGAGGACGCCCCCCAGGCCGACGACGCCGACGTGTTCCTCGAGGCGCTCGACCGCAACGGCTACGAGCGCGTCGAGGAGCACGAGTACCCCGGTCTCGACCTGGCCCTCTACGTCAGGGGCTGACCCCGGCGAGGTCCTCGACCACCGCCTCGACGGTGGGGGCGAAGACCTGCCAGTCGTAGCGCTCCTCGACGAGGGCGCGTGCGGCCTCGGACAGGCGGATGGCGAGGGCGTCGTCGGTGAGGACCCGGACCGCGGCGGCGGCCAGGTCGGCGGCGGACTCGGCCAGCAGCAGGTGCTCCCCGTCGACGGCGTCGATCCCGGCGGCGCCCAGGGGCGTCGAGACGACGGGGGTCCCCGCCGCCATCGCTTCGAGGATCTTGAGACGGGTGCCGCTGCCCGCACGAAGCGGCACGACCATCGCCCGGGCCCGGTGGAGGCTGGGGAGGATGTCGTCCACCTCCCCCATCACGTCGACGCCCGGCCCGCCGAGCGCCCGAACCGCTTCCGTCGGGTTGCGGCCGACGAGGTCCACCATCGCGGTCGGCACCCGTTCCCGCACCAGCGGGAGGACATCGCGCACCAGCTCGACCGCAGCCGCTTCGTTGGGGCGGTAGCCGAACTGGCCGAGGTAGAGCAGTCGATCGCTGTTCGTGGGAGCGGCATAGGGCACCCCCCGGGTGTCGACGCCGTTCGGGACGACCTCGACCTGGCGGGCCCCCCAGTCCCGGAACACGGTCGCATCGGCGTCGCTCGTGGCGAGGATCGACTCGACCGTCGCCACCGTGCGGCGCTCGACCGGGCCCATCTTCGCCGCCTCCCAGCGCCACCGGAGCCGATGGAGCCACCGGCCGTCGGTACGGGCCAGCGACGCCATGATGTCGGTCTCGACGTTGTGGGCGTCGAGCACGATCGGCGCTCCCGCCCGTTCGGCCGCGTCGAGGAAGAACGGCGACGCCATCACCACGAGGTCCCAACCGGCGCCGGCGCACAGCTCCCCCAGCTCGGGCGAGTCGAGCAGGGCGGCGAGGTAGGGGCGCCGCAGCGACCGCCGCAACGCGTCCCGGCGGGAGAACCGGTGGGGCACGCCGACGAGCGTGAAGGGCTCGTCGTGCTCGACGGGCACCTCCCCCAGGGTCGCCACGGTCAGGTCGCCGTGCGCCGCGAGCAGGCGAGCCAGGTGCAGCACCCGCAGCCGGTAGCCGCCGTGGGGCGGCACCGGGGACTCGTACGACAGGAACAGGATGCGCGGCGCCATCGGCGTCACCAGCCTCGGACCCGTTGCTGCTCCTTGTAGGTGGCGGTGCTCACGTGGAACAGCTCCTCGAAGTAGCGCTTGCTCTGCGAGGCCATGATGCCGAGGCTCAGCAGCTGCACGGCGATGACCAGCGTGAAGCCGCTCACGAAGTAGGCGTGGGGCCGGACGTCGAACGTGTTGGCGAAGGCCTCGGACATCCGCGGCTCGAAGGCGCCCGACAGGCTGCCGTACTCCTCGAGGATGTTGTAGGCCAGCCAGCCGAGGTTGTAGATGGCGAAGGCCAGGATGAGCAGCCCGGGCACGATGAAGAACGCCACCGGGCGGAACATGAACCCCGAGAACGCGTAGGCCGAGGTGCTGCGCCCGATCTGCATCTTCGACTCGCGCTCGGGCGCCGCCTGCTGAGCGCTCCAGTCCAGGTGCGCCGGCACCTCGACGACCCGGGCGTTCAGGAGCTGGGCCTTGTAGAGGATCTCGGTGTTGATGTCGGTGCCCATCGCCCGCAGGCTCAGGCTGGAGAGGAACGGGCGGTCGTAGGCCCGCACCATCCCGGTGAGGGTCGAGAGGTTGCCGCCCGACGCCGCCGAGAGGAAGCGGTTGGCGCCACGACTCAGGACGCGGCGGGAGAAGGGGATGCCGGTGGTGTGGCCGCCCTTCATGTACGGCGAGGCGACGGCGATCTTGGCGTGGTCCTCGCGCAGGCGCCGCAGCAACAGCTCGATGTGCTCGGGGGCGTAGCTGAGGTCGCAGTCGATGGTCACCACGTAGTCGCCGCGGCACGTGTTGAACGCGTACCGCAGGGCCTGTCCCAGCCGGAAGTTCACGGCGTGGTGCAGGACCCGAACCTCGGGGCGGGTCTTGGCGAACGCGTCGGCGATGTCGCCGGTCTCGTCCTGCGACCCGTCGTTGACGACGACGATCTCCCACTCGTAGTCGTCGCTCAGCGCCACCAGGTAGTCGTAGAGCGTCGACAGCGACTGCATGAGGATCAGCGCTTCGTTGTAGGCGGGGACGACCACCGAGACGAACGGTCGACGCCCGACCGGCGCCGGCTCGTCGAGGTCCGGGTCGACCGCGTGCTCGAGGGCCGCGGTCATGTCGCCGCCACCGCGGTCTCGGTCGTGAAGCTCGGGGTGACCGTCTCCAGCCCACCCCGGCGCTCGATGTCGTCGATGTGGTCGCGCATCGGCACCACGCGGTACCGGGCGGCGAGCTGGTCGACGAACTGGCCCACCAGCTCCGTCTTGGCCTTCCCGGCCATGCCCATCGCCGGGAAGAAGGCCAGCTCGGCCACGTCGTCGGCGCCGAGGAAGTCCAGCGGGTGCAGGAGGATGGACGGCTCCACCTTCCGCAGTCGGCAGAGACGCAGGGCGCTTGAGAAGTAGGCGCGGGCCAGCGACGGCCGCGCGCCGGCCAGGTACAGCAGGTAGCTGACGTGGATGGGCACCCGACCGAGCGGCAGGGTCGTCACCGGGAGCTCGGTGAGGCTGCGCTCCCCCACCGCCCAGCGGTACGGACGGATCGACCGCAGGCCGTCCCGCCAACCGCCGAAGAGCTCGGAGCGCTCGGCCTTCTGCTCCTCGGTCAGCTTCGAGGTGCGGAAGTAGTACGCCCGGGCCAGCGGCCCGATGACCATGGGAAGCGTGGAGGCGTCGTAGCGGTAGCCCCGCTCGACGAGGATCTCCAGCGTGGTCGTCGACAGGCTGTAGCCCGGTCCCCGGAACCCGATCGGGTGGTAGCCGGTCGCCGCCTCGATGGCCTCCTCGGCCCGCCGGAGCTCGTCGACCAGTTCGTCCCGCTCGTAGAGGTGCAGCCACGGCTCGTGGCGGAACGAGTGGTTGCCGATCTCGTGGCCGGCGGCGGCCAGCGCCGCCAGCGGCTCGCGGTTGACCGGCATCGAGGCGTCTTTGCCGACGATGAAGAAGGTGATGGTGAGGTCCCGCTGCGCCAGGAAGTCGAGGACGCGCGGCACCAGCACGTCGAGGTAGGAGCCGTACGCGTCCCACCCGGCGTCCCCGTGGGTCTTCTGGTAGGACCAGAGGTTGTCGGCATCGAGCGAGAGGCTGGCGATCGGCGCCGTCATGTCAACGCCCCTTCCCGGGTGTCGGCATCCGCCCCGGCGATCGCCGCCATGGCGTCGTCGACGAGGCTGAGCGTGTCGTCCACGTTGAGCGTGGCGTTGACGAGGTGGGCGGAGCCGGCGAGGTAGAGGCCGGGCACCGAGGTGACGATCGGCGGCACGTGCTCCGAGTAGTCGATCGTGGGGACGGCGAACACCTGGCGGGCCCGAGAGACCCGGAAGGCGAGCACGTCGTCGTCGCTCAGGTCGGGATGGACCTTCTGCAGGTAGGGCAGGAAGGCAGCCCGCACCTCGTCGTCGGTCGCCTCGAACAGGGGATCGTCGGGCGCCACGTACTTGGGCAGGTAGACGAGGGTGTGCCCCCCCACCTCGGCGGGGTCCACGAACGCGGTCATCTCGACCACGGCCGTGAACGGGGCGTCGTCGTCGGTGAGGTAGGTCAGGTAGTACGGCGCCAAGGGCCGGCGCAGTACGACCGAGGCGCAGACGATGCCCTGGTAGCGGACGCCTTCGAGTCGGCGACGCTCGTCCTCGTCCAGCTCCGGGCAGAGCTCGGCCGCGAGGGTCGAGGCGGTGGTCACGACGACCCGGTCGACGTGCTCGGGCCCGCCGGGGAGATCCAGATCGAAGCCTCCCCCCGATCGGACGACCGCGGACACCGGGGTGCCGACTCGGAGGTCCACGCCGGCCGCCGCCAGGTGCCGAGCGAAGGTCTCGATCGTCCGCGCGTAGCCGCCGGGCACGTAGCCGAACATCTCCTTCTTGAGGCCGCTGCGGCGAGCGGCGTAGAGGCGCTGGATGGTGGCCCAGATGAAGCCGGCCGACGCCTCGCGATAGCTCTCGCCCAGCTTGGCCCGCAGCAACGGCAGCCAGAACTTGTCGTAGGTGCGGGCGCCGGACCAGCGCCGCAGCCACTCGGACACGTCGATCTGCTCCATCCGGCGGCCGTCCCGGATCTTCGACCCGTAGAAGATCGTGCCCCCCAGGCGGAGCTTGTCCAGCAGGCGGAGGGGCGGGAACCTCAGGAACTCGACCGTGTTCGACACCGAGTAGAGCTCGCCGTCCGAGAAGCACCCCGTGCGGGTCTCGACCCACTGCATCTCGTCCTCGAGCCCCAGCTCGCCCAACAACGCCCTGACGCGGGCGTCGGAGAGCAGGGTCACGTGGTAGTGCCGGTCCCACGTGATGGGCTCGCCGCCGGCCACCTCGAGCGACCAGGCCGACGCCAGGCCCCCGAGGTCGGGCGCGGCCTCGTAGAGGGTCACCTCGTGCCCGGCCTGGCGCAGGCGGTGCGCCAGCGTCATGCCGAGCATCCCCCCGCCCACGACGGCGACGTGCGACGACGCCTCGGTCATGTCGGGTCCAGTTCCTTCACCAGCCCGCCGACGACGGCGTACCGGCGCCCACACGACCCGCAGGTGAGCTCGTCGTGGTCGCCGAGGTCTTCGCCGGGCGCCACCCGCAGCAGGGGTGGACCGCAGCGGCAGACCACGCCGATCACCCGGGCCGGGAGGCCGGCGACCAGGTGGAAGTCCCCCACGTCGCGCGTCACGACGGCGCCGGCGGCGACCATCGAGAACCGCCCGAGGTCGACCCCGGGGCCGATCACGGCGCGCGCGCCGATGGTGGCACCGGCACCGACCAGCGTCGATGTCGTGTCCTCGTCGGGATCGGAGGAGCGCAGCTCGGCGAGGTCGGGGGTCGTGGCCCGTGGGTAGCGGTCGTTCGTGAAGACGGTGCCGGCGCTGATCATGACGCCGTCCTCGACGGTGACCCCCGTGCAGACGTACACGAAGGCGTTGATCTTCACCCGGTCACCGACGGCGACGCCGTAGGCGAGGTAGCTCTTCTCGCCGATGATGCAGTCGCGCCCCACGGTGCTGGGGCCGCGCAGGTGGGCGCTGTCCCACACCGCGGTGCCCTCACCGAGGGCGACATCGTCCTCGACGAGCGCGGTGGGGTGGACCCTGGCCATCGACGTGCGGGTCAGGCCGCGCTGCCGCGCCGGGCCCGCTTGGCCGGCACCTTGCCGACGGACGCCGGCACCGGCACCCAGTGATCGGCGGCCAGCGAGGCGTACGCCTGCTCGATGACGCCGACCGACGCCAGGGCGTCCTCGGCGGTGATCAGCAGCGGCTCTTCCCCGCGCACGGCGTGGATGAAGTTCTCCACGGCGCCGCCCATGGCCTCGACCTTGTCGTAGCCCTTGCCGAACGAGACCCACTCGGGGCTCGACACCTGACGGAAGCTGGAGCCACGCCACCCGACGCGGATCTCGCCCTCCGTGCCGAAGATCGACACGTAATTGTCGAGGCTCTTGTCCATGCTCCACGACAGGTCGATGCTGCCGATCACGTCGCTCACGGAGCGCAGGAACACCCGCACGGTGTCCTCCACGGCCAGCTGCTGCGTGCGCTTGCCCTCGACGGCCATGACCTCACCGATCGGGCCGAGGAAGAAGCGGGCGATGTCGACCGAGTGCGTGCCGTTGTCGATGAGGACGCCGCCGCCGCTGATGCGGGGATCGGCGTTCCAGCGACCGGACATGTCCACGCGGGAGGTGAAGGCGTTCTCGAACAGCATGATCTCGCCGAGGATCCCGGACTCCACGATGTGGCGGGCCTTGGTGACGTCGTCGGCGAAGCGGAACTTCGCCGCCATCGTGAGCACCACGCCCGCCTTCTCGGCGGCACGGATCATCGCGCCGGCGGTCTCGCTGTCGATGGCCAGCGGCTTCTCGCAGAACACCGGGATGCCGCGCTCGAGGAAGTCGAGGGCGATGGGCCCGTGGGTGGACGGGGGCGCCGCGATCAGCACGCCGTCCGGCTCGAAGGCAGACAGCAGCGCCTCGTGCGACGAGAACGAGCGGGCGGTGCCGAACTTGCGGGCCAGGCGGGCGGCGGCGGCCTCGTCGACGTCCGCGACGCCGACCACCTTGACGCACGACACGGCGGCCACGACGTCGACGTAGGACTGTGCGATGCGACCTGCGCCCACGAGGGCGAGGTTGAGCGGCTTCTGCTGCGTTCCAGTGGTCATCACGCCTCCTCGGTGGTGCCGGTGAGCTCGGCGACGGCGTCCGAGAGGGCGCCGGCCAGGAAGTCCACGTGGTCGTCGGTGAAGCGCTCGTTCCACGGGAGCACGAGCACCGACGCCAGGTAGGCGAGGGTGCCGGGGAAGCGCTCCTCGGCGTAGTCCACGGCCTCCGGCCGGGCCAGCGAGAACGGGAACCGGCTGTCGCCGAACGTGCGCTGGTCGGCGATGACCTTGCACCGGAACGCCGGCTTCTGGATGTAGCGGGGCGCAGCGAACACCTCGACCTGGCGCAGGTCGGCGGCCACGGCGTCGGGCCCGCCAGGCACCCGGTCGAGGTCGACGTGCAGGGCGTAGCGCCAGTACACGGCGGTGTCGGCGGGTGCGGTCGACGGTGCCACGAGGGCGGAGAGACCGGACAGCTGCTTGGTCAGGCGGTCGGCGTTGGCGACCCGCCGCTCGACCCCGTCGGACAGCTTCACCAGCTGGGCCCGACCGACGGCGCTGGCCAGCTCGGTGGTGCGGTAGTTGAGGGCCAGGAACTCGTGGTCGGGGTTCGCCTCGCCGTAGGGCCAGGCCTTGTTCACGAACACCCGCATGCGGCGGGCCAAGGCGGCGTGGTCGGTGATGACGAACCCGCCCTCACCGGTCGTGATGTGCTTGCCCTGTTGGAGGCTGAAGCAACCGATCGCCCCGATGGTGCCGACCGGTCGGTCGTCGCTGGCCGCCAGGTAGGCCTGGGCGCAGTCCTCGATGACGGGGATGCCACGAGCGTCGGCGAGGGCCATGATCGGGCCCATCTCGCAGGGGTTGCCGAACAGGTGGGTGACGATGATCGCCCTGGTGCGCTCGCTGAGGGCGGCCTCGATGCTCGCAGCGGTGACGTTCCCGGTGATCGGGTCGACGTCGGCGAATACCGGGATCGCACCCTGGTAGAGGATGGGGCTGATGGCGCCCATGTCGGTGATCGACGTGGTGACGATCTCGTCACCGGGCTCGGGGTCGATCGCGGCGATGGCGGTGTGGACGGCGGCGGTGCCCGACGAGCACGCCACGGCGTGGGCCACGCCGAAGGTGTCCATCAGCTCCTGTTCCAGCCGGGGCGTCTGCGCGCCCTTCGTGGCGGTCAAGGTGCCCGAGGCGATCACCTCGGCCAACAGCTCCAGCTCTTCACTTCCGAGCGTCCGCCCTGACGCAGCCTGATCCGACGGCAATTCGATCCTCGAGGTCACCCCGTTCTCGTCGGCCGGTGGGTCAGGTGGATCAAGGCCCTCGGCCGACAGAATGGCCATATGACCCAGTCACCCGCCCGGATCTCGGTCGTGCTGGGCACGCGACCCGAGATCGTGAAGCTGGCGATCATCATCCGGGAGCTCGGCGACCGGGCGTGGGTGCTGCACACCGGACAGCACTACGACGCCGAGCTCTCCGACGTCTTCTTCGCCCAGTTCGGCCTCGAGGTCCCCCTCGACGTGCTCGACGTCGGCGGCCGCAGCCGGGGCGCCCAGATCGGTGAGGCGACCTCGAAGCTCGACGCCGCCTTCGCCCAGGAGGCGCCCGCCGCCGTCATCGTCCAGGGCGACACCAACAGCGCCCTCGCCGGCGCGTTGGCGGCGAACGCCAGGGAGATCCCGCTCGTGCACGTCGAGGCGGGCCTGCGCAGCCACGACCGGGCGATGCCCGAGGAGCACAACCGCGTGGTCGTCGACCACCTCAGCGACCTCTGTCTGGCCCCGACGGAGACGAGCCGGCAGAACCTGCTCGCGACCGGTATCCCGGACGAGCGGATCACCGTGACGGGCAACACCGTGGTCGAGGCGGTGCTGGAGCTCCTGCCCGACCCCGCCGATCGGCACGCCCTCCTCCGGGCCCACGGGGTCGAGCGCGAGCGGTTCGTCCTCTCGACCTTCCACCGCCCGGAGAACGTGGACGACCCGGAGCGGCTCCGGACGATCCTCGACGAGCTCGTGGCCCTGCCCCTCCCGGTGGTGTTGCCCGTGCACCCCCGCCTGGCCGGCCGCATCGAGGCGTTCGGGCTCCAGGATCGCCTGGACGCCCTCCGGCCCGTCTCGCCGATGGGCTCGCGGGAGTTCCTGGGGCTGTTCGCCGAGTCGGCGGCGGCGGTGTCCGACTCGGGTGGCGTCCAGGAGGAAGCCAGCGTGGTCAAGCGCCCCGTGGTGGTGGTGCGCCGGAGCACCGAGCGGCCCGAGGTGCTCGGCACGTTCTCGACGCTGGCCGCCGTCGGCCCCGAGATCGGGCAGGCGGCCGCCGAGTGGCTGGCGGCGCCCGCCGCCGTCCACGAGCGCCTCTCGGCGCTCCCCTCCCCTTACGGAGACGGCTCGGCGAGCCTTAGCACGATTGACGCGATCGAACTAGTGCTCGGAGGGAAATAGTCCTTCAGGCCCACACACGGGGCACCGATGACTCGGACGTCACCCGGCACCTGGGACCGGGTGGTGGACCGAAAGAGGGACGACATGTCCGGAAACGAAACCCCCCGCTGGTCAGTCCGACTCGCCGTCGTCGGGCTCTGTGTGGCTCTGGGAATCGGCCTGCTCGCCGTGGGCGGCCCCTCCGGTGTCGCCGACGCCGCCCCCGCCGAGACCGTGCCCTCGCCGTACGCCGGCCGCATCGGGATCAACACCCACGAGTTCTGGGGCGGCGAGAGCGGCACGGCCACCGAGCTCGGCCGGCTGGCCGCCATCGGCGTCAACCACACCCGTGAGGGCTTCGAGTGGCGGATGATCGAGCCGGACCGGGGACGCTACGACTGGGGCCGCAGCGACCAGCTGATGGCCGGCGCCGCCCGCGCTCGCGTCGACGTGCTGCCCATCCTCGGGTCGCCCCCGGCCTGGGCCTCCAACCACCCTGACCGCAGCGACCGCTTCCCCCCGGCCAACAACGCGGACTTCGCCAGCTTCGCACGAGCGGTCGTGGCCCGTTACGGCCCCGGCGGCACCTTCTGGACCTCGGTCCGCCCGGACCTGAACCCCATGCCGCTCACCGCCGTCCAGATCTGGAACGAGCCGTGGAGCGACACCTACTGGGGCCCGCTCCCCGATCCCGCCGGCTACGCCCGGCTGGTGCGGGCGACCGGTGCTGCGGTGCACGGGCTGAACCCGAACGTCGACGTGGTGATCTCCGGCGACCTGCTGCAGACCGGCGGCGGCGGCCCGATCCGCTACTGGGTCGACGAGGTCCTGCGTGCGGACCCCAACCTCGGCAACTACTTCGACGTCTACAGCGTGCACCCGTACCCGGCCGGCAGCCCCATGACGGACAACCCCGACGGCCGCTGGGACTACAGCCGCATCCAGATCATCCGCCAGACGACGGTCGACCGGGGCGTGCCGAAGCCGGTCTGGATCACCGAGGTCGGGTGGAGCACCGCGCCGAGCGCCGGCGACACGGTGTCGGAGTCGACCCAGGCGTCCTACACCCGCCAGGCGATCACCCGGGCGTTCGACGAGTGGTCCTACGTGAAGCGCTTCTACCTCTACAGCTACGACCGGGATAGCGGGAACACCGGCGACCGGGAGGGTTACTTCGGGGTCCGCCACCAGAACGGCAGCTTCAAGCCGGTGTGGACCACGCTCACGAACATGCTCGAGCCCCGGACGGTGACCTCGCCGCCGCCGACCACCACCCCGCCGACCACGACCCCGCCGACCACCACGCCCCCCACCACGACGCCGCCGACCACCACGCCGCCGGCCAGCGGTGCGGTCCTGGGCCCGGCTCGCCTGGCGGTGCGGGTGCTCGGGACGGTCTTCTACTACGACCCGGCGGCCGCCTGACCGCTACCGGCCGCCGCAGAACCTGAACAGCGCGCCCCGTGAGGGGCGCGCTGTTCGGTTCCAGGGTGCATTGACTGTCCGGGGGCGTTCGCCCCGCCCCCGGTCGGCCGCTAGGCCGAGTGCTTGGCGTGCTGGCGCTTGCTGACCACCACGAGGGCGGTACCCGTCAGCAGGACGCCGGCGCCGACGACCAGGAGGATCTCGGTGTTGTCGCTACCCGTACGGGGGAGCTCCGGCGCCCGGGACACCTCGGTCACGGCGACCGAGGTCGGCGTGGTGCTCGGCGTCGGGTAGTCCTGGGCAGAAGCGGGGGCTGCGACTGCGAGGAGCAGGAGCAGAGCGAGCCCGCCGGCCGCCAGGATCGCCCGCACGGGGCTGATCTGAGAAATTCGCTCAAGTTGCGATGCCATCGTGACGATCCCTCTACAGGTCGTGGTCTGTACTGACGGTCACAGTACACGCCACTCTCTGTGGGCGCCACCCTGAGTGAAGAAATTTCTCTGTTCCCTCACTCGGCGTGCTCGACCACCGTTCACCGCCCGGCGTCACCGCCGAACGGCACGGTCTGGCGGGGCGTGTCCCGGTCGTTCCAGCGCAAGCCGTCCGGGCCCCACCACTCGATGTGGGGGACCCGGGCGGACGGGCCGATGGTGACGTGGTCCTCCGTGGCGGGGACCACGAAGGACACCGTCCACTCGATGCTGTCGCCCTGCGAGATGACCGCCGGGATCGCCAGCACCCGGCTGCGACCGTCGGGCCCGGCGGCGATCGCGTCGCCCGCCGAGGCGTCGACGAGCGTCGACCCCTGCGGCATCGTCAGGGCGAGGAAACCGTCGTATCGGCCGTACTCCCCCTCCCCGGCGATGTAGTCCGGCTCGCCATCCGGGACCTCGTTCGTGATGGCGAGTCGCACCGTGACCACCGTCCCCTCCGCCACGGGCCGGGTGCGCACACGGCCACGAATCGACTGGTACTGGTCGAGCTTGTTGCCGCCCCGGTTCATCAACCCGACGAGCACGTCGTCATCGCCGACCGACCCGCTGATCTCCGCCTGCTCCCACGCCAGTTGCGAACGGTCGTCCTTCGACCACAGCATCAGGTGCCGACCGGTGACTGCATCGCGCAGTCCGTTGGCCAGCGCGCCGAGGTCCGGCGAGCTGCCGTCGAACGCCTGGAGCACGGCCCGCGCCACCTCGGAGAGGCGGTCACGGCGAGCCTGCTGGTCGCCGGCGTCGAGGTACTGGTCGTGCAGGAGGAACTGCTGCACGCCTTCGGCGTCGACGGTGTCGCCGGCGACCTCCACGGGACCGGTCGCTTCGAGCAACGCCCCGAGCGCCACCACGTCGACGGCGAGCACGCCGTCCACCGGCGGCCGCCCTGCCGCGCGCCACATCCGGGTGGCCATCTCGGCGTTGGGCGGGAACCGGGGCGACAGCGCCAGGTTGCGCCACTCCCGGTTGGGGTGGGCGAAGCCCCACAGCGCCTCCATGTCCCGGTCCCGGTACGCGACGCCCTCGTCGAGGTGGAGGTCCGCCGAGCTCTCCACGCCCGACAGCTGCAGGCGCCCGTCGTCGAACTGGAGCAGCCCGACCGAAAGGAACATGCCCGAACCCGCCCGCATCTCGGCGTTGTTGTCGGCGATCAGCAGGTACGACGACGGGCCGTCGAGCAGGTCGGCGAGCGAGCGGGCGGCATCCCTCGTGTACAGGAGTGCCAGCTCGACGCTGTCCTTCTCGGCGGCGAGGTCCTCGCGGGCACTCGCCACCGGGCCGATCAGGTCGGACGAGGGCCCGAGCGGGATCGTGGCCAGCCGGGCCGACGTCAGCTCGGCGATGTCGGCCAGGTCCCGCAGCGTCTGCACCCGCTCGGCGCCCGGCGGGATGTCGCCGCCGAGCTCGCGCCGGGCCGCCTGAGCCCCTTCCAGCGACGCGGCCGCCAGCTCACCGGCGGCCGCCGAGATGGCGCCGAACGAGTCGATCTGGCGACCGAGCAACGGCACCATGCGCAGCGGCGCCAGCAACGGTGACCGGGCGCGGTCACGGGCCGACTCGAAGTCGCGCTGCGCCGACTCGATGACGGGCAGCGCCGTGCCGTCGAGCAGGTCCCGCGGGTCGGGCTCCTCGCGGATCTCCCGCAGCTGGTCCGTGCCGGCGTGCGCCTCGCGACGGGCCATGCCCAACCAGACGGCGCAGAACACCAGGTAGCCCAACACGCCGGCGGCGACGGCGACGAGCGCCCAGCGGGCGCGCGGCGTGAGGCGTTTCACCCCCCCATCGTCGGCCGTGGCGCGCCCCTCAGTAGGTCAGGGCGGTCCGGGACCGGCTCAGTACGGCGGGAACTTGGAGCAGAGGGTGCCGACCTCGTCGTGCACAGCGGCCAGTTCGGCTTCGTCGTCGCGGTGCCGCAACGCCCGGGCGATGAGCGCGGCGATCGTCGCCATCTCCGGCTCGCCCATGCCCTGGGTGGTGACCGACGGGGTGCCGATGCGCACACCGCTCGTGACGAACGGTGAGCGGGGATCGTCGGGCACCGTGTTCTTGTTCAGCGTGATGCCGGCACGGTCGAGGACCGTCTGCGCCTCCTTGCCGGTCAGGTCGGCGTCGAAGGGGCGCAGGTCGACCAGCATCAGGTGGTTGTCGGTGCCACCGGACACCAGGCGGAACCCCTCGGCGCCGAGGGCGTCGGCCAGGGCGCCCGCGTTCTTCACGATCTGGGCGGCGTAGTCCCGGAACGCCGGCTCCGCCGCCTCGCGGAAGGCGACCGCCTTGGCGGCGATCACGTGTTCCAGCGGGCCGCCCTGCAGGCCGGGGAAGATCGCCTTGTCGATGGCCGGGCCGAGCTCGGCGCGGCTGAGGATGCAGCCGCCGCGGGGGCCGCGCAGCGTCTTGTGGGTCGTGAACGTGACGATGTCGGCGTGCGGCACGGGGTTGGGGTGGGCGCCGCCGGCGATGAGCCCGGCGATGTGGGCGGCGTCGAACATGAAGAGCGCGCCGACCTCGTCGGCGATGCGCCGGAACGCCTCCGGGTCGATCGTGCGGGAGTACGCGGTGGCGCCGGCGACGATCAGCTTCGGGCGGCACTCGAGGGCCGTGTTCAGGATGGCGTCGTAGTCGAGGCGCTCGTCGCTGGGGGTGAGCCCGTAGGGCACGAAGTCGTAGAGCCGACCGCTGAGGTTCACGGGCGAGCCGTGGGTGAGGTGCCCACCGTGGTCGAGCGACTGGCCCATCACGGTGTCGCCGGGCTCGATGACCGCCAGGTAGGCGGCGATGTTGGCGTTGGCGCCGGAGTGGGGCTGCACGTTGGCGTGCTCGGCCCCGAAGAGCGCCTTGGCCCGCTCGCGGGCGAGGTCCTCGATGTCGTCGACGACCTGGTTGCCGCCGTAGTAGCGCTTGCCGGGGTAGCCCTCGCTGTACTTGTTGGTCAGGACCGAGCCGGTCGCGGCCATGACCGCCGGCGAGGTGAAGTTCTCGCTGGCGATGAGCTGGATCGTCGTGGTCTGGCGATCGACCTCACGGTCGATCATCCCGAACAGCTCGTCGTCTCGGTCGGTGGAAAATGGCATCAGCCGGCCTTTCAGCTCTGCTCGATCTCGGTGATCTGGGCGAGGCGGCGCTCGTGGCGCCCGCCCTCGAACGGGGTGCCCAGCCAGAGCGTGAGGATCTCGGTGGCCAGGCCGTCGGCGACGATCCGGCCGCCCATCGACAACACGTTGGCGTCGTTGTGCTCACGCGACAGCCGGGCGGTGTACAGATCGTTGCACAAGGCGGCGCGCACGCCGTCGACCTTGTTGGCGGCGATCTGCTCGCCCTGCCCGCTGCCGCCGAGGACGATGCCGCGGTCGGCCGCACCGGAAGCGACGGCGCGCCCGACGGCGGCGCAGATCGGTGGGTAGTCGACCGACTCCTCGCTGTCGGTGCCGTGGTCGTCCACCTCGTGACCCAGCTCGCCGAGCACCGTGACGAGATGGCACTTCAGTCGGTAGCCCGCGTGGTCGGCGCCGATGGCGACCCTCATCGCGCCACCTCTGCCGCCGGTGGCGGCGGCATCACGGCGCCGACCGGCCAGAGCAGGTCGACGAGCTGGGCGACCAGCGCGTCGAGCTCGACCGCGGTGCGCTCGTACTGCTCGATGGGACGGCCGATGGGATCGGCCACGTCGTCCGCCGGTGAGGCGCCCAGGTGGTCGATGGCCCGGCGCCCCTCTGCCGCCCGGGCCAGCCACTGCTCGACGGGCTCGTCCTGCCGGCGTGGGCCGATGGCCCCGCCGCGGCGCACGAGCTCCTTCAGGGTGAACGCACGTGGCGCGACATCGTTGGCGAGCACCACCGCCTCACGGATGTGCATGCGCTCCATGCCCAGGACGAGGTCGGCGGCCCGCAGCATGTCGGCGTCCATCACCCGGCTGCGGTGCTGGCTCAGGTCCAGGCCCACCCGGGAGAGCACGGACACGCCATGGGCCGACGCCGGCTCGCCGTCCTTGTACAGGCCGGCCGACGTCACCCGGCCAGGGATGCCGTGGGTGGCCATCTGATAGGCGAGGAAGGCCTCGGCCATCGGGGATCGGCAGATGTTGCCGGAGCAGAGAACGAGAACGTCGATCTGGGGATTGTACGCAACGTCCCGTGCCTTCCTAACTTGACCGGATGGTCAAGTCGCTGGACCCGCGCACCCCGGTCCTGGTGGGTGCCGGGCAGTTGAGCAACCGGGTGGATCAGGGGGCCGAACCGCTCGAACCGGTGGACCTGATCGCCCGCGCCGCTGAGACGGCAGCGGCCGACAGCGGCGGTCGCGGCGTGCTCGCCGCGCTGGACTCGGTGCGGGTCGTCAGCAGCCTGTCGTGGCGCTACCGGGACCCCGGTGGCCTGATCGCCACCCGGGTCGGAGCCACCCCGCGCCAGACGATGTACAGCACCGCCGGCGGCCAGACCCCGCAGGCGTTGGTCAGCCGCACCGCCGCCGAGATCGCCGCCGGCGACCTGGACCTGGCCCTCGTCTGCGGCGGCGAGTCCTGGCGCACCCGTCAGGACTACCGACGGCGCGACGAGAAGCCGCCGTGGACCGAGTTCCACGAGGACCCGGTCGGCCCGTGGACGTTCGAGACCTACGGCGGCGAGCTCGACATGGTCGACGCGGCCGAGGCGGCCCGTGGGCTCGTCCTGCCGGTCCAGATGTACCCGATCTTCGACGTGGCGCTGCGGGCGTCCCTCGGCCTGTCGGTGGCCGAGCACCGGGACCGGCTCGGGCGGTTGTGGGCGGGGTTCTCCGAGGTGGCGGCGGCGAACCCCCACGCCTGGATCCGCTCCCCGATGACCGCAGAAGAGGTGGTGACGCCGACGGCGTCCAACCGTCTGATCGGCCACCCGTACACGCTGGTCATGAACTCGAACAACAACGTCGAGCAGGCCGCCGCCGTGCTCGTGTGCTCGATGGAGCGGGCCGAGGCCCTCGGGATCCCACGCGATCGCTGGGTGTTCCCGCACGTCGGGACGGAGGCGAACGACATCGCCCACGTCTCGAACCGCAACGACCTGTGCTCGTCGCCGGCGATCCGCACGGCCGGTCGCGCCCTCTTCGAGGCCGCCCGCATCGGCCCCGACGACCTGGGTCCCGTCGACCTGTACTCCTGCTTCCCGTCGGCGGTCCAGATCGCGGCGAAGGAGCTGGGCCTCGACATCGACCGGCCGCTGACGGTGACCGGCGGCATGAGCTTCGCCGGCGGGCCGTGGAACAACTACGTCACCCACGGCATCGCGACCATGATCGACACGCTCCGAAAGGCACCGGGCGAGCTCGGCCTCTGCACCGGCAACGGCGGCTTCACCACCAAGCACGCGCTCGGGCTCTACAGCACCGAGCCCGCCGCCGAGGGCTTCCGTCACGTCGTGACGCAGGGCGCGGCGGACGAAGAGGCGGCGCCGGGTCGCACCGTGGCGGACGACGACCACGCCGGCCCGCTCGAGATCGAGGCCTACACGGTCATGCACGGGCGCGACGGGTCGCGCGACGTGGGGCTGGTCGCGGGCCTGCTACCGGACGGGCGCCGCACCTGGTGCTCGACGACGGACGACGACACGATGGCGGCGCTCGTCGACGCCGAGTGGTGCGGCCGGCCCGCGCAGCGCCACGCCGACGGCACGATCACCCTGGGCGACTGAGCCCACGGGCGGCGGTCGACCGACCGGCGAGCTTCAGGCCTCGTCGCTCGTCTGACGGCCGGCGTTCTCCTGGAGGCGGGCGTTCAGGAGGGACATCACCCGCTGGCTGGCCTTGGGCATCTCGTCGAGGAGGGCACGGAAGCTGCGGGCGTCCAGGCCGAGCAGCTTCATGGGCGTCTCCGCCACCACGGTGGCGATGCGGGGACGGTGCTCGAGCAGCGCCATCTCGCCGACCATCGAGCCGGGGCCGAGCGTGGCGATGTGCTCGCCGCTGAAGTACACGTTGGCCTGACCGGACTCGATGACGTAGCACTCCTGGCCGGGCCGGCCCTGGTCGGTCAGCTCGGCGCCGGGCTCGGCCTCGACGTCGTCCACCAGCTCCGCCACCCGCTCGAGCTCCTCGGGGGTGAAGTCCTCGAAGAACGCGACCTGTGCGAGCCGCTCGGCGGCCGCTGTGGCCTTCTTCCTGCGAAACATGTGGTCCCCCTGTGCCCGACCGGTCGCTACGGAGCGCAAGGGTAGACCGACCGGCGCGGCGGGTGCGGTCGACGCCGGGAACCAGACCGGTATCGTCCTTCGTCTGAACCAGGGCGACAGAGTGGACGATGAAGGGGAAATGGTGAAGTTCAACGCCGTCTACAAGAAGCGACGCGGCACACGGGCCGTGGCTGCGGCCATGGTCGGGGTCCTGGTCTTCTCGCTGGTCTCGTGCTCCTCGAGCGGCGACGACGAGCCCGAGGCGTCGTCCTCCCCGGACACCGAGCTCACCAGCGAGCAGCAGGCCATCGTCGACGACGCCCAGGCCTGGCTCGGCGACGCCGCGGCGGTCGACGACACCACCTTCGAGTCCTTGACCTTCACCGGCCTCACCACCTCGCCCAACGTCACCCACGTCACCTTCGGCCAGGAGTATGACGACCACCTCGTGCAGGACGCCGAGGTGGTCGTGCACGTCCGTGACGGCGGCGAGATCACCGGCGCCAACAACGCCCTCACCGACGCCCGCCCCGCCGACGACGCCACCGAGGAGGTCTCCGCCGACGAGGCCAAGGACAACGCCGGCAAGGCCGTCCAGGGCACGCCCACCGAGGTGGACGACCCCGAGCTGGTGTGGGTGCAGGCCGGCGACGAGCTGGTCCTGGCCTGGCGGGTGGGCGTGCGCACCACCGATCCGGTGGGCTCGTGGCGGGTGTTGATCAACGCCACCACCGGCGATGCGCTGAACGCCGCCCAGGTGGCCACCGACCGGACCCTGCCCGTCGCGCCCCGCACCCCCGGAGCCACGGTCGCGGGTCGAGGGCTCGCCTCGGTGAAGGGCGTGACCCAGCAGTCCGGCGAGAACGCCTGCGACCTGCCCGACGGCCCCTCCGCCTGCGTCTTCCTGCCCGACCCGATCTACGCGTCCGGCGGCACGCTCAGCGACCCGTCACAGGCGAACGACTTCCTCACCGGCGAGGAGCTGCTCGGCCTCGACGACCCCGCCTCGGGCCAGCTCGTCGGTGAGTTCGTCAACGCCGACCCCGAGGGCGCCCCCGTCGACACTCCCGAAGAGCCCGACGGCCAGTGGGGCCAGGGCCGCGGCCAGCCGGGCTTCGAGTCGGCCATGGCCTACTACTGGATCGACCGCGTGCAGCGCGAGATCCAGGACCTCGGGTTCAGCGACGTGCGCAACGAGTCGTTCCCGGTCTTCGGCGTCGACCCCGACACCATCGACAACGCCTTCTACGACGGCAGCGAGATCGTCCTCGGCCAGGGCTCGGACGGCATCAACGAGGGTGAGGACGCCAGCGGCATCATCCACGAGTACGGCCACGCCGTCCTCGACCAGCAGGCCCCCGGGCTGCTGCAGGGCGAGGAGGCCGGCGCCTACCACGAGGGCTTCGGCGACCTCCTGGCCTTCCTGACCACCGTCGAGCTGCGCAGCGGCAACGAGCAGGTCGACGCCGGCTGCCTGTTCGCCTGGGCGGAGAGCAACGAGTGCATCCGCCGCATCGACAACGACCGGGTCTACCCCGACGACCTCGTCAACGAGGTCCACGAGGACGGCACCATCTACAGCGGCGCCATCTTCGACATCTTCACGAACCTGCTGGCCGCCGACGGCATCGACGTCGCCGACTGCGCCGGCTCGGATGCCTGCGACGAGGTGCGCGACCGGGTGCTGACCACCCTGCTGGCCTCGCACAACTACCTGAACTCCGGCGTGACGCTGCCCGACATCGCCGCCGCCTACCAGACGACCAACAACGCCAACTTCGACGGCGCCGACGCCGACTTGATCGAAGCGGCGTTCGCCGAGCACGGCCTCGCCGGGGGCAGCAGCAACACCATCGACGCCGACGGCAACGACACCGGCTCCGCCAACGACGCCGCCGCCTCCGTCTCCTTCGAGATCACCCACAGCTTCCGCGGCGACCTCGACGTCACCGTGGGCGTGAGCGACCCCGACGGCAACGACCTGTGCGAGCCGATCGTCATCCACGAGCCGGACTCCAGCGACAGCAGCCAGGACCTCAGCGGCCAGGTGGACATCAGCGACACCGACTGCGCACAGCTCCTGCCGCCCAGCAACGACCAGCTCTGGTTCCTGCGGGCCGAGGACACCCTGCCCCAGGACGAGGGCCAGATCGTCAGCTTCACGGTGTTCGACGGCGACACGCCGTTCCCGGCCCTGGGGCTGCCGAAGCCCATCGCCGACGCCGACCCCGATGGCACCTTCGCCATCACGAACGGCAGCACCGACTCGGTCGACACCGGCACCGGCACGACCGACGACGTCGGCGACGGCCCGTTCATGACGCTCGACCTGACCCACACCTACACCGGCGACCTGTCGATCCGGGCCGGCGTGGGCCAGCCCGACGGCACGACGCTGTGCTCGGTCCAGGTGCTCGAGCCCGACCCGAACGACGGTGGGGACGGCGGCATCTCCGGCGACATCGACCTGTCGGAGTGCGCCGACCAGGAGGGTCCGGACGCCGACCACCTGTGGTTCCTGCAGGTGATCGACACCGCCGACCTGGACAGCGGGACGATCGACTCGCTGACCCTCACCGCCCCCGACGGGTCCACGTTCGACTTCGACGACCTGCCGGCCGACATCCCCGACAACGACCCCGACGGCGTCACCCTTTTCACCGATGGGACGGGCGGCGGGTCGTCCACGAACGACATCGGCGCCGGCGACGCCCCGGTGGCGTCGGTCAGCATCGACCACTCGTTCCAGGGTGACCTGGCCGTCACCGTGGGCGTCCTGGACGCCGACGACAACGTGCTGTGCGAGGAGCCCCTGGCCACCCCGGACCAGAGCAACAGCGAGGAAGGCCTGGAGGTCGAGGCGCCGGTCAGCGACTGCGCCGACCAGTACCCGCCCTCGACCGACCGTCAGTGGTACCTGTTCGTCGCCGACACGCTGGCCCAGGACACCGGGCAGGTCGTCTCGGCCACCCTCACCGGCCCCGACGGCGAGACCTTCACCGTCGACACGCCGGCGGACATCCCCGACGCCGACCCCGACGGCCTCCTCCTCTTCTTCAGCTGACCGACCGTTCCGGAGCGATCGCGCACTTTTCACGCGCGCGATCGCCTCCGGTTCGGGAACCGGCAAAGGAGCGAGCACACCTCCTGCGGCCGGTCCCCGATGCGTCAGTAGCGCGAATGCACCTACTTCGAGTCGACCGCCCCAGGTGTCCCTGCAACCCATCGGTCCGTCAATACGGTCGCCGCTTGCGCTCACCGAGGGAGCGCGCCGACGGGAGGCAGGTCATGCAGGGAGATTCGTTCGGGCGGGCCGGACGTGTCGTGCGCCGGTTCACGGTTGTGCTCATCGTTCCGATGTTGTTGGTCGCGGCGCTGGTCGCCTCGCCGCCGCCCGCGGCCGCCGACGGCAACGAGGCCCCGGGCAATCCCGCAGGATCACGGGCCCTGACCACCGGCGAGTTCCACTCCTGCGCCATCCTGGCCAACGGGTCCGTCCGGTGCTGGGGCCTCGGCGGCCAGGGCCAGCTCGGGGCGGGCGACACCGTCTCTCGGGGTGACGACCCCGACGAGATGGGGGCCTTCCTGCCGGCGGTCAGCCTGGGCAGTGGCCGCACCGCCATCGCGCTCACCGCCGGTTCGGTCCACACCTGCGCGATCCTCGACAACGGCAGCGTGAAGTGCTGGGGCGACAACACCTCCGGGCAACTCGGCCTCGGCGACACCGCCAACCGGGGCGACGGCCCCAACGAGATGGGCGACAACCTCCCCGCCGTCAACCTCGGCACCGGCCGCACCGCCACCACCGTCGGGGCCGGAGCGTTCCACACGTGCGCCATCCTCGATACCGGTGCCCTGAAGTGCTGGGGCATCAACACCGAGGGGCAACTCGGCCTCGGCGACACCGCCAACCGGGGCGACGCTCCCGGCGAGATGGGGGACAACCTCCCGCTCGTCAGCCTCGGAACCGGCCGCACTGCGACCGCCCTGACCGCCGGGCTCTACCACACCTGTGTACGTCTCGACACGGCCGCGGTGAAGTGCTGGGGAACAGGGAACGTCGGCCAGACCGGCCTCGGTGACACCAGCGCACGAGGCGATGCACCCAACGAGATGGGCGACAACCTCCCCGCCGTCAACCTCGGCACCGGCCGCACCGCCACCGCTGTCACCGCCGGGCCGGTCCGCACCTGCGCCCGGCTCGACAACAACGCCATCAAGTGCTGGGGCCACAACTTCAACGGCGAGCTCGGTCTCGGCGACACCGCCAACCGGGGCGACGCTCCCGGCGAGATGGGCGACGACCTCCCCACCGTGAGCCTCGGGAACGGTCCCATCACCATCACCGCTGTCTCCGCGGGCGGCAGTCACGTCTGCGCGAGCTTCGCCAATGGGCTCCGGAAGTGCTGGGGCGTCAACGGGAGCGGCCAACTCGGCCAGGAGGACAGTGCCGACCGGGGACGCCGCGCCGGCGAGATGGGGGTCGGCCTCCCCGCCATCTTCCTGCCGCCGGCGGGCATCATCTCCGGCACCGTCACCGACTCGGTGAGCGCCACGCCCATCCCCAACGTGACGATCGCGGTGCTGCGCACCTCGGACTTCAGCATGGCCTCGTCGGCCCAGTCCGACGACAACGGCGCCTTCACCACCGACGCACCCCCCGGCAGCTACTTCCTGTACCTCCTCGACCCCGGCGCTGGCCATCCCGACGGATTCACCGGGCCCCCCACCATCGTGACCGTGACCGACGGCGGCACCAGCACCGTCAGCGCCACCATGGCCCCCACCCGCGGCGCGTTCTCGGGCACGGTCACGGACAAGGCCACTGGCATCCCCCTCGCAGGCGTCGCGGTGTACGCCATCGGCAACGCCGGGATCATGGGCGGCGCCACCACGACGGCCAGCGGCACCTACACCGTCGCCCACCTGCCCGTCGGCACGTACCGAGCGGTGTTCATCGATGGCAACGGCCGGCGCAACGTGCAGTACTCCACCGGCAGCCCGGACTACGCCGGCGCCACCCCGTTCAACGTGACCGCAGGCGCCACCACACCCAACGTCAACGCCGTCATGTTCCGGCCCTAGGGCTCCGGGCGATCAGGCGATCACGGCGCGGAGCTGCGCCTCGGTGATCGCGCCCTCGCGCAGCACGCGGAGGTCGTCGCCGGTCAGGTCGACGACCGTCGAGGCGGCGCCGCTGCAGGGCCCGCCGTCGAGGACGACGGCGACCGGGCCGGTGAGCGCCGCCGCCGCGGCGCCGGCCTCGGCCGGCGTCGGCTCACCGGTGCGGTTGGCGCTGGTCGTCGCCAGCGCCCCCAACTCGGTGGCGATGGCGGCGATGACCGGGTGATCCGGCCAGCGGACGCCGATCGTCTCGTGCGGCTCGCCCAGCGGTAGATCGACCTCTTGCTTCCGGCGCAGCACCATCGTGAGCGGCCCCGGCCAGAACGCACCGGCCAGTCGACGAGCGGCGTCGGACAGCTCGGCGAGCTCCTCCACCTGCTCGAGACCCGCGACCAGGACGGCGATGGGCATGTCCGCCGGCCGGCCTTTGAGCACGAACAGCTGGTCCACCGCTCCGGTCACCGTCGGCAACGCCGCGAGCCCGTACAAGGTGTCGGTCGGGACGACGATCGCGTCCCCCGCCCGCAGCGCCTCGACGGCGGCGGCGATCCTGTCGTCTCCGACGTCAGCCATGCCGGGCGATCAGGGCCCTCGGGCGGCCCCAGAGGTCGGGGGCGATCCTGGACTCGGTGAATCCGGCGGCCTCGGCCAGGCCCAGGACGGCATCGCCCTGGGTCATGCCGATCTCGACCACCAGGACCCCGGGGCGGGCCAGCCACGGGGGCGCCGCCGCCACGAGGTGCTCGATGGCCTCGAGCCCGGTCGGACCGGGCACGAGGGCGCCGGCGGGCTCCCAGTCGGCGACCTCGGCGGGCAGGTCGTCGGCGGCGGCGACGTAGGGCGGGTTGCTGACGACGAGGTCGAACGCTCCCTGGAGCGTCTCCGGCAGGGCCTCGAACCACGAGCCCTCGGCCAGCGTGACCCTCGCCCCGGGGGCGCCCAGCCCGGCGAGGTTGTTGCGGGCCACGTCGAGCGCCTCGGCCGACACGTCGGTCGCCCAGACCTGCGCGGTCCGGCGCTCTGCCGCGATGGAGAACGCGATGGCGCCGGAGCCGGTGCCGAGGTCGGCGACGGTGGGCTCGTCCACCCGCATCCGGTCCAGCTCGTCCAGGGCGAACTCGACGACCAGCTCGGTCTCCGGGCGGGGGATCAACACCCGCCGGTCGACCATCAGGTCGAGCGTGCGGAACGACCACTCCCCCAGGACGTACTGCAGCGGCTCGCCGGCCAGGCGCCGCTCGAGCATCAGGTCGTAGAAGCCCACGCCCCGCTCCGTCGCCGGCTCGGACAGGCCCAGCGCGTACTCCGTGCCCTCGAAGCCGGCGGCCCGCTCGATGATGCGACGCACGCTCACCTCGGGCGACTCGATGCCCGCCTCGGCCAGGCGCCGCTCACCCTCCTGGGCGAACACCCGCCAGGGCGTGCCCTCGGTCCCGCTGCCGCTCACGATTCCTGGAGCTGGCGGGCCCGCTCGTCGGCGACGAGCGCGTCGACGACGTCGTCCAACTCGCCGGCGAGGATCTTGTCCAGCTTGTAGAGCGTCAGGTCGATCCGGTGGTCGGAGACCCGGTTCTCCTTGAAGTTGTACGTGCGGATCTTCTCCGAGCGCCCACCGCCGCCGATCTGGTCGCGGCGCTGGTCGGAGGCGGCGGCCGAGGCCTCGTCCTGCTTGGCCTTGAGCAGGCGGGCCCGCAGCACCTGCATGGCCTTGGCCCGGTTCTGGATCTGGCTCTTCTCGTCCTGCATCGCCACCACCAGGCCGGTCGGCTTGTGCGTGATGCGCACCGCCGAGTCGGTGGTGTTCACGGACTGCCCACCCGGCCCCGACGACCGGTAGACGTCGACCTGAAGGTCGTTGGGATCGATCTGCACGTCGACCTCCTCGGCCTCGGGCAGCACCGACACCGTCGCCGACGACGTGTGGATGCGGCCCTGGCTCTCGGTGACGGGCACCCGCTGCACGCGGTGCGGCCCGCCTTCGTGCTTCATGCGGCTCCAGACACCGTCGCCCTTCAGCAGCATCGTGAACTCGCTGAACCCACCCATGTCGGACGGTTGGCTGCCGAGCACCTCGGACTTCCAGCCCATCCTGGCGGCGTAGGCCTGGTACATCTCCGCCAGGTCGCGGGCGAAGAGGTTGGCCTCCTCGCCGCCCTCGGCGCCGCGGATCTCCACGATCACGCTCTTGTCGTCGTTGGGATCGCGGGGCAGCAGCAGCTCCCGCAGCTCCTCCTCGAGGCGGGCGATCGACGCCTCGGCGTCGTCCGCCTCGGCCCGCATCAGCTCGCGATCGTCGCCCGACGCGTCGGACAGCATCTCGCGGGCGGTCTGCAGGTCCTCGGTCGCCTGACGCAGGTCGCGGGACCGCCAGACGATCTCCTCGAGCTCCTTGTACCGGCGGGCCACCTCGCCGTAGCGGCGCTGGTCGGCGATCACCGCGGGGTCGGCCAGGCGCGCCTCGACGTCGTCGAACTCACGCTCCAGGTCGCCCAGCCGCTCCAGCACCGTCTCAGGTTACGGGGACGACGCGGAGACCCTGACGCCAGTCGTCCGCGACCGGCACCACCTCGGCGGGCGCTGCGAGCGCCCCCGCCAGCGCCCGGGTGACGGCGTGGGCGTCGCGCTGGGGGACGACGAGCATCAGGCGGGCATCCGGCGAGTGCCAGGCGCGGGTGTCGGCGGCCACGGGCACGAGGTCGAGGTCGATGCCCGAGGAGCAGGCCACGAGGACCGGCCGCCCGGCCTCGTCCTCCCCCAGCGCCGCCGCCGGCACGGCGTCCTTCACGTTGTCGCGCGCCACCGGCGGGTCGACGGGGGCCAGGGCCTGCGCCCCCACCACCGCCGGCTGTGCGACGACCTGCGCGCGCAGCCAACGCTCGGCGGCGAGGCGGTTGAGCGGGTGCGGGGAGGCGTCGGGATGGCGCTGGGCCAGCACCGCGTCGACGACCGCCGCCAACGCGTCGGGGGTCGGCAGGCGCCCGTGGATCATGGCGAAGGCCTCACGGTCGTGACGGCCGACACCGACCTCGAGGCGCGGCTCGCCGCCCTCGTCGTCGGGCACGACGCGGGCGATCTCGAGGCCGAGCACCTCGCCGGACATCACGCCGTGCTCCACGACCACCTCGACCCCGGACGCCTCGAGCATGGCCTGCAGGTCCTCGGTGCCCGACGGAGGGGCGCCGCGATCGGGGAACGGCGCCGGTTCGGCCGGGGCCACGGCGCGTCCGTTGACACGCCACACCGAGGGGGGCCGACCGAAAGCGAGGGCCCGCCGGGCGACGACGCCGGCGACCGGGTCGTCGACGAGCACGTGCAGGTCGTCGACGTCGTTCTGGCGGGCCCAGGCCAGGGCGCCACCAAGGACACGAACGGGATCCGCGTCGGCGAGCACCCAGCCGGTCGTGCCGTCGAGGAGCGCAGCACCGCCGCCGAACAAGGAAGGGCGGCGGTCGGCGGCGCCCCACTGGTCGGCGACGAGCGCGCCGAGCTTGGCCGCCACGAGGGCGGCACGGCGTTCCGGTTCGAGCGTCATCGCGGGACCGGCGGGCTCACCCGCCGGGCGAGGCGGTGCTCAGGCCTTGTTCTTGCGCTGGCCGTAGCGGCGCTCGAAGCGATCGATGCGACCGCCGGAGTCCACCAGCTTCTGCTTGCCCGTGTAGAAGGGGTGGCACTCGCTGCACAGCTCGACGTGGAGGTCGGCGGAGGTGGAGCGGGTGGTGTAGGTGTTGCCACAGGAGCACTTCACGGTGGCGACGACGTACTCGGGGTGGATGTCAGCTTTCATGGCTGCCTTCTTCGCAGAGCGGGTTGTACATGTTACCGAATGGGGTGGCGGACGCCTCAGCCGGCGGGAGCGGCCTTGGCGATCTCGTCGAGGAAGGCGTCGTTGCTCTTGAACGTCTTCATCCGGTCGATCAACAGCTCGAGGCCAGCGCCTGTTCCCCCGTCGAGGGCATTGAGCACCCGGCGCAGCTTCCAGACCTGCTGCAGCTCCTTGGGCGTGAACAGCAGCTCCTCGTGGCGGGTCGACGAGCCCTCCACGTCGATGGCCGGGTAGATGCGGCGGTCGGCCATGCGGCGGTCGAGGCGCAGCTCCATGTTGCCGGTGCCCTTGAACTCCTCGAAGATCACCTCGTCCATGCGCGAGCCGGTCTCGACCAACGCGGTGGCGAGGATGGTGAGGGAGCCGCCCTCCTCCAGGTTGCGGGCGGCACCGAAGAATTTCTTGGGCGGGTAGAGCGCGCCCGTGTCGATGCCGCCGGACATGACCCGGCCCGTGGTGGGTGCGGCCAGGTTGTAGGCCCGCGCCAGCCGGGTGATGCCGTCGAGGATGATGACGACGTCCTTGCCCTCCTCGACGAGCCGCTTGGCCCGCTCGATGGTGAGCTCGGCCACCTGGGTGTGCTCCTCGGTGGGCCGGTCGAAGGTCGACGCCGCGACCTCGCCGTTCTTGACCCAGCGCCGCATGTCCGTGACCTCCTCCGGGCGCTCGTCGACGAGCAGCACGATGAGGTGGACCTCGGGGTTGTTGGTCTCGATGGACCGGGCGATGGCCTTCATGACCGTGGTCTTGCCGGCCTTCGGGGGCGACACGATCAGGCCGCGGGTGCCCTTCCCGATCGGCGAGAGCAGGTCGATGATCCGCGCCGTCATGTTGTACGGGTCGTGCGGGGCCTCGAGGCGCAGCTTCTCGTCGGGGAACAGCGCCGTCAGGTCGTCGAAGCGGGGCCGCTCGTGGGCGCCGTCGACCCCGACGCCGTTGACCTCGTCGATGTGCAGCAGTGCCGGGTTCTTCTCGTTCCGGTTGGCGGGCCGGCTGGCGCCCTTGACGTGATCGCCCTTGCGGAGCGAGAACTGGCGGACCTGCTTGACCGAGACGTAGACGTCGTCCTTGCTGGCCAGGTAGCCGTGGAGGCGGAGGAAGCCGTAGCCCTCGTCCCGCAGGTCGAGGAGGCCCTCGACCGGGATGGGGTCGCCCTGGAACGGCTCGTCGGCCCCGGGACGGTCGCCCCGGCCCCGCCGGCGGCGGCGGCGGTTGCCGGCGTCGACATCGTCGCCGCCCTGCTGGCCGCGCTGCTCGTTGCCCTGCTTCTGGTTCGGGCCGCCCTGGCCCTCGTCGGCGCCGGCGCCGTTGTCCTGCGCCTGGCCCCCGTTGCGGGCCTCGCTGCGCCCGCCCTTGTCGCTCTTGTCGTTCCGGTCGCCCTTGTCCTGCTTCTGGTCCGCGTCGTCCTGGCCACCCTTGCCCTTGGTGCCGTCGCCCGAGGCGGCGTCGCCGCTGTCATCGGCGTCGGCGGCGCCGTCGTCGTCCGCTTCGGCCGCGGTCGGCTTGGCGGCGCGCTTGGCCGCCGGGCGCCGCGGGCGGTCCGACTCGGGCTTGGCCTCCTCGGTGGCGTCCCCACCGGCCTCCTGCTCGGTGGCCGCCGACGCGGCGCCACCCTCGGCGTCGTCCCGGCCCTCGTCACCGTCGCCCTCGGTCACGCCCGCCAGCTCGAGGATCAGGTCGATGATCTTGGCCTTGGTGGCACGCGCTGCGGGCTGGCCGCCCATCGCCTCGGCGATGGTGTGGAGCTCGTCGCGGTCCTTGCGCTCGAGCGCCGTCCGCTCCAGTTGGGTGGGCTCCACGCTCATCGTTCCTTCTTTCTGGTGCGTGCCATCGCAACCGAGGCGGGCCTCGTTGGTCCGGCAGAGGGGGAAGCGCCGAGCGGGGAGTCCGTCACCGCGACCGCCGTAGCGGAGCACCCGAGCGCTTCAGGGGACTGCAGCATCGGGTGGTGGAGCGGGCCCGTCATCGACGGTGTCCGTCCACGTTACCAGCTGACGCCCACCGGGCAATCGGGCGCAATTCGTTCGTCAGCTGCGTCGACGCCTGTGAGACTGACCCGTTCGTGGGGACGCTTCCGTCGCATCCGGTGCTCGTGGCGCGCGGGCTGGTCAAGGCGTACAAGCGCGTCCGGGCGGTGGACGGGGTCGACATCACGGTGGGCGCCGGCGAGCGCGTCGGCCTGCTCGGGCCCAACGGCGCCGGCAAGACCACCACGCTCCTGATGCTCCTCGGGGCCATCACCCCGGACGACGGCACGGTCGAGATCGCCGGGCATCGCCTGCCCCGCCAGCGCAGCCAGGCCATGCAGCACGTCGGCTTCGCTGCGGGCTACCTGCCCCTCCCCGACCGTCTGCGCGTGCGGGAGGTCCTCGGCATCTTCGGCCGGTTGTACGGCATCGACGACCCCACGGAGGCGGCCCAGACCGCGCTCGAGCGGTTCGGCGTGGCCCACCTGGGCGACGCCATGTGCGTCGAGCTGTCCTCGGGCCAACGCACGATCGTCGGCATCGTCAAGGCGATCATGCACCACCCCCGCCTGCTGGTGCTCGACGAGCCCACCGCGTCGCTCGACCCCGACGTGGCCCTGCGCGTGCGGACCGGCCTGCAGTCGCTCAGCGACGACGAGGGGATCGCCCTGCTGGTGACCAGCCACAACATGGTCGAGGTGGCCGAGCTCTGCGAGCGGGTGGTGTTCGTGCAGGGCGGACGGGTCGTGGCCGACGGCACCCCCGCAGACGTCGCCGGCGACGGCTCGCTGGAGGACTTCTTCCTGGTGCTGGCCCGCAACGAGGAGCTCGACAGCATCGGCAGCTTCCGCGGCGCCGGCAGCCACGTGTCGGCCTCCGACGACGAGGGGACGGCGAGATCATGAGCGAGACCTTCCTCGCACCCTCGCTCAGCCCCCGCCGGTGGACCCGCATCAAGGCCATCGCCATCCGCCACGCCTACGTGCTCAAGCGCAGCCCGCACCGCGCCTTCGACGTGTTCATCTGGCCCGTGGTCGACGTCCTCCTGTGGGGGTCGCTGGGCGTGTTCGTGTCGCAGCAGTCGGATGCGGCGCAGTCCGGTGTCCCCTACCTGCTGGCGGGGATCCTGCTCTTCCACGTCCTGTACCAGTCGCAGATCGCCCTCTCGACCGGCTTCCTGGAGGAGGTCTGGTCCCGCAACCTCCTCAACTTCATGACCACGCCGGTCACGGAGTGGGAGTACGCCGCCGGCGTGGCCCTCTTCGGCCTGGCCAAGGTGGCGACCGGCCTGGGCGTGGTGGTGCTGGCCGCGTTCGGCTTCTACGCCTTCTCGATCTTCGAGGTGGGCTGGGCGCTCCTGCCCATCGGCGCGATCCTGCTGATCGCCGGGTGGTCGATCTCGCTGTTCGTGATCGGCCTCGTGCTGCGGTTCGGCCAGAGCGCCGAGGTGCTGGCCTGGGGGATCCTGTTCGTGGTGATGCCCCTGTCCGGCATCTTCTACCCGGTCGAGGCGCTGCCGACGGTGCTGCAGCCGATCGCCGTCGCCCTGCCCACCACCCACGCCTTCGCGGCGATGCGCACGGTGCTCGACGGCGACCCCATCCCCTGGGACCAGCTCGCCGTCTCCGCCGTGGGCTGCATCGGTGTCGCCCTCGCCGGGCTGTGGTTCGTGGCCCACATGCTGCGCACCTTCCGCAAGCGGGGCTACATCACGCGCTTCAGCTGAGCCCGTGCTAGCCGGCGATGAGGCGGGGCAGGAGTGCATGGCCGGGGGCGGCGTCGGCGTCGGCGACGCCGTCCTCGGTGTACACGCCCCCGGGGCCGTCCTGGCGAGAGTCGACCAGGAGGAACGGCACGGGGTCGGGGGTGTGGGTCTTGAGGCGCAACGGGGTGGCGTGGTCGGGCAGCAACAGGAGCCGCCAGTCCCCCATCGCGTCCAGGCCTTCCACGAGCCCCGCCAGGATGCGCTGGTCCCAGTTCTCCAGGGCTCGCACCTTCTCGTCGACGTCGCCGGCGTGGCCGGCCTCGTCGGTGGCCTCGACGTGCACGATGAACAGGTCGGCGCCCGCCTCTAGCCCGGCCAGGGCGGCATCGCGCTTGCCCTCGTAGTTCGTGTCGTACCAGCCGGTGGCCCCGGGGACGTCGACGATGTCCATGTCGGTCAGCACGCCCAGCCCGCGCACCAGGTCCACGGCGGTGACGAGGCCGGCGTCGAGCCCGAACGTGTCGCGGAACGAGTCCAACTGGGGCTGCGGGCCCTGGCCCCAGAACCAGACCTGGTTGGCCGTGACGGGCGAGCCGTCCGCGGCGGCCGTCGCCAGCACCTCGCGGGAAGCGTCCATGACCGCCTGCAGCTTCGGCGCCGCCGGGCCGACCGGCAGCACCACCGGCTTGTCGGACAGGTCGTGGGGCGGCACGCACTCGGCCTCCGCCCAGGCCTTCGGCGCCACCACGATGTGGCGGTACTGCACGCCCGGGTGGAAGCTGATCTCGTCGGTGCCCAGCGCCTCCTGCAGTCGGGCGATGACCGCGGCGGCGTCCTCGGTGGACGGGTGGCCGCCGGCGAAGTCGGCCATCGTGCCGTCCTCGGCGACGGTCACCAGGTTGCAGCGGAAGGCAACCTGGTCGGGCGCGAGGCGCAACCCCAGCGCCGCCGCCTCGATCGGGGCCCGACCGGTGTGGAAGCGGGCCGGGTCGTACCCGAAGATCGACATGTTGCCCACGTCGCTGCCCGGGGGCAGGCCGGCCGGGATCACCGCCGCCCGGCCCACCTCGCCGCGAGCGGCGAGGGCGTCGAGGACGGGGGTGTGCGCCGCGGCCAGCGGCGTGCGCCCGCCCAGGGCGTCGACCGGTTCGTCGGCGCACCCGTCGGGCACGCACACCACGTACTTCATGGCGACATCTTGCCTTGTCGGGGTGGCTCCGCCCTCAGCCGAGGACGGCGGCGCCCAGGAGGTGGTCGCGGACCGCGTCGAAGTCGTTGGGCAGCGTGTCGAACCGCTCCGGACGCCGCAGCAGGTCGGCGAGGCGGTCCGGCAGCGCCGGGCGGATGCCGGTGGCCTGCTGCACCGCGTCGGGGAACTTGGCCGGATGGGCCGTGGCGAGCGCCACCATCGGGACGGCGGGGTCGCGCCGGCGGGCCCGGGCGGCGCCCACGCCGACGGCGGTGTGCGGGTCGATGAGCACGTCGTCGTGCTCGTACTCGGCGGCGATGACGGCACGGGTCTCGTCGTCGTCGAAACGGGCGCCGTCGAACAGCTCGGCCACCTGGGCCAGGCGCTCGGTGCCCAGGTCGACCGCACCCTCGGCCCGGAACCGGTCCATCAGCTCGGCCAGGGCGGCCCCGTCGCGCCCGTACAGCTCGAACAGCAGGCGCTCGAGGTTGCTCGACACCTGGATGTCCATGCTGGGGCTGATGCTGGGCTCGACCTCACGCATCTCCAGGGAACCCGACCCGAGGAAGCGGAAGAGGATGTCGTTGCGGTTGCTGCCGATGACCAGTTGCGGGATGGGCACGCCCATGCGCCGCGCCGCGTAGCCCGCGAACACGTTCCCGAAGTTGCCGGTGGGGACGGCGAACGACACCGGGGTGCCGTGGCCGATCCGGGCCGCAGCCCGCACGTAGTAGACGATCTGGGCCATCACCCGGGCCCAGTTGATGGAGTTCACGGCGGAGAGGTGCAGCTTCTCGCGGGTGGGCGCGTCGTTGAACAGCGCCTTCACCAGGTCCTGGCAGTCGTCGAACGTGCCCTCGACGGCCAAGTTGTGGACGTTGGGCGAGGTGACGGTCGTCATCTGCCGCCGCTGCACCTCCGACACCCGGCCGGCGGGGTGGAGGATGAAGATCTCGATGCCGTCGCGATCGCGGCACGCCTCGATGGCCGCCGACCCCGTGTCGCCGGAGGTCGCGCCCACGATCGTCACCCGCTCGCCCCGCTTGGCCAGCTCCTGGTCGAACAACCGGCCCACCAGCTGCAGCGCCACGTCCTTGAACGCCAGCGTGGGCCCGTGGAAGAGCTCGAGCAGCCAGAGCCCGTCGTGGAGGCGGTAGAGCGGGGTGACCTCGGGATCGTCGAACGTGGCGTAGGACTCGGCGACGAGCGCCGCGAACTCGTCCCGGTCGTACTCACCTTCCACGAAGGGCCACATGACCTCCACGGCCACGTCCACGTAGGTCTGGTCGGCCAGGGCGGCGAGCCCGTGCGGCAGCTTGGGCCACGCCTCGGGCACGTAGAGCCCGCCGTCGGTGGCCAGGCCCGCCAGCAGCGTGTCGGTGAACCGGAGCACGGGCGCACGGCCCCGCGTGCTGACGTAGCGCATCGGGCTCAGCGACTTCCGATGACGCGCATGACGCTGCCGACCCGGTCGACCACGTCGAGGTTGCGCAGGTCGTGCAGGGTGGCGGCGACGTCGCGCTCGAAGGCCTCGTGGGTGATGAAGATCAGCCGCGCCTCGTCGCCCAGGCCCTCCTGCTCCATCGAGCGGATGGAGACGCCGTGGTCACCGAACACGCCGGCCACGGCGGCCAGCACGCCGGGCCGGTCGAAGACCTCGACGTTGAGGTAGTACCCGGAGCGGACCTCGTCGATGGGGCGGATGCGGGCGGGGCCGAGGCGGCCGATGTGGGCGCTCGAGCCCTTGCGCAGGTTCACGGCGGCGTCGATCAGGTCGCCGAGGACGGCGCTGGCGGTCGGCATCCCGCCGGCGCCGCGGCCATAGAGCATGAGCTCACCGACGGCGTCACCCTCGATGAACACGGCGTTGAAGCTGTCCCGCACCGAGGCCAGGGGGTGGGCGGACGGCACCATCGCCGGGTGGACGCGCACGGCGATCTCCCCGTCGATCTCCTCGACGACCGCCAGCAGCTTCACCACGTAGCCCAGATGGTGGGCGAAGGCGATGTCCGCCGGAGTGATGCCCGAGATGCCCTCGTGGTACACGTCGCCGGCCACGACCCGCGCCCCGAACGCGATCATGGCGATGATGGCGGCCTTGGCGCCGGCGTCGAACCCCTCCACGTCGGCGGTGGGGTCACGCTCGGCGTAGCCCAGGCTCTGGGCCTCGGCCAGGGCCTCCTGGTACGAGGTCGCGTCCTCGGTCATGCGGGTGAGGATGAAGTTGGTGGTCCCGTTGACGATGCCGGTCACCCGGGTGATGCGCTCGCCCGCCAGCGACTCCCGCAGGGGGCGGATCAGCGGGATCGCCCCCGCCACCGCCGCCTCGAAGAGGATGTCGACCCCGGCCGCGTCGGCGACGTCGAAGATCTCGGTGCCGACGTTGGCCAGCAGCTCCTTGTTGGCGCTGATAACCGGCTTGCCCGCCTTGAGGGCGTCGAGGATGAGCGTGCGGGCGGGCTCGATACCGCCGATGACCTCGACGATCACGTCCACGTCGGGGTCGTCCACCACGCCGCCGGCGTCGTGGGTGACCACGCCGTCGGCCAGCTCCACCGGGCGGGCCTTGGCGACGTTGCGCACCGCCACCCTCGTCACCTGGAGACGCAGGCCGGTGCGGGCGGAGATGTCGTCGCCCCGGTTCTCGATGAGTTGGATCAGGGCCGCGCCGACGTTGCCGCAGCCGAGGACGCCGACGTTGACGGTCGATTCGCTCACGACGGGCAACGGTAGTGGGCGCGGGGTCCGATCTACCCCTGCGTTCCGGCGGATCACCGGGTGGGACAGGGGTGCGCTCCTACACTCCCGCGATGGCCGAGGCGGTGGCGCCCCCCACGGACCGGGCGGCGGCTCGGGGGCCACGTGGGCCCCGGCACCTGGTGGCCCTGGCCCGTGACGGCTTCACGCAGCTGGGCCCGCCCCGGGTCGTGCTGGGCCTGGCCATCGCCACCTTCGTCCTCGTGTTCGGGCGGCTCGTCTACCTGCGGCACCAGCGCTTCGGCACCTTCGACTTCGACCTCGGCATCTACGACCAGGCGGTGTGGCTGCTGGCCCATGGCCACGGCTTCGACACCGTGCGGGGCCTCGGGGTCTTCGGCAACCACGTCAACCTGGCCTTCTACCTGTTGGTGCCCTTCTACTGGCTGGGGGCGGGGCCCAACTTCCTGAACCTCGTGATGGTGGTGGCGGTGGGCCTCGCCGCGATCCCCGTGTTCCGCCTCGGCCGCCACTGGCTCACCGACGAGTGGCACGCGCTCATCCCTGCGCTCGCCTTCCTCCTCCACTTCACGAACCAGTGGATGGTGCAGGAGACGTTCCACGCCGAGGTGGTCGCCATCGCCCCGTTCCTCATGGCGTACCTGGCCGCCACCGAGCGGCGCTGGCGTGCCTTCGCCCTCTGGATGGTGTTCGCCGTGTCCTGGAAGGAGGACATCGCGCTGGCCTCGTTGATGGTCGGCCTCCTGTTGGTCCTCCGGGGCTACCGCAGCGACGACCGGGCGTTGCGGCGGGCCGGCGTGTGGACCGTCCTCGCCTCCCTGGCGTGGTTCTTCCTGTGCACCCGGGCGATCATCCCGGCGTTCAGCCCCGGCGGCGTGTTCTACGAGGACTTCTTCGGTCCGCTGGGCAACTCACCGTGGGCGCTGGCCGACACGGCGGTCACCAACCCGACGGCCATCACCCGCCAGCTCGAGACCGCCAACGGCGTCGGCTACGTGCGCGACCTCACGCTCCCCTACGGGTTCACGCCGCTGCTGGCGCCGGGCGTGCTGCTCATCGGGGCGCCGCAGGCCCTCATCAACCTGCTCTCCGGCAACGCGTTCACCTGGAGCCTGCGCTTCCACTACGCGGCCATGCCCGTCGCCGCCGCCACGCTGGCGATGGTCGAGGGCATCGGCCGGCGGGCCAACATCGCCGTGCGTCGGTTCCTGCTGGGCCTGGTCGCCGCCTGTGCCCTCGCGACCACGGCGGCGTGGGGCATCTCCCCCATCAGCACGTACTACCGGGAGGGGTTCTGGCCGCTCACGCCCAACGAGCGGGCGGGCGAGTTGGAGCGGGCGGTGAACACGCCGCCCGAGGACGCCTCGGTGGCGGCCACCTACCTGCTCGTCCCCCACCTCACCCACCGGCGCAACATCTACTCGTTCCCGAACCCTTGGCAGGAGCAGAACTGGGGCGTGAACAACGAGCGCCAGCACGACCCCGACACCGTCGACTGGCTGGTGATCGACCGGACCTCGCTCAGCCCCGAGCTCGAGGAGCTCCTGCAGCACATCCTCGACACCGAGGACTGGGAGGCGGTCGTCGCCGAGGACGACCTGCTCGTCGCCCACCGGGCCGGCGCCCCCACCCGCTGAACCGATCTTCGTTCTGGGTACACGCCGGCGTCACCCACGCCCCGAGCGTGTACCCAGAACGGGCGGTTCTCGGTCAGACCTCGGTGCGGAGGAGGTCGTCGTAGGTCTCGCGGCGGACGACGAGGCGGGCCTCGCCGTCGCGGCAGAACACGACGGGGGGACGCGGGAGCTTGTTGTAGTTGGAGCCCATCGAGTGGCCGTAGGCGCCGGTGACCGGGGTGGCGAGGATGTCGCCGACGGCGAGGTCGTCGGGCACCTGGGCGTCGCGCACGAGCACGTCACCGGACTCGCAGTGCTTGCCCACGACGGTGACCGTGCGGAGGCGCTCGGCGAGGGTGGCGCGCGGCAGGAACGTCTCGTAACCGCTGCCGTAGAGGGCGGGGCGGGGGTTGTCGATCATGCCGCCGTCGACCGCCACGTAGGTGCGGATGCCGGGGATGTCCTTGACCGTGCCCACCCGGTAGAGCGTGACTGCGGCCTGGGCCACGATCGCCCGTCCCGGCTCGGCCACCGGACGGGCTTCGATGCCCACGCCGGCACACGCCTGCTGAACCGCCTTGGCCCAGTCGGTGATGGTCGGCGCCGTCTCCCCCACGACGTAGGCGACGCCCAACCCGCCGCCCAGGGACAGCTCGGGCAGGCCCAGCGGCGTGACGAACGGCGCCAGCACCTCCACCGCCTCGGCGAAGAAGTCGGCCACGAACACCTGGCTGCCGATGTGGGCGTGCACGCCGACGAGGTCGAACGCCGCCGACCCGTCAGCGCGGATCACGGCGGCGGCGGCGTCGCCCGAGGCCAGCCCGAACCCGAACTTCGAGTCCTGTTGGCCCGTGCGGACGTACTCGTGCGTGTGGGCCTCCACGCCGGGGGTGACGCGGACGAGCACCTTCGGAGCGGTCCACCCCTCCTCCACCAGCGCCTCGATGCGGTCCATCTCGTCGAACGAGTCGACCACGATGCGGCCGACGCCGGCCTCGAGCGCCATGCGCAGCTCGTCACTGGACTTGTTGTTGCCGTGCAGCACCACCCGGTCGGCGGGCACCCCCGCGGCCAGCACGACGTGGAGCTCGCCGCCGCTGGCCACGTCGATGTGGAGGCCTTCCTCGTGGGCGAGTCGGGCCATCGCCGTGCACAGAAAGGCCTTGCCGGCGTAGGCCACGCCCTCGCCGAAGGCCGCGACCGCCTCCCGGCAACGGGACCGCAGGTGGTCCTCGTCGTAGACGAACAGCGGGGTGCCGTACTCCTCGGCCAGGTCGAGCACGTCGCAGCCGCCGATGGACAGGCGCCCCGCGTCGTCGATCTCGGCGTTGTCGGGCAGGAGGTCCCGCGGCAGCGCCGTCACCGCTCACCCCGATTCGACCGTTCTGGGTACACGCTGGCGTCACCGGCGCCTCCAGCGTGTACCCAGAACGAGGAAAACGGCGTCACATCGACTCCGGGGCGCTGACGCCGAGCAGGTCGAGGCCGATGGCGAGGCCCACCGACGCCGCCTCCACCAGCCACAGCCGGGCCTGGGTCAGCTCGGGCGCGACGCCGTCACCCATCACGTAGCAGTCGTGGTAGAAGCCGTGGAACCGGCCGGCCAGCTCGCGCACCCAGGTCGCGATCTGGTGCGGCGCCCGGGCCGAGCACGCGGTGGCGACGGTCTCGGGCAGCTCGGAGAGGCTGCGCAGCACGTCGAGCTCGCGCTCGTGGGTGAGGACCCCGAGGTCCACGTCCGCCAGCGGCGCCCTCGTCACGCCCCGCTCGGCGGCCACCCGGGCGATGGAGTGGATCCGGGCGTGCGCGTACTGCACGTAGAACACCGGGTTCTCCATGGCCTGGCTGGCCACGACGTCGAGGTCGAAGGTCTGGCGGGTGTCGACGGACTGCAGCAGGAACGTCAGCCGCGCCGCGTCGGGGCCGACCTCGTCGAGGACCTCGCCGAGGGTGATGAGGTCGCCTGACCGCTTCGACAGCTTCACCAGCTCGCCGCTGCGCATGAGGTTGACCATCTGGACGATGGGCACCTCCAGCCGGGCGGGGTCGTGCCCGAGGGCCTCCAGCGCGGCCTTCATGCGGGGGACGTGCCCGTGGTGGTCGGCGCCCCAGATGTCGACGAGCAGGTCGAAGCCCCGGGCGATCTTGTCGACGTGGTAGGCGATGTCGGGGAGCAGGTAGGTGTACTCGCCGTCCGACTTCACGAGGACGCGGTCCTTCTCGTCGCCGTAGTCGGTGGTGCGCAGCCAGGTGGCGTCGTCGGCGTCGTAGGCGACCCCCCGCTGCCGGAGCTCCGCCAGGGTCGCCTCGATCGCGCCGGAGTGGACGAGCGACATCTCGCTGAACCACACGTCGAACTCGACGTTCATCTGGGCCAGCGCCGCCCGCTGGTCCTCGATCGCCCGCTGCTCGCCCCACTCGACGGGGTCGGCGCCGTCGGGCATGTCGGCGGCCCATTCCTTGACGTACTCACCCTGGTAGCCGTCCGCGGGCACGTCCTCCCCGGCCTTCCGCGCCGCCAGGGAGGTGCCGAACAGCTGCATCTGGACACCGCGGTCGTTGATGTAGAACTCGCGCCGCACGTCGTAGCCGCACCGGTCGAACAGCCGGGCCAGCGAGTCGCCGTACGCGGCGCCCCGCCCATGCCCGGCGTGCACCGGGCCCGTGGGGTTGGCGCTGACGAACTCGACGTTGACCCGGGTGCCATCGCCGAGATCGGGGCGGGCGAAGCCGTCGGTGCCGGCGGTGACCACATCGGTGAGCACCTCGTGGAGCCAGGTGTCGTGCAGCCGGAAGTTGACGAACCCGGGGCCGGCGATCTCGACCCCGGCGACGTGCGCCGGCGGCGCCGCGTTCAGCTTGTCGACCAGCTCGCCGGCCAGCTCGCGGGGGTTCCGGCCGGCCGCCTTGGCGGTGGCCATGGCCACGTTGCTGGACCAGTCGCCGTGCTCGCGACGGGCGGGCCGCTCCAGCCCGATGCCCGACGCCGGGGGCTCGACCCCCAACTCGCCGAGCGCGCTCGCGAGCGCGTCCTGGAGCGATTCCCTGATGCCAGCCATGGTCAATCAAACCCTGCCGGGGCCGGGTGCAGCCAATGCGTTCCGGCGACGGTCCGGATCGCCCGTTCTGGCCGCGAATCCTCTGGCCGGGCAACACCCCGCCGCGGCCAGAACGAGTGGGGTTCGGTCCCGCGCTACCAGGCGACCTCGGCGCACCCCTCGTGGCTCTCCGGCTCGACCTGCAGCGTGGCGTGGTCGATGCCGTGCTCGGCCCGCAGGACGTCGCGAGCCTGGTCGAGCACGGCGTGGTGGTCGGTCTCCGTGGTCACCACGAGGTGGGCGGACACGACCTCCATGTCCGACGTCAGCGTCCACGCGTGCAGGTCGTGCACCTCTTTCCAGCACATTGGGATCCTAAGCTTAGAATTCCACGTGGACAAGTTGTCGC
>JADMIO010812832.1_pt1 | contig 61006 bp, 63 predicted proteins | sample 8958161 | NCBI WGS metagenome assembly JADMIO01 (sample SAMN16585339, study PRJNA669376) | soil metagenome | isolation source: Crop rotation soil | place: USA: Cullars Rotation, Alabama | collected 2011
CCGCGACTTCAAGTCACGTGAATTCCAAGCTTCGGATCCCACTGTGCTGGAAAGCTTCCCACACCTCGCCCGTCGTCAGGCAGCGGTTGACCTTTTCCATCGTGCGGTCGACGTGGTCGGGATGCTGGCGCTGCGGCCAACCCCACTGCTTGGCTTCCTCGAACGGAAGGCCCGTGTAGTCGAACCAGCGCTTGTTGTACCAGAAGATGTTGCCTGCCTCGTCAGCCATCCAGGCGAAGGCGGCAATGTTGTCGGCGAGCGTCCGGAAGCGCGATTCGCTCTCGCGCTGGGCGCGTTCGGCGAAGACCCAAGGCGTGGTGTCGACGACGATGGCGAGCGTGCCGCCGACCTTGCCGTCCTCGAGGCGGATCGGACTGTAGTCGAGATTGACCCACACGTCCTCGGGCACGCCCCGGCGCTTCAAATTGAAGTACTTGTCGCGGAACGACAACGACTCGCCGCTCATCACGCATTCGAGCACACGGGCATTGAAGCTGGCGACTTCGGGCCACGCGTCGGCGACGGGCAGACCCAGCAGTTCGGGATGGCGCGATCCGGCGAACGCGGCGTAGCCGTCGTTATAGATCATGATGCCCTCAACCCCCCACAACAGCACCATCGGCACCGGCGATGCCATGATGAGGTCGACGGCGCATTTGAGGCAGATCGGCCATGCCTCTCTAGGGCCGACCGGAGTGGCGCCCCAGTCGAACTTCTCGACAAGTTCTTTCATTTTTTGGCTAGCGGATGGTGGCATGGGGCGGAATTAGCTCGAACAACTGCCGGTGTCGCATTCGGTTCCGTACGGGCATTACTTCAGGGGGATACGTATTGCGACGCGGGAACTAACGGGTGAGCCTCAGGTTCTTCTACAGCGTCACTTACGGCTTTCTATAGACGAGGAGATCATGGGCAACCTTCTCTACTGGGCGGTTATCTTCCTTATCGTGGCACTCGTCGCCGCCTTTCTCGGATTTGGTGGCGTCGCCGGCGTCGCGACAGAAGGTGCGCGCATTCTGTTCTGGGTGGCGATCATCCTCGTCGTTCTGTCTTTTATCGGCGGCATGATGCGCCGCGGCTAGAGCATCGCTGGCCGATCTGTTCATCTTGTAAATAAGTGTTTTATAGCAATGGCTTGGCCTACGTTTTTGGGCTAGGCTTTGGCTGGCATGGAACCAGTTCCGGAACTTTTGACGAAGTTGAGCGTTTGTGCCCGTTGCGAAGACACCGATCAGTGGGTGGCCTATAAAGGGGAGACCATGTCCATCTCAGAAATCATCGCGCCGCAGCTTCCGTATCTGAGACGGTTTGCGCGCGTATTGTCAGGCAGCCAGGACAGCGGCGACGCCTACGTCGTGGCCATGCTCGAAGCTATCGCGGCCGATCCGTCGATGTTCCCGGCTGACCTCGAGCCGCGTGTCGCGACCTACCAGAGCTTCCTCGACGTCTGGAACTCGGTGCGGCTGAATCAGAAGAAGTACGACGCACCCGTTTCCGAGCGCCTTGCCGCCGCCGATCGCAAACTCGAGGCGATCACTCCAAGAGCCCGGCAGGCGTTCCTGCTGATGGCCGTCGAGGAATTCTCGACCGCGGATACGGCGAAGGTGCTGAAGACTAGCGACACCGAGGTCAAGGCGCTCGTCGATCAGGCGGCGTCCGAAATCGCCGAGCAGGTCGCGACCAACGTTCTCATCATCGAGGACGAGCCGATGATCGCGCTCGATCTCGCCGACCTCGTCACCGGCCTGGGACACGACGTGTGTGAGACGGCGCGTACCCATACCGAAGCGGTCGCCGCCTTCAAGAAGCACAAACCGGGCCTCGTGCTAGCTGATATTCAGCTCGCCGATGGCAGCTCGGGCCTCGAGGCCGTCAACGAGATTCTCCAGTCGTTCGACGTGCCGGTGATCTTCATCACGGCTTACCCCGAGCGCCTGCTCACGGGCAGCCGTCCGGAGCCGACCTTCCTCGTCAACAAGCCCTTCCGCACCGAGACGGTCCAGGCCGTCATCAGCCAGGCGCTGTTCTTCGACTACAAAGCGCACCGGCCGAATGCGAAGGTCGCTGCCGGCTAAGGCAGGTCGATCGAAACAACGAAAAGGCGGGCTCCGGCCCGCCTTTTTTTCTTGCCTTCGAGCTTTTACAGCGCCCGCGCCGTGCGCGAGCGCGGTCGCGGCGGTTCCTCGCTGTCACCCTCGGCGCGGGACGCGGCGTCGCCGGACCGCGCGGGCGTCGTCGTCATCAACTCGTTGAGGCGGGTGCGGGCGCGGTTCACCCGGCTCTTCACGGTGCCGACGGCACAGCCGGAGATGGTGGCCGCGTCCTCGTAGGAGAAGCCTTCGGCGCCGACCAGGATCAGCGCCTCGCGCTGGTCCGGCGGCAGTTTGGACAGCGCCCGGTTGAGATCGAGAAGGTCGAGATGCCCCTGCTGCTCGGGCGGGACCGAAAGCTTGGCCGCGAGCTGCCCCTCGCTATCGGCGATTTCGCGCTTCGTCTTGCGCAGCTCCGAGAAGTAGGCGTTGCGCAGAATGGTGAACAGCCACGCCTTGAGATTGGTCCCCTGCTCGAAGGAATCGAGATGGTTCCAAGCCTTGACGAGGGCTTCCTGGACGAGGTCGTCGGCGCGATCGCGGTTGCCGCACAGCGAGATGGCGAAGGCTCGCATGTTGGGGATCGCCGCGACCAAATCGTCGCGCAGCGCGTTGTCGTTTTGTGCCCGACTGCTCACTCGCGGTCCTCCCCATCACGCTCTTTCCCCGAGCCTTGGCGGGACTCGGCGTCCTTGAGCTGATTGATGAGGTCGTTGATCCTGTCGGGAACGGGCGTATTGAGGAGTTCGCCGTACGCAGCCCTCAACTGTTTGCCGAGGATGCCCTGCAGGACTTGCTGGCTCTTATCCCGGGGCTGGCCGGCATCTTCGTTGGCGGCCTTAACGGGGTGCCCCGTCGTGGGCTCGGACGCATCGTCGGCCGGCGCCGGCGCGGTGGCGCGCTGCGGCTCTTGGGGGGCAGAAGCGCCATAAGGCTTCCCCCAAGACGTCTTTTTTTCCTCGGACATCAACCGCCCTCCGCCTCCCGCTCAAGGTCTTGCGCTACCACCCCGGATTGCAAGATCCAGGGTTATGCGACTGCGGATCATATCGTCCGCCTCCCAACGTCAAGCAACGCCCAAACCGAGGATAAGTTCCCCCACGCCTGATTTAATTGACGCAGCGCGGAACGTTCGCGCGGTGCTGGCGTTACGGTCCGCTGGGCGCAAGTGCGCGCGAAAGGGGCCAGGGGGCGCCACGTCCATGAATTTCTGGTCCGATGCTTGAGCGGTTCCGTCAGGGCGGATGGTCTATCCAGGCTCAGTTCCTGCTCTACAGCGCCGCGCTACTCATTCCCGCTCTGGTCTTCAGCGGCCTGATGATTCTGCGCTCCGCCTCCCTCGAACGGAAGGCGATGGAGGACGATGTCAACGGCGTCGCGCGCACAGTGGCCTCGGCGCTCGACCGCGAGCTGGCGTCGATAACCACGACACTCACGGCGCTGGCCTCCTCTCCGGCGCTGACCGAAGGGGACCTCAAGGCATTCTACAAGCAGGCGATAGCCGCCCGTGACGTGAGCGGCAACGACTTCCTGCTGACGAACCGCGCGGGCAAACTGATGCTGACCACGCGCATCCAGTGGGGAGATGCCGTGCCGGCGGACTCTCCTGTCGACCCGAAGGAAATCATCCAGTCCGGCAAGCCGCAGATATCGAATCTCCACCGCGGCGAGCTGCCCGGCGGAGCAACGACGTTCCTTATCAGCGTGCCGGTGACGCGCGGGAACAAGACAATCTTCGTGCTCAGCGCGTCGATCCCGTCGCAGCGCATTCTCGAAATATTCCATCTCGAGGAGCTGGAGCCAGGGTGGCTGGCGGTCGTGACCGACCGAACCGGTGCGGTCGTGGCGCGCTCGACCGGGCCGCCAGCCGAGGCCGGTAGCGTCACCGCGCGGAGCACCAGTCCGAAGGAGACCCAAGCGGGGTTGTGGCGCGCGACCGACAGCGACGGTGAATCGGTGCTTCGCGCCTCGACGTATTCTCGGCTGTCGGGTTGGCTCGTGTCGACGACCGTGCCGGAGCTTATTGCCAATCGGCCAATCGTGCGCTCGTGGGCGCTGGTGGCGACGCTTGCTGTCAGCTTCGGATTGCTTTCCGCCTTGCTGGCCTACCTTTTCGGCCGGCGCATTTCCGATCCCGTGCGTGCGCTTGCGGGTCGCGCCGGTGAGCTCGGACGAGGCGAGCCGGTGGCGCCGATCGAATCTTCCATCCCGGAAGTGCGCGCGGTTGGCGAAGCGCTCGTCAAGGCGAGCAAGACGCGCGAGCAGATGGAACATTCGCTGCGCGAGAGCGAGGACCGCCTGCGCGTGGCGCTCGCCTCCGCCGAGACCGGCGCCTGGGACTGGGATCTCGTGGCGGGCGTGCTCACCTGGGACGCGCGGATGCGCGAGCTCTGGGGTCTGGCTCCGGAAGACCTGGTGTCGTTCGACGTGTTCGCGTCGGCGCTCAATCCGCTCGATCGCGACGCGACGTTCGCCGCCGTCGAGCGTTCACACGATCCCGAGGTGAATGCGGAATACGACGTCGAGCATCGGGTGAAGGGCGTGCGCGACGGTGCGGAACGCTGGGTCGCCACCAAGGGCCGGACCCAGTTTGCGAACGGCAAGGCAGTGCGCATGAGCGGTACGGCCCGCGACATCACCGAGAGCAAGCGGTGGGAGGAGCACACCCAACTTCTCATGCGGGAGGTGACGCATCGCTCCAAGAATCTCTTGGCGGTGATCCAAGCGATGGCGCGCCAGACGAAGCTCGCCAGCCGCGACGTCAATGATTTCGAGGTGCGTTTCTCGGGACGCTTGCAGGCGCTCGCCGCTTCGCACGATCTGCTGGTGCAGCGCGACTGGCACGGCGTCGCCCTACCCGAGCTCGTCCGGTCGCAGCTCGCGCACTACCTCGACCAGCACGCGACCCAGATCACCATCGAGGGGCCGGGCCTGATCGTCACGCCCGAGGCGGCGCAGAACATCGGGCTCGCCGTGCACGAGCTGTCGACGAACGCGGCCAAGTACGGGGCGTTGTCGGTGCCGGAAGGGCGGGTGGCCGTCCGCTGGGCGCAGGCCATAAACGACGGCGCCGACCGGCTGCATATGAGCTGGCTGGAGACGGGCGGACCGGTGGTCGTTCCTCCGTCACGCAAGGGATTTGGGCAATTGGTGACGGAGCAGCTAACGGCGCGGGCGCTGCAAGGCACGGCGGACCTCAAGTTTGGCGCCACCGGCGTCAGCTGGAAGCTGGACATACCGGCCAGTCACTTGCTCGCGGTCTGAGACACAGCAAGTGTCCGAAGCATCAACTGCGCGGAACTTTCGGCGAATTGTGGGGTTCACAGCCCAACACCTCACTGGGCGAGCAAGAAATTGAAGCCAGATAAGAATCAAGAGCTTACGAAACTCATCGGCAGACGGTTGCGGGAGGCATGCGAAAACGATGCCTCCGTCGCCTTTCCGCTGGCGATCACTGCTGGGCTCGCGAAGATCAGGCAGGCAGAGGCCAGCTCGGCTGCCCGCGTAGATATCCGCACGTCGAGCAAAGGCCGCGCCCATACGCCTGATCCCGTGAGTCCGGACGCTGATGCTGCGCCTCCATCCCACGAGCCACTTGGCGCGAGCGTGTAAGGCGGGACCTTATTCGCGTCGGCGAGGGATGTGGCGATGGCGGTCAAAAAGGAACTGCACGGGCGGCAAGTGCCCTGCCAGCTTTGTCCCCTCCGCAAGCAAAAGGTCTTTCGCCCCTTCACATCTGACGAGCTCGCGTTCGTCATGACCTTCAAGTCGGGAGAGGTGGTGCTCAAGGCGGGTGAGCCATTGTTTCTCGAAGGTAACTCCTGCGCCAATCTCTATACCGTTCTGTCCGGCCTTGCCTTCCGCTACAAGCTGCTCCCCGACGGGCGCCGGCAAATTCTCAACTACTGCATGCCGGGCGACTTCCTCGGCCTGCAGGGATCGGTGATGCTGGAGATGCAGCACTCGGTCGAGGCGCTGTCCGACATGGTGTTGTGCGTCTTCCGACGCGAGGGACTGTGGCGCCTGTTTGAATCGCACGCCGGGCTGTCCTTCGATGTCACCTGGCTAGCGGCGCGCTCCGAGCAGCTGCTCGACCAGCAGCTCTTGTCGGTGGGACGGCGCAGCGCGATAGAACGGTGTGCGCACCTTCTGCTGCATCTTTCCGACCGGGTCAGCGAGGTCGGCCTGTCGCGCAAGCGAGACACGATCCGGATTCCCATAACGCAGCAGCACGTCGCCGATACGCTTGGCCTGTCGCTGGTGCATACCAACCGCACGTTGGGCCGGCTTATCCGCGGCCGCGCCATCCGCTGGCGCGAGCAGGAATTCGAGATCCTCGATCGCGATCGGCTCGTCGAGCTTGCCGGTGGCGACGACGCGATCCCCGGCGCGGTGCGGCCGCTGCTCTAGGCGCCGCTAGGGCGATGTAGACATTGTACAAGCGCCCGGGCGAGAGTGTCGATCGCGTAAGGTTTGCGCACGATCGGCATGTTCAGGAAGTGGGGGGGAAACATCGTGCTGTCGCCGTAGCCGGTGGCGAATATGAAGGGCACCGCTCGTTGAACGAGAACCTCGGCAACCGGGAATGAAGTCGTCGCGCCGAGGCTGACGTCCAAAACTCCCACGTCCACTTCCGCCATCCCGAGCCACGCAATTGCAGCGTCGCCGGTCGTGAAGGAATGCACGATTGTCGCCCCGAGGTCGAGCAGCATGCTTTCCGTGTCGAGGGCGATGATCGTCTGGTCCTCGACGAGAAGGACGCGTAGTCCGTACAGCGGATGGGGTCGGCGCCCATTCGCGAGAGGCACGGATGCGGAAGGATCGTCACCGCCGGTGGGCGGCGAAAGTCTCGCGAGATGGCCACGCCAGGGACCTGGCAGAGACCATGGAATCCGGTTAGCCAATTCTCACCAGAGCTCCGCTGCAGAAGTGCGTGTCAACCCATACGGTTTCGCACCAAAGCGGGCGATGTCATTTGATGTACCGCGAAACGTGGGGCCCGGAACCCGCAGAAAAGCAAAAAGCCGGGACTTTCGTCCCGGCTTGCCTTTGCCGTTGAGCAAATCGACAGCCGCCTATTACGCGGCCTGCTTATTGAGCTTGCTCTCGGCAAGCTTGCTCAACTTGCTATCGGCGGCGTGCTCTTCCTTGAGTGTCGCCGACAAGAGTTTGACCGCGTCCTTGTGGCCCAAGAGCTCGCCCCAGGAAACCAGCGTGCCGTAGCGCGTGATCTCATAGTGCTCCACCGCTTGCGCGGCGGCGATCATCGCTGCGTCGCGCGTGTCGGGGTCTTTGATCTCCTTCATCAGCTCCTCGCCTTCGGTGAGGATTCCGTCGATCGCCGGACACTTCTCGCCGGCTGCCTTTTTGCCGATTGCCTCAAAGACCTTCTCCAGGCGGACGATTTGTTCCTTCGTTTCTCCTAGGTGCGATTCGAAGGCGCTCGCCAGCTCGGACGAGTCGGTGGCTTTCGCCATCTTTGGTAGCGCCTTCACGATCTGCTTTTCGGCGTAATAGATGTCCTTGAGCGTGTGGACAAACAGATCAGACAGGTTTTCGATTTTCATGGACTGCTCTCCTGGTGCGGGTTTGTGCGCACTCAACGTGCGCGAAATCCGCGCAGTTCCCGCGCCGCTCTTCGCGCGATTGAACATCATTTGGCCGAGTTTGAAGCTAAGGCTCGGCGCGGGGATACGAGCGCCACAGGCAGCGAACTTCGCTTGCCTGTGCGTGCCGTGTAGAGGGGAAGCCTACGATGGGCGCGATCATGATTCGCTGTCCGACGACCAACGAACTCATTCCCGTAGGGATCGATGCGGATCGCGATACGTTCCGGGGATTGCCGGACGTGAAGGCCGCGCCCGTAGACTGCCCGGCGTGCGGCGGCAAGCATTCGTGGTCGAAGAAGGACGCCATTCTGGAGCAGACGATGCGCGTCCGCTCCAGAGGCTTTGACTGACGGAAATTACGCGGCGTCGGCGAAGCGCTCGAGAGCCTCGAGGTCGGCTATGCGCAGGCCGTTGCGGACGGGCGTGACGATGCCACGCGCTTCCAGATCGCGCAGCGCAGCGGCCAGAGCGTCGACCGTCATGTTGAGATGATCGGCGACGGCGCCCGACGAAAACTCATCGGTGATGACGGCGGGATCGCGACCCTCGCTCGCGCCCATGCGCGACAGCGCCGCCAGAAACGAAGCGACGCGCCCCGCCGCCGGCAACTTGCCGGCAGTGGCGAGCGCGCGCACACGCAGGAAGTCGAACTCGCGGTCGGCGGCGGCCGTAAAGCGGGCGGCGAGCTGGCCGTCGGTTTCGAGCAGCTGCTCGAACTCCTCCTCGCTCACCGGGCTTACGATGGTCTTGGCTACGGCCTGCGCAGTGCTGGTGTGCACGTCGAGATGCCCGAGCCCGATGATGTCGCCGGGGAAGGCAAACTCGATCACCTCGTGGTGACCGTCGTCCCAACGCACGTAGTGGCACAGGGCGCCGCGCTCGACGCGATAGAGCTGCCGCTGATCGCCGGCGTGAAACAGCGTTTCGCCGCGCCCCATCCGGCGCACCCGCACCGACTTGGGCGCAGGATCGACGTCGGCGGGCGGCGTGCACCGATCTACAGACTGGGCTACTGCAAGCATGGAATTACTCATCACTACGAGCGAACGAGATGGGGATCGCGTCTGCCACAATCAAGTCAAAATCCGTGTCGTGCCAATCCCCTAGGTGGTTAAGCTATCTCTACAACGAAAGGGCGTGGCTGCTGTTCCCTGCGGAACACGTCCAATCTTCGCTAAATACCGCGGCGTTGTTTCTCATCCATCCGTCTGTGTCCCTCGCAAGCTCGCGGCATGGTTTCCGCACATGGTGAATTTGCGCGCTGCGGTGCGACAAAAGCGGAACCGAGAGCATAGATGTCTCGTTCTCTCTGCGGTTGTCGTCGCGACGATGATCGCGCCGACTTGCATGATCTCGTGTCGATCAGACGATAGGACAAACACGACATGAAGAAGCTTCTGGCCACCGCGTCGGTCGTCGCCCTGATGGCGCTTCCTGCGCTCGCACAGGACGCGGCCGCGCCGGCAGTCGAAAAAGCGCCGGCCGAGAAGTCGGCGTCGCTGGATGCGAGCGACGTTTCTGCCAAGGCGCTACTGAATGAGAGCGTCAAGAATGCCGCCAACGAAACCATCGGCGACATCAACGACGTGCTGATCGGCGGCGACGGCAAGGTCTCCGCAGTGATCGTCGGCGTCGGCGGCTTCCTCGGTATGGGCGAGAAAGACGTCGCGCTGCCCTACGATCAACTCGTCTTCGCCAAGGATGTAGGCGATGACCTCGTCGTGATCACCAGCGCCACCAAGGAGAGCCTCGAGACGGCTCCGGAATACATCAAGCCAGAAGACCGCTCGTAAGGCGGCAGATCACACTCGCTTAAGCCTCGCGGTCCGGATCAATCCGGGCCGCTATTTGTTTCCCTCGAGCGCCCGTTCCTGGAACCTTTGCACGGGTGTGGGCATTTCGCGGGTTTGGAGGACCACATGCACGAGCCACAGGAAGTTCTCACTCCTACCGAGGCGCGCCAGGCCTCGCCGCGGCGCCTGAATTTTCGCGTGCTGACGACGTCGCTCATTCTTGCGATCGCAGCAGCGGCCGCTCTCTATTGGGTGTTCTACGCGGGCAATACTCCGGTGAGCACGCCCGATCCGGCGCCGACAGAGCAGACCGCGCCCGGTCCGTGAGGACGAGGCCCCTAAACGACGAAGGGACGGCCGATCGGCCGTCCCTTTTCATTTCAATTGTCGTCAATTGCTGGTCGCGTCGCCGCGCGATCATTCCATGCCGCTGCTGCGCCAGGTCGAGGTCGACTTGCACTTGCGGCACACGCGCTCGCCCGCCCACGCGCTCGGAAACGAGTCGCGGCAGATGAGGCACTTGCGGACCTTCTGCTCCGCGCTGCGCCGGGCCTCACGCTCAGCCTCGCACACGTCCGCGCAACCATCGTTGCACGCGTCGTGGCAGTCGGCGAACGCGCCAGTATTTTCCTTGAGACTGCTCAACTCGTCCTCGACCACGCTCACTGTCGGCCTCTTCGTCTTAAGCACAGGGTCTTAAACGCAGACCTTTGAACGCCGCGCTAACCCCGGCGTTTCCAGTAAAAAAGTTGAAATTTCCTGGAGACCGGGGCTGACAGGCACCGAAAACAATATGTCTCGGGAGGTTATATCGGGTCGTGGGCCGCGTTTTTCAAGGGATATCGTCGTGGGGCGGCAGGATGCGCGCGTTCAGCCAGCCTCCCCTGCGACAAAACGGTGGAAAACCGACAAAACCATTCAATTTCGCACTATCCGTGGCGAACTAACGGACCTGGCGGCTCGTTTACGTTGCAAGTCGAGCGTCGAACACTTTGCAAAGCTGGGGGTTTCCGATGCGCACCGCAACTGCCGAAAATTTCATCGCCCCTCCTTTTTATCGGCTGCCATCAGCAGGCAAGCTGGTCGAGGCCGTTCCGGCTGCAACGCCGGCGTGCATTCCCAAGACGCACGAGGAGCCGCTTGCCCGCGTAGCCGCGCTGCTGATCTCGATCTCGCGCAACAACAGCTACGAGGGACGCGATCCGAGCGTCATGCCCGACGCCCTGACCTCCGGGTTCGTCGCCGATTTGCTCGGCATCGACATCTCCGAGCTTGCGACACTGCTCGTCGAACTCAATCGCCGCGGTCTGGTCGACACTTGCGGGTCCACTCTGAAGTTGAAGGACATGCCGGCGCTGGAGCGGCTGGCGGACTAGGCATCGAGACAGCGCCCACTGGGAGACGTACAGAGCGGGCGGAACGGGTCCCTCGCGCTGGGTCGGTGGCCAGGCTCATTGCAAGTACCGCGAACCCCGCGTGCTTTTGGCCGCGAAATGCCCGTACGGTAGAAATCCATTAATCCGCACCTATGTTTCATGGCCGCCGCGTGGAGTGCCGCGCGGCGAACGGATTGGGCTAAGGCGCAATGAAGGACGATCCCACGAGACTGATGTGGTCGGAGGCCTGCGAGATGCTGGCTAGGGCAGAGCGCATGCATCGTCAGTTCTTCCAGCCGGTGCGCTCGGTGTCACGGGTACCGGCCTGGGAGCCGCCGGCCGACGTGTTGGAGAGCGCCGAAGATGTGCTGGTCGTCATCGCACTGCCGGGCGTGAAGCCAGAGGCGGTGGAGGTGGCGATCGACAGCGGGGGCGACCTGCTCGTCGCCGGCGCCCGCACCGTGCCGCCAGAGCTGCGCTCTGCCGTCATTCATCGGCTGGAGTTGCCGCAGGGGCGCTTCGAGCGCCGGCTGCGTCTGCCCCCCGGAAACTACAGCAACGTCCGTCACAAGTTCGCCGACGGCTGTCTTCTCGTGCTGTTGTCAAAATCGGAGCCCTCGCGTGGCTGACAATGAAATGAAACTCGACGCGGCGCAGAGCGAGCCTAGCGGGCGCCCCGTGGGAAACAATCTGCCGCCTCTGCCGGCCGACGCCATCGCCATCATCCCGGTGCGCGAGATGACGCTGTTTCCGGGCGTCGTCCTGCCTGTGACCGTCGGCCGCCAGCGCTCGATTGCGGCCGCGCAGAGTGCCGTGCGCGAGCAGCGCCAGGTCGGCATCCTCATGCAGCGCGACGGCGAGCAGGCCGAGCCGCAGCCGATCGATCTGCATCGCATCGGCACGGTGGCCAATGTCGTGCGCTACGTAACGGCGCCCGACGGCACGCATCATCTCGTGGTTCAGGGCGACGAGCGCTTCCAGGCGGTCGAGTTCCTGAGCGGCTGGCCGTTCTTCGTCGCGCGCGTTCAGCGTGTCGCCGATCCGGAGGATCGCACCCCGGAGATCGAAGCGCGCTTTCTCAACCTGCAGCGCCAGACCGTCGAGGCGCTCGAGCTTCTGCCGCAGGCGCCGCCGGAGATGATCGTCGCAGTGCAGGGCGTGCGCTCGCCGGGCGCGCTGGCCGATCTTGCCGCCGCCTATCTCGATCTGCAGCCGGCGGAGAAGCAGGAGATCCTCGAGACGATCGACATTTCCGCCCGCATGGACAAGGTGTCGAAGCTGCTGGCGCATCGCATCGAGGTGCTGCGCCTGTCGCAGGAGATTGGCCGGCAGACCAAGGCCGCGCTGGACGAGCGCCAGCGCGAGGTCCTGCTGCGCGAGCAGATGGCGGCGATCCAGCGGCAGCTCGGCGAGGGCGAGCAGAGCAAGGCGCAGGACATTGCCGAGCTCTCCGAGGCCATCGCCAAGGCCGGCATGCCGAAGGAGGTCGAGGACCAGGCGCGCAAGGAGTTGCGGCGGTTAGAGCGGATGCCCGAGGCATCGCCCGACTACGGCATGACGCGCACCTATCTGGACTGGCTGATCGAGCTGCCGTGGAAGCTACCCGAGGAGACGCCGATCGACATCAAGGAGGCGCGCAAGATCCTCGACGAGGACCACTACGGCCTCGACAAGATCAAGCGGCGCATCGTCGAGTTCCTCGCGGTGCGCAAGCTGGCGCCCGGTGGCAAGGCGCCGATCCTGTGCTTCGTCGGACCGCCCGGCGTCGGCAAGACGTCGCTCGGGCAGTCGATCGCGCGCGCCATGAACCGTAAGTTCGTGCGCGTCAGTCTTGGCGGCGTGCACGATGAGGCCGAGATTCGCGGCCACCGCCGCACCTACATCGGCGCGCTGCCCGGCAACATCATCCAGGGCATCCGCAAGGCGGGCGCACGCAACTGCATGATGATGCTGGACGAGATCGACAAGCTCGGCTCCGGCATCCAGGGCGACCCGCGCGCGGCGATGCTCGAGGTGCTCGATCCGGAGCAGAATTCGACGTTCCGCGACAACTACCTCGCGGTGCCGTTCGACCTGAGCCGCGTCGTCTTCATCACGACCGCCAACGTGCTGGATTCCATTCCCGGCCCGCTGCGCGACCGCATGGAGATCATCCAGCTCTCGGGCTATTCGGCCGAGGAGAAGTTCAACATCGCCAAGCGCTATCTCGTGGCGCGTCAGCTCGAGGCCAATGGCGTAAAGGCCGAGCAGGTGGCACTCGACGACGATGCGTTGCGCGACATCATCGGCCTCTATACGCGCGAGGCGGGCGTGCGCAATTTGGAACGTGAGATCGGCAAGGTCTTGCGGCATGCCGCCGTGCGCATCGCCGAAGGCGAGACTGGGCCGATCCAAATCACCACTGCGGACTTGCCCACCATCCTCGGCGGGCCGGTGTTCGAGAGCGAGGTCGCCATGCGCACGTCCGTACCGGGCGTCGCGACCGGACTCGCGTGGACGCCGGTGGGCGGCGACATCCTCTTCATCGAGGCGACGCGGAACGCGGGCAACGGCAAGCTCATCCTCACCGGCCAGCTCGGCGAGGTGATGCGCGAAAGCGTTCAGGCGGCACTGTCGCTCGTCAAAAACCGAGCGGGGCAGCTCGGCATCGATGTCGGCGTGTTCGAGAAGAGCGACATCCACGTGCACGTGCCCGCTGGCGCCATTCCCAAGGACGGCCCATCGGCGGGCGTCGCGATGTTCATCGCCCTTGCCTCGCTGATGACCGAGCGCTCGGTGCGCTCGGACACGGCGATGACCGGCGAGATCAGCCTGCGCGGTCTGGTGCTGCCGGTCGGCGGCATCAAGGAGAAGCTCGCCGCCGCCGCGCGGGCCGGCATTACGCGGGTGATGCTGCCGGCCCGCAACAAGAAGGACATCGAGGACCTGTCAGAGGAGACGCGCCGGCAGCTCGAGCTGATCTGGCTGGAGAAGGTCGAGGACGCGCTCGCCGCGGCCCTCGACACCCAGCCGGTCGCGGCTAGCGCCTAGTCGAGCGGCCCCGCGAGGTTTTATCCCCGCCTCGCCGTTTGCGCATAAAATCCCGCCAGCCCACCCGACGACGCGGGATGCAGACGTGCGCTGGCGGATTTGCATTGGGATGGGCCGGCAGGCAATGCGCGGGACCCATAAGCTGGTCCTATGACTCAACTGTCGCCAGCGCGAAAATGCTGGTGAGCCCCGGGCAGGGATGCGATCCGGGGAAGACGGTAGTCGGCAGTGCCTGTCCGGGTGGGGCGGCGATGGCTGCATCCACACGAACGAATAGAAGGGCCAGGACCGCCTCGCCCCCGTGTCGATAACCTCGGGCCTCAAGGCCGCGGGGTTCTCGACGTTGGAGATTTCTTGTCCCACCCTGCGGGGCTCGCCCGGAGCGTCGGCCCGTGCTAGAGCCCCGCGATGACAATAACCCTGCAGAAACCCGGTCCGGACGAGAAGAAGCGCGTGCCGACCGTCGGCTTCGTGTCGCTGGGCTGCCCCAAGGCGCTGGTCGATAGCGAGCGCATCCTCACCAAGCTGCGGGCCGAAGGGTATCGCGTGGCGCCCGACTATGCCGGTGCCGACGTGGTGGTGGTCAACACCTGCGGGTTTCTCGACTCCGCCAAGCAGGAAAGTCTCGACGCCATCGGCGAGGCGATGGCCGAGAATGGCAGGGTGATCGTCACCGGCTGCTTCGGCGTCGAGGAAGGCCGTATCCGCGAGAGCCATCCGGGCGTGCTCGCGGTCACCGGCCCGCACCAGTACGAGCAGGTGGTGGAGGCGGTGCATGCCGCAGTCCCGCCGATACATGACCCCTTCTTAGACCTGGTGCCGCCCGAGGGGCTGCGGCTCACGCCGCGCCACTACGCCTACCTGAAAATTTCCGAGGGCTGCAACAACCGCTGCTCGTTCTGCATCATCCCGCAGCTGCGCGGCGACCTGAAGAGCCGCCCCTCGAACCACGTGATGACCGAGGCGGAGCGGCTGGTGAAGGCGGGCGTCAAGGAGCTGCTCGTCATCAGCCAGGACACCAGCGCTTACGGCCTCGACCTCAAGTATGCCGAGAGCCCTTGGAAAGGGCGCCAGTTGCCGGCGCGCTTCCAGCAGCTGTGTGAGGCGCTGGGTGAACTCGGCGCCTGGGTGCGCCTGCACTACGTCTATCCCTATCCGCACGTCGACAACGTCATTCCGCTCATGGCCGAGGGGAAGATCCTTCCCTACCTCGACATCCCCTTCCAGCACGCATCGCCTGCGGTGCTCAAAGCCATGCGCCGTCCGGCGCATCAGGAGAAGACGCTGGAGCGTCTCCGCCGCTGGCGTGAGATGTGCCCCGACCTCGCGGTGCGCTCCACCTTCATCGTCGGCTTCCCAGGCGAGACGGATGCGGATTTCGAGTTCCTGCTGCAGTGGCTGCGCGAGGCGGAGCTCGCCCGCGTCGGCTGCTTCCGCTACGAGCCGGTGGCGGGCGCGCCGGCGAACGACATCGCCGCCGTCGTGCCGGATGCAGTGAAGGAAGAGCGCTGGCACCGCTTCATGGCGACGGCGAAAGAGGTGAGCGAGAAGCGGCTCGCCCGTATTGTCGGCCGCGAGATCGATGTCATCGTCGATGAGGTCGACGAAGAAGGTGCGCTCGGGCGCTCGCAGTGGGACGCGCCGGAGATCGACGGCAGCGTGTTCCTCAACGGCGATACCAGCCTCAAGGCCGGCGACATCGTGAAGGCGCGCGTCACCAACGCCGACGACTACGACCTGTGGGCCGAGCGCGTTTGACCGCTCAGAAGCCGTAGATCGCAACGCCGATGCCGAAGGCGAGGACGCCGAGAGCGCCGATGAATGTGGGCAGCCCGGCCAATAGCGTCGCCAACGTCGGCTGCTTGCCAGTCAGAGCTAACCCGGTGACGGCCAGCGCAATCACCGGGGCAATGACGAGCTGAAAGACCAGGTTCGCGGTTACCCAGGCGGCGCCGAGCGTGACCTCGCCAAGATTGGCGCCCAGGTCGAGGCCGTGCAGCTGGATCGATGGCAGGTAGATGAACCAGTGCGCCAGGATGACCATCGCCATTGCTATGAGCGCCGGCACGATCTTGCCGCGGATCAGGAAGAACAATGCGGCTGCCGCCGCGATCGGACGCACGATTATCGTGGCGATGATGATTTGACCGGCGAGCCCCGGTCCCGGCACCTCGTCGAGATTGCCGAAAAGGAGCGGCAGGTTGCCGAGGGCCCCGAGAAATTCGATCATTGCCGCGATGAGCAGCAGCAGCCGTGCCCACCTCGCCGGTTGCCCCGCCGGCGCAACGCTTTCCGCAACCGTCATGTCCCCGTCCCCCGATGCATTTCCCGGGGCAGACTACCAAGGCTCTTGGCAAAGACAATCGGCGGCCACAACCGCGATGGCGTCCAAGGCATTGCCTCGCGCAACAGGAACTTGCGAGCTACTCCAAACGTTTACATCGCGAAATGCATAAGCGAACACGTCGGGAGACGCACCAATGGGACTGTTCACGCGTGACCTCAAGACACTCGAGGACCTGTTCATGCACGCCCTCAAGGACATCTATTACGCCGAGAACCAGATCGTGAAGAACCTGCCGCAGATGATCGAGGCGGCGAGCGACGCCGAGCTAAAGAAGGGCCTTAAGCAGCACCTTGCGGAGACCGAAAACCAGGTGGTGCGCCTGGAGCAGGCGTTCGAGCTGCTCGGCGAGAGGCCCAAGGGCACACGGTGTCCAGGTATCGACGGCATCCTGACGGAAGGCGGCGACCTGCTTGCCGATGTAGACGGCCGCGTCGTCACGAATGCAGCAGTCATCGCCTCGGCGCAGGCCGTGGAGCACTACGAGATCACGCGCTATGGAACGCTGATTGCGTGGGCGCAGGAGCTCGGCAAAGACGAGGTCGTGCCGCTTTTCGAACGCAACTTGCGTGAGGAGAAGGCGGCCGACAAGAAGCTCACGTCTATCGCCGAGGCCCGCGTCAACAAGGGCTCGACGCGCGGCAAGCGTAGCGCTGCTCGCCGCAGCACGCGCGCCCGCAAGGTGGCGAAGCCGGGAGCCAAGCCGCGCAAGCGGCCGGCGGCGCAGCGCCGCCGCGCGAGCTAAGCAGGATCTTTTGGGTCGGATGCGGCAGGCGCCGGCAGCGCCTGCCGTTGTTGTTTCAGTGGGCCATCGCGTTGGCCAGCACGATCACGAGGGCGGCGGCTCCCACGGCGGCACAAAGCAGCCACGCCTTCAGCGTAAGCGTGCGCTCAATGCGCCGCGCCTCGTCGCGGAAGGTTTCGAGCTCGGAGATCTTGCGGCTCACCGCCTCGAAGCTGTTGTACGCGTGGAAGTCGCCGCCGGAGCGCGCCTCGATGCGGTCGAAGCGTGCCTTGAGATCGCGACAGCTCCGGACAAGCTCTTCGAGCTTAGCCTCTTTGCTGCGCTTCTCGCCTTTCTGGAAAGTCTGCCAACGCAAATCCTGCTCGGCGGTCGCCTGCAGGTCGGCAACCTTTCCCGCGAGCTGTCCGATGTCGCGCGACATCAGCCGGACGGTCGCCTGTAACTGCTCGATCTTGCCAGCCGTCTCAGCGACGAAGCTGTCGCGCGCGATCAACTGAACCGACGGAGCAATGTCATAACGGATTTCGGGGGTCGTTCGGTCGGCGGCAGCTTTGCTCAACAGGGGCGGCCGACCATTGCGGCGTTCTTCAACTCTCAGCACGGCACCACGTCTCCCAACGCCAACTCTTACTGCGCCCGTCCCGGTGCAGAACAGCAGGCAAGTTTCGTCGTTCGCGCGGCATCGAGAGGCGCGCAAAACGCGCCTAAGCGCGTGCTGCAAAGCCTCTCCCGGCCGCAACGTCAGGGCAGAAATTTGTCTTGAGCTTCAGTTTGTTGACGATAACTCAGACGCCAAACTTTGGCTAGCCTCGCATGCGGCAAATTAGCGTGTCGCACGCAATTTTTTTCGAAGCTGCCGTTGACGCCAACGTCGTCAGCCGATCTGCGCGCGATGGCGCAGGAAGTGATCGGCCAAAACGACAGCGAGCATCGCTTCGCCGATTGGCACGGCGCGAATACCGACGCACGGATCGTGGCGTCCCTTGGTGATCACTTCGGTCTCGTCGCCGTCGAGGTCGATGGTCTTGCGCGGCGTCAGGATGGACGACGTGGGCTTCACGGCGAAGCGGCAGACGATCGGTTGACCGGTCGATATACCGCCAAGAATGCCGCCGGCGTGGTTAGACAGGAAGCACGGCTGCCCGTCGCGGCCGATGCGGATCTCGTCGGCGTTTTCCTCACCGGTCAATTCGGCAGCGTCCATCCCGGCACCGATTTCGACGCCCTTGACGGCATTTATGCTCATCATGGCCGAAGCGATGTCCTGGTCGAGCTTGCCATAGATCGGTGCGCCCCAACCCGCGGGCACGCCTTCGGCGATGACCTCGATCACCGCACCGATCGAAGAGCCGGACTTGCGCACCTTGTCGAGGTACTCGGCCCAGTGGACAGCAGTTGCCGCGTCGGGGCAGAAAAACGGGTTGGCGTTGACCGCGTCCCAGTCCCACAGCGAGCGGTCGACCTTGATGTTGCCCATCTGCACGAGGGCCCCGCGGATGGTCACACCCGCCAGCACCTTGCGGGCGATGGCGCCGGCCGCGACACGGGCCGCGGTCTCGCGTGCCGACGAGCGGCCGCCGCCGCGGAAGTCACGGATGCCGTACTTCTTCCAGTAGGTGTAGTCGGCGTGACCCGGGCGGAACTTGCTGGAGATGTCGCCGTAGTCTTTCGATCGCTGATCGACGTTGCGGATCAGCAGCGAAATCGGCGTGCCGGTGGTCACCTGCCGACCCTGCGCATCCGGAAACACGCCGGACAGGATCTCCACCTCGTCCGGCTCCTGCCGCTGGGTGGTGAAGCGCGACTGTCCCGGGCGGCGCTTGTCGAGGAACGCCTGGATCTCGGCTGCCTCGAGTGGAATTCCCGGCGGGCATCCGTCGACGACACAGCCGAGCGCCGGCCCGTGGCTTTCGCCCCAGGTCGTCATACGGAACAGATGGCCGAAGGTGTTGTGGGACATTGCCGGTCGCCGAGCATGAGAGGAGATCCGGGTGCGCGTGCAACCCGGTGCCGTGGCAGTTGTGCCAGTCTTAGGAGTCCAAGCGTATGCGGGCAAGAGCCGAGCCCGGCAAACACCGTGACAGACTCACTCGACGCAGCTTATCTGGCTCACAGTACCGCGTCGCGCTACGCGACAAGCTGCAAGGAGACAGCACGGTAGAGGCGCAACGCTTACGCGCTGCGTGATCTTCCTGCGAAACCGCCGGTTGGCGGAGACCGCCGGTCGCCATCAGGCTTCGACCTGGGGACCACTGGTTTGACGACGTTTCTGAGCTGAGGCGCAACAACCGCCGGTCGCGTGTCGCAATAGGCGTATGCGTCATGGGCCGCCGCAAGGTTGGCCCCCATCCAGCTGCTCCTTGCCGGCCTGAGCAACCGGCACCGAGCGGCTAATTCGACGTGTCGGGGAGCCGAGGCAGCCGCTGCCTCGGCTCTTCTGCTTTATGGGTCGCTACAACCACTCCATGCCCTCGCGACGCAGGATGAGGATGCGATCCTGGGGGACGGGCAGCTCTGGGATATCGACCGGTTCGATCCCGTAGATGTGCCCGCGTAGCACCCGGCTGATGCCACCATGACCGGACACGACCGTGTCCTCCGTGACGTCGGCGAGCCAATCGACCGCGCGCGCCATCAGGTCCTCGTAGCTTTCGCCGCCCTTCGGCCGCCAGCGGAAGGTGTCCTGCGACCGCGCCGCGATGCCAGCCGCGTCGACGCCCGGCAGGTCGGCGGCGAAGATGCCCTGCCAGTGCCCGTAGTGGATTTCCTTCAGGCGCTCATCGATCGAGTAGGCTCCGGGGTCGAGTCCCATGGCGCCGCGCACGATCTCCATCGTTTCGCGCGCGCGCAGGAGCGGGCTGGCGACATAGCGGCATTGGGCGATGGCGGGTAGCAACTCGCGGAGCGCCTCGCCATTGCGGCGGGCTTGGGCGCGACCGGTCTCGTTCATCGGGATATCGGCCTGGCCCTGGTAACGCGATTGCGCGTTCCAGTCGGTCTCGCCGTGGCGGATGAAGTAGATGGTGAGTCCGGCGCGCATCTTAGTGTCCCGATTCCGAAGTTCGCCAGAGCTCGCCGCCAGGACCGGGAGCGAACTTCGGAATCATAAGGGACACTGGAATCATGGACTAGCTAGTGTGATTCAGATCGGGAAATTCGCTCGATCCCTCGCCGCTGACGGCAGCGAATTTCTCGATCATCACACTAGGCGATACGCTCCGCTTGTCTCAGGCGTCGTCGGACCTGGCCACGGTGATGTCCGGGGCGTCCTCGTTCTTCATGCCCTGCACGTGATAGCCGCTGTCGACGTGATGCACCTCGCCGGTGACGCCGCGCGACAGGTCGGACAGCAGATAGAGGCCGGCGCCGCCGACCTCCTCGATGGTCACCGTCCGGCGCAGCGGCGAGTTGTACTCATTCCAGCGCAGGATGTAGCGGAAGTCGGCGATGCCGGAGGCGGCCAGCGTCTTGATCGGGCCGGCCGAGATGGCATTGACGCGGATGCCCTTCTGGCCGAGGTCGGCGGCGAGGTAGCGCACGCTCGCCTCGAGCGCGGCCTTGGCAACGCCCATGACGTTATAGTGCGGCATCACCTTCTCGGCGCCGTAGTAGGTCAGCGTGAGCATCGAGCCGCCGGGCGGCATGAGCTTTTCTGCCCGCGACGCCAGCGCCGTGAACGAGTAGCAGGAGACGAGCATCGTCTGCGTGAAGTTCTTCTCACTGGTGTCGACGTAGCGGCCGTCGAGCTCCGCCTTGTCGGAAAAGGCGATGCAATGGACGAAAAAGTCGAGGCGGCCCCAGATCCTCTGCAACTCGGCGAACACGGCGTCCATCGACTGGGCGTCGACGACGTCGCAGGGGAGGACGATCTTGGAGCCCAGCTCGGCGGCGAGCGGCTCGACCCGCTTCTTCAGGGCATCACCCTGATACGTGAAGGCGAGTTCGGCGCCTTGCGCCGCCGCCGCCCGGGCAATGCCCCAGGCGATCGAGCGATTGTTAGCTAAGCCCATGATAAGGCCGCGTTTGCCAGCCAACAGGTTGCCTTTCGCAACCCCTGCGCTCGGCATTGGCTCCGTCATGGGTGTCTCTCTATTCCTAGTTATCGTCCAGGGCGTTCGGCGCGCATCCTACACAAATGGACTGATGGGTCCAGATGCGCGGTTTTCGCACGGGTAGCACGAAAAAGGCCGGCCCTGGGGCCGGCCTTTTTGCCGATCGCTATGCGGGAAGGGGGTTACCGCGCGCGTCAGCCGTCGAGTTGCCAGCGGCCACTCGGCAGGCGGCAGGCGATGCCTTCCTGTTTCTTGGTGTTATGGCCGGTGGTCATAAGGACGATCAGGTGGCGGCAAACCTTGCCGCTTTGATCTTTGAAGGAGCCGGTCGGCTGCACCAGACCCGAGAGGCGGCCGTGCCAGCGGCGCCAGACGTAAGTCTTGCCGTCGCCGACCTCGGAGAGGGCATACTGGATGCGCTCGAGCGCCGCGATCTCGTCCTTCTCGTCGAGCTTGTAGGGGCCGACGGGGATGTCGACGAAGGTGCCGGGCATGATCGACGTGCCGGGGACCGGAGGAAGCGCAGCGGGCGGCGTGTCCGTCGTCTCGGTCGAGACCGACGTCTCCCACTGCTCGCCGCCGAAGGCGACTGTGGGACCCATCAGGATGACTCCGACGAGAACGATGCCGGTGGTGACAACTGCGGCAAGCGTAACTAGAGAGGGGTTCTGACTCATGACGCTTCACTCGATGCTGACGACGCAACGATGCGCAACTTGTGGTGTGACCTGTCGTGAGTATGAGCTGCTTTGGTTAAGACCGGCTGAATGCGTGTCCCAGCGACGGCTGGGTGGTGAGAGAGAGGACCAAGGTGACCGAGAAGCCTAGCGGGGGGCCAACGGAGGATCATGCGCCCGGCGACTTTGCCGAGGCGGCGGAGCCGTTCGCGCTCTTCGATCAATGGATGGCCGACGCGACGCTCCACGAGCCGAACGATCCGAACGCCGTGGCTCTGGCGACGGTCGATGCCGCCGGTCATCCCAACGTGCGCATGGTCTTGCTGAAAGCCGTAGATCCCGCCGGCTATCCCGCACGCGGCTTCGTGTTCTTCACGAACTACGAAAGCACCAAGGGCGGGGAGCTGCTCGCCCACCCCTATGCCGCGCTCGACTTTTATTGGAAGAGCCTGCACCGCCAGGTGCGCGTGCGCGGTCCGGTTACGCAGGTGAGTGCTGCCGAGGCGGATGCCTACTTCGCCACGCGTCCCCGGTCGGCGCAGATCGGCGCCTGGGCATCGCAGCAGTCGCGCCCGCTCGAAAGCCGCTTCGCGCTCGAGAAGGCGGTCGCCGCGGAGACAGCCAAGCATCTCGTGGGCAAGGTGCCGCGGCCGCCGCATTGGTCGGGCTTCCGCATCACACCGGTCGAGATCGAGTTCTGGCATTCGCGCTTGTCGCGCCTGCACGAGCGGGTCATGTTCAAGTGCGCCGAGGCAGGCGGGGACTGGAGTAAGACGCGTCTCTATCCCTGACCCTTAAGGCAATAGGGTGCCGCCGCTTGACCCGGCCCGGATAACCCGAGCTAAATCCAATATCGCTGCCAGGATCGAACGGTGAACGCATGCCGGCGAGCGGCAAACAGAAGCGCAAGACGCTGGTGCTGACGGGCGCGTCGCGTGGCATCGGCCACGCGACGGTCAAGCGCTTTGCGGCCGCGGGCTGGCGCGTGATCAGTTGCTCCCGGCATCCGTTTCCGGAGCAGTGTCCGTGGGAGCAAGGGCGCGACGACCACCTGCAGGTCGATCTCGCCGAGGCGGCCGACACGGCGCGGGCAATCAACGATCTCAAAGCGCGCTTGGCAGAAGATGGTTCGGAGCTGCACGCGCTCGTCAACAATGCGGGGATCAGCCCGAAGACCGAGCGTGGGACGCGCCTCAACTCCATCGAGACGTCGCTCGACACGTGGCGGCACGTCTATCAGGTAAACTTGTTCGCGCCCATCATGCTGGCGCGCGGATTGCTCGAGGAGTTGGAACGGGCACAGGGCGCGGTCGTCAACGTCACCTCCATCGCCGGCAGCCGCGTGCATCCGTTCGCAGGTTCGGCCTATGCGACGTCGAAAGCCGCACTCGCCGCCCTGACACGCGAGATGGCAGCCGACTTCGGACCGCGCGGCATTCGAGTCAACTCCATCTCGCCGGGCGAGATCGACACGTCGATTTTGTCTCCTGGGACGGGCAAGATCGTCGAGGAGCAAATTCCCATGCATCGCCTCGGATCGCCCGAAGAGGTGGCCCGGGCGATCTATTTCCTATGCAGCGAGCAATCGAGCTACGTGCACGGTGCCGAGCTGCACATTAACGGTGGGCAGCACGTCTGAATCTGCGCTTTTCCGCGCCGCCGGCTTTCTGTGGGCCGTCGCTGTTTTTCGCCCGATTCTCGGCTATTCTGCCGCCCGCATCGCCAACGCGGCACCAGGACCAGTCGCCACGTCATGAACTTCGCCGGGCTCCAATCGGCCGCCGCAGGGCCACAACGCGCATGAGGCCCCCTCCGCCCCTGGGGCCATCCTTCTTTGCGCGTTGGACGAGCCGTGTCGCCGTGTTTTCGGCCGTGCTGCTCGCCACGGCGATATTCCTGCACCGCCTATTCTCGTTGCCGACCCCGATAGCCGAGAACCTGGCGGGGGTCGCCTTCTTCGGCGCCGGACTGTCGCTGCTGATGTCGGCCTTGGCCACCATCGGCATCTGGCGGACCGGCAGGCCCGGCACCGCGCGCGTCGTATTCGCCATCATCGTCAGCCTCGGGCTGATGCTGTGGCCGATCATCTTCCTGCCGAAGTACGAGAGCCTGCCCAGCATCAACGACGTGACGACCGATGTTACGAGCCCGCCGCCGTTCGTCGAAATCGCCAAGCTTCGCGCGCCGGGCAGCAACCCGGTCGAATATCCCGGGCCCTCGTTCGCGCGTAAGCAGCTTGCTGCCTATCCCGACATCAAGCCCATCGAGATCGACCGTCCGGCGGAAGAAGTGTTCGGGCTCGCAGCGGAGGCGATCAAGCGGCTGAAGATGGAGATCGTGCATCAGGAAGCGCCGGACGTTGGCGCCGGCCGCGGCGGCCTCATCGAGGTGGCCGACCGTACGTTGATCCTCGGCCTCTATGACGACGTCGCCATACGCGTGACCGGTAGCGATCGAAGCGCGCGCGTCGACGTGCGCTCGGCCTCGCGCTACGGCTCGCATGATCTCGGCCGCAACGCCGATCGCGTCCGCCTGATCCTCAAAGAGATCGTGACGGTGATGGAGTCGACCGTACCCGCGGCGCGTGTCGAGCAGCCGGACGAGGCAAAGGACGCTAAAGAGGAACGGCCACGCAGTCGACGTTCGAAGAATCGGCGCAGGCGATAAGGCCTCGCTCGGCGAGGTGGTCGAGGTGCGCGCGCAGCGACAGGGCGGCGGCGCCGACCACGGCCTTGTCTAGGTCGCGATAGATGACCGGCAGTAGAGAGCGCACCGTGTTGGTGCCGCTGCGGACGGCATCGAGGATGGCCTGCTCGCGCCACTTGCGATGCAAGAGGTAGGCTTTCACCGTGCGGCGCGGCTCGTTTATGACCCCGCCGTGGCCTGGCAACAGCTGCTTGGCGTCGCGCTCGAGCAACAATTCCAACGAGCGCAGATAGTCAGCCATGCGCCCCTCGGGCGGCGCGACGACAGACGTGTTCCAAGCCATGACGTGATCGCCCGAGAAGATGATGTCGCGATCCTTCAGCGCCAAACACAGGTGATCCGGGGCATGACCGGGCGTGTGCAGCGCCGTGAGCTCCCAGTCCTCACCGGCAACTGCGTCGCCATGCGCGACGTGGACATGGGCGATGAAGCCATGTCCGACATATTCGGCATCGGCATCGCCGCCCCCGCCGGCAGGGACCTCGGAACGGCGATAGGCATAGGTCTGAGCGCCCGTCGCTGCCACCAGCGGAGCGATACCGTCGACGTGATCGCGATGGGCGTGCGTGGCGATGATATGGGTGATCGGGCGCCCCGCGGCGGCCTCGAGGATCGCGGCGCGATGCGCCTCGTCGTCTGGACCCGGATCGATCACCGCTAAGGCATGACCGCCGACGAGATAGGTGTTGGTGCCCTTGAAGGTGAGCGGCCCGGCATTGGGGGCGACGATGCGCTGCACGCCCGGCGCCAATTGGTCCGGCAGGCCGTACCTGAAGGCCATGGCGGTGTTGAACTTCAAGCTTTCACTCGTGTTGAACTTAAGGGGCTCGCGACGCATATGCGCACGTGAGCCCCTAGCCTAGAGGCCGATTGCCGCCCTTTCCAGGGCCTGCGGCATTCGCACGGAACGCATTGCCGCCTCACGGGTTTGGCGGGCTGAGCGAAGGAGGTGCAATATGGCACGCGAACGAGATTTTCCCGCTTCGCGAAATCGAGGCGTGGAAAGCGCCACCAGCTGGATTCTCGCGATGCTGGCGCTGGGCGTCATCGCCGCCCTGCTGGTCGTTGCGGTTGTTCCCGCCGACACCGGGAGCCCGGATGGCACGAGCGCCACAGAGCAAGTGATCCCCAACACACCGCCGCCCGTCCGCACAGAATAGGGCGTCGCCCCACAGCCACCTCTGGCGTGCAACCCTCTAATGCTCGGCAGCGTTTGTAGCGCGCTAAGCAGTGGTGAGCGCGCATGCTGAAAGAAGCCCGGTTGCCTGAGGAGATTGTCTCTGCATCCGTCGAGAGCGCGGAGGAGGCCGGGCTGCGGTTCGTCGGCGATGACGAGCGCGGCATCAGCAGGGGGCGAAGCGGCAAACGGTTCACCTATCGATTGCCGACCGGGAGCCAGGTTCGCGACGTGCGGACTCTCGCCCGCATTCGCACGCTCGCCATCCCTCCCGCATGGGAGCACGTGTGGATCTGTGCGCGCGCCGACGGTCATTTGCAGGCAACGGGGCGGGATGCGCGCGGACGCAAGCAATACCGCTATCACCCGGATTGGACGCGCGTGCGCGACGAGGCGAAATTCGAGCGCCTCGTTGCATTCGCGAAGTCGCTTCCGAAGCTGCGCCGGACAATCGCGCGCCACATGCGGGAGCCGGGCCTCGGCCGGCGAAAGGTCTTGGCGACCGTCGCCTATCTTCTCGACACCACGCTCGTGCGCGTCGGCAATCGCGAGTATGCGCGCGACAACAAGAGTTACGGCCTCACCACGCTCCAGGATCGGCACGTGACCTTCGACGGCAACGACATGCGCTTCAAGTTCCGCGGCAAGACCGGGAAGGAGTGGCGGCTGAAGCTCAATGACCGTCGCGCGCTGCGCATCGTGCGCTCGTGTCAGGAGCTACCGGGCCAGCAGCTCTTCCAGTACGAGGACGACGACGGGGCCGTGCGGCAGGTGACATCAGCGGACGTGAACGACTACCTGCGAACCCTCGCCGGCGCCGATATCTCGGCGAAGGATTTCCGGACCTGGGCGGGAACTGTGCTGGCGGCGATCGCGCTACGCGACTTGCAACCCGCCGCGTCGGCGACGGATGCGAAGCGCAACATCAGCAGCGCCATAAAGGCTGTCGCGGCGCGGCTAGGCAACACGCCCGCTATCTGTCGCAAGTGCTACGTGCACCCGGAGGTGCTCGGCGCCTATCTCGACGGCAAACTCGCATCGCTGCTTGCGCGGGCGCCGGGAAAGGCGCTGCAGCGAGCATTCGCCGCCCTCCCAGCGGAAGAAGCGGCAACGCTCCTGCTACTGCACGTGCGCGCATCGCGGCGCTGCGGCCGTTAACGGCGTTGTTAACGGCGATGGTCGCCTGCGCGGAACTCGCGCGGTGTTCGCGCATTGGCCCGGCAGCATCGCGACAAAGAGGCCTGTCATGACCAGTGCAATCCGGGGGCACACGTCGGTTCTTTCCCTCTTACTTGTGCTGGCACTGAGTACCGGCGGCGCGCTGGCGCAATCGGGCGGATCGTCTGGTGGAGGCTCGTCTGGCGGCAGCTCGGGTGGCGGCGCTTCCAGCTCCGCCGGTAGCGCTGCCAGCCGGGGCGGCGGCGCGGCGGGTGGAATCGGATCTCCCGCAGCTCGCGTCGGACCGGGTAGCACATCGGGCAGTGGTGCTGGCGATCCTCGCAGTCTGAGCAACCAGCCGGCGACCGCGGCTTCACCCGGTTCGCGCTCCCCAGGGACTTTGCCCCCCGGCGGCACGCCTGCACCCGCGGGCACGACGACGCCTTCCGGCACCGCTTATCCATCGGGCACGCCTCTCGAGGCCGCGCGTCAGCGTGCCCTCCAAGGGCCTGCAGGTACGTCTATTCCGCCTTCGGCGCCGGGCGTCGGGGCTGATCGCAGCGGTACTTCCGGCGTCGGCAGCGACTCGGCGACCGAAGCCGCAACTCCCGGGCTTCCCGATCAGGCGCCGCCTGATCGCGGAACGAGCGGCGACCCCGCGCGCGCCACGGCAGGCGGCGCCGCTCCCCGTCAAGGCGCTGTCGGCAAGACGATGGCCGAGTGCGAGGCGGCGTGGGACGCCGAAACGCATATGTCGAAGGAAACCTGGCGCGACACGTGCCGGCGCACGCTCACTGACCCGCATCTTTAGGCGTGGTCTTCCCCCGACGCTGGGGAATGGCTTAGCGCCGAGAAAAATGATGGTCGGAGCGGGGAGATTCGAACTCCCGACCCCTTGCTCCCGAAGCAAGTGCGCTACCAGGCTGCGCTACGCTCCGCCCGAACAGATCGTGGCTTCGTAATGTCCGGTTCGGCGATCTGAGCCCGAAGCAGGTAACCGGCGCGCGTCCCGGAGGCGCCGTCCACACTTGCCTGCGCATCAATCGTTGACGTCAGGCCACTGGGGAATGCGGACTCGATGTCGGCTTCGCCGAGAGGCTGTGTGAAAACGCGCTCCTTCTGACGAACCGATGTACGATTCCCGCGAGCTTTAGCGGGAGGATCGTATGGGTCGGTTCATCGAGGGTGCGGATCGGACACAGGCAACGCTTCTTCCTGAGGCTATCGACGACTACGTCGGCGAAGATAATCCCGTCCGTGTGGTCGATGCGTTCGTCGACGCGCTCGACCTAGCGGCGCTCGGCTTCGACGGCGTCATCCCAGAGGAGACGGGGCGCCCCAGCTACCATCCGGCAACGATCCTCAAGATCTACATCTATGGGTATCTCAACCAGGTGCAGTCCTCGCGTGGCCTCGAGCGCGAGTGCCGGAGGAACCTGGAGCTGATCTGGCTCACGGGTCGCCTGGCGCCCGACTTCAAAACCATCGCCGACTTCCGGCGCGACAACGGTCCGGCCATTCGCAAGGTATGCCAGCAGTTCGTCGCCCTTTGCCGCGGCCTGGATCTCCTCGATGCCAGCATCGTCGCGATCGACGGGAGCAAGTTCAAAGCTGTCAACGCGAAGACGAAGAGCTTCACGCGCGAGAAGCTCAAGCGGCGCCTTGGAGAGATTGATGCGGTCATCGAAAAGTATCTTGTCGAGCTCGACCGTGCCGATGAGGTGCTGAGCAAGACCGGCATGGCAGTACCGATGGCTCGGCTTGAGCGTGCGATCAAGAAACTGGCCTACTGCAGGCGAGAGGCCAATGCCTTGAAAGCGATAGAGCGGCGCATGGACAGCAGCGGAGAGACGCAGGTCTCGCTGACCGATCCCGATGCCCGCGCCATGGCGACGACGAGCAGAAAGCCCCGTGTGGTCGGCTACAATGTGCAAAGTGCCGTCGAGACGAAGCATCATTTGATCGTCGCGCACGAGGTGACGAACCTCGGCTACGATCGCGACGCATTGGCGATGATGGCGCGTGCGGCGCAGGAGGAAATGTGCAGCGACGATATCGAGGCTGTCGCCGACAAGGGATACTACAAGGGCGAGGAGATCGTCGCGTGCGAGGACGCCGGCATTCCGGTCACCGTGCCCAAGCCGCACACTTCCAATGCAGCAGCTCATGGCCGCTTCGATCGCGCCGACTTCACCTACATCGCCGGCGATGATGCCTATGTTTGTCCAGCCGGTGCGCGACTGACGTACCGCTTCACGAATACCGAGGCCGGGAAGACGTTGCACTCGTACTGGACCGATGCTTGCGGAAACTGCACCATCAAAGGCCGGTGCACCACCAGCAAGGAACGCCGCGTGCGTCGCTGGGAGCACGAGGGCATTCTCGAGCGTGTCCAGAAGCGCCTCGACGATGATCCCAACAAGATGTCGCTACGGTGCCAAACTGTCGAACATCCCTTCGGGACGATCAAGGCGTGGATGGGCGCCACTCACTTCAAGATGAGAACGCTGAAGCACGTCGCTACCGAGATGGCACTGCACGTTCTGGCCTACAATCTGAAGCGGGTGATGGCGATCCTCGGGGTGCCGAAGCTGCTCAGAGCGATGTGAGGCTCTGCCGATAGGCCCAAGTCGCGCCGGAATGCACTCGTGCCCGCTCGTTCTCACACAGCCTCCCGAGTTTGCAGACGTCGAAGCCACGTAGCGCAAGGCAGCCTCGCCCGGTTCTGCCTAGGCCGCTCTACCTTCGATAGCCGACGTCAGGTTCCCGACGCTTCGGGCCAGCAGTAGACGTCGACGCGGAGAGCCGTCCGTCTGCTTGGGAACGAAGCAGCCGGGAGAGACGGTAGTCATCAATGCGGTCACGCGAGGTTTTCGGAACCCCCGACAGAGATCGCGCTCGGGTGCCGGTTCGCTGGCCAAGTCGTCGGAGGCCAGAGGGATGCTGACCTCTCGGATGGGCGAGAGAAGTCCGAGTTTTCGACTACCCTGGCTCTTTGAGTTTAGCGCTGCTGGATTTGCTCGATCAGCGTTGGCTCGGGCTTCGTCCTTTTGTTCTTGTCCCAACTGTAGAGAAAGAGCAGACCGCCCAAGATTGCGGCAAACCCTAGGAGTAGGCTTCGGCGGCGACGCGGTGTGATCGGTTCCATGGCTGAGGTCTCGCCGGACTGCTCTTATTCGCGTTTGCGATATCCTAACGCCATGACTCGTAGGTCATCAGCAGCCCGCCCTGCATCGTCACTGTCGTCGCGGTCCGCCAGCCCCGCCGCGTACGTCGAGAGCGTTCGGATGTAAGGCAGTTTACCAAATCGGAGGGCGCAACCGCTTCGCGTCGAAGTGACGGCAGGGCTGTTTTGCAATCCACACGCGCATGGCGACTTTCAGTACGATTTGTCACGCATGCACCAATGTGGCAGCATCAAGTTATGACCCGGCGCTTCAAATGGTGGGCTGGACTAATTGGCGTCGTCGCCATGCTCGGCGCGATCATACAATTACCTCTCACCACAACTGCAGCCGTGGCGATGGCGGCGAAGGCATCAGGAGCCGCTGCATCGCATCAGCCCGCGAAGCCTTGCAAGCACTGCCCCGATAAGTTGCCAGTAGATGTGGGCGCCTGTCTCTTAAAGTGTTTCCAAGCGTTCTATGCGCCAGCCGCTAAGCCGGTCTTGAAGGTTTCCATCGGCGTCTCGCGAGCGCCTCCGCCTGCTCGTTCCCAACTTGTCAGCGGCACGCGCTATTCGCCCCCTCTACGTCCTCCTAACGCCTGAACTCGGCCGGAAGTGCGCGGCTGCGGTTCATCCGCGGCCCCATCTGCGCGCGGTCGGCAGACCGCAGCGTGCACCATGCCGTTAGGAGCAAGTAATGGACGTGCTCACGCAGCGCGAGCGCGAGTGTTTGGAATGGTTGGCCCAGGGCCTGACGAATGCTGGCATCGCCTCAAAATTGGGTGTGGCTGTGCCCACGGTCGCCATGCATCTGGCCAGCGCGAGACGGAGGCTTGGGGCTCAGACCCGTGAGGAAGCGGTGGCAATGGCTGTCAGCCTCGGGCTCATCAAGCCGCGGCGTACACCCCAAGCAATTCCCGTCTACCTCGTCTTAACCGAGAAGTTGGGCGAGACGGACACGCCTGTGGAACCGACGCTTCTCGATGTCGAACAGAGGATCGTCGAGAACCAGCTAGAGTTCGAAGTCAAAGAGGTGGGCTTTAGATTTGTCCTCCACTGGGCCGACGACATCAGTGCAGTGATTATCCGATGTCGCGGCAATGAAACGAGTGTTCAACCCTTTTACCGCGATGTCGGGAAACATTTGCGGGGCGCTTACCACGCGACGTCAGGCGATCAAGCGTGTGAGTGCTGGGGCTCAGGATGTCTCTGCTTCCCGCTCGACTGAGAGGGTGAGGGCAGTGCGGCGAGGCAAACCTATGGAAAGCGATGCATTGAATAGGGAGGGTGACGCCGCATTCTTCTGACTTGTTCGCCTTACGAGGAACCACCTGAGCGATTTTGCCGCCTAAGTACGAGATCGCACCGAGTGCGCGGTCACAAAAGCACTCGGCGGTCGTAGTCTACAGACGGCCGAGGTGAGGTGGATGCCCGTCCGCTTCCAGGCCAGGGTGAGCGCGGCAAAAGCCCTCCCCCGGCTGTGCGCTTACCCACCGATGGAGGGTTACAGTGGCCGACGCTCTGTCGCCCAATCGTGCACCCATCAATCCGATGCGGATCGACGACGACGAGCGCGAAGCGTACTTCGCAGCGAGTCCGTGCTCTTACGATATTATCGCGCAGGCCATGGCCGCTGCATGGGAGGACGCACTGCGCGTGATGGGCGCGCCGCCAAGTGATCCGCTCCCCCTATGGACACAGGTCGCAAAGCGCATCCTGGCTGCCGCCGGAGAGGGCGAGCGCGATCCCGACTCGTTGAAGCGCATAGCCTTGCAGGACTTCGAAGTCAGCAGTGCCCCTCTTCGCGGCGAACCGTAGGAAACCTTCTCGGCGGAACTCGACGAGTTTTTCCGAGTTGCACAGGCGGATCACTTCCAACGCTGAGAAGGAAAAACCAATGAAGAAATTACACCTCCTGTTGGCAACTGCCACTTTCGGACTCGTCGCTCATTTTGCCCCCGCCAACGCCACGCCTTCGGGTTTAGCTGGCTTAAATGGTGGCCGGGCAGCGACGACGGCGGAGAAGGCTCATTGGCGCCCCTATCGACATCATCATCGGCGCTATTACCGGAGACACCGGCCGGGCCTTTATCTGTATTTCGGCAGCCCTCGGCGTGGCTACAGGCATCGCCACCATCACCACTGGTAAAAAGGGAAGCCCCGCTTAGCGGGGCTTTCTTTTAGGCGAGAACGAACTCACTTGCAGGAAGTGCCGAACGAGCAGAGTGCTATCGAAACCAGTCTTTCCTGGTCGCGCTCGCCTTCAACGACAGCAGCCATGATCCTGCAAGCCACCGCGGAACGAGCAGCTTGCTGCTCACCTTTGATCAGTTGCCGAGACTGTAGCTCGTGCCATGCAGCTTCAAAGGCGTGTGCCATCAAGGCCACCGTCTCGGGATCGAAGCTGCCTATCGGCAATGACATACGGTCCTCCGCGCCGACGGTGGGACCAGGGACCAAGTTACGAGCCGTCTTTAGAGCGCACAATCGTGGAATCGGTGCGGTCGCGTACATAAGAAACCCGGCAGGAAGCGTCTCGACCTGCCGGGTTGGGAGCGCTGTCAAGGGCGTCGAATGACAGCCCGCTCATACTACTGATGATTTGTTGGCTGACCAGCCTAATCGACATTCAGCCGCATAGTCGCGACTCCTAGCGCGCCAACATAAAGACCAGCGCGAACACCGCCAGATGAGCACCCAGAAAAACTGTCAGCCGATTTGTCATGGTTTCTCCGTCGAGGAAATGAACTGAAGAAACAACAAAACGGTGTCTGAGTTCCGCGCAGCGCAAATTCGAAGCCGTATGTTAAAAGCGATGCATTGGTTTCAATATACACGCTCAGTTCGCTTGATCACGCTTCGCCAAACCGGACCGTGGGGGCCCCGCGCTACGCTTGCCGAGTTCAAACTGCTCCGCTTTGAGCACGACGATGGCTCAGAATTACAGACCACTGAGGAACATCCGCAAACAGTGACTCGTTTCGCTACCGGGAGGACATGAAGCGACAAGACAATCAGGAGACGAATATGAGAACTACTCCACTTCTGGCGGCACTGCTGCTGCTCGGCGGCGTCAGCGGCGCATACGCTCAGGAAGGTCCATCCGAAGGACCATCAAGCGCGTCAGATCGCGGGCCATCGGCTGCGCAAGAACGTGGGTCAGGCCGCGACGCCGGAGTCAGCAAGGGTTCCGAGAACGGCCAGCAAGGCCGTGGAGCGAACAGTAAGAGCGACGACAACGGCGGTGACCGTTCGGCAGAGAAGAGTCAGCAACCGAACGATAAGAGCACCTCAGGGCGGGCTGCGAGCGGTGAGTCGAAGGGTGAAAACTCGAAGTCGAGCGCGAAGTCGGAAGAAAGCGGCTCTAAGAGGACGGGGCGTGAAGGTTCCGATACCACCGACAAGTCTGCCCGAACAAAAGACGACTCGTCCTCGGACAAAACGGACCGCAGCGCGACTGACACTAACAAGGGCAACACGACGGATCGATCGGCCGATAGCAAACCGTCGGGTGATAAGGCGAAGCACGTCGATCTGAGCGGCGACAAGCGCACGAAGGTGCAGACGGCGTTCCGCGATGTCGGGAGCAACGTCAAGCACCATACCGACGTGAATATCTCCATCTCCGTTGGTCGGCGGTTGCCGCGCGATTGGGGCTTTGTGCCCGTGCCAGTCGCGGTCATTGACATCGTTCCCGAGTACCGGGGTTACTACTTCGTGTGGGTCGAAGACGAGTACGTGATCGTCGAGCCCGACACATACGAAGTGGTTGCCGTCCTACCGGCCGAACGGAGCCAGGCTGGTGCTTCATCAGGCCGTGGGGCCGGTGGGCAGTGTTCAGCGCAACTGTCTCTGACTAGGACTCAGCAGCAACTGGTGCTCGACAACGTCAAAGACGGCCGCGAAGCCGATGTGAGCGACATCAGTGTCGGTAGCGAAGTTCCGCGCGGCGTGGAGCTTCAACGCTTCCCGCAAAGCGTGCTCGCAGAGGCCAGGGCCCTTCAAGGTTGCCAGTATTTCGACGCTGGCGATCAGATCGCCATTGTGAACCCCGACGAGCACAAGATCGTCCTTGTGATCGACAAGAGCTGAGGAGTAGGCGCGAGAGTGGGCGCCGGTCCACTCTCGCCTCTCGTCTCTGGATGAAACGGCCAAGGTTTACCTGGCAGTGCTGCCCAGCGGCCAAATCGAGTTTAGCGTCGAAGCGCCAGTCGTAGGTGGCGACGTACTGAGCGCCTTTTATCTCACCGAACGCGATGCTCGGGCGCTGCACTCTCAGCTAGGTTCAGTGCTGGTACAGATCGGAGTTCTGCCCGTGCCGCATGGAGCCAGTGGCGCTACACGAGGGCCCAAACGCGCCTAGACCCGCTACAGGAATGCAGCGGATCCAAAGCGGAACTTACTGACGACGGGTGCACGGCTTCTCGTAGGGAGGAGCCGACCGAGAACCGGCTTTCCGGCTTCCCGGCCTCCCGCAGGTCTATCCCAATCAACGTTGAGTGCTTCTCGGCCTTGCTGCGCTCACGCCGAGACTGCCACGCACGCCGGTGCACCTATCGTTTTCGATGTATTCAAGACGCGTATCCGCTGCTGAGAAAACATTGCAACGCGCGCGGAGTCCCGACGTTGCGCAGCTAAGAACCAAAACTGCTCGTTGCGAATTGAAGAGAGCCAACTCAATGGCTCCGAGCAGAAGGAGACTTCGATGCAAACTCTCATTAAATTGGGCGTGACATCCTTCGCAGCCCTGGTCGTCGGTTCGATTGCCGCCTCTGCGGCGGTTGTCTGCAACGACGAGGGCGATTGCTGGCGCGTGAAGGAGCGCCGCGAATACAAGCCGGAACTGCGCTTGCGCGTCTACGACGACGATTGGAAGTGGAAAGACGGTGAGAAGTATCGCTGGCGCGACGCCGGTCCCGGCTATGGATACTGGCGCGGCGGCGTGTGGGTCGGCATCGACTGACGGCACGGCGACACCAGTGTGTGAGGGCGCCGCGGTGTGCCCTCACTCGCCTTTTCACTCGCGAGGATTTGGTAGACTGACCTTGCCTGATGCTTCCGACTTGTTTGATGAGCAAACACTTTCTGTGATGACTCGCGCTCTCAACGAGGCATGGAAGGAGGCTCAATCTGGTGGGTTCGCCCTCGCTGAACACTCAGTCGTCCGCGCGGCGATGGCGGGGAAGATCATCGAGGCGGTGGAAGCGGGTGAAACCGACGCCGCGAGACTTAAGCGCGCGGCGCTTGCCGTTCTTGAATCCGACTGGCGTAACGCGCTGCGCCACGATTGACGTGCTCCTAAAAAGGTTCCGTTAGCTCAGAGAATGCGGCAACGCTCCACCGAGAGTGGAAAACTCACGTCTCTCCAGCTTTGCGGCAACTGCGCGCGGCGGTTCCCCGCTAACCGGGCGCGAAGTTATGGCGTGTCACGTTCTCATTAACTGCGCAACGAAGTGCTACGGCAGCTTGCGCTGCTGCTAAGGGTCAACAGTGCGCGACCCGTCGGCGAAATTGTCTGATCAGGCCCGAAGATCCGACATCACCAGCGTGAGCTCCACCATCACCGATCTTCGTACGGCGGATGTCCGCTATTGGGACGAAGCGCCTAGCCGCCGTCCGCTCTCATAACCATTTGGGTACATCGACGCGCGTATAGCTGCGCATCTTTTCGATCAAAGCACTCGGATCTGCGTCGACTGACACGGACTCCCGGTGCGCTGCGGGCAGAAATTTCGTGTCGACCATGTGGTCGATAAACTTGAGGAAGGGGTCGAAGAAATCGGCGGTGTTCAACAGCCCCAGAGGTTTGTCTATCTCTGAAAGCTGGTTCATGCTCCACACCTCCATGAGTTCCTCGACGGTGCCGAGGCCACCCGGTAGCGCGATAAAGGCGTCCGCTAGCTCGACCATCCGCGCCTTTCGGGAGCGCAGCGTAGGTACGATTTCGCGTCGGTTAAGGTGTGCGTGTGACTGCCCGCGCTGATGCAAACTGTCGGTGATGACGCCATGTACGGCGCCTCCCGCCGCCAATGCGGCATCGGCGACGACGCCCATCAGGCCCTTGGTCGTGCCGCCGTAGACAACCAAAATTTGTGATTCTCCGAGAACCCGTCCTAGAGCGCGCGCTTCATCAGAGAATGCCTGCGTCGCACCGAAGTTTGATCCGCAAAATATTGCGACAGCATCGAGAGGGCGTGGGGTCATGGGTAGCATCTCGGACGCAGGGCAGCGGCGACCGATTCCGCCATCGTCGTTGTCGGGCGACCGATGAGCCCACTCAGCTCCCGGCTTTCGTCAAAGAGAGAGCCTAGCGCAGCTTTGGCGTCGCTCTCGGCATAAAGTTGGGCGTAGTCCTCGGCGAGGCCCGCGGATGTGAGCGCTGCCTTATAAGCGGCTTCGTCGAGATCGCGGTAGGTAACGGGCTTGAGTGCCTGTCTGCTGATCTCGGCCGCTAGGTCATCCAGGGTGTAGGAGGTGTCACCCGCTAGTTCGTAGATTCTGCCGCTCTGGATACCGGGCATTGCCAGGACGGCCGCTGCGGCCAAGGCAAAATCGGCACGTGCCGCGGACGAAATGCGCCCATTGGACGCCGCGCCGAGTAACGTTCCCTGCGTAGCAGCAGCGATCGCGTTGGTCGTGTAGTTCTCCGAGTACCACCCGTTACGCAGCAGCACGAACGGAACACCCGAGGCGCGGATCAGGGATTCCGTTTCGCGGTGCCACGCCGCGAGCACCATCGGGTTTTTATCGGCGTGCAAGATGCTGGTGTAGGCGAGGCTCGCCACGCCAGCGGCCCTTGCGGCCTCGACGACGTTGCGGTGCTGCGCAACCCGCCTCGACCCGATTTCGCTGGAAGAGATCATGAGCACCTTGTCGGCGCCAGTGAACACCCGGACCATCGAGGCAAAGTCCTCGTAGTCGCCGGCGCGGAGTTCGACTTCAAGACTTGCCAGTTCGTGCGCCGCTGTCGCATGCCGAGCGACGCCGATTACATTTGCTGCGGGCGCTATCTGCCTTAGATCGCGTATGACGAGGCGTCCCAGTTGCCCCGATGCCCCGGTTACAACGATGGTCTCGGTCATCGGGAACTCTCCTCAGTCTACTGAATCCTCGGCGGCAGGATGCCGTGTGTGGGTTGCCAGCCAAGAACCTCTGAGGCCGCTCGGTTACTGCAGCGTTGAGATGGTGGGCAGCAAGCCTTGGGGCTGTTGCTGGGGACTTCGGCGCCGATACGCTCCGCCAGTTGCCGCAGATAGTCACCTTCGCGCACCGGCTCGGCGCAAATGTTGAACAACCCGCTCTCCAGATTCCTCTCTGCCGCCAGCACGACCGCGTCCGCCATGTCGTGGACGTGAACGTACGATTGATAGCGCTGCCCTTCGCATCCTACTGATACTTCGCGCGCTCTCAGGCCGCGTATCGTATCGTCCTGGAACGTGCCGGCGCCGACGAAGCTCGCCCCGCGCAGGATGGTCCAACGTAGGCGGCCTCCCGGAACAGCACGAAGTGCGGCCTCCATCTCAATGATGTCTGCGCTCGTGACCTCAGTGTCTTCACCGATCCAGTGGTCTCCGCTATCGGGATAAGCCATCGTGATGCTCTGCTGGACGAAAGTGCGGATCCCCGCCGCCAGGGCCGCTTTGAGCAGCCGCGGGGTGCCGGCTTTGCGAATTGCATCGCTTCTTGCCCACGCCTCGGTAGTCCCGAGATCGCTGTGCTTGGGGATCGCAGTGGCAATGTTGAGCACCGCGTCACTGCCTTGGAGCAGGTCGGCGAACCGGTGCTCGGCCTCAGGATCGGTGAGGTCGCCCGATGCCGCCTCAACCGCGCTGCCGTAAAACGCGCGCGCCTTTTCGGGATGTGGAGATATTGCAAGGACCTGGTGCTGTTTCGCTTTCAGGCGCGGGACGACGGCACGTCCCAGCACACCCGTAGCTCCTATGACGGCGATACGCATGTCAGTTCCTCGATTCTTCAACTGAATCAGTGAGAGCGACGCGGGGCGCTTCCGTAATCGCGGCGGCATCAGGCGATAAGCGCTCGTGCACATGCGCTGACGGAGTACGGTCGATGAGCAAGCTCAGCAGCTCCGGGCGGCTGTAGTGACCGCGCGAATCCATCAGGCGTTTGCGCTCCGCGATCAGCGCGAAGTCCAGGTCGGCAATGAACTCTCCCTCGCCAGCACGCAGCGGTGCGCCCAGCAACCGCCCGTCGGGCCCAACGATGGCTGTGAAGCAGCCGCTCGAGATCGGCCCGATGGGGCATCCTGTGTCGCGCATGATCTGGGCTTGCTGATCGGGATCGAGCCAGCCAGTGGCGTTGACCACGAAGCATCCGGACATCAGCGCGTGCTGGCGGATGTTGATCTCAGTCTGCTCAGAGAAGATGTCGCCAGCGAACGAGCCCGGATACATGGCGCTGTGAATCTGCTCGCCCTCGGCCATCAGCGCGTAGCGGGCCAGCGGGTTGTAATGTTCCCAGCACGCCAGCTGGCCGACGCGGCCGACGGCGGTATCGACCGCGCGCAGACCAGAGGCGTCGCCCTGGCCCCAGATCATTCGCTCGTGCAGCGTGGGAGACAGCTTCCTCCGGTGCTGAACCAGCGTGCCGTCGGCATCGAAGAGAAGCTGCGTATTGTAGAGTGAGCCGCCATCGCGCTCATTGATGCCGATGGACACCACGATGCCGGCCTGCTCGCAGGCCTGCGCAATCGCGTGGGTGGCCAGCGACGGAACGACGACCGCCTGCTCAATGAGTTGACGGTGCTGTTCTCCCAGAGAGTATGGAGGCTGCACGAAGGCGAAGTAAGGGTAGTAGGGAACTATCGTCTCGGGGAAGGTGGCGAATTGCACGCCCTGCGTGCCGAGCTCGTGGATCTTTTGCACGACCTTGGCCACGGTTCCTTCGCGGCTGTAGAGGACCGGACTGATTTGCACCGCTGCAGCTTTGACAATCATGTTCGCTCTCCAGGGGTTGACTGCACTCGCTAGAACAAGCGGGGCCGGTAGTGATTGCTGGGGGTACGGTCGGAGGTGCCAAAAGGCGTTCTCGCCAAGTCGGTGCCGGCCGCACCCGTGATCGACGCGCCGGGCGTCCGATGAGGCGCGGGATTATCGGGCGTGCGATCAGAGGTCTTGCTCATAGCCGCGCGAGCAGCGACCCCGTCACCTGATCGCGCAGGATCGGCAACGGCTGCCCCATAGGGGGCGGCAAGCAGAAGAGCGCTCAACAAAACGAATCTCGACATCGATCTCTCCCATAAACGGTTCGCACCAGACGGTACAGGTATATGCCACCATATGGCGATGAGGAGCCGGGCGGCAAGGCGAGCAGGAAGGGAGGTCCACTCATGGGTGCCGAGACCGTGCGCCGCTCACCGGCGGCATATGCCAATGTTTTCTGGGTTCGCAGCACCGTTGCGCGACACGCGGCCGCGCAGGTCCTCAGGAGGCCTTGAAGGCCTGCCTAAAAGTCTCGGAGGAAAGATGCGCCAATACCGCTCGAAGTTCCGCCGCGCGCTTCTCCCCGTATACGCGCTCGAAACGATGCTGCGTTTTGGACCAAAGCTTGCGCGTTTCAACCAGCTTGCTCTTCCCGCGCTTGGTCAACACGACGCGCTTTACTCGCCGATCCGCATCGTCCGGCTCCAATGCGAGGAAGCCGTCACGGATCAGTGGCTTCAACGTGTGTCCGAGAGCGGAGAGGTCCATGACGATCTCGATCGCTAATTCGCGCAGCGGCGGCCGGCCCATTCTGTCGATCTGCGAAAGCAGCGTGTACTGGGTGGTCTTCAAGCCGCTGGGAGCGAGCGCCTCGTCGTAGATCTGACCGAGCATGCGGCTTGCGCGTTTGAGCGTGGCGTTGTTGCAGGGGCTGGTCATCTTTGTCCTCCGACGAGGGATGTAGCCACCCTTCGACCAATTTACAAGGCATATGCCAGTATTCCAAATTAAATGCTCTCGACCTGCGTCCATATAATGGCATGCCATTAACGCGGAGATGTGATATGCCCGCCGGATTTCAACGCACGCCGTTTAAGGGTGAACGGGTCGTCGTCCACACCGGGCGGCCGTTCGACGACGTCCTCAAGTCCCTTCGTCAATCCATGGGCAGAACGACGGTCGCCGAGATCAACGCCCTGGCTCAGGATCCCATAGACGAGGCGGAGTTCTCCGCCCTGGTGCAGGAGCGCTATGTGGGGTCCAGTGGCTTCATGCTCTTTGCCGAGATCGATCACGGGAAGTGGCTGCCGAAGTTCGGCATCAGCCAGCGCATTGTTCGCTGGATCCTCGGTAACCCGCTCTACGCCATCACGATGATCCGTCACGACATCACGGCTGGTCTGTTCGCGCCGGTCGAGCTGCTGGTTGTCGAAGGTAAAGACCAGATCACAACCACGCTGACGTACGTCCGCCCCTCGTCCTTGATGGTCATCGAACCTAATGCTCCGCTGCTCGCAGCGGCGCAGACCCTTGATGCGAAGCTGTCCGCATTGGTGGCCGACGCGACGGGGACAGCCCCATCCATTACGGAAGGAACGAAGCAATGAAACATCTCAAGTTGGCAACAGCTGCTCTCTGCAGCGTCATCGCACTTTCTAGCGCTCACGCGGGAACCGGCAAGGCAACGACCTTGATGACGAAGGAACTTCCGGATTTTCCTGGCAAGGAAGGAATGGTCGAGCTCGTCGAGTTCGCACCTGGCGAGGCGTCCCAGGTCCATCGCCACAACGCCGACCTCTTCGTCTACGTGCTCGAAGGCAGTGTGGTCACGCAGGTGCAGGGTAGCGCTGCGCAAACAATAGGCGCCGGCGGCGTATTCTTTGAATCTCCCACGGACATACACAGCGTAAGTCGCAACGCGAGCGACACGCAGCCCGCTAAACTTCTCGTCTTCTATGTGAAGGCGAAAGGTGCCCCTCCCACTGAGATAGTCGGCGCGAAGCGGGTGAAATAGCTCGCCTCGGCCGGTTTGCATCCAAAATCAGACGTCGCGAGGTCGCGTCACCGATGCGCGAGCGGTCACTCAGTTGACTTCCGCTATTGGGACATCGCGATATCAGAGAGTCGGCGGCGTAAGCGCAATCGGCTCTGTAGCGGTTCCTACTTTAGATCGATCCAGGCTGGCGCGTGATCGCTTGCTCGGTCTTCTCCGCGGACTGACCTGTCCACGCCGCCCTTCTTAAGCCGTGGTACGAGTTCTGGACTGAGCAGGAAGTGGTCGATGCGCAGGCCGGCGTCCCGCTCCCAGCGGTGTCGCTTGTAGTCCCAGAAGGTATACATGGGCTCGTCCGGATAAAGCGTCCGCAAGGCATCGGTCCATCCTTGCTTCAGAAGGCGCTGGAATGCCGCCCTGATCTGCGGTTGCAAGAGCGCATCGTCGTCCCAGGACTTGGTGGGATAAATATCGAAGCCCGTCGGCACGACGTTGAAGTCGCCGACGAGCGCGACGGGCGCGCCCGTCTTCTTAAGCGCACGCGCATGACGGATCAGCCGTTCGAACCAGGCGAGTTTGTAGTCGAACTTCGGGCCCGGCTGCGGATTGCCGTTGGGTAGGTAGATACAAGCAACGACGATGCCATTGATCGCCGCCTCGATGTAGCGGCTTTGCTTGTCTGCAGGATCACCCGGAAGCCGCCCGCGCGTGACGTGGATCTCGTGGCGCCGCGACAGGATGGCGACGCCATTCCAGGTCTTCTGGCCGACCCAGGCCGCACGGTAGCCGGCCTTCTCGATGGTCTCGACAGGGAACGCACTCTGCTCCGCCTTGAGCTCCTGCAGGCAGACGACGTCCGGCTTCCCCGCCTTGAGCCACGCGAGCAGATTGGAGAGCCGCTTGTTGACGTTGTTGATGTTGAATGTTGCGAGTTTCATGGCGTCAGCGCTGGGGATCGCTCCAGCCGAGCTCGAGTTGATCAGCGCCAAGCGAGGTGCCGAGCTTGGACAGGCTCACGCCAAGCAGGCGGATACCCGTCGTCACCGGGTAGATCGACCGCACCAGGGCGATGCTGATCTCGTCGAGCTTCTCTCGCGTGTCGACGGGCGCCTGCATGGTCCGACTGCGCGTCACAATCTGGAAGTTGGCGTATTTGATTTTAACGGTCACGGTTTGCCCGAACGTCTGATGCTTCTCGCACCAGGCCCACACGTCATCCGCCATGGCGCGAACGCCGGCCTCGATGTCGGTCGTACTCGTGAGGTCTTCAGCGAACGTGGTCTCCGAGCCCGAAGACTTGCGGATGCGATCCGGCCGGACGAGCCGATCATCCTCGCCGCGCGCGATGGCGTAGTACCAGTTACCGGCTTTGCCGAAATGCTCCTGGAGGAACGCAACGGAGCGAGCACGCAGATCGGCTCCCGTATGAATGCCAAGCGCGTTCATCTTGTCAGCGGTGACCGGACCGACCCCATGGAATTTCTCGACGGGAAGCCCTTCGACGAAGGCCGGCCCCATCTCCGGGGTGATGACGAACTGACCGTTCGGCTTGCGGTGGTCGGACGCCAGCTTCGCCAGGAGCTTGTTGTAGGAGATGCCGGCCGAGGCCGTCAGGCCGGTGTCGGTAAGGATCCTGCCGCGGATTTCCTTGGCGGTAGCTGAAGCCGTGGGGATGGCGCGCAGGTTCTCGGTGACGTCGAGATAGGCCTCATCCAGCGAAAGCGGCTCGATGAGGAGCGTGTAGTCGGCGAAGATACCGCGGACCTGCTCGGACACCGCGCGGTAGACCTCGAACCGCGGCCGTACAAACACGAGCTCGGGACATTGCCGCAGCGCCGTCGTGGACGGCATCGCCGAGCGCACACCGTATTTGCGCGCCTCATAGCTCGCCGCGGCCACCACACCGCGCTTAGCAGCATGCCCTACCGCTACCGGACGGTCGCGCAGCGAAGCATCGTCCCGTTGCTCGACCGACGCGTAGAATGCATCCATGTCGATATGAATGATCTTCCGGATCGTCATTATCCTGTCGCCGTTCACGGAGCGGCGATCTTCCTCTCGTCGTATTGAGGCTGGCGGCGCTGATCTAAGATAGCCTCATCCAGCCTGCAGCCGCAGCTGCTGCCCAACGGATAGTTGGAAGCCGTGGAACGCGCCCGGGCAGGCCTTTCCGAGGAAGGTCCACCAGTGAGATTGAGGTAGCCGTGAACGCACGCGCCCCCCGGAATAGAACAAAATGGTCACCGAGCACGTTGCTGGCCTGCAGGAGAGCCGGTGAAACGATAATGGTCGATGCTGAGAATTACCCCGAAAAGGAGCCGTCGCGAGCGGAAATTGATGAGTTGCCGGGCGCTACGCTGCTTGAGTTTGGCAACCCTTGGTGTGGATACTGCCTTCGCGCACAGCCGCTCATCAGCGAGGCCCTCGAAACTCATCTCAGTGTGCGCCGCGTCAAGATTTCCGACGCAAGTGGCCGGAGACTGGGACGCTCTTTCCGTGTGAAGCTTTGGCCTACACTCGTATTCCTGAAGGACGGCCGCGAGGTTTCGCGCCTCATCCGGCCTTCCGCTGCGGATGCGATCCGCGAAGCGCTCGCGGGCATCGCCAGCTGATCGGATCATGCCGGCCGGGTCTGCCGAGGCTGATGCTTTCGCACGATGCAGACTTGGTCAGGGGTAACCCGGGTGACGCCGAGGGGTGGTTCCTCAACAACCGCTATTCGGACGAAGCGTTCGTCGTGCTCCCGCGCGAACGGCGCTTCTCTATCGGAGCGCTCGCGCTGAGCCGGTCACTTGCTTCTCGAGCATGTGTTCAGCGACCGCTCGAGCCCCGTCCGCGGCCTCTGCCGAATCCGCTGACCCTCGTGGTTACGCGCTGGGATACGCGGAACCGCTCACCACGCCACGTGCTTGAATAATTGTTCGGGTTACCCGGCGCGTGTTTTCGTCCGCCAACAGAGCAATGTTGGGGACGTCGCCATGACCATCGCCACCTCGATCAGCAAACGCGAGCGCAGACGGGTGCTGAAATCGGGCATCGTCGTCCTGCATACCCGCTACGTGCTGAACTTTCGCGATCCGCGCACCGGCAAACGGCGGCAGATGTTTTGTCGGAGCCAGAAGGAGGCGATTGCCAAGCGAGACAATCTGGTCGCAGCGGTCGCTACCGATACCTACGCCTGGTCGGGAACCCCCCTCACTGTCGCAGGCGCTATCGAACACTGGCTGGACAATCGCCGGACCGAGATCAAAACTTCCACGTGGAGCACATATCGGTTGATCTCAACTAACTTGATCATTGGGCCGTTATTGGTCGGAACGCCGGCTGAGCGCAAATGCTATCGCGAAAAAGGCATCCAACCCGAGGGCAGCCGATTTCTGGACATGCTCGGACCTACTAGGATCGTCGACCTGACCACCGGCGGAATCCGCCGCTGGCACCGGACGCTTACGGCGGAGGTCGGATCGCGCAGTGCCAACATGGCCAAGACCCTGCTTCGCGCCGCACTCGCTCTTGCCGCCGAGGACTACGCCGTTAGACCGCCGCCGATGCCGACCAGGCTGGGTCGTGGGCGAGCAAAGACCAAGCGTGCTCTCCTCACGCCGCAAGAAGTCGGCGCGCTTTTACATGCCTCTAAGAGTGATCCGCGCAGAATTTTTTATTGCTGGCCGTTTTTAATGGGAACGCGGCCATCAGAACAGCTGGCCATATTCTGGGAGGACGTCGATCTGGACCGCAACATCGTCCATATTCGTCGCATGTTGGAGCGCAGCGGCCACATTACGTTGCTCACGAAAACCCCCGCCGGTGATCGCAAGATCCCAATAGGCGCTTTTATGCGCAACATGTTGATGGAGTGGCGCTTGATTTGTCCGCGCGACCGTGGCGAGCTAAAACTGGTGTTTCCCAATTCGCAAGGTCGCCCTTTGAGTTATTTCAATTATAGAACTCGCAGTTTTAAACCCGCCCTTATCAAGGCTGGTGTGCGGTATGTTGCGCCCCATTCCGGGCGACATTTCTTCATCAGCATGCTGCAGGCAGTTGGCACGGAAGTAGGGGTTGTTGCACGACTGGCCGGCCACGCGACCCCGTCCGTCACACTCAATTTTTATACGGCGGCGACGCGCGATGGAGCCGCCGCGATCGCAGGCTTCGAGCGTGCGTTGCTTGATGTAGGACGCGATTAGAAGCGGGGCGCGGCGCACTCGGTAATCGCTTGCTCAACCTCGCCAACAATTCTGTCTTCGCGGTCTGGTCGTCGCGCCTTCGCGCCTCATGTTCACCGCAGGGATATATCTGAGGTTGTGACAGCAGGCTTTTGCCGGGGTACCGAGCCCGGGTTACGCCGCGACCGTCAATGCCGTATCCGCATCTCAGCACTCGGCATAGGGCCGGGTTCTTAGGATGAGAGATGACATGACGGTAACAGTACAGGCAGATGATAATCAGAGTGTTTTTTGTTCGATCGACGCCATGCTTTACAAGGGCACATGTTCGTGAGCCCCTATTTTCGTCCCATCGTTACCGGGATGCATGGAGGGTTTGCCACTTTCCTCCACCGCTTGGGCAACGGGGAGATCCTGACCATCTCGAGTTTGATGAGCTTCGCTAAGCCTCTTGGTGATCACGTACTTGTCAGTTCAGGTTCACCCACTGCCGACGTCTACGCCGCCAACTTTATGAAGAACCCCGAGGACTACGCAGAGACGCCGGCAGCGATGGCGGCGGCGCGCGAGCTTGCCTATGAGCTTAAGCGTTGTCGTTGCTGCGGCCAGCACCCCGACGAACTTGACCTGCGCAAGCCTGATGAAGCGGTACCGAAGGCGGCTTAAGTAGGCATCCTAAATAGCCGGCCCCGGTGACGTGGACCCATCGTCTGCTGCACCAGGGCCGGCTTGTTTTTTGTGCGCCGTGGGCGGTGCGTCTTCGGCGTTTGTCTCAGTGATAGGAGAAGATTTTTGATCGTCCCGAAGTATTTAGTCCCTAACGCGAACGATAGTGTCGTTCCGGCCGGCTCTGCTGCAGACGAGCCCACGCTCAGCTCCGCGGGAGGCGTCGCCCTTCATTACGCCGCGGCGGGGGTGCCGGTGTTTCCCTGCCGGGCCGGCGACGATGGCATTAAGAAGGCGAAGAGCCCCTACGTCGACCGTGGGTTTCACGCTGCTACGGACGATGTCAATGTAGTGCGCGAGCGGTGGACGATGTCGCCGACCGCGTCGATTGCCATGCCCACCGGCCCGGTTACCGGCATTTTCGTCCTGGATGTCGACGTCAAGGCGGGTGTGGACGGACGCACTACCCTCGCCAAGCTTGAGGCTCAGCATGGGCCCTTGCCGCCGACTCTTCGGGGGACCACCCCGAGCGGCGGCAAACACTTCTACTTCTGGATGCCGGAAGGCCTCGATCTGCGTTGCTCGGCGGGGAAGCTGGGCCCAGCCCTCGATCTGCGCGCCAACGGCGGCTATATCATCCTGCCCCCGTCGGTGTTGCGCGACGCGGCCGGCAACGTGCTCGCTGCCTACCGCTTCGAAGGGGACGGGGGCGACCTTCTTACGGATCGCCTGTCCGAGATTGCGGCGCCCCCGTTGTGGCTGATCCAGCTCATCATGAACTCGGCCGCGGGGACGGAAACTCGTGCCGAGCGGCCCAATCGCCAGCCAGCGGTTGCTGGCAAGTTGGAGCACCTTTGCAACGATGTAGCACTAGCTCGTGAGGGCGCCCGCAACACCACGCTGAACAAAGCAGCCTTCAAGGCGGCTCGGCTCGCCGCATCCCATCAGCTCTCAGGCGCCGACGTGGAGACCGGCTTGGTGAACGCGGCGCGCGTGGCCGGCCTACCTCCCTCAGAGGCGCTAGCTACCGTTCGCAGCGGAATCACGGCCGGCCTGGCTAAGGCGGCGTCGGGTCCGCTGTTCGAAGAATATAAGGGCAACCGACCGGATCCAGGGTCGATCGCGAACGTGCGGGCGTTGCTGGCTTGGCTCGGCGTCGCCCTGTCGTGGAACTCCTTCGCCCATCGGATCCCCCTTCGTGGTCTACCGGGCCAATGCGTACTCGACGACGACTCACATTCGGTCCTCTGGGGCCATGCTCAGGATATCGACTTTCGCGTCTCCATGAAGTTCCTGCGCGATTGTCTCCGCGTTGAGGCCTTGAAGCACGAGCAGCACCCGGTGCGCGCCTATTTCGATAGCGTGAGTCCCGACGGCGTCCCCCGCCTCGATGGCTTGCTGCCGATCTATTTCGGTACCGAGGATACCGAGCTCATGCGCGCCTTCGGTTCCAAAATCATGATCGCGGCCGTGCGCCGCGTTCTACGGCCGGGAACGAAGTTCGACCAGCTACTGGTGCTTGAAGGCGCGCAGGGGACAGGCAAGTCGACGGCCTTGCGGCTCCTAGCCGTACGCGACGAATGGTTTACCGATGCCGTCAGCCTGACGCATGACTGCAAGCATGTACTTGAGCAGACGGCGGGCAAGCTCATCGTTGAAATCGCGGAACTCAAGGGCAGGAAGAAGTCTGACAATGAGAGCATCAAGGCTATGCTATCTCGCACGCATGACCGCGCTCGCGAGTCTTACGGGTACTTTGCCTCAGAGGTAGGACGCCAGTTCGTATTGGTCGGCACTACGAACTGCGACAAAGGGGGCGGCTGTGCCTACCTGACAGATCCGACTGGAAACCGACGGTTCTGGCCGGCGCGGACTGGCCGGATTGACCTGGAGGCTCTGCGGCGCGACCGCGATCTGCTGTGGGCCGAGGCCGTACAGCGCGAGGCGGCAGGCGAGTCAATCGAGCTGCCCGCCCATCTGTGGCAAGCAGCCGAGGTCGAGCAGCAGAACCGAATGGAGATCGATCCTTGGGTGCAGGAACTTGCCAACGTTCTAGGTGACATCCAGGGCAAGATCCTGACCAGCGATGTCCGCAGTATCGTCGCGCGTCAGCTCCACAGCTGGACCACTGCGGATGACCGCCGCCTGGGTCGCGCCATGCGTGAGCTTGGATGGACTAACACGGAACTGCGGCACCCCGCTGGCCGCGGACGCGCCTACTTCTATGTGCGCGGTCCGAAACCGCAGAGGCTCATCAGCGTCCGTTTCGCCGCCGACGGGCGCGGCATTGTACGGTACGACGGCGGCAACAAGGCCTAGCTCTGTGGGACCTCGCTGCCAAGGCGAGGTCCCGGTCACCGCATACCCGCCACCCCACCTCACCTATGCGAGACCGGGTACGCTGACGACGGTTCGTCTCGTGTCGGTTTTGTGCCGCAGCTCTGCCCCACAACACGTCCCTACCAAGACATGCGCCGTCGCCCCGTCGCTCCCAAAATCGAATAAACCGTAACTCCTTCTCACCCTTCCTAACTCTCGTTCCAACCAAAAAATGGGGGCGACGGGCGACACCACAACATAATTATCGGTAACAATGCCGATGTGGACACGCCCGCCACTCTACGAATCGTACCGTGAGATTATGGGACGTAAGATCGAACACGCGGCCCCTGATGCGCTCGCGCAGGGATCACTTGGCCAGAGGATCGAGCAATTCCTCATTGCTTGCGCCAGCAATGGGAGGACGGCCACTTATAAGGAGCTGTGTGATCATCTGAACATCGACTACCGGAACGAGGCCGAGCGATCGAGAGTATGGAACGCGATGCGGGGAATGGACCGGTCGCGCCATAAGCGAGGTCTGCCAATCCTCTGCGTTTTGGTGGTCTACTCTGGTAGGAAGCAGGACATCGTCGCGAAGGCACTCGAAGCGTTCTTGCAGGAGCTTGGGCTGTCTTTACATGAAGTGCCGATCGAGCAACGGCGGCTGGAACTGCAAGTTCTGGCAATTACATTCTACGAGGGGGGCTTGCCCGTCTAGCCGGCCGCCCAACGCCATGCTCTGAGGCGCGAGGCTATATCACCCGCTCCCAGCATTCTCGCGGCCGTCGAAGTACCCTCTAAGTGTCAGGAAGAGGCATGCAAAAAGCACGCCTGCCGCTCGTCAACACTGCGTGTGCGAAGGACACGTCTTTAAAGACTCAGCAGCCCTCTAAGTCGGTCTCGTGTAGTGGCATCTCTGGCCCGCATAAATAGTGGTGCAACCAACAGGAGATGCACCCATGCGCGATCTAGACCTTGAACGCCTTCTTGAACAGCGGCTTGAAGTCTTTGCCCGCTGGGGAGACTTCGCCAGCTTCCGGAACCTCGCCACGGCAGCCGGCAAGAACCCGTCGGACCGCCGCAGCTATCGGATCATCGCGCATGCGCTTCGCGACCTCGACTGGGATCGGTTCGAACGCCGCCTGCCCCTTCTGAGCCCGATCGTCCGTCGCAGCCGAACGGCCAAACCACCCGCCGGAATCGCGTCCCTGCTGCGCCAGTTAGCCCTGCTCGCTGACCACGACGTGCTGGAGGAGGTCGTCGAAGAGGAGCGGCAGCGTACGTGGCGCTACTACCGGTCGCCGAGCTGTCCTTCTACTGACCGCGCTAGCAACCTTAGTCAGCAAATTGACGATGAAGAAGGGGTATCTGCACGATGAGCAAGAAGTATCGACGAGTCTATCCGAAGCGTATTTTGACGCTCAAGGAACAGTTGACGCAAATCCTGACTCTGCGGGGGTACGGCCATGTGCGGACTTCATTCGACCAAGCCCACTCCGCATTGGGCTTGAGGCCTGCCGAGCGGGGGGCTCTGCTTGGAGCCCTGCAGGAACTCGATCGAGAACGCCATTTCAACGGTGAGCGACCACTCTCTGTTGTGTTGCGCGAAGGTTCGCCTGACGAAATGGAGCTGACCCGCAGTCTTCTCGTCGAATTCGGCTACCTCAGGGAGCACGAAGACGCAGAGCCCGTACGCCGTAAACTTCGTAGCGATTGGCGGCGAGGCGGGTACTGCGAGGGGTTCAACTGGTTCGACGAAGAATGACAGGAGACCGCCGTGATAGTCAGCCGCGCGGCCGACATGTTTGCGCATCGTCCCGCTGCATCGTTATGGCGCTGACCACCGCGGCAGTGAACCGCCGCATCTGCCTGAGGGACTGTCGAGGGTTCAATCCGCCGTCATAGGTCATCCAATACGAGCAGCAGACGCCATGATCCAGATAGCAGAACTGCGCCATCTCGATGCGGCTGTTGAAGACGTTCACGCGCGCCGTCCAATCCACCTCTGGCTGATCGTCAACGGGGAAGAACGTCGTGAGCTTCAGTAAGCGGTGCCGCGACATGATTTGTATCCAGAACGGGAAGTCGAACTCGGTCACATAGATCTCGCCGTCGTCGTCCAACTCGTGGTCGACATAGCCCGCATCAAGTACGCGCCGCAGGCCTTCGACCGTCACTTCGCGTTCCGGGATAGTCGACGGGGCGCCTGCGCGAGCGAGTGGGATGACGTTGCCCATTATCCGATCCTTAGCTGCCACGCGAAGTCGGACCGATTTTAACATTCCGAGGCACCCGGCATAAGATTGGTCCCCCCGGTGACTTCGCTCGACCGCCCGGACCCGAGAGAATCCGTGGTCAGTCCTAGCTCGCTGGTGTGGTTGTCGTCGTCACGTGTTCGTGGACGGGACCCGGCGAGGGCACACTGGAGCACCAGCGGCACTAGTCCGTCCGATCGACGAATGTGGCAACGCACTGTACACCTTCCGGCGCGAAACTGGTGCTGAGCTTGCCGCGATGTTGTGTAAGAAGCCGCGCAATGAGAAAGGTTCCGAACCCCGCCTTTCCACCCTCCTTAGGTGGAGGCCCTCCGCGCTCGGACCACTTAAGATAAGTAGGTGACCATCCACCACCCCAGCTGACTTCGACGTGACCCGATTGAGTCGACCAGGCTCCGTATTTGGCCGCGTTAGTTGCCAGCTCGTGAACGACCAAACAAAGTGTTCGTGCAAGCTCGGCACTCACCTCGGCGTCGGGGCCGGCGATCGTCAGTCTCGTTGGGTCGTAGCTCGAAAGTTCTCGTCGCAAAAGTACGTCCACCGACATCGGTGCGCGACTCTCGGTCCACATAAGCTCATCACCGGCTCTGAGTGCGGCCAGGCGTCCGCTTATGGTCTTCGCTGTCTCGGGATCATGTTTGAGTGTTTGGTGAATAATCGAAGACGCAACTGCGAGACCGTTCTTCGTGCGGTGCTGCATCTCTCTTACGAGAAGTTCGCCGCGCGCTCGTTCGACTTGAAGCCGCGCGTAGACGCGTCGATAGCGTTCACTAATCCAAATAAGAATAAGGCCGACGACGCCATAGAGCACCACGTTCGTTGCGTCGACGACGGTCGGTAAGGCGAACGAGTAGTATTTGGGCACGAATGCGTACCAAAAGGACACTATCGAGAAAACGAGCGCTAGGATGCCAGCGCGCGTGCCGGCGACAAGAGTGGCAAGAAGAAGATCAGGATAGCAGACGGCAAAGATAAGCACGGGTCCGATAAACCCGAGCAGCCAGCGGGTCAGGAACGCTACTGCAACGAACAGCGCTGCCAGCGCGATATCGTGAAGGAGGGTAACGACCGCCGGTCGACCACGAAGATCACCGCGTCCGAGATTCCAGAATTGATTTGTAAACTTAAGCACGTGTCACCGCTGACCGAGTCCGGCGAACTCTAACGGAGTTTCCTGGTGACATGCAAAACTCTGGTCCCTTGAGCAACCCTATGAAATGGCCGAGGCACTCCTGTCTGGACAGGTCTTCTGTTGGCCTTAGCGACTGTAGGCGGTGCGAGCCGTTGGCCGCTTCTGAAAAGCCGACGTACCGATCCGGCAGCGCACTAGCAACGAGCACGCTCAGCGCCCGTGTCACTAGTCGCGCGGGTCAGCGGGCTTGCGGACGATGTCCCACTTTGTGCACTCGCCCTCGACGTTGGGGTAGCCGCTATAGATCACGAACGGGATGTTGCGCGCGCTGAGTCGGTGGCAGAGGTCGTCGGCAGTTCTCCCTCCTAGCTTGAGATCGAGGATGGATGCCGTGATAGACGCTTCCTGCACCGTGCAGGCCGCAACGACTCGCGCGCCCGCCGCCTCAAGGCACCTGAATGTCCATCTGAATGAATGGTTCGTCTTCGACGAGCAGGATCGTATGTTCGTCTAACCGTTCCATCGCACCGACTCCCTACAATGCGGGTGACCTTTCTGAGTATGGCCCCACCCCTCCAATCACCAGGCCGGAACTGTCGGGCAATTGCGGAATTCAATTCGTGTATGCCCACACAACCCTTAGTCCGGATTCTTGTTATCGACGACGAGGCGATCATTCGTCTCGATGCGCGGGCAATCCCGGAGGACGCTGGCTATTTGGTGACAGAAGCGGCGAGCGCCGACGAAGCCATGACTTTGCTCGCAGATGGCAAGACCACCGAAGCCGTGCTCACCGCTGGAGCTTGCACGTATGGTTGACAGTAGACGCCGAGCGCAGCCGCATCGAAGGCATCAGCTCGTGTGCTGGCCCAAAGCTGACAACAGCGCGCGGATGCCGGAAGTGCGCTGCTGACCTGAAGCGGACGTCAACCCGTCGATTGGTGAAGGCCGCTTCTGACCCATAGCCGACTCGTTGCCCGTCGGAAATCGCTACTGCAGTCGATGCGTAATTACGAAATTTTCACCCCTCGATCCGAAGCGGGCCGTCTGCTCGCCGAGCACGGGCTGCGCTGCCGCGATTGCCGCGCGTCCATCGCCGCCAAGCTTCGCGGCGATGGCGGGCACTATCGCCTGGACGTGTCCGACGAGCTCCGCGAGTTCGATCACTCCGTCGCCGCTCGCGTCGCCGTTGCGTAAGGCATCGAGCAGTGCCCAGGTGAAGACGCCGTGGCGCTCGCCGGACTGAGCGATGAGCCCTTCGTATGCAAACTGGCCCTTCGCCGCCGCGGTGAGCACGGGCCGCCCCGTCGCTTCGTGCAGGCGCCCCACAGCGGCGTCGGACGCCGAAACGTCCGTGCGGGCGCGCAGGTGCCCGGCAACGAGCGCGCCAGATTCGCAGGTGTCGAGAAGGATGAGTGCCCGCTTCGCTTTGATGCGGTTGGCGAGCCAGTCTTGAATAAGCTCCTGCGCGATGGCGCGCTGGGAGAGCGCCTTCGGCCCGCTTTGGTAGTCTTGTGGGATGAGATAGAAACGCCCCTCCTCGGAAGTGCCATGCGCGGCGGCGAAGAGGATAAACGTATCGCGGGGATGCATCTCAGCCGCGACCTTGGCGATGGCCTTTTCGATGCCGTCGCGCGTGGCCTCGCTGTCTAGCGCGAGAGTCACACGGACGTCCTCATAGAGCCCCGCCGCCGCGCGCTTCGTGTCCTCGGCGAATGTCGTCGCGTCTTTGACCGCCAGTCCGAGCTTCGGAAAATAAACAGACCTGCGCTCGCCGGGCGGTGTCCATCCACGATCCGTGTAATCGTTGACGCCGATGGCGAGGATATGGAGTTTCGGTTTCGCCTGCTCTGGCGGCGCCGCATAGCTGATCGTTGCGCTTGCGGGCGCGGACGCGAGCACGTTTGCGCGGTTATAAGCGACGACTTCGATCATGTTCTCGCCAGCGTCGAGCGCGAGCTCTTGGGTGAGCAGGTGGTCCTGGCTGTCGGACCAGGGTGCGGAGGCGACCGCAGCGGTCACTCCGTTGACCCGCCATTCGATCCGCCCAACGCCCTTGCCTCTGTCGGTGATCCTGGCGTTGAGCTTGATGATATCGGAGACGGCTTTGCCATCTGCCGGAAGGTCCACCATCGCGACCGCCGGGGCGGGGCCGCTGTTCAAGACCTTTTCGAGGTTGATGAACTCAGCCGCGCTTTTGACCTCTCCCTTGGGGTCGTCCGCGAGCTGCTCCCGAACGAGATCGGGGCTGAACAGTGACTGCCAAAGCTGATCAACTCCGTAAACGTCGAACCCGCGCACGATGGACAGCATATTTTTGGCGGCGGGTGACGACGCGCTGAAAAAGCCATCGGGGGTGAGGACGAGCCATTCGCCGTCTCGCGCGGCGAAAAAAGTGGCCAGCAATTCGCCAGTCTGCGATCGCCATAGTCGTGTGGTCGTGTCGGTACTCCCCGAAAGCACGCGTTTGCCATTGGGCGAGAAAGCAACCGAGGTGATCCACCCGGAGTGTGCTTCGAACGTGCGACTGAGTTGCCCAGTATCAACGTCCCAAAGTTTGGAGGTATTGTCGAAGCTCCCTGTGAGCAGGTGCTTGCCGTCCGGCGAGAACGCGACCGACATGATGATGTGTTGGTGTTGAGTGAAGTTGCGCTCAAGGATGCGAGAGAGTTGTCCCGTGTCTATGTCCCAAAAGTTGATCCATCCCAAGCTCGTCAGAAGCGCGTATTTGCCATCGGATGAGAAAGCGACCCCGGTGACGGGGGGCGAACCGCGTTCCAATTCGGACTGAATTTTGAAGGTGCGCACAAGTTGGCCCGTTCTGACGTCCCAAAGCTTCGCCGTATTGTCACGACGCCCTTTCATCAGAAACAACTCTTCAGACACGCCTCCGCTCCCGGAAAGCACGTGCCTCCCGTCGGGCGAGAAGGCGACCGAGCCGATCCCGGCCGAATGCCCCTCGAAGGTACGCGAAAGCTGTCCGCTATTTGCGTCCCACAGCTTCGCGGTCGTGTCCAAGCTACCGGAAAGTACGCGTCTACCATCAGGCGAGAAGACGACCGATTTTACCGACTCCGAATGTCCTTCGAAGGTACGAACAAGCTGCCCGGTCCCCGCATCCCAAAGCTTCAGGGTCTTGTCATTGCTTCCCGTGATCACGTACTTGCCATCCGGGGAGAAGGCGACGGCGGTGACACCTTCGGAATGGTCCGCGAACGTGCGGAGAAGCTGCCCTCTGCTCGCATCCCAGAGCTTCGCCGTTTTGTCGTAGCCACCAGAGACTATAAATTTGCCATCAGGTGAAAAGTCGGCCGAAAGAACCGCATCAGAACGTCCCTCTAAAGTGTGGAGAAGATGTCCAGTGTTGGCATCCCAGAGCTTGGCCGTCATATCTGAGCTTCCCGAGATCGCGCGCTCGCCGTCCGGCGAGAACGCGACCGCGTCGACCCCATTCGAATGGCCTGCCAAGGTGCGGACAAGTTGCCCGGAGTCCGTATTCCATAGCTTCACCGTCTTGTCTGCGCTCCCGGAAAGTACGTACTTCCCGTCGGGCGAAAAGGCGACTGAGGCGATCCCATCGGCGTGCCCCACAAAGGTGCGCACAAGCTGTCCACCATCTGCGTCCCAGAGCTTAGTTGTCTTATCCGCGCTCCCGGAAAGCACGCGCCGGCCGTCAGGCGCGAAGGCGACTGATTTTACCCCGTCCGCATGTCCTCCAAAGACACGGACAAGCTGTCCCGTCCCTGCGTTCCAAAGCCTCGTCGTCCTGTCCTTGCTTCCCGAGAGCACGTAGAGCCCGTCAGGTGAGAAGGTGACCGAAGTGACTTCTTCCGTGTGTCCCTCGAAAGCGCGGACGATCTGCCCCGTGTTCGCATTCCAAAGCTTCGCCGTTTTGTCGTGGCTTCCTGAGATTACGTATTTGCCGTCAGGCGAGAAGGCGACCGACGAAATCCAGCTGGCGTGCCCCTTTAAGCTGTGGACGACTTGACCTGTGCTTGCATCCCAGAGCTTAACGGTGTGATCGCGCCAGATGATGCCATTGCCGCCTGTGAGCAGCTGTTTTCCATCGGGCGAGAATGCAACTGAGCTGACCCCGTCAGAGTGCCCCTTGTAAGTGCGGACGAGCTGACCCGAGTTGGCATCCCAGAGCTTTGCCGTCGTGTCGGCGCTTCCGGAAAGCACGAGCTTGCCATTCGGTGAGAAGGCGACCGAACTGACAAAATGACCGTGCGGGATATGCGTTACGACCTCCGTCTTGAGCTGCTCCTCGGCGCGGGCGCTCTGTCCTGCAATCACGAGCGCAAACACTACCGCCAGCGCGAGCACGCATCTCATCAGGGCCGAGCGAAAATCTACTAAGCGAGAATCCATCACACCTTTCCCCCCGCTCATTCGCAAAGCTGGCAGTGTTGCTTACCCGGCTCTCTGCACAGGCGGGACTGCACTCCGCGCGCTGTAGGTCAGTCTAGCAACTTAATGAGATGCGGCAGCCAATTTGTCGTGTCGCGCGCCCGCCTTTCGGTTGAACGCCCCTCGGCTTCCGGACAGTGCGCGTCCAGTGGAGCAAGAAGCCGTAGCGCGATCGTCGATCAGCAGCTTGCCGTCTTTCACGAATTCGGTTTCGGTGGGATGTGTGTATGTCACCCCATTGCCGGGCGGACCAAGATTTATCGAACCCGAAGCGACAGCCTGTCCTCAGCGTGAGATGGGTCGCGAGGTTTCGTGTTGGGACCACTCCGGCCTCCGCCGGTGGCGCACATATTCACCCCCGGTAGCGCCGCGGCGTACATTTGGTGATCCATGCACAACGCAAAATCGTCACGGTGGATTGATCGCCTTGCGATCAGGCCACGAGCGGTCCATCCCAGATGGAGACCCGTGTTCCGGCCGGGACCACCCAATCTCCCGGTCGATAGGGTCGCGTTATTGACGCGTCGCGACCGGGCGGCCGGGCAACTCTCACGCAGCTGCTCGGCGTTCTATTAAAAAAGAAGCCGCCCGCGACGAGGGTTGACACGGGCGGCTATCCCAACGGGAGAAAATAGCTCCGCGGCTGTAGCGAAGCGGGCGCAACCTGCCGGTAAGTGATTCGGCGGTCAAGCATCCAGCGGAGGATTAGGTCGGCTATTCAGGGGATAACAACATGCGGCCTCGATCGATGGTCGCCTGTTACGTAGACCACGGGGTCTCCGACGAGGGGACATAGTGGTCTCGGCCGGGCCGGCGCATACGCAGCCGGTAGAGCGCCGCCCGGCGCGCCTCCCCGGTAGCAAGGCGCGCTACCCGGGGGTCGTGCCACCGGCGACGGAGAGGATCGCCGCTATTGAACAAACGGAGCGTCGGTTAAGGGCGCGTGTTTAACGGAAGCAAAGACCCCGGCAGGGGTAGCTGCCGGTGCATTGGGCAGGGCGGTCGCCATTGTTAGTCCAGTGCTGGGCCTGAGCTGACGTTCTCGGTGACACCCCTGCGCGTCCGCAACTGGCACAATGCTGCCAATTATAGCGAACCGGTCGATGTCCGCTGCTGACCCCTTGCGGACGTTAGTTCGCTTTCTGGACGTCCGACAAAATCCATCGGAGGTCACCCGCTCATCCGGTCGGCAGACTGAAGGCGAACAACCTCATCGACAACACCGCTTTGTTCCACGCGATGGCATCTCTTTCATTACTCGGGTGCAACGCTAAGTGCGCCGCTACCCGCCTCCTGAGGCTGCTTGGAGACAGACGCCGCGACGGTCGTGAATATGACGTGGAGTGTCGTCGTGTCGGAGCTGGCGTTTCGAAGAGAGAAAGGCACTTCCGCCGGGACCATCAAAGCGTCGCCTCGCTGTAGCTTGGCGGATTGACCATCGCCGGTTGTCATTTCCACTCGGCCTGAGCTGACTACAACACAGGCCCAGGAAGATGCTCCTCGCGGCTCAGCTGCAAAGACCTGCCTCCCTATGAGGCGCAACTCTAGGACCTCAAGCGCCCCGTGGGCGCTCAGCGACCGACAGACGTACTTCAATTCTCTGAACTGCAATCCTGGTACGTGCGCGGTCGCCGCGACAATCTCATCGGATGCTTTCGCAGAAAGCAGAGTATCGATCTTTACTTCCAGCGCCTGAGCAATCTTCGACAGCACGACGATGGTGGGAACGCTCTTTCCGCGCTCGATGCTGTGCAGCATGGACGGGCTCACGTCGGCGAGGGCACTGAGCCGGCTGAAAGAGTAGCCCCTGCGCATTCGTATCCGGTTCACGTTGCGCGCAACAACATGCGCCATCTCCGTCCGGGCTGACGGCGACGCCCTTCCCTGTTCAATCGGCGAAGCCACGCGTGGGCATGCAGTCATCGGCTGTGCCTCCAGCCATTTTGCTGCAGTTGCAGTACCCGATTCTATTCCTGCAGCTGATTTGTAAATCGCTATAGCAGCTAAACGCGCACGGCGAATGTGGATAACCGTTGGGCATCGTGTGGATTGAAACAAGAATCATGTAGCTCGGAAAAACACAAGGAAATCAGGGCTGCTGTAGCGGAATCGACTCTCAGATATTGAACGGAGAAACCGGATGGTTTGCTCGAATAGGTTGAGGGGGCGTCTCCTAATCGGAGCGAGCGCGTTCGCGCTCCTAGTGGCATCCGCTAATGGCGCCAGTGCTGCCAGCGACGACCAACTCGCGGCGCAACTTAAAGTCATGCAGGAGCAAATACGGCAGCTGCAGCAGCAGCTCGAAGAGAACAGGGCGGCTGCGCGAGCCGCTGCAAATGCTGCCGCGCGCTCCGAAGCGGCGGCCGCGAAATCTGCGGAATCTGCGGCGGCGGCGCAATGGGCACCCGGCAGTGATGTGCAGACCGGGAGTATAGAGACTGGCAGTTTGAAGACCGGCAGTGGCGGGAAGAGTAGCGAGAAGGATGACCTCGACCTCAAGGTGAAATGGAGAGGCGCGCCGGAATTTTCGAGCAAGGATGGCAAGTTCAAGATGAAGGTGCGCGGCCGTCTGAACCTCGACCACAATGCGATCAACCAGGATGAGGACGTCACCGGCATTCCCGACGTCAACGCTTTCGAGATACGGCGTGCGCGTCTAGGTGTCGAAGGCACAGTGTGGAAGGACGTCGACTACAAGTTTGAGGTCGACTTCGCCAACGACGTAACCGCCATCAAGGATGCCTACTTTGAATACACCGGCTGGGGACCCGAGTTCAAAATACGCGTCGGCAACTTCAAGACGTTCAACTCGCTCGAACACATCATGAGCGCCAACTTCATCGAGTTCATGGAGCGCGCAGCCTTCATCGACTCCTCTGGGTTCGGTCTCGACCGCCAGATAGGGCTCGGTGCCCTCTACCAACGCGAGCATTTCACCTTGGCCGCGGGCGTGTTCGGTCCGCGTCCATTCGAGGAGGAGCGGTGGTTGCAGGACGTGAAGACCGGCTCAGCGCGCGCGACAGTGGCACCGATCAACCGGGAAGGCGAAGTGCTGCATCTCGGCGCCAGCTGGCGTTCGCGTGACGGGGCGACAGACCCGCGCTCTACCACGAGCGCGTCTCCTTTCAATACCGACCAGTTCTTCTCATATTCGGCTCGCGGTGCCGATCTGCATCTGGCCAGCCGGTTCGTTGCGACCCCGGCGATCTTCAACCGGGATACGTTTTACGGCCTCGAAGCCGCATACGTCTGGGGACCGTGGTCGATACAGAGCGAGTACGGCCAACTGCAGGCCAATATTGACCAGCGGTTCGTAGGCGAGGACCCGACGTACTGGGGCTACTACGTCGAAGCAAGCTGGTTCCTTACCGGCGAGACGCGCCCCTACAAGTTTGGAGAGTTCACGCGTCAGAAGGTCCTCAACCCCGTCTTCGAGGGTGGACACGGCGCCTGGCAGCTCGCGGCGAGATACGACGTGTTCAGCTTGACGGACAATGCTGTGAACATCGTAGCGTGCTCGACATGCGGCGAGCAGAAGACCTGGCAGCTGGGCGTCAACTGGTGGCTCAACGACCATACGCGCGTCATGTTCAACTACGGCGAATCGACCATCGCTGGCGGCTTCCTGGCTGGCAACAACGTGAACGATGGCGCGCATATCAAGGGCGCCGGTACACGCGTCCAGGTCGACTGGTAGTGGCGCGGCCTATCCCGCCCCACGTCTTTTGAGGGCTCTGGATCGAACCAGATCCAGAGCCCTCCTGCTCCAGAGGTCGCGGCGGTAGAAGGCTGATTAGTGGCGCTCCGATGAAGTTACCCCGCGCCAGCCGCATGTCCGCTCTTGATGCTGTGGACGGCTCCTCCCACGGGGCGCGCAAGCGCCTTGGAATCGGTTGCCGATGAGGCGACCAGGATCCGGAGGAGCTCATCATGGTGGCAATCACGACGGTCGGCCTCGATATCGCGAAGTCTGTCTTTCAGGTTCATGGCGTCGACGGGCATGGCATCGTCGTCGTCCGCCGACAGCTGAAGCGCCGGTATGTGCTTGCGTTCTTCAAGAAACTGCCGCCCTGCCTGGTCGGCATCGAGGCATGCGCGACTTCGCATCATTGGTCGTGAGAGCTGCAGGCGCTCGGGCATACCGTGCGGCTCATTCCTCCGGCCTACGTGAAGCCTTATGTCAAACGCCAGAAGAACGATGCGGCAGATGCCGAAGCCATCTGCGAGGCCGTGCAGCGCCCGAGCATGCGCTTCGTGCCGACTAAGACGCCCGAACAGCAAAGCTGCCTGATGCTGCAACGTACACGGCACCTCTTCATCCGGCAGCAGACAGCGATCATCAACACCATCCGCGCGCATCTGGCCGAACTCGGCATCGTTGCCCCGGTTGGACGCAACGGCGTGGAGGAATTGCTCTACGCCGTTGCCGATCAGGGGGACCAACGCATCCCCGAGGTAGCGCGCGTGTGCCTCGAAGCACTCGGCACTCTGCTCGGCCGGCTCAAGGCGCAGATCCTGGAGTTTGACCGGCAGATCAACGCCTGGCACCGTTCGAACGAGATGAGCCGCCGGCTGGATGAGCTGCCCGGTGTCGGTCCTGCACTCGCAACCGCGCTGGTTGCCAGCGTCGCTGATCCGAAGGCGTTCCGTTCAGGCCGCGACTTCTCGGCGTGGATCGGCCTCGTCCCGAAGCAGAACTCTAGCGGCGGGCGCGAGAGGCTCGGCAGTATCACCAAACAAGGCGACCGCTATCTGCGTAGCCTGTTCACGGCCGGTGCGCTGGCGGTCATCCGCTACGCCAAGATCCACGGCAGCAAACATCGCCCATGGCTCACGAAGTTGCTCGAACGGCGACCGACGAAGGTCGCGGCGATCGCGTTGGCCAACAAGCTGGCGCGCATGGCTTGGGCGATGATGGCCACCGGCGAGCGCTACAGGGAACCGCTCGCGCTGGCCCGTTAGGCGAAGCGACGAGGAACGAGATCGCGTCAGTCGGCGCGGTGTGATGGCTGGAAAGGGCAGACAGCATGTAATGCAGAACCGGTCGATCCGGTGATCGGGACAACCCACTAGGGCCAGAGCATCGACGAATGCGAGCTTTTGACCGGGACCCGATCCGCGCTTTCCAGCACATTGGGATCCTAAGCTTAGAATTCCACGTGGACAAGTTGTCGCG
>JADMIO011288107.1_pt1 | contig 61002 bp, 59 predicted proteins | sample 8958161 | NCBI WGS metagenome assembly JADMIO01 (sample SAMN16585339, study PRJNA669376) | soil metagenome | isolation source: Crop rotation soil | place: USA: Cullars Rotation, Alabama | collected 2011
CGCGACTTCAAGTCACGTGAATTCCAAGCTTCGGATCCCACTGTGCTGGAAAGCGCCAACGGGGACGGCAGGGCCGACCTGGTACTCGGCGGGGCGGCCGGGCGGCAGGCCGAGGTGAAGGTGATGGCCGGCGGGACGCTGGCCACGGTCCGCGACACGATGGCGTTCGACCCGAGCTTCCTCGGCGGTGTGTTCGTCGGGTAAGAAGAATTAGCCGCAGATCAACGCAGAGAACGCAGATCAGAGAAGAACAATAATTAATTCTTCTCTGATCTGCGTTCTCTGCGTTGATCTGCGGCTAATTCTTCTTCACTTCCTGACCCGCCTCGTCACACAGCACCCGGGCGGCGGCGGCGGTCGGGGCCTCCGCGATCACCCGCACCACCGGCTCCGTGTTGCTCCCGCGGACGTGCACCCACCGGTCCGGCCAGTCCAGCCGCAGGCCGTCCGCGTCGTCGGCCGCCGCGTCCGGCCACCGCGCCCGCAGCGCGGCGTAGGCGGCCGGCAGCCGCTCCCGCGGCAGCTCGTACTTGTCCTTGACGATCGTGTACGCCGGCAACTCCGCGGCCAGGTGCGACAGCGGCCGGCCCGTCTCGGCCATCAGGCTCAGGATCAGCCCCATGCCGATGAACGGGTCGCGGACCCACCCGACCCGCGGGTCGATCACCCCGCCGTTGCCCTCGCCGCCGATCACCGCCCCGCACTCCCGCATCCGCGCCACCACGTTCGCCTCGCCCACGGCCGACCGGTAGAACGGCACGCCGACCCGGTCGCACACGTCCTGCACGACGCGGGACGTGGACATGTTCACGGCCACCGGCCCGCGCTCCTGGCCGAGCCGATACCGCACGGCCAGGGCGAGCGTCAGCTCTTCGCTCAGGCAGGCGCCGGTCTCGTCGATGAGCGCCAGCCGGTCGGCGTCCGGGTCGAGGACGAACCCGACGGCCACGCCGGCGTCCTTCACGGCGCGGGCCACGTCCCCGAGGTGGGCGGGGACCGGCTCCGGCTCGTGGGCGAACGCCCCGTCCATCTCACAGCCGAGCGGCGTCACCACGCACCCCAGGCTGTGCAACAGGTCCAGCCCGGCCTCGCCGCCGGCCCCGCCGTTGGCGTCGAGCAGCACGTCGAACTGCCGGCCGCGGACCCGCTCGGCGTCCAGCAGGTACAGCACCGTGTCCCGGTGCGGGCGGAACGGGGTGGCGTTCACGTCGCGGGTGCCGACCTGGTCCCAGGTCGCGGCGCGGAACCGGCCGGCCTCGAACAGCGCCCGCACCGCCTCGCCTTCCGCGGCCGGCAGCACGGCCCCGTCCGGGCCGAACAGCTTCAGCCCGTTCCACGGGGCCGGGTTGTGGCTGGCGGTGATTTGCAGGCCGCCGGCCGCGGCGAACTGCCGCACGGCGACCCCGCACGTCGGCGTCGGGGCGATGCCGCAGTCGATGACGTGGCAGCCGGCGTTGAGCAGGCCGGCGGCGGCGGCGCTGGCGAGCATCTCGCCGCTCGGCCGGCTGTCCCGGCTGAGGACGACCGGGCCGCCGTGGACGTGGGTGCCCAGGGCGGCGGCGAACCGGCAGGCGACGTCCGGCGTCAGCCCGCGGCCGACAACGCCCCGCACCCCGGACACGCTGACGATCACGTCGTCGGTGGTCATCCTAGGCTCCGCAATTTGCGCCGTTTGCGGCTTAGCGGTTAATCGCCAAGCCGCGAGCGGCTCAATTCCGCCACTCCGCGGTCCGATGTAGATGAAATGGGGGACTGTCTCTAACGGCAACCGGGCGGGGCGATGGGGGCCGCGAGCCGTCGTCGAACGTGGGCCGCCCTGCTGGCGGTGTGGCTGGGCGGGTGCGCCGGCCCGCGGGCTTTGACCCGCCGGGACGGCCCGCCGCCGGCCGCCGGGCCGGAAGCGGCCGCCTACACCCTCGCCTGCCCGGACGTGGTGGCCCTGGCCGTCGGTCCACGGCCGGACGTGGGCGGGCAACTGGCGGTCGGGGCGGACGGGGCGATCCCGGTCGGCGGCGTCGGCCGGCTGCGTGTGGACGGGCTGACGGCCGCCGACGCCGCTGGCAAGGTCGCGGCCGTTCTCGACGTGCCGCCGGAAGCGGTGCGGCTCGACGTGACGGAGTACGCCAGCCGGCAGGTATTCCTGTGCGGGCCGGTGGCCGGGCACGAGCGGGCGGTGCCGTACCGCGGGCCGGAGACGGTGGTCGAGTTCCTGCGGCGGACGGACGGGCTGTCGCGGGAGGCGGAGCCGCGGGAGGTGCACATCGTCCGGGCGAACGTGGCCGCCGGCCGGCGGCCGGAAGTGTTCCCGGTGGACCTGCACGCCATCCTGATGGACGGCGACGGCAAGACGAACGTGCGGCTACAGCCGTACGACCAGGTGTATGTCGGGGAGACGGCCCGGTCGGTCTGGGCGAAGTACCTGCCGGAGTGGATGCAGTTCCGTGACACGGTGACACGGTGACCGGGTGACCAAGGCAAGTCCTTGTCACCGTGTCACCCGGTCACCGTGTCACGATTCTCTCTTGCCCCCCTTCCCGCCGCCGGGTATACCGCCGCGGCGCGTCGGGCCGTCGGGACGGCCCGGCCGGCACAGGGAGGGGTCACGTCATGGCGATTCGGTCGAACGGGCGGGGCACGGCGGTCACCGCACTCGGGCTGGTCGGCGGGGCCGTGGTCGGGTTCTGGCTGGGCCGCGGCCCGCACTCGGTCGCCATTGCCGCCCCGCCCACCCCGGCCCCCCAGGCCCCCGCCGCCCCGCCGTCCGACTACGCCCAACGGGTCGTCGCCTACATCTACGGGTCGGTGCCGATCACCCGCGAGGACCTGGGCGAGTACCTGATCGCCCGCCACGGGTTGGACAACGTCGAGCTGCTGGTCAACAAGAAGATCATCGAGCACGCCTGCCAGAAGCGGAACATCGAGGTGACCGACGCCGAGGTCGAGGCCGCCATCCTGGCCGACTGCGAGGCGATCAAGGTCAAGCAGGCCGAGTTCGTCCAGAAGGTGCTCAAGCAGTACGGCAAGACGCTGTACGAGTGGAAGGAGGACGTCATCAAGCCGCGGCTCCTGCTGACCAAGCTGGTCAAGGAGCGGATCAAGGTCGAGGACGAGGACCTCCGCAAGGCGTTCGACGCGGCCTACGGGAAGAAGGTGGACGTCCGCATCATCATCTGGCCGAAGGGCGAGGACGCGATCGCCCTGCGGGAGTACGAGGCCGTCCGCACGGACGAAGGGTTCGACCGCAAGGCCCGCACCCAGGCCAATGCGACCCTGGCCGCGACCGGCGGCAAGATCCGGCCGATCGCCCACAACTCCGGCGTCCACCCGGAGGTCGAGGCGCAGGCGTTCTCGCTCCGGCCGGGCGAGGTCAGCCGGCTGATCGGCACCGACCAGGGGACGATGGTGCTCAAGGTGGACAAGGTCATCGAGCCGGACGCGGCGGTGAAGTTCGAGGAGAAGCGGGACGAGCTGTACAAGGACGTGTTCGACAAGAAGGTGGCGGCCGAGATCCCGAAGCTGTTCAAGGCGCTCAAGGACGAGGCGAAGCCAGTCTTTATCTTGAAGCGGGCGAACGACCCGATGGCGTTGGAGCGGGAGGTGGAGAAGGAGCTGCAACCGGCGGGCGGGCCGGTGCCGCCGAAGCCGTGATCGTCCGAATCCCCGGTTAGCCGCGACGCGGAGTCTTCGGAGCGGAGCGCGAGGGAAGCGCTCCGCTCCGAAGACTCCGCGTCGCGGCTAACCTATTTGTCTTTCAACTTCCCCAGCGCCTTCACCACGTCGTCGATTCGCGCGTCCGTCAGCTCGCCGGCCTTGAACGCGAACGTCGCCACCGTCTGCCGTTTGACGAACAGCACCACCGTCACGTCCGCCTGCTTGCTCAGCCGGTACGCCGGCGGTCCGACCTCGCTCTCGAACACGCCCAGCGGCAGCTGGCGGACGGCGTGCTTGCGGCCCCAGGCGGCCAGCCGGTCCTCGGCGTCCGGCTGCGGGCCGGCCGTCAGCAGCGTCAGCCAGCCGCGGAACTCCGGCACGACGCCGTCGGCGGCCGCCTGGTCCAGCTTGGCGACCAGCTTGCCGAGCGGGTCGGACAGGGACCGGGCGAAGACGGCGGCGGCCGGCTTGTCGGCCGTGTCGCAGACGTAGCAGTGGGCGGTGCCGCGGTCCGGGCCGGTGGCCAGGACGAAGGCGTACGGCATGGGCCGCTGGCCGACCGCCGGGCCGGACGCGGCCGGCTCGTCGGCGGCGGCCGCGGCGGCGAGCAGGAGGGCGGCGAGGGCGGGCAGGCGGCGGGTCATGGGTGGGTCCACGTTGACAGCGCGGGGATCGACGGCGACACTTCAGAGAGACAAACCCCGGAGGCGGTGATGGCCATTGTACTCAGCCCGGACGTGGAACAGCAAATCGAAGAGCTGGTGCGGAGCGAAGGGTTCGCGTCGGCCGACGAGTGCATCCGGACCGTGATTCAAAACCACATCGAGCGCCGCGAGGCGTGGCAGCGGCGGCGGGAGGAGGTCCAGCGGCTCGTCGCCGAAGGCACCGCGGCACTGGAACGGGGCGATTATGTCGATTACGACGACGAGTCACTGACGGCGTTCTTCGAGCAGGTGAAACGGGAGGGGCGAGAGCGGCGGCGGGAAGCCGCACCATGAAGTCGTATCGCCTCACCGGCCCCGCCCGGGCCGACGTGCAGCGCATCTGGAATGACGTCGCGGACCGCTCAGAGCGACAGGCCGACCGGCTCGTGGGCCGGTTCAACTCCAAATTTCGGAAACTCGCCGAGCAGCCGTTGTTGCAAGGGGCCGACGACGACGTCTACGGCACCCCGTACCGCATCTCTCAGGTCGGCGATTACATCATCTTCTACACGCCAACGGCGGACGGGGTCACGATCGCCCGCGTGATCCACGGCGCCCAGGACATCGGCAGCATGGCCCCGTTCTGACTCACTCCGCCTCCGCCTTGCCGCCGCACGCCGCCCGCAGATCGTCGAAGTGCCGCACCTCCGCGTGCCGCCAGCACCGCCGGGCCAGGGCCGCGTACCGGGCCGCCTCCTCCGCCCGCCCCTGCCGCTCGCACAGCACCTGCATACCCAGCGCCGCCTTCGCGCTGCCGGCGTCGTGGGCCAGCGCCTCCAGGAACGCCTCCTCGGCCGCCTCCAGCTTGCCGCACGCCAGCGCCGCCGACCCCCACTGCTCCATGTAGTACGCCCCGTTCCCCCAGGCGTGGTGGGCGTAGTCGCCCTTCGTCTTCTCCACGCACCGCTGGAGCAACCTCAACCCCTCGTCCGCCGCCCCGGTCTGGCACAACAGCAACCCCTGCACCTCCCACAGCCGGGCCTCGGCCTGCCGGTTCGCCCGCTTAGCACTCGTGGTCCCCTGCAACACCTCGACCTCCGGCCGGGCCCGGTCAGGGTCGTTCCGGGCCAGGTACACCAGGGCCGCTAGGTACGCGGCCGTCGCCTTGTCCGACTTGCGGTAGAACTCGACCACCTTCAGCGCCTCGTCCCAGTCCCGCTCGGCCAGGTGCAGGCGGAACCAGACCGGCCAGTGGCGGTAGCCGTCCGCCCACGCCTCGGCCTTGACCTGCCGGGCCTCGCGGAACCGGCCGTCGTGGATCAGCGCCTTGGTCAGCGTCTCCAGGTGGTGGTCGAACTGGTAGTCGTCCCGCGGCTTGATCGCCGCCTCCCGGTGGTACTGCCGCTCCAGCTCGGCCGCCTTCCACGACCGGTCCGTGGTGGCGTCCCACCGCCCCAGCCGCATGGCCAGGTGGGCCTGCATGTGCCAGGCGTGCGGGATGCCCGGCGACGACTTGATGTACCCCTCGGCGTGGACCCAGCCGAGGGCCGGCCGCTTGGTGCCCTCGTAGATGTGGATCAGCTCGTGGTGGGCGCCGGGGTGGAGCGGGTTGATGCGGAGCAGCGCCTTGTAGAAGGGGATTTCGGGAACGCGGCCGTCGCCGCTCTGCGGCGGGGTACCCGCGGAGCGGGTCGCTTTGCCGTCGCCGGCCAGCTTGGCGCGGGCGAACCACGCCTCCTCGTCGTCCTCGTACAGGGCGATCAGCTCATCGAGCGTCTTGACGGCGGCCCGGCGGCGGGCGTCGTCCGCGGTCAGGTTGTCGACCAGCCCCTTCTGCCGGAGGCGGGCGGTGATGAGCCGCCGTTCGCGGTCGCTCGCCTTCGGCAACAGCGCCTGGGCCTTCTTGAGCGCGTCCATGTGCAGCCCGCCCTTCCACTCCTCCAGCGCCCGGCTCAGGCCCCACCAGGCCATGGCGCAGTCGGGGTCGCAGCGGGCGGCCGTCTCGAACGACCGGGCGGCTTCCATCCACACGTACGAATAGAAGTAGCCCAGCCCCTGGTCGAAGTGGGCCTGGCACTCCGGTGAGCGGGTGGCGACGCGGTAGGTGAGAACGCACTGGTTGGGCCGGACCTTCGCCGGCGGCAGCTTCGACAGCGGCAGCAGGTCGGCCGGCTTGTCCTCCGCGACGGCGAGCGGAGGGCGTAAGCCCCCCGGTGTGAGCGCCATCACGGCGAGCAGGACTGCGGCGGTGCGGGTGCGCGGCATGGCGGGGCACTCGGGGCGGACGCGGCGGCGTGACCGTTATTGTGCCGGGAGCGGGGCCGCGAATCCAGGGGCAACCGGCGTTGCCGGCCGGTGGCATCCGTGGTGCAATGACGGCGGCCCCAACCGACGCCCCGGAGTCCGCCATGCCCGCGATCGTGCTCGCCGAAGACGCCGTCATCCCCGACTGGGTCGTCGATCACCCGTCGTTCTGCCGCTGGGCGCAGTCGGACGAGTTCCCGCATCGCGGCCGGTTCGGTTATTTCAACGACAGCGTCTGGGTTGGGCTCGGGATGGAAACGGTCAATCACAACTGGATCAAGACGATCATCGCCAACGCCCTGACGACGCTCATCCTTACCCGGACACTGGGCCGGTATTTCAGCGACCGGATGATGCTCAGCCACCCGACGACCGGCTTGGCGACCGAACCGGATGGTATGTTCATCTCCACCGCCGCCCTCCGGTCCGGGCGGGTGACCATGACCGGCGGCGGGATGGAGCCGGGCGGGGCGGTGGTCTTGGAAGGCACGCCCGACATGGTGCTCGAAGTCGTCAGCCCCGGCTCGGTGACGAAGGACACGGTCGATCTGGTGGACGCCTACTGGCGGGCCGGCATCCCCGAATACTGGCTCGTGGACCCGCGGGGCGGCGGCCCGCCGCGGTTCACCCTCTACTCGCATGCCGCCCGCGGCTACAAGGCCGTGCGGGCCGTCGGCGGCTGGCGGAAGTCGGCCGTGTTCGGCGCCGCCGTCCGCCTCACGGCGTCGACGGACGACCTCGGCCTACCCACCTACGCCCTCGAAACCCGCTGACGGTGGCGCCGCGTCACTTCCCGCCAAGTACGGCCGCGGCCGTCGAACAACATGGTGAAGCCGTCCGCCGGGGCGCCGGCCCGCGGTCACGGGGCGGCGGGCAGCAGCGGCCTGGGCACGTCCCACAGCCGTAGCGTGTCGTCGTTGCCGAGGCTGGCCAACGTCGTTCCGTCCGGGCCCCAGGCCAGGCAGACGATCCAGCCGGTGTGTTCCCGGGCGGACACGGCCGCGGTCCTGTTGGCGGCCAGGTCGAAAATCGTGACGCCCCGCGGCTCGGCGGCGCCGCCCGGCGCGCACAGGGCGAGTAGCTGGCCGTCGGGCGAGAACGCCGGCTGATGGTTGCCGCCGTCGATCGTGGCGACGACCGCCCCGGTGGCCGTGTCGTAGACGGTGGTGCCGTGCCGGACCGTGTTAACCGCCAGCCGCGTCCCGTCCGGACTGAACACCACGCCGTCCACCCGCTGGCCGGCGGCCGGCGTGTGCGGCGGCCAGCGGAGCCGGCCGGTGGCCGAGTCGATCAGCCGGACGACGCCGTCCTCGGTGCCGCCGGCCCGCGTCGCCCCGTCGGGGCTGACGGCCACGGCGTACCCCCCGCGGACGGGGAAGGTCGCGCCGCGCGTCGGGTGCGCGGCGGTGACCGTCCACACGCGGGCGGCGGTGTCGTCCGTGGTCACGAGGGATCGGCCGTCCGGGCCGAAGGCCAGGCCGTTGATCGGCCGGTCGGTCTCCGGCGGGGTGCCCGGGTCGGCCGGCTGGCGGCTGTCCACGTCCCAGACGAGGAGGCGGTGGCTGCCCCCGGGCACGGCCCACAGGCCCAGGGCCAGCCGTTTGCCGTCGGCCGACAGGGCCGACCGCCGCGGCTCGGCCGCGTACCGCCGCCGGCACTCCGCCGCCAGGGGCGTGCGGTCCCACGGCCCGCCGGCGACCGGCCGCCGCGAGACGTGCTCCCCGTCCACGACCAGCAGCGTCTTGCCGCCGTCGGTGAAGGCGACCAGTGCGGCAATGTTGCCGGCACTGCCGACCTTGAAGTCCGGGACCGGGTTCCCGCGCGACGTCCATCCGGTGACGACCGGAGGGGTCGGCGGCGTGGTCTCGGTCACCCCGCCCTTCGGCGCGGCCGCCGCGGCGAGCGGGTATTCGTCCCCGTCGGGGGTGGTGACGAACCGGTGCAGGAGCAGTCCGCCGCCGACCAGGGCCAGGGCCGCGCCGAGCGCCAGCGTCAGGCCGACGCGCCAGCGGCCCGGGGCGAGCGACAAGCCGACCTTTCGGCGACGAGGCCGGGGGGCGGGGGCCGTGGTCGCCGGGGCGGTGGCGTCGTCCGCCGGGGGCGCGGGCCTCGCCGCCGGCGGCGTTCTGGCCGCCTTCAACAACCCGCGCTCGATCGTGTGTAGCCGGCCGGCCACGTCCAGGGCCGTCGCCGGCCGCTTGTCCCGGTCCTTGCTCAGCAGTTGGTGTACCAGCTCGGCCAGCGGCGGCGGCACGTCCGGGGCCAGGTCCCGCACCGGCGGCGGCTCGTCCAGGGCGATCGCCGTGGCGACCGCGATCACGTCCGCCCCGTGGAACGGCAGCCGGCCGGTGCACAGCCGGTAGAGCACGACCCCGAGGCTCCACAGGTCGCACCGGGCGTCGAGCGGCTGGCCGCGGGCCTGTTCCGGGGCCATGTACGCCGGCGTGCCGAGGACCATGCCGGACGTGGTCAGCTTCGCGTCCCCGGCCGGGCGGGCCAGGCCGAAGTCGAGGATCTTCACCCGCCCCTTCGGCGCCTCCAGCCACAGGTTGGCCGGCTTGACGTCGCGGTGGATCAGGCCGCGGTCATGGGCGGCGGCCAGGCCGGCGGCGACCTCCCGGCCGACCCGGCAGACGTGGGCGTAGGACAGCTTGCGGCCGCGGGCCAGGTAGTCGTCGAGCGACTCGCCCTGGAGCAGCTGCATGGCCAGGAACGGGGCCCCGTTCGCCTCGCCGACCTGGTGGATGGTGACGACGTGGTCGTGGGTCAATTGGGCGGCGGCGCGGGCCTCGCGGAGGAACCGGTCGCGGTTGGCCGGGTCGGCGGCCAGGGCCGGCTGCATCACCTTCAGCGCGACCGGCCGTTCCAGGAACGTGTCGTCGGCCAGGAACACCAGCCCCATGCCGCCGGCCCCGAGCCGTTTGCGGACGCGGTAGTGGGCCAGCCAGCCGAGTTCGCCGGCCGCCCGCGGCGGGGACAGGAACTCGGCCCCGTCGGAGACGCGGATGCCGTGCGGGGGCGGGGTGCGGGCGTCCGGGCCGGACAGGTCGGCGGTGCCGGGCGGGTCGGCGGCGGCCATGGGCGTCCTCTCGGTTCGCCGCGGGGGTCGGCTCCGGCCATTGTGCGCGGGCCGCCGGCGGAACACAAGCGGCCGCCGCCCGGCCGGTACAATGACGGCATGTCCGACCTACCGCCGTGGGTGTGGCCGCAGGCCGCCTACGTCCACGTCCCGTTCTGCGCCCACCACTGCGGGTACTGCGACTTCGCCGTCGCCACCGGGGCCGACGACCGCATCGACGAGTACGTGACGGCCGTCGGCCGCGAGCTGGAACTGCTGCTCGGCGAGCCGCGGCCGGTCGAGACGGTTTTCGTCGGCGGCGGGACGCCGACGTACCTGAGTGCGGGGCAGCTGGACCGGCTGTTGACGGCGATCAACCGGTGGCTTCCTCCTTCTCCCCTCTCCCGGCTTTGCGGGAGAGGGGAGAGGATTGGAATTCTCGATCGAATCCACCCCCGACAGCCTCACCCCCGACAAGGTCGCCGTCCTCGCCGAACACGGCGTCACCCGCGTCAGCATCGGCGTCCAGTCGTTCGACCCGCACGCCCTCGCCGTCCTCGAGCGGGTCCACGCCCCGGCCGACGTGCCGCGGGCCGTCGAGTGCGTCCGCCGCCGCATCGACAACGTCTCCCTCGACCTGATCTTCGGCGTCCCCGGCCAGACGCTCGCCGACTGGGACGCCGACCTGCGGCGCGCCCTCGCCCTCGAACCCGACCACGTTTCGACCTACGGCCTGACCTACGAGACCGGCACCCGCCTGTGGAAGCAGCGGCGGCGCGGCCTGGTCCAGGCGCTCGACGAGGACGCCGAGTTGGCCCTGTACCTGCACGCCCTCGACACCCTGGCCGCGGCCGGCTACCGGCGGTACGAGGTGTCCAACCACGCCCGCCCCGGCCGCGAGTGCCGCCACAACCAGACGTACTGGGCCAACTGGGCTTATTACGGGTTCGGTGTCGGGGCCGCCCGGTACGTCGGCGGCACCCGCGAACTCAACACCCGCAGCTTGCCCACCTACCTCGACCGCATCGCCGCCGGCCGGCCGGCGGCGTTCCAGACCGAAACGCTCGGCCCCGAAGATCGGGCGCGCGAAACGATCTCGACGCAACTGCGGCGGGCGGACGGGATCGACCGCGACCGGTTCCGCGAACAGACCGGGCACGACCTCGACGTGCTCGCCGGGCCGAAGTTGCCGCGGCACGTCGCCACCGGGCTGCTCGCCGACGACGGCCGGTCGGTCGCCCTGACCCGGTCCGGCGTGTGCGTCGCCGACGTGCTGGTCGCGGACCTGGCATTTGCGGCCCACCCACCGTGAACGAAACCGCGCGGAATTGCTACAATCATGTTCATCTGATTGCCGGTCCTGGCGCGGGGCGAAGTGACGCCGGGCCGGCAATTTGGGACGAATCTGCCCGGCATACGCATCGGGTCGGCGCGCCGGGAAATCGCGGCAGAGATTTTGCTCCCTCCGTGGGCTGAGGAGACAGGGACGTTGGGTAAAGTTGGGCATCGGGCAGGAGCCGACAAGCCCAGGTCGCCCCGGCGGATGTCACTGGCATTCGCCGGCGGTCGGGTCTGAGTTTCACCGCGAGGATCGCGCCGTGTGCGGAATTGCCGGGGTGGTCGATCTGGCCGGCCGGAAGGCTGCGCCGCCGGACATGCTGGCGGCGATGGCGGCCGCGCTGTACCACCGCGGCCCCGACGAGGACGGCTTCCTCGACCGCCCCGGCGTCGCCCTGGCCAACCGCCGGCTGAGCATCGTCGGCCTCGGCGACGGCCGGCAACCCATCGCCAACGAAGACAACTCCGTCTGGGTCGTCTTCAACGGCGAGCTGTTCGACTACCCCGAGCTGAAGGCGGCCCTGGAGGCGAAGGGCCACCGGTTCCGCACCCACACCGACACCGAACTGCTGCCGCACCTCTGGGAGGAGTACGGCGACGGCCTGTTCGACCACGTCCGCGGCCAGTTCGCCTTCTGCCTCTGGGATACCCGACAGAACGTCATCGTCCTGGCCCGCGACCGGGTCGGCATCTGTCCGCTCTTCTACACCACGCGGCGGGACGGCGACGGCTGGCAACTCCTGTTCGCCTCGGAGATCCGGGGGCTGCTCGCCTCGGGCGTCGTCCCGGCCCGGCCGGACCGGCGGGGCCTGAACCACGTCTTCACCTTCTTCGCCACCCCCGGCCCGGTCACCTGCTTCGACGGCGTCCGCCTGCTCCTGCCCGGCCAGTACCTCCGCATCCAGCTCGGCCCGGACACCCGGCCGGACGACCTGAAGCCGCGGTTCTACTGGCAGCTCGACTTCCCCGACCGCGGCCACGAGGAGGACGGCGACGCCAAGCAGGTCGTGGACCGGTTCGAGGCGGTGTTGATGAAGGCCGTCGAGAAGCGGCTGCGGGCCGACGTGCCGGTCGTCTCGTACCTGTCCGGCGGCGTCGATTCCAGCCAGGTCGTGGTCATGGCGTCGAAGGCCCTGGGCCGGGCGATCCCGACGTTCACCATCGCCGTCACCGAGGAGCGGTTCAACGAGGAGGCGGCCGCCCGGCAGGTGGCCCGGCAGGTCGGCAGCGATTCGGTCGTCGTCCCGTTCGGCGGGCCGGAGGTGCTGGCCGCCTACCCGGAGCTGATCCGCACGGCCGAGGTGCCGGTCATCGACACGGCCTGCGCCGCCCTCATGGAGCTGGCCAAGTCGGTCCACGCCCACGGGTACAAGGTGGCCCTGACCGGCGAGGGGTCCGACGAGTTCCTGGCCGGCTACCCGTGGTTCAAGCTGCACCGGGTCATGAGCGCCCTGGACGTGGTGCCGGGGCTGTGGCTGTCGCAGCGGGTCCGCCGCGGGGTGCTGCGGCTGGCCGGGCTGCCGCGGTTCCCGTGGGACATCGTCCGCCGCAACGCCGCCGCCGTCGGCGGGTACAACGCCTGGCTGGACGTGTACGGCATGATGAGCCTGTCCCGGCTCATGTTCTACAGCGACGACATGCGGGCCGCCGTCGGCGGCCACGTCCCCTACGAGGACTTGCAGCTCGACACCGCCCGCATGGCCCGCTGGCACCCGCTCAACCGCGCCCTGGCCGTCGGCGCCCGCGTCATGCTCGCCGGCATGCTGCTCAGTTCCAAGGGTGACCGGGTGGCGATGCACTCGTCCGTCGAGACCCGCTACCCGTTCCTCGACGAGGACGTGATCGCGTTCATGGCCCGGCTGCACCCGCGGTGGAAGCTGCACGGCCTCACCGACAAGTACGTGCTGCGGCTGCTGGCGGGGCGGTGGCTGCCGAAGGAGATCGCGTGGCGGAAGAAGGCGATGTTCCGGGCGCCGATGGACGCCTTCCACCTCGAAAACGCCCCGCCGTTCGTCGACCAGCTGTTGAGCGAGGAGTCGCTCCGCAAGACGGGTTACTTCGACCCGGCGGCCGTCCACCGGTGGCGGGCGAAGATCACGGCGATGCGGCCCGGCTCGGCGACGCGGACGGCGGTGGAAATGGGCCTGGTCGGCGTCACGGCGACGCAGCTGTGGCATCAGGTGTTTATCGACCCGACCCTGGCCGACGTACCAAAGAGAACTGAGCCGCAGATCAACGCGGATGAACGCAGATCAGAAAAAATTAAGATTTAGATCTTTTCTGATCTGCGTTCATCCGCGTTGATCTGCGGCTAATCAACATGAACTTTGCCCTGGCGACCCTCTGGCATGAGCGGCAGCGGTACCTGCCCGGCATCCTGGCGGTGGCGTTCAGCGCCGTCCTGATCGCCCTGACGTGCGGCCTGCTCATGGGGTTGCTGTCGGTCACGTCCATCCCGATCACCCGCACCCGCGCGGACGTCTGGGTCGGGTCGGCCGGGGTGCTGAGCGTGGACATCGCCGGGGTCGTCCCGACCGGCTGGTACAGCCGGGTGATGGAGGCGCCCGAAGTGGCCGGCTGTGAGGAGTATTGTGAAGGATTCACTAAGTGGAAGAAGGCCAACGGCGCCGATGAATTGTGCATCGTCATCGGCTGCCGGTTGGAGGACGGGGCGCTCGGGGCGGTCAACGCCCTGACGCCGGAATTACGGGAAAAGTTGACCGAGCCGAACGCCGTGGTCATCGACGAGGCCGAGCTGCCCCGGCTGGGTTTGACGACCGGGGTGGGTGAGACGGGCGAAATCTTGGGGCGGAAGGTGCGGGTGGTCGGATTGATTAAAGGGTACAGCAGCCTGGCCGGGCCGTACGTCTTCTGCTCCCTGGGGACGGCCCGGCCGCTGCTGCGGCTGCGGCCCGACCAGGCGTCGTACCTGCTGGCGAAGTGCCACCGCCCGGCCGACGCCCCGGCCGTGGTCCGGCAGCTGCGGGAGAAGTACGGGGAGGAGATGTCGGCGTTCGCCAGCGACGAGTTCGCCTGGCGGAGCGAGTGGCACTGGCTGACCAAGACCAAGGCCGGGGTGGCGATGGCCGTGCTGTCACTCTTGGGCCTGTTGGTCGGGGCGGTGGTGACCGGGTTCACCCTGTACGCGGCGACAGCGGCGTCGATCCGCGAGTACGCGGTGCTGCGGGCCTTGGGCATCCCGCGGTGGCGGATGGGGCTGGCGGTGATGAGCCAATCGTTCTGGGTCGGGGTGCTCGGCGTGGTGGTCGGCATCCCGACCATGTACGGGCTGGCGCGGGCGGCGGAGGTGGCGGCCAACCTGCGGGTGTCGCTGGCCCCGTGGCTGCTCGGGTCGGTGGCCGTGGTGACGCTCGGCATGGCCCTGTCGTCCGGCGTGGCCGCCCTGCGGATTCTGCGGCAGGTGGAGCCGGCGAACTTGCTAAGATAGTCCCGGAGGATTCAGGACGACGATGGACGACGCCCCGACCCTGACCGGCCGCCACCTCGTCCGCACGTTCGGCGACGGCGACAGCCAGACGACGGCGCTGAACGACGTGACGCTGGAGCTGTTCCGCGGCCAGTTCGCCCTCTTGATGGGGCCGAGCGGGTCGGGCAAGAGCACGCTCCTGGCCGTGCTGTCCGGCCTGTTGCGGCCGACGACCGGGCAGGTGCTGGCCCGCGAGCCGGGCGACGGCGACAGCCGGCCGATCGACGTCTGGGCGATGACGGACAAGGAGCGGGAGGAGTTCCGGCTGCGGCACTGCGGGTACATCTTCCAGGGGTACAACCTGTTCCCGGCGCTGAACGCCCGGCAGCAGCTGGAGATCGTCCTGCGGTGGGGGATGAACGTCGGCGGGCGGGAGGCCCGGCGGCAGGCGGACGAGATGCTTGCCATCCTCGGGTTGGGAAACAAGGGCCACCTGCTGCCGGCGCATTTGTCGGGCGGGGAGAAGCAGCGGGTGGCCATCGGCCGGGCGCTGGTGAAGAACCCGCTTTTGGTGTTCGCCGACGAGCCGACCAGCGCCCTGGACTGGGCCCACGGCGAGCAGGTGGTGGAGCTGCTGCGGGCGGCGGCCCACGAGCGGGGGGCGACCATGCTGGTCGTCTCCCACGACGCCCGCATCGTCCCGTTCGTGGACGCCGTCTTCCATCTGGAGGACGGGCGGCTGTCGGAGAACGCAGCGGCGGCGTCCGACCCGCTCGCGGCGGGGCATTGAAGGAATAGGTCTTATAAGTCTCATAGGACATATGAGACCTATGACACAGGCAGAGGGACTCGCCATGAACTCGGCAACCGATCCGCAGGCTCCGCCCCGGTCGTCGGCCCGCCGGGTCATGCTCCCGCCGCCCCCGGCCGTGCGCGCCCCGCGGGGGTGGTTCCGCCTGTCCTGGCTGGCCGGCATCGCCCTGCTCACCGCCAGCCTAGTCGGGGCCAGCCACGTCCTCCACTCCCGCCCGGCCGGGGACGGCACCGCCGGCGACGGCAAGGTGCCGGCCGAGCGGAGCTTCGCCGGCCCGGCCGGCGTCGTTTGCCTCGGGACGGTCGAGCCGGAGGCCGCCCCCGGCGGGTACGTCGCCCTCGCCCCGGTCCAGGCCGGCGAGGTGACCGACGTGCCGGTGACCGACGGCCAGGCGGTCAAGAAGGGCGACGTGCTGCTGAAGGTGGACGACGCCGCGGCCGCCCAGACGCTCGCCCAGGCCGAGACGGCCGTCCGGCTGGCCCAGGCCCAGCAGGCCCAGGCGCAGCAGCTGGCCGGCCGGTACCAGGCCGGAGTGGACGGGCAGAAGGCGGCGGTGGACACGGCCAGGCACAAGGTCGCGGCCGCCGAGCACCGACTCCGCCGGGAGCAATACCTGTTCAAGCTGGCCACCCCGCAAAGTAACCCGGACGCGATCAACGCCGCCACCGAGGAACTGAACGCGGCCAAGTTCGCGATCGCCGCCGAGGAGGCGAAGCTCCGGGCCATCCAGGCGACTAGGCCGGAGGCGAAAATCCATGAGGCCGAGGAGAACGTGGCCCTGGCCAAGCAGCGGGTCGAGCAGGCCCGGCTGGCGGTGAAGAAGTATGTGTTGGACGCCCCGGCGGACGGGCTGGTGCTGCGGGTGAGCGTGGCCCGCGGGTCGGTGCTCGGGCCGCAGACGCGGCAGCCGCCGGTGCTGTTCGCCCCGGCCGGGCCGCGGGTGGTGCGGGCCGAGGTGGAGCAGGAGTTCGCCCACCGGGTGCAGGTGGGAATGGCGGCCGTGGTGCAGGACGAGGCCGGCGGGCCGGCGACGTGGCAGGGGCGGGTGAAGCGGCTCGGGGCGGCGTACCTGCCGAAGCGGTCGGCCGGGCCGGAGGCGCTGGCCCTGGGCGGGTCGGAGGCGCGGGTGCTGGAGTGCCTGGTGGAGCTGGACCCCGGCCAGGCGGCCCCGCTGTTGGGCCAGCGGGTGCGGGTGAACCTCGGCACCCACGGCGGGCCGTGAGCCGCCGGGCGACCTCCGCCCATGGAATCATTCCCCTTCGACCGCGCCGGCAAATGGCTGATCGTCCACCACGGCGACGCCATCCTCCGCCTCGCCGGCGTCACCGACATCCCGGCGTGGCAAGCCGTCCAGACCGAGGTCGTCCAGCCGCGGCAGTTACCCGACGGGCTGATCGAGGTCGAGCGGCCCGGGGCGGACCGGCCGGACTTGTTCGTCGTTGAGATCGCCACCGACCCGGAGGCGCGGATCGCCGAGCAGGTGTTCGCCGACCTGGCGCTCGTCTACCTCGACCGCGGCGCGTTGCCGGAGGCGGTCGTCCTGGTCCTGCGGCCCGAGGGTCGGCTCCGCGCCCCCGGCCGGTTCGACCAGCGGGGTCGGCACGGCTGATCGCGGTTGCAGGCGACGTGGCGGGTCGTCAACCTCTGGCGGCTGCCGGCCGCGGACCTGCTGGCGACGGACGAGCCGGGACTGGCCCCGTGGGCGACGGTCGCCCGGTGGGACGGGCCGCCGGAGGCGCTGTTCCGCCGCTGCCGGGACCTGATCGACCGCAAAGCCCCGCCGGACGAACACGCGAACATGCTCGGGGTGGCGGTGAAGCTGGCCGACATCCGGTATCATAATCACCCGGAACTGCTGGCGATCCTGGGAGGGAAGCAGGCCGTGATCGACTCGCCGCTGATCCGCGAAATCATGGACGAACAGGCCGCCCAGCTACTGCATGAGACCATCCCGGACGTTCTCGCGGGACGGTTCGGGGCCGTGCCACCCGACGTGGTGACCGCCATTCGATCCGTCCAGGACGTGAGCCGGCTCAAGCGGGTGAACCACCTCGCCGCCCGCGCGCCCGACTTGGCCGCCTTCCGCCGCGACCTGGCCGCCCTCACTACCGCCCCGCCCTGACGCCCCGCCGTGTCCGGCGTAAGATTTGCTCCTGGCGCCCCCGCGGAGGACCCAGGAGCACCAATGCCCGCCCCCGACCCCGGCCCCGCCGACCCGCTCTGGTACAAGGACGCCGTCATCTACGAGGTCCACGTCCGGGCCTTCGCCGACGGCAACGGCGACGGCATCGGCGATTTCGCCGGCCTCACCTCCAAGCTCGACTACATCGCCGACCTCGGCGTCACCGCCGTCTGGATCCTCCCGTTCTACCCGTCCCCGCTCAAGGACGACGGGTACGACATCGCCGACTACACCACTGTCCACCCCGCCTACGGCACCCTCGACGACTTCAAGACGTTCCTCGACGTCGCCCACGCCCGCGGCCTGCGGGTCATCACCGAGCTGGTCATCAACCACACGTCCGACCAGCACCCGTGGTTCCAGCGGGCCCGCCGCGCCCCCCCCGGCTCCCCCGACCGCGACTTCTACGTCTGGAGCGACACCCCGGACAAGTACCGCGGGGCCCGCATCATCTTCCAGGACTTCGAGCCGTCCAACTGGTCCTGGGACCCCCTCGCCAAGGCGTACTACTGGCACCGGTTCTACAGCCACCAGCCGGACCTGAACTACGACAACCCGGCCGTCATCGCCGCCCTCCTGCCACTCGTGGACTACTGGTTCGACATGGGCGTGGACGGGCTGCGGCTCGACGCCATCCCCTACCTGTACGAGCGGGAGGGGACCAGCTGCGAGAACCTCCCCGAAACGCACGACTTCCTCAAGCACCTCCGCCGCCACGTCAACGAGCGGTATCCCGACCGGATGCTCCTGGCCGAGGCCAACCAGTGGCCGGAGGACGCCATCGCCTACTTCGGGGCCGGCGACGAGTGCCACATGGCGTTCCACTTCCCGGTCATGCCGCGGCTGTTCATGGCCGTGCGGATGGAGGACCGCTACCCGATCATCGACATCCTCCAGCAGACCCCGCCCATCCCGGACACCTGCCAGTGGGCCATGTTCCTCCGCAACCACGACGAGCTGACCCTGGAAATGGTCACCGACGAGGAGCGGGACTACATGTACCGGGCCTACGCCACCGACCCGCAGGCCCGCATCAACCTCGGCATCCGCCGCCGGCTGGCACCCCTGCTCGGCAACGACCGCCGCAAGATGGAACTGATGCTCGGCCTGTTGTGCTCCCTGCCCGGCACCCCCGTCCTCTACTACGGGGACGAGATCGGCATGGGGGACAACTTCTACCTGGGCGACCGCAACGGCGTCCGCACCCCGATGCAGTGGTCGGCCGACCGCAACGCCGGGTTCTCCAAGGCCAACCCGCAGCGGCTGTACCTGCCGGTCGTCATCGACCCGGAGTACCACTACGAGGCCCTCAACGTCGAGAACCAGCAGGCCAGCCCGAGCTCGCTGTTGTGGTACCACAAGCGGCTCCTGGCCGCCCGCAAGCGGTTCCAGGCGTTCGGCCGGGGCGACCTGACGTTCCTGCACCCGGACAACTACAAGGTGCTGGCGTTCGTCCGCCGGTACAACGACGAGCAGGTGCTGGTGGTGGCCAACCTGTCCCGGTTCGCCCAGCACGTCGAGCTGAACCTGAAGGACTTCCAGGGGCTGGTCCCGGTCGAGGCGTCCGGCGGGGCCGAGTTCCCGCCGATCGGCGAGTGGCCGTACCTGCTCACCCTCGGGTCGTACGGGTTCTACTGGTTCAGCCTGACGGCCCCCCGGCCGATCGAGGCCGTCCGCGGCGGCCCGGCCCACGAGCGGAGCGTGCCGTCGGTCGCCGTCCACCAGTCGTGGCAGGAGGCGGTCCGCGGCCCGGCCCGGAAGCAGCTGGAGGCCCTGCTGCCGGCCCACATCCTCGGCCGCGGCTGGTTCCGCGGCGGCGGGCGGACGGTCAAGGCGGTCGAGCTGCTGGAGGCCGCCCCGCTCCCGGACGCCGACCCGCCGGCCTACCTGTCCGGGGTGCGGGTGGACTACGCCGAGGGCGAGCCGGAGATCTACGCCCTGCCGCTGGCGTTCGCCGAGGGGCCGGCCGCCGACGACGTGCTCGCCCGCCAGCCGTTCGCCGCCCTGGCGAGAGTCCGCGGCGGGTCCGACGGCGTCGTCTACGACGCCATGTACGACCCGAACCTGACGGCCGCCCTGCTCAAGCTGATGGCCGGCGGCCGGCGGCTGGCCGCCCCCCGCGGGGCCATCCACACGACGCTGCTGCCCGACGCCGCCGCCGCCGCCGCCGACCCCGGCCCGGCCCAGCCGAAGTTCGCCGACCAGAACCGGGCGGAGACGGCGTTCGACGGCAAGCTCGTCCTGACCCTGTACCGCCACCTGGAGTTCGGCCCGCACGCCGACTGGGAGATCGGCCGGCACCTGGCGCGGGTCAGGTTCCCGCACTTCCGTCCGGTCGTCGGGCTGATCGAGTACCGGGCCGCCGCCGGGGACGTGCTCACCCTGGGCACGCTCCACGACCAGGTCCCCGCCCAGAGCGACGCCTGGCAGTACACCTTGAGCGCCCTGTCGCAGTTCTGCGAGCGGGCGCTGTCGGCCGGGCCGGCCCCGGCGGTGAAGATGGGCCTGGCCGCCGCGTTCGACGCGGCCGAGGGCGACCCGCCGCCGCCGGCCGCCGACCTGATCGGGTCGTACCTGGAGGCGGTCCGGCTGTTGGGCCGGCGGGCGGCCGAGCTGCACGCCGCGTTGGGCACTCCGGACGGCGACCCGGCGTTCGCCCCGGAGGCGATCGGCCCGCTGTACCTGCGGAGCGTCTACCAGTCGCTGCGGACGCGGGCCGGCCACGTCTGGCGGCGGCTGCACCGCCGGCTGCGGCTGCTGCCGCCGGAGGTCCAGGCCGACGCCCGCGAGTTGCTCGCCCGGGCCGACGACCTGAACGCCCGCTACCGCACCATCATGAGCCGGCGGTGGAGCGGCCAGCGGATCCGGGTCCACGGCGACCTGCACCTGGGGCAGGTGCTGGTGACCGGCAGCGACGTGGCGTTCACCCACTTCGGCGGCGACCTGGCCGCCTCCCCGAGCGAGCGGCGGCAGAAGCGGTCGGCCCTGCGGGACGTGGCCGGCCTGTTGCGGAGCTGGCAGCGGGCGATCGACACGGCGTTGTACGGGACGGAGGTGGGGACGAACGTGGTCCGGCCGGAGGACCGGCCGGCCCTGGAGCCGTGGGGCCGGTTCTGGTGGGAGGCGGTGGCCGGGGCGTTCCTGCGGGCGTACTTCGCGGCGGCCGGGGACCAGCCGTTCGTCCCGACCGGGCGGGACGAACGGCAGGCGCTGGTGGAGGTGTTCATCCTGGCCCAGCGGGTGAACGAGCTGGCGGCGGCCCTGTCGCTGCGGCCGGCGGTGCTGCAGGCCCACGTGCGGGGGCTATTGGCGGCCGTGTCGGCCGCCGAGGGGGCCGGCTAGCCGCGGCGGAGCGCTGAGGCGTCATTCCGCACTCACCCGCTCAGCTACAATGAACGGATCGCCACACTCGGGAGGCGGTCATGGTCGCCAGGGGTCGCGTCGAAAACGGGGTCGTCGTGTTGGCCGACGGTGTTCGCCTGCCGGAGGGGCAGGAAGTGACGGTCGTCGCCCGACCGGCGGAGCCGACGGAGGCGCATAGCATCCTCGACATCCCGACCGTGAGCCTCGGGGGGGTGCTCCGACCGCTCCGGGGTGATGACGACTTGCTCGGTGAAATGCTCGAAGGCCGATCATGACCCACGGCATGGATACGGGCTTCCTAACGGCCGCGGAGGTGCAAGAGTATCCGGACTGCGCCGCCGCGCGGGCCACGTTGTCGCGCCTCGTCGCCGCCGGCGATCGTGTCGCCATCGCCCCACAAGTCTTGGCCGAGTTCATCCACGTCGCGACCGATCCTCGGCGGTTCGTCCAGCCGTTGGACATGCCGACTGCCCGCCGGATCGCCGAGCAGTGGTGGACGGCCCGGGAGGTCGTACGGGCGTTCCCGGACGATGTCGCGACTTGGCAGTTTCTGGCGTGGCATCGGCGACACTCGCTGGGTCGGAAGCGGCTGTTGGACACCCTCTTGGCCGCCACCTACGCGGAAGCCGGATTTCGCTCGCTGCTGACCACGAACCCGGCGGACTTTGCCGTGTTCGGCGTGTTCACCTGCATGCCCCCCGCGGGCGCCGCACCAACTCCGTGACGCCGACCGGGCGGGACGAGCGGCGGGCGCTGGCGGAGGTGTTCAATGCTCGAAGCGGGCGCCCCGCACCCGCGGGGCGCCCCCGGCCGGGGCCGCTACTGCCCGCGGTGTTCCCGGATCATCGCGTCGATCTTCTTCTTGATCGCGTCCAGATTGAACGACGCCGGGTCCTGCATCGGCGGGTAGTCGATGGCCGTCTTGGCCAGCTCCGCCACCTTCTGTTGCACGAACACGAACCGCCAGAACTCGCGGGCGTAGAAGTCGTTCATGTACCCGCCGCCCAGGTCGTTCAGGCTCTGCTGGCCGATCGACGGCGTCCGCTCGAATGGGTCCTGGCGGAGGTTCACGATCGTCGGCATGTCCGTCGTCACCTTCGGCCCCGGCCACCCCTGCGGCTGCTGGTAGAACTGGAACTTCATGTCGTCGATGCGGATGGCGCCCAGGTGCGGGCCGCCGAAGTAGAAGAACTCGTGCCGCTTCGACGGGCCCTTGCCCAGCAGCACGTCCAGCTGGTTGTACCCGTCCAGGTGGTTCTTGTACGTCCGCTCGCCGAGCTTGGCGCCCTTGAGCAGGTCGTCGGTGACGTCCGGGTTGCCGGCGGCCGCCAGCAGCGTCGGGAACCAGTCCAGGCCGGAGAAGATGCCGTTCTCGACCGTGCCCGGCTTGACGTGGCCCGGCCAGCGGACGATGCACGGGGCCCGGAACCCGCCCTCCATGACCGTCCCCTTGGTGGCCTTGAACGGCGTCATGCCGCCGTCCGGCCAGGTGAACACCTCGGCCCCGTTGTCCGTGCTGAAGACGAAGATGGTGTTGTCGGCCAGCCCGATGTCGTCGAGGTGCTTCATGAGCGCGCCGACGCTGTCGTCCAGCTGCGCCATGCCGGCCTCTTCGACCCCGTAGTTGGTCTGGTAGTTCATCATCCCCTGGTACTTCTTCGACAGGTACGTGAACACGTGCATGCGGGTCGTGTTGTGCCAGAGGAAGAACGGCTTACCCTCCTTCTTGGCCTTGTCCATGAACGCCTTCGAGTGCTCGACCAGGACCTCGTCGAACGTCTCCATGTCGTACTTGGAGCCGGGCGGGCCTTGCTGCCAGCCCTGGTGGTCGGCCGCCATGTCCTTGAACGGCCGCAACGGCCCCTCGTCCACGACCCGCTGCTTGCCCACCCGGCCCCACCGCGGCATCTCGGTCGCGTCGTCGGAGTCGGTCGCCCAGCTGTGCACCAGGTTCCGCGGGCCGTAGGTCCGGAAGAAGGCCGGGTCGGACGGGAACGAGTACCAGTACGGGTCGGACATGGCGTCCAGGTGGTACAGGTAGCCGAAGAACTCGTCGAACCCGTGCAGCGTCGGCAGGTACTTGTTCAGGTCGCCCAGGTGGTTCTTGCCGTGCTGGCAGGTGAGGTAGCCCTGGGCCTTCAGGGCGGTGGCGATCGTGCACGCCTGGGCCGGCATGCCGACGTCGGCCCCGGCCTGGCCGACGGTCGTCAGCCCGGTGCGGAGCGGGATTTCGCCGGTGATGAAGCTGGCCCGGCCGGCCGTGCAGCTGGCCTCGGCGTAGTAGTCGGTGAACAGCATGCCCTGAGACGCCAGCCGGTCGAGGTGCGGCGTCTTGCTCGACATGATGCCGCGGTGGTAGGCACCGATGTTGAACCAGCCGACGTCGTCGCCCATGACGAAGACGATGTTCGGCCTGGTCCCCGCGGGTGGGGCCGGGGCGCCGCCGTCCCCGCCCCGCCGCCCCGCCTGGGCGACGGCCGTGGCGGGGATGGCGTCCGCCTTGGCGAGCCGCAGGTCGGCCGCGGCGTCCGGGCAGCAGGCCGCGCCGTCCGTCGACACCGGCCCCGGCGGGTCGGCCGCGCGGGCCGCCCCCGGCGGGGCCGCCCCGGCCGTGTGGAAGAGGGTGAGCGGGGCCGACGCCGCCGCCCAGCCCAGCCCCGCCCCGGCCGCCAGGACCGCGAGGAGCTGAACTTTCGGGTTCCGGACCATGACCTGTCCTCCAGCGGGCGATCGAACGGCGGCGGCCACGCGACCGCCCGCCGAGGCGCTCACACGATCCCGCGGACGGGCATCACTGCCGGGGCGACGACCGTTCCGTCCTGGAGTCGGGTGGCGTCACGCACCGGAAACCGATGTGCGACAGGCCGGTGTCAGGGATGCCGCCCAGGCGGGCCGCCGGGCGGCGGGCAGAAGGGGGCGCTTCACAGGACCGTCAAACTCTGGCGGGCCGGCGGGGGACGACCCGCCGGCGCGCGGGGGTGTCGATCACGGGTGCAAAACGGCCGGCGACTGTGCGCGATTGCCGCCACCAAGTACACTCTCCCGGAGGGGCGAACACAAGTCCAAAAACGGCAACCGGGGCGCAAGCCGGCCGTACCACCGGGAAGGGTTCGGTGCCATGCCGCAGACGGGCGTGTCGGCCGCCGGCGGGGTTCTCCAACCGGCCGGCCCGCGGCCGCTCCTGACCCGCGACTTCGACCAGGTGGCCCACCTCGTCCGCCGCTGGGACCTGGCGCTGCGGCAGCTCGGCCGCGGGCCGTTCCGCGGCGAACTCGGCGCCGCCCGGGCCGGCGGCGTCCAGGTCGTGCGGATCGCCGTCAACCGCGTCGTCCAGGCCCGCGGCGGGTTCCGGCCGGACACCTACGGCTTCTCCCTCGTCACCCCCGCGAACCAGGCCGCGACCTGGCGGGGGCAGCACCTGACGGCCGGGCAGATCAACGTCAACCGGCCCGGGGAGGCGGTCGACCACCTGTCCTCGGCCGACTACGAGATCCTGACCCTGATGGTGGACGCCGCCGCCCTGCGGAAGACCGCGGCGGTGCTCCACGGGATCGACCTCGACGACCGCCTGGCGGGGGTGACCGCCGTGCACGCCGACCCCGGCGCCTTCGCCGCCCTGGAGGCGTTCGCCCGGCGGCTGCTCCGCGGGGCCGGCCGGCCGGAGGCCGAGCACACCGGTCACCGCCTGCTCATCGACGCCCTCCTGTCCGCGGCCCCCGTCCGCGACGCCGGCGGCGGGGGGACGGGCCGCGACCGCCTCGTCCGGTCGGCGGAGGACTTCATGATGGCGCACCTGGACCGGCCGCTGATGGCGGCCAACCTGTGTGCGGCCCTGGACGTCAGCGAGCGGACGCTGCGGTACGCGTTCCGCGACCGGTTCGGCCTCAGCCCGATGGCCTATTTCAAGGCCCAGAAGTTGAACGCCGTCCGGCACGCCCTGAAGGCGGCTGCCCCGGGCCGGCTGACGGTCCACGGGGCCGCCCGGCGGTGGGGGTTCGACCACACCGGCCACCTGGCCGCCGACTACCGCCGCCTGTTCGGCGAACTGCCGTCCCAGACGTTGACCGCGCGGTGACCGGACCGCCGCCCGGGATCGCCGGGGTCATTTCGCCGCGATCACGCCTACGGCCAGGTTGCCGTCCGTCGTCCACGGGTCGCCGCCGCCGTTTTTGCCCGACCGGACCGTGTGGAAGCCCCCCACGACGTACCTCTCCGACAGGTCGCCGGTCTGTTCCAGACACCGGAACAGGTAGTCCCGCTCGGCGTCCACGTCCGGGGCGGTCACGTGGGTGATTTGCCCGGTGGTGCGGCTCAGGCCGACCCGCTCGTCGAACACGGCCGACCCGACCCACACCGGCCGGCCGGCCGGGTCGGCCTTGTCCGCCCGCCAGAACCGGACGTGGTGCCGCCGCCGCGGGTTGTCGTCCACGTCCTGCTGGAAGGCGACGTCCTCCTTGCGGCCGAACAGGTACAGGTTGCTGACCGGGGCGTCCGGGTCCGGCCGTTTGAACACCGCGTCCACGGCGATCGCCAGCGACGATTTCAGGCTGAGCGGGTCGGCCGGGTACCACTTCGCCGCGAGCATGACGTTGACCAGCTCGGCCTCCGTGCCGACCAGGGCGACGTTGACCGGGTCGCCGGGGATGCCGTCGGCCGTCCGGGTGATGCCGGGCACGTCGTCCAGGGCCGGGTGGCGGTGGGCGTACCGCGCCCACCACGCCGGCATGACGACGTAGGCCGCGGCCGCCCACACGAGGAGCAGGCCGGCCATCAGCCCGGCCGCCCACCGCCCCCGCCGCCGGGGTCGGGGGGCCGCGGGTCCCGGGGTCGGCGGGGTGTCGGACATGACGGCCTCCGGAGCGGTCGGTACGCGCGGCCGGTCATGGCGACCGGGCCGGGGCGCCCGTGGAATACACGGCGACCAGACGGGCGATCAGGACCGTGGTGAAGAACATCCCCACCGCCGCCCCCGCCATCGCCAGCAGCCGGACCCCGTTCGACACCGGGACGATGTCCCGGTACCCGACGGTGGTGAGGGTGCGGAAGCTGAAATACAGCGCCTCGAACCGGGCCGGCGGCCGGCCCGGCGGCGAGGGTGAATGGCCCGGGGACCAGCCGCGCGACGAGCGTGTAGGCGAACGTCCAGAGGACGCCGAGCACCGGGTACGTCGCGACGGCGGCGCACAACACCTCCGCGTCCACCCGCGGCGCCCGCACGATGAACCGCAACAGGCGGGCGACGACGAAGGCCACGAACACGATCGGCCCCAGGACGGTGAAGTTCCGCGGGACCAGCCCCGGCCGGAAGTGATCGAGCCACGTCCCGACGACCGCGGGCGTTACCAGCGCGGCCGCGGTCACGAGCGTCCGGCGGCGGTCGCCGACGGCGACACCGCCCCATCGGTCGGTCCCCGTGCCCGGGTCGCCGCCGGCAAACCGGCGGCGGCGGCACCGTCAAGGTTCGCCCAGCCACGCCTTCGCCGCGTCGATCTCGCCCGCGTCGAAGTACTTGACCTTCGCCATCGTGAACGGCTTGCACACCGCGGCCAGCCACTTCTCCCAGGTCTTCTCCCCGACCAGGGCGACCTTCTTGATCTTGGCACAGTGGGTGGTGGCGAACTTGACGTCGTCCCAGAGGGCGTGGGCGTCCCAGCCGTGGAAGTCGTGGAACTGGGCCAGGACGTTCGCCGTGCCGCCCTTGGCGATCTCGGCGTCCACGAGTGGCGTGAACGCCTTGTAGTCCTCGTCGTGCAACTTGCCGCTCACCTTGAACCCGACGGTGTGGGCCGGCAGCCCGGTCAACATTTCGATCACGGCAGGCCCTCCCAGGGGTGTTGACTTGGTCCTATCCTACGGGCCGGCTGGCGGGGCGGCCCAGCGGTTGCCCCAGCCGGCGGACAGGTCGTGCAGGAACGCCCGCCACGCCTCGGCCGTGCGGGGGCCGGGGAACGGGTCCGGGCGGACCGGGGCCGGGGCCGTCCAGACGACGTGGAACCGCCCGTCGGCCGACACCCGCGCGACCCGCGGCGTGCGGTAGCAGTACTGCGTGTCCGGGTCGATCCGCACCTCGCCGCCGGGGCCGGCCAGCCGCTGGTTGAGCAGCGCCCGGCGGACCGCCTTCGGGTCCAGGGTCCGGGCCTGGTTGGCCGCGGCGGCCCACAGCTTCACCCCCATGTAGGCCGTCTCCATCGGGTCGGTGACGTTGTCCCGCGGGTAGTCCTCGCGGAACCGGCGGACGAACGCCGCGTTCTCCGGCGTGTCCGCCGACTCGAAGTACGTCCAGGCCGCGTAGTCCCCCTCCAGGTCGGCCGGGTCCAGGCTCCGCAGCCCCTGCTCGCTGACGCTAAACGACAGCGTGGGCGTGGCGGCCGACGTCACCCCGGCCGCCCGCAGGCCGCGGAAGAAGGCGACGTTGCTGTCGCCGTTGATCGTGCTCAGGATCATGTCCGGCTTCGCCCGCGCGATCGCGGCGACGACCGCCTCGACCTTCGTGCTGCCCAGCGGCACGTATTTCTCGCCGACCACCTCCGCCCCCGCCCGGCCCAGCCGGTCCCGGATGATGGCGTTGGCGGCGTGCGGGTAGACGTAGTCGGACCCGACCAGGAAGAACCGCTTCTTCTTCTGGGCGGTCACCGCCCAGTCCAGGGCCGGGAAGATCTGCTGGTTCGGGGCCGCCCCGAGGTAGGCGACGCACGGCGACGTCTCCAGCCCCTCGAACTGCACCGGGTAGACGAGCAGGTGGTCGTGCCCCTCGACGACCGCCTTGACCGCCTTGCGGCTGGCCGACGTCCAGCAGCCGAAGACGGCACACACCTGTTCCTGGGTGATGAGCCGCTCCGCCTCGCGGGCGAACGTCGCCTCGTCCGACCGGCCGTCGGCCAGCACCGCCTTGACGGGCCGGCCGAGCACGCCGCCGGCCTGGTTGACCTCGTCCACGGCGAACTGGACGGCGTCCGCCACCGGGGCCTCGCTGGTCGCCATCGTGCCGGTCAGCGAGTGGAGGGCGCCGATCTTGACCGGGTCGCCGGTCGGCCCGGCCGCGGCGGCCGCCCCCGGCTGCCCGCCGCCGCCGCCCCTGTCCCACGGCCGCCAGACGAACAGTGCTAGCCCGATGAGGGCGACGGGCGCCAGTCCGGCGACCACCCACACCCGCCACGGCGAGCGGGGGCCGTCAGGCCCCCGGTGAGGTGGTGTGGAACCGGGGGCCTGACGGCCCCCGCTCGCCGGCTGGAGGCCGCTCTCGCTCGGCAGCGTGATCGCCGCCTGCCCGGACAGGGTGGCGGCCACCGCCCGCAGGTCGGCCGCCATCTCGGCGGTGGACTGGTAGCGGTCGGCCGGCCGCTTCGCCATGGCCCGGGCGACGATCCGGGCGCACGCCTCCGGGACGGCCGGGTTCACCGCCCGCGGGTCGAGGATCGGCCCGTGGCAGTGCTGGTACATCAGCTGCGGGACGCTGTCCGTGTCCTGGTACGGGTGCTTGCCGGTCAGCAGGCAGTAGTACGTCGCCCCGAGCGAATAGATGTCGCTGCGGGGGTCGAGCGGCTTGGCCTCGCACTGCTCCGGGCTCATGTAGGACGGCGTGCCGACGACCATCCCGGTCTGGGTGAACTGCCGGCCGGCGTCGGCGGCCACCTTGGCCAGCCCGAAGTCGGCGACCTTGATCGACCCGTCCGCCGCCCGCATGAAGTTGGCCGGCTTGAGGTCGCGGTGGATCAGGCCGGCGGCGTGGGCCGCCCCGACCCCCTGGCAGGCGTCGATCAGCGCCCGCGTCGCGTCGAGGACCGGGAGCGGCCGGCCGCCCGCCAGCCGGTCGTCCAGGCTGCCGCCGGCCGCGTACTCCAGCACGAGGTAGTACGCCGCCCCCTCCTGGCAGATTTCGTGGATGGCGACGACGTTCGGGTGGCTGAACTTCCCGACCGCCTTCGCCTCGGCGAGGAACCGGCCCAGGGCCGGTTCGTCCGTCGCCAGGTGGTCCGCCAGGACCTTGATGGCCACGTCCCGCTCGATCAGCGGGTCGCGGCCCTTGAGGACGACGCCCATCCCGCCCTGGCCGAGGACGTCGGTCACCCGGTACTTGCCGAGGGTCGAGCCGACCCAGGGGAGCGCCATCCCGCCATGGTCGCCGGCCGGCCGCGGGCCGTCCGCCGCCGTGTCCGGGCGGAAGCCGATCGTGTCGAACCGGGCGGGCTGCGGCGGCCCGGCGGCCGGCGGGGCCGCCGGCGGGTCGTGGTCAGGCGTCATGGCGGCCCCCTTTGATCGGCCGTTGGACGCCGAGCGGCTGGCCTCCGTCCGTTCGCCCGGCATCGGCCGTGCGGCGCCTGGGCGGTGGGACTGTCCCCGCACGTGCTCCCGTTGGTGGCGAGACCTGAGTAGACTCGATGGGTCGCCCGCTCTCAAGTCCAGAACCGGCAAAAATGGCGACGGGGCCGGTCCGCGGTCGGGGCCGCGGGGCGGGCGGTCGTTCGGCGGCCGGTTCAGAAGTCGTAGGACGCCTGCACGCCGAACCCGTTGATCCACCCCCGGACCACGTCCTGCGGGGCGTCCCGGTGCTCGAGGACGTAGTTGAACTGCACCTTCATGTTCGGGTTCAGGAACCAGTTCAGCCCGGCCGTCCAGTCGTAAATCTGGCCGCCCCGGATCGCCTGGTCGTTCAGGTCCAGGTAGCCGAACCGCGCCCCGACCTGCCACGCCCCGAACGTGCGGCAGGCGTCGCCCGGCTTGACGCGGTAGTTGTTCCGCGGGACCACCCGGCCGAACGCCCCGGCCTGCTTGTCGTACTCCTGGTGCTCGCCGGTCAGGAAATACAGCACCTGGACGTACCCGCCGTGGAAGAAGGCGGTCCCCTGCGGGGCGCCGCCGTCGGGCCGGGCCTGGGTCAAGATCTGGCCGGTCCACTCGGCCTGGAGGGTCCACGGCCCGTTCACGGCGGCGAACTCCGGGGCGAGCGTGTACTGCCGGCTGCCGCCGACGTTCTTCGTGTCCACCAGGATCGGGACGGCGTACCCCGGGCCGTTGCGCAGCACCGGCCGGGCCCGCACCCGCAGCTCGTCCTGGATCACCTCCCCGTCGAACGTCCCCAGCCCGACGTGGACCAGCCGCTCGCCGCCGTCCTCGTAGACCGGCAGGGCCGTCACCCGCCCGCCGTAGGCGACCTTATTCAGCGAGATGCCGAAGACGTTGATCGCCGGCCCGTAGACGCCGGACTGCCACGTCACCCGCTCCGACTCCGTCCGGTCCCGGGCCGTGACGCCGAGGGCGAACCCGCTGTCGAACGGGCCGTAGAAGGCGTCCATGTTGTCGGCCCGCTCGATGAACGGGAGGAACGCCATGCTCGTGTTGTTGTCCATGCCGATCGGCTTGGTCTGGTTGCCGAACCGGACGTCGCCGAGGGACGGCACGTCGCGGACCTGCACCCAGACGTTGCACGGGGCCGGGGCGCCGGTGATGTTCCCGAACGACGGCGGCTGGAGGCCGTCGTTCTCGTTGTTCGCGTTCGCCAGGTCGTACTCGACGACGTAATCGAACTGGTCGAAGACGCCGCCCTCGACGCGGAAGCGGGCGCGGCGGAGGAAGACGGCCGAGGCGTTCTCGGCCCCGTTCATGCCGCCGCCGGGGAGGGCGTAGACGCCGTGCGGGCCGACCGGCCAGTTGCTGTCCACCTGGCCGACGCCGCCGACGTGGACGCGGAACTGCTTGTCGGCCGACTCGAACCACAGGCCGTTGTCCCAGGCGGCGTCCAGGCGGAACTTCGGCGGGTCCGCCGGCGGCGGCAGGAACAGCAGGCCGGACTCGGCCGCCGGCGGCGGCTCGGCCCGGCCGCCGGGGGCCGGCGCCGCCGGGCAGCAGCCCCCGCCGACGGGCGGAAGGACTTCCACCGGGGCCTTCGCCGGCGGCGGGGCGCCGAGCGACAGTAACGGGAGCTTGCCCGCCGGCTCCGCCGCGGCCGGCGGCGTCACGCCCTGGGCCGTCGCGGCCGACGACCCGGCGGCCATTCCCGCCGCCGCCACGGCCCAGCGGAACCAGCGACCCGTCATGACCCGGCCTCCGAATGGCAACACGGGCAACGGCCGCGATCCAGGCGGTTTCCCGTCACCCCCGGCCGGGGGAAGTTGCGCCGAAGGAATCGGCGGCGCGGACCCCCGCAGAGATTTATCGGCGGATCGGGGGAGATTTTTTAAAGCATTTGGCCGGCACGTGCCGACGGCGCGGCCGGCACCGCCGCAAGCGTTGTGGCCGCGTACCCCTTGCCCTACGATAAAATGACACCAGCACGTCCAATCGGGGCGGCGGCCCCGGCGACTCCGCGGTGGCGATCCAGCAGACAGGCGTCCAGCAATGTTCGAAGGCATCCAGAAGAGCCTCTCCGACGCGTTCAAGAAGCTCCGCGGCCGCGGCCGGCTGACCGAGGCCAACATCCGCGAGGGGCTGCGCGAGGTCCGCAAGGCCCTGCTCGAGGCCGACGTCAACTTCACCGTCGTCAACGACTTCATCCAGCGGGTGACGGAGCGGTCCGTCGGCCAGGAAGTGCTCGCCCGCATCGACCCGTCCGAGCAGATCGTCCGCATCGTCTACGACGAGCTGGTGCGGCTCATGGGGCCGGTGGACCACCGCATCCCGTTCGCCAAGGACCGGCCGACCGTGCTCATGCTCTGCGGCCTGCAAGGGTCCGGCAAGACGACCACGGCCGGCAAGCTCGCGCTCAACATGCGGGAGCGGGGCCGCAAGCCGCTGCTCGTCGCCGCCGACCTCCAGCGGCCGGCGGCCGTCGATCAGCTCAAGGTGCTGGGCGAACAGCTCAACGTCCCGGTCTACACGGAGGCGGCCGACCCGGTCGCCGTCTGCCGCAACTCCCTCGGCTACGCCCGGAGCCACCTGCACGACACCGTCATCCTCGACACGGCCGGCCGGCTGCACGTCGACGAGATGCCGATGGACGAGCTGCGGCAGATCGACAAGGTGGCCAAGCCGGACCAGGTGTTCCTGGTCACCGACGCCATGACCGGCCAGGACGCGGTCAACAGCGCCAAGGCGTTCCACGAGGCGCTGGAGCTGAACGGCGTCATCCTGACCAAGCTCGACGGCGACGCCCGCGGCGGGGCAGCCCTGTCGATCAAGGAGGTGACGCAGGTCCCGATCAAGTTCGTCGGCGTCGGCGAGAAACTGGACCGGCTGGAGGAGTTCTACCCGGAGCGGATGGCCCAGCGGATCCTCGGCCAGGGCGACCTGATGGGGCTGGTCGAGAAGGTGGCCCGCGTCCAGGCGGAGGTCAGCGAGGAGGAGTTGCAGAAGCAGCAGGAGAAGCTCCAGAAGGGCGACCTGACGCTCCAGGACTTCCGCAACCAGTTCGCCCAGCTGCACAAGATGGGCATGAAGGACCTGATCAGCCGCATGCCCGGCATGGCCGAGATGATCCCCGAGGGGGAGGACCCGGAGGTCGCGCTGAAGCGGGTGCAGGGGATGATCGACTCGATGACGGCGGCGGAGCGGAAGGACCCGGACCTGATCGACCAGAGCCGGCGGCGGCGGATCGCGGCCGGGGCCGGGGTGGAGCCGCACGAGATCAAGCAGTTCCTGGCCCAGTTCGCCCAGGTCCGGACGCTGATGCGACAGATGGCCAAGATGTCCATCTGGGAGCGGATGAAGATGGTGTCCGGCCTCGGCAAGATGGGGGCGTTCCTGCCGGGGGCCAACATGCTCAAGAGCAAGGTCGGCACCGGCCACCGCAAGAGCGCCAAGGAGCGGGCCGAGGAGCGCAAGAAGAAGCGGAAGAAGGGAAAGGGGCGGTAATTGTAAGCCGCTTGCGGCTTAGCGGCTGAGAACCGCTAAGCCGCGAGCGGCATTCCCCGATGGACGATTTTGCCCTCTCCCCATATCAAAACTGCTGCTAGACTAGCCGGACTGTTTGCCCCGAGGGACCGCCGTGGCCGTTCGCATCCGCATGAAGAAAATGGGGCGGAAGCACCGCCTGTACTTCCGCATCGTCGCCATTGATTCCCGCCAGCCCCGCGACGGGCGGGTGATCGAGGAGCTGGGCACCTACGACCCGCTCGTGCCGAACGTGGACGAGACCACCACCCTCCGGCCGGACCGGATCAAGTACTGGCTCGGGGTCGGGGCGAAGCCGTCGGAGAAGTGCGCGGTCCTGTTCAAGAAGTACATGACCAAGTGGGAGGAGAAGCAGGCGCAGGCGAGCCAGCCGGCGGAAGCAGCGCCCGCGACGGCTGGTTAGCGACGCCTCGAAGAGGCGTTCTTCACGCTTCTGCGAAGCGTCGCTAACCGTAAACCCATGCTCCGCTTCGACGTCCTCACCCTGTTCCCGGAGATCTTCTCGGGCTACCTGACGCAGAGCCTGCTCAAGCTGGCGATCGACACCGGCCTGGTCGAGATCAAGCTCTGGAACATCCGGGACTGGGCCGCGGGGAGGCACAAGAGCGTGGACGACCGGCCGTTCGGCGGCGGCCCCGGGATGGTCATCATGCCGGGGCCGGTGTTCGACGCGGTCGAGGCGGTGCAAACCGACGGGCCGGCCCCGGGTGAGCTAATCTTGCTGACCCCGGCCGGCGAGCGACTGACCCAGCCGCTGGTCCGGGAGCTGGCGACGCGCCGGCGGCTGTTGTTGTTGTGCGGCCGGTACGAGGGGTTCGACGAGCGCATCCGGGAGGGTTTGCGGCCCCGCGCGGTTTCCGTCGGCGACTTCGTCTGCAACGGCGGCGAGGTGCCGGCGATGGTCGTCATCGACACCGTGATCCGTTACGTGCCGGGCGTCCTGGGCGACGCGGCCAGCGTCGTCGAGGAGTCGCACAGCGACCGGCCCGGCCGGTTGGAGTACCCGCAGTACACCCGGCCGCGCGTGTTCCGCGGCATGGCCGTCCCGGACGTGTTGCTCTCCGGCGACCACGGGGCCATCGCCCGCTGGCGGCGGGCGCAGTCAGAACAGCGGAGCCGACCCGGCCCGCCCGGCGCGGGGCCGACCTCACCTACGGGCGAGCAGCCCCGAAAGGAAGTGGACCGTGAAGAATAAATACCTGACCCTCGTCGAGGGCGGCGACCGCGACGGCCTGCCCACGTTCGACATCGGCGACACGGTGGACGTGCACGTCCGCATCCTGGAGGGGAACAAGGAGCGGGTGCAGGTGTTCAACGGCACGGTCATCGCCCGCCGGGGCGAGGGCGTGCGGGAGATGTTCACCGTCCGCCGGATCGTCCAGGGCGAGGGCGTCGAGCGGATTTTCCCGGTGAATTCGCCGAAGATCGCCAGGGTGGAGGTGAAGCGGTCCGGCCGGGCGCGGCGGGCGAAGCTGTTCTACCTCCGCGACCGGGTCGGCAAGGCGACGAAGCTGAAGGAAAAGAAGCAGAAGGTGGACGTCGCCGCCCCCAGCCCGAACGGCAACGGGGCGCCGAAGGGGGCCAAGGGCAAGAAGGCCAAGGCCGAAACCGCCGCGGAATAAGACGAATGAGCCGCAGATGAACGCAGAAAACGCAGATCGGAAAAGACCAAATCATCTTCTTTTCCGATCTGCGTTTTCTGCGTTCATCTGCGGCTAATCCTTTCGGAGGCCGGCTGTGCCCCTCGGCATCACCCGCTGGCCCGTCTGGCGCCGCTGGTTCGGCTCCCGGTCCGAACGTGCCGCCGCCCGCTTCCTCCGCCGCCGCGGCTTCCGCATCCTGGCCCGCAACGTCAACCTGCCCGCCGGCGAACTCGACCTCGTCGCCCTCGACGGCCGCACCCTCGTGTTCGTCGAGGTCCGCTCCACGGAGGGGAATGACGCGGACCGGCCGGCCGCGTCGGTCGACCTGGCCAAGCAGCGGAAGCTGACGGCCGCCGCCCTCGCCTTCCTGTCGAAGCACCGCCTGCTCGACCACCCGGCCCGGTTCGACGTGGTCGCCATCGCCTGGCCGGCGAACCAGCGGGAGCCGCACGTCGTCCATTACCCGAGCGCGTTCGAGGCGGTCGGGCGGTTCCAGATGTATAACTGACTCCGGTTCGATTAGCGACGCTTCGCAGAAGCGTTCCGAAGACGCTTCGCAGAAGCGTCGCTAACCACGCACGGAATCGCGCCATGAAACCCGCCGACGACCAACTCGCCCTGATCCGCCGCGGCGTCGACAAGATCACCCCCGAGGACGAGCTCCGCAAGAAGCTCGCCGCCGGCCGGCCGCTGCGGGTCAAGCTCGGCATCGACCCGACCGGGTTCGACGTCCACCTCGGCCACACCGTCGTCCTGCGGAAGCTCCGCCAGTTCCAGGACCTCGGCCACCGGGTCGTGCTGATCATCGGCACCGCCACCGCCGCCGTCGGCGACCCGTCCGGCCGCGACGAGTCCCGCAAGGCGCTGACCCCGGAGCAGATCGAGAAGAACGCCGAGAATTACCTGACGCAGATCGCCAAGGTGATCGACGTGTCGAAGGCGGAGGTGGTCCGCAACGGCGACTGGTTCAACCGGTTCTCGTTCGCCGACCTCCAGCGGCTGCTCGGCCACATGACCGTGCAGCGGATGATCGAGCGGGACGACTTCGCCAAGCGGATCAGGGAGGGGACGCCCATCTACCTGCACGAGTGCCTCTACCCGCTGATGCAGGGCCACGACTCGGTCGAGGTCCGCGCCGACGTGGAACTCGGCGGGACGGAGCAGCTCTTTAACCTGATGGTCGGCCGCGACCTCCAGCGGGCCGCCGGCCAGGAGCCGCAGGTGTGTCTGACCATGCCCATCCTCCGCGGCCTGGACGGCGTCAAGAAGATGGGCAAGAGCCTGGGCAACTACGTCGGCGTCAACGAGCCGGCGCGGGAGCAGTTCGGCAAGGCCATGAGCATCGCCGACGACCTGATGCCGGAGTGGTTCACACTGCTGACCGACCGCCCGCCGGAGGAGGTCGCCCGGCTGACCAACACCGGCACCAACATGGAAACGACGCTCATCCACCCGATGCAGGCGAAGAAGACGTTGGCCCGCGACATCGTCGGCTTCTACCACGGCCGGGACGCCGCCGCGGCGGCGCAAGTCGAATGGGAGAAACAGTTTTCGCAGAAACAGGACCCGGACGACGTTCCCGAGGCGACGGTCCCCGTAGCCGAGTTGCAAGACGGCCGGATCGGCATCGTCCGGCTGGTGGTCCTGCTCGGGCTGGCGAAAAGCAACAACGAGGCTCGGCAAAAGGTCATGGAAGGGGCGGTCAACGTCGGCCCCGACCGGAGCAAGTTCACCGACCCCAAGGCGGCCGTTGCCGTAAGTGACGGCCTGATCGTCCGCCTGGGCAGTCGGAAAATCGTCCGCGTGCGGTTGCAATAACAGTCATTTGTTTACTGAACAATTATATCCTAGTGTTCCGAAGGGAGTGCGCCCGGAAAGCTTTCGGGTGCCATGCCCACGGCTTAGCGTGGAGGTTGGCACGATTCAGGCGAGAGCCTTGCCGGACCCGGAAAGCTTTCGGGTGCCATGCCCACGGCTTGGCGTGGGCATGGGCTGTTAGCAAAGACATGCCCACGCCAAGCCGTGGGCATGGCACCCATCCGAGGCTCCGGGGGCTACGATGTTGTGCTACAGATCACAAAATGCGCCGCTTCCGAACCGACAGTTGTGTAGCGCGCATCCGATTTGCGCCGCTTCGACGGCCGGTCCGATTTCGCCGTTACTTTTCCGTCACGCCGGGGCTTAATTCATGGGACAAAGCTCCGGAAATCCGCCGAAATTCCTTGTCCGGGACGGCGGTTTCGGAGATACTGGACGTGGGCCGACCCTCCCTCCCACCCCCGCCCACGTGACCCGCGCCGCCCCCGCGGCGGCGCTCCTCGATTTGTTTGGGCCGTTCCGACCTATGACCCACGACCACTCCGACCGACGACCGGTGCTGCGCTGGGTGCCGGTGGCGTTGGCCGTCGCCGCCTGGGCGTGGCTCACCGCCGCCCCACAGGCCGCCGACCCGTCGGCCGTGACCGCCGCCCCGGCCGGGTCGTTCGATCAGGTCGCCAGGCCGTTCCTCGCCAAGTACTGCATCGACTGCCACGGCCCGAAGAAGCAGTCCGGCAGTCTCGCGCTCCACAAGGCCGACGCCGCGTCCGTGCAGGACGACCGCCCGTCCTGGGAGTCGGTCCTGGAGAAGCTGCGGGCCGGCGAGATGCCGCCCAAGAAGAAGCCGCAGCCGACCGCCGCCGAGAAGGCGGCGTTCCTCGCCTGGCTGGACGGGGCGCTGGCGCACTCCGCCTGCACCAAGCCGGCCGACCCCGGCCGGGTCACCCTCCGCCGGCTGAACCGGGCCGAGTACAACAACACCGTCCGCGACCTGCTCGGCCTGGACGTCCAGCCGGCCGACGACTTCCCGGCCGACGACGTCGGCTACGGGTTCGACAACATCGGCGACGTCCTGGCCGTCTCCCCGCTGCTCTTCGAGAAGTACCTGGCCGCGGCCGAGCGGATCACCGACAAGGCGTTCACGTTCGACCTGGCCCCGCTGCCGCCGATCGTCTACTACCGCTCGTTCGAGTTCCGGGCGTCGGTCCGGACGGACGCCTACCGCGACCGGTCCAAGGTGTTCACCGACGGCGACCTGTCCGTCACCCACCAATTCAAGGGCGACGGCACCTACGTGTTCAAGTACCGGGCGTGGGGCAACCCGATCGACCGCGAGCCGGTCCGCGTCGCCGTCCGGATCGACGACAAGGAGGTCTACCAGGGCGACCTGCGGCCGCAGGCCGAGAACCGCCAGCCGCCGACCCGCGAGTTCAAGGCCCCGGTCAAGGCCGGCGCCCGCAAGGTCTCGATCGCCATCCTCAACCCGAAAGCCGACCCGGAGGCGGCCGACCCGAAGAAGCGGGCGCGGACGGTCCTGTTCGGGTCGCTCGAAATCCAGGGGCCGATGCCGGTCGTCGAGCGGCTGCCGAACGAGGCGTACAAGCGGATCATGGTCGCCCAGCCGGGCAACGGCCTGTCCGAGCGGGAGTGCGCCCGCCGCATCTGTGAGAACCTCGCCCGCCGGGCGTTCCGCCGGCCGGTGACCGCCGACGAGGTCGATCGCCTGGTCAGGCTGGTGGACGTGGCCAAGGCCCAGGGCGACGGGTTCGACAAGGGCATCCAGCTGGCCGTCGAGGCGGTGCTGGTGTCGCCGCACTTCCTGTTCAAGGTCGAGCACGACCGCAAGCTGCTCGACAAGCCGTTCCCGGTGACCGAGCACGAGCTGGCCACCCGCCTGTCGTACTTCCTGTGGTCGAGCATGCCGGACGACGAGCTGACCCGCCTGGCCGACCGCGGCGACCTGCGGAAGAACCTGGAGCCGCAGGTCCGGCGGATGCTCGCGGACCCGAAGGCGCGGGCCCTGGGCGAGAACTTCGCCGGCCAGTGGCTCCAGGTCCGCAACGTCCTGACGATCATGATCGACCCCGCCCTGTTCCCGGGGTTCGACGACGACCTGCGGGCGGCGATGGCCCGCGAGACGACGCTGTTCTTCGAGGCGATCGTCCACGAGGACCGGTCGATCCTCGACTTCCTCGACGCCGACTTCACGTTCGTCAACGAGCGGCTGGCGAAGCACTACGGTATCCCCGGCGTCCGGGGCGAGAACTTCCGCCGGGTGAGCCTCAAGGGCACGCCGCGGGCCGGCATCCTGACCCAGGGGAGCGTGCTGACCGTCACGTCGAACGCGACCCGCACGTCGCCGGTCAAGCGGGGCAAGTTCATCCTCGAGAACCTGCTCAACGCCCCGCCGCCGCCGCCGCCGCCGCAGGTGCCCGAGCTGAAGGACGTGGCCGACGCCGACGCGACCGGGCCGCTCCGCAAGCGGATGGAGCAGCACCGGGCCAACCCGGACTGCGCCGTCTGCCACGAGAAGATGGACGCGCTGGGGTTCGCGTTCGAGAACTTCGACGCCGTCGGCGGCTGGCGGACGAAGGACGGCCGGTTCGACATCGACCCGTCCGGGACGCTGCCGGACGGGCGGGCGTTCAAGGACCCGGCCGAGCTGCGGAAGCTGTTGCGGGCGGAACCGGACAAGTTCCGCCGCTGTCTGGCCGAGAAGTTGTTAACATATGCCCTGGGCCGGGGCGTCGAGGCGACCGACCGCTGCTCCGTGGACGCCATTTGTCAGGCCGCGAAGCAGCGGGGCGACACGTTTTCCGCGCTGGTCCTGGCCGTGGTGACGTCCGACCCGTTCCAGATGCGGTCGCCGGGCTCCCGAGGTGCGAAGAAATGATGCTGCCGAACCAGACGATCTCCCGCCGGACGGTGCTCAAGGGGCTGGGCACGGCCGTGGCCCTGCCGCTGCTGGACGCCATGCTGCCGCGGCTGGCCGTGGCCGGCATGGCGGCCGGCCGGAAGGACCTGCCGGTGCGGCTGGGCGTCGTCTACGTCCCCAACGGCGTCAACATGGCCGAGTGGGTGCCGAAGGGCGAAGGGGCGCTGACGCAGCTGCCGTCGATCCTCGAGCCGCTCGCCCCGGTCAAGGACGACCTGCTGGTGCTGACCGGGCTGACGTGCGACAAGGCCCGGGCCCACGGGGACGGCCCCGGCGACCACGCCCGCGCCATGTCGGCGTTCCTGACCGGGTCGCAGCCGCGGAAGACCTACGGGTCGGACATCCGGGCCGGCGTGTCGTTCGACCAGTTCCTGGCCCAGCGGGTCGGGGAGGCGACCCGGTTCCCGTCGCTGGAGTTGGGGTGCGAGGGCGGCCGCGGGGTGGGCAACTGCGACAGCGGCTACTCGTGCGCCTACAGCTCGACCCTGGCCTGGCGGACGGAGACGACGCCGGTGCCCAAGGAGGTCAACCCGGGGCTGGTGTTCGACCGCCTGTTCGGCAGCGGCAAGGCGGAGGACGTGGCCGCCGCGCGGGCCAAGCGGCGGGAGTACCGCAAGAGCGTCCTCGACCTGGTCCGGGACGACGCCAAGCGGTTGGAAGGGTCGCTCGGGGCGGCGGACAACCGCAAGCTGGACGAGTACCTGTCGGCCGTGCGGGAGCTGGAGGTGCGGATCGCCAAGGCCCGGCAGACGGCCGACAAGCCGCCGCCGCGGCCGGACTACCCGGCCCCGCCGGTCGGGGTGCCGAAGGACTACGCCGAGCACGTCCGGCTGATGGGCGACCTGCTGGTGCTGGCGTTCCAGACGGACACGACGCGGGTGGCGACGCTGGTGTACGCCAACGAGGGGAGCACCCGCCCGTACCCGTTCATCGGCGTCCCGGAGGGGCACCACGACCTGTCCCACCACCAGCGGGACCCGAAGAAGCTGGAGAAGATCCGCAAGATCAACTGCTTCCACACGGCCGCGTTCGCCGCCATGCTCGCCAAGCTCAAGAGCATCCCGGAAGGTGACGGGAACGTCCTGGACCGGTGCGCGATCGTGTACGGCAGCGGCAACAGCGACGGCAACCGCCACAACCACGACGACCTGCCGGTGCTGCTGGCCGGCCGGGGCGGCGGGGCGATCAAGGGCGGCCGGCACCTGGTGTACCCGCGGGAGCGGGACACGCCGCTGTGCAACCTGTACCTGTCGCTGGCGGAGCGGTTCGGGGTCGAGGTGTCCCACTTCGGCGACAGCACCGGCAAGCTGCCGGGGCTGGTCTAGGGCGAACCGGCGGCGTCAGCCGCCGGGTGGCTTGGCAACTCGCATCACCCGGCGGCTGACGCCGCCGGTTCGCCGGGGAATCTCCCATGAAGCGCCGGTCGTTTCTCCAGACGTCCGTGGCCGCCCTGGGCACGGCCGCCGTGTCCTCGGCCGCCCCGGTTGCCGTGGCGGCGGTGTCGGCCGGCGAAGTCTACGAACTGAAGACCTACACCCTCCGCCCCGGCAAGCAGCCCGTGCTGGACGGCTACCTGAGCCGGGCGTTCATCCCGGCGGTGAAGCGGGCCGGGGCCGGCCCTGTCGGCGTGTTCGTGGACGCGGCGAAGCCGGACGCGGTGAAGGTCTACGTGCTCGTCGTCCACCCGTCCGCCGACCGGGCCGTGTCACTGCCGACCCGCCTGGCCGCGGACGCCGAGTACCTGGCGGCGGCCAAGGACTACCTGGCCGCCCCGGCGGCCGACCCGGTCTACACCCGCATCGAAAGCGCGCTCCTGGCGCCGATCGCCGGCATGCCGCGGCTGGCGAAGCCGGACCCGTCGAAGCCGCGGCTGTTCAACCTGCGAATCTACGAGAGTCACAACGAGCGGGCGGCGGCGAAGAAAGTCGAGATGTTCAACACGGCCGAGTTGGCGATCTTCCGCCGGGTCGGGCTGACGCCGGTGTTCTTCGCCGAGCGGGTCGTCGGGCCGGCGCTGCCGAACCTGACGTACCTGCTCGTGTTCCCGGACGACGCCGGCCGCAAGGCGGCGTGGGGCCGGTTCGGCGGCGACGCGGAGTGGAAGAAGCTGAAGGCCATCCCGGAATACGCCGACAGCGAGATCGTCTCTCACATCACGAACCTGATCCTCACCCCGGCCGCGTACTCGGAGGTCTGACGGCCTCGCCTTGAAGAAGGGCCGGCGACCCGGCAGAAGTGTTGGAGTCGCTCGTCCGGTCCGCATAATGGTCCGGACGACGATCCGGGCCGTGGCGCAGTTTGGCTAGCGCGCCTGAATGGGGTTAAAGTTAAACCCCTCCCGAAGTCCTCACCCTTACAGCGGGTTGCGACGAAAGCAGCGAGCCCGTCAGAGATCAAGTCAGAGTTAGTTGTCCGCCTTCGGGGCATACCCCCTCCACACCCACTCGATGGCGTGCGGGAGGAACTGCGCCTTGGCGTTCCCGACGCCGTGGCCGGACCCGCGGCAGAACAGGTACTGGTAGTCGTACCCCTTGGCCTTCAGCGCCTTGGCCATGCGGTGGTTGGCCGCCACCCAGTCGTGCATCCCGTCCCGCATCACGTTCGGGTTCAGCAGGTCCCGGTCGCCGGCGGCGAGGAACACGCGGATGGGCTTCCTGGGGCTGGCGGGGATCAGCGTCTCGTGGAACCCCCAGGCCCCGTCGGGCATCTTCGGGTCGAACGGCCACTGCTGGTTCACGAACGTGCCCGACGTGGTCAGGACGCGGCGGTACAGGTCGGGCCGGAACCAGGCCATGATGAGCGCGGCCGACCCGCCGGAGCTGTTGCCCATCGCCGCCCGGCCGTCGGGGTCCCTGGTCAGCCGCACGCCGCAGTGTTTCTCCACCCGCAGCAGCACCTCGGTCTCGATGTACTCGGCGTACACGCCGGACATCGTGTCGTATTCCTTGCCCCGCTCGTGCCCCTGGGCGTCGCCGCCGCCGTTGGCGACCATGACGAGGACGATCGGCGGGACGCGGTTCCGGGCGATCCGGTTGTCGAGGATGTGCGGCAGCTCCAAGTTGGGCTGCCCCTTGGGGCCGTCGTGGACGACCATGAACGGCGCGGCCCGGCCGGGCGTGTATTGCGCGGGGACGTAGACGGTGACCTTGCGCGTGTAGTCGATCGGGTGGGTCTCGACGATCAGCGTCTTCGGGTTGGTCGGATCGACCTTCCCGAACTCGGTGCGGGCGATGCCGGGGTTCAGCAGCCTGGTCTCCTTCGAGTCGATCTCGAACTGCTGCACCTTCCCGTGCGGGACCCCTGCGACGGGCTTGCGTTCCGGGGCGGGGACGTAGTCCGGCCCGATCACGAAGTCGCCAACCGCGTCGAGCGGCGGGTTCTCCCCGTGTTTCAGCACCGCGAACGGCGGGGCACCCGGGTCATCGAACTGGCGGACCGGCGGCGCGGCGACCAAGCGGGAGCACGCGAGCGCGGTGATCAGAACGGCCATCCGCGGCTTGGACATGAAGCCCCCGTCGATTCACAGTCGAGCGACCCCGAATCCCAAGCAGATGCCAAACCCAGCGTATCCCTGGATCGGCGGCCCGTCGTGGCGGAGGCGGAAGTCATGCCGGCTCGGCGACGGGGCAAGAGACGAGTAGGCGTGACGCCGGCGGCGGCGAGGCCGAGTTCACCCTGAACTGGTCACGTTGGCTGAACCGACCCGATCCTCGCCCATCTTCCCTCTCGGGCCACCAGTCGAGCCGCCTCGCCAGGGTCCTCCGATCGAATGACCGCGGCGGGGGCGCACGGCGGCGGCATCTCCTGGGAAAACCGTTGTGTGCGTTCCCTCAGACGGTAAACTCTAGCTACCGTTGTTGCAGTCGAGGCCGATGGGCTGGCAAGTCTGGGGCAACCCGGAGTCCGACCATGTCGCTCACCCCGTCCGGTCCGGCGGCCGGCCCGCCGGAACCGCCGCCGGGTCCTCCGCCCGCCCCGGCGACCGGCCCGGCCCCGGTTGACCGGTGGAGGCCGCCGTGGCTTCGCTGGCTGCGGGCCGTCTGCGCCGGAGTCGTCGTCGCCACGGTCGCGGCAACCGCGGCATGGTTCGTCATTCCGACTTCCACGTACGTCGCCCGGACGCTGATGCTCGTACCGCCGCCCAGGCCGTACCTGTTCCAAACCGCGGAGCCGATCCCCTCCCTCGGGGACCACCAACGGACGCAGGTCGCCTACGTCAAGAGCCGACTCGTCCTCAACGCGGCACTCAAACGGCCCGGGGTGGCGGAGTTGACGATCGTTCGATCCCGGCCCGCGCCCGTCGAGTGGCTGGAGGAAGAGGTGCGGGCCGATTTTTCGATCGCCCCCACGGTCTTGCGGATCGCGGTCACCGGGGACAGCCCGGACGAACTCAAGACGCTGGTGAACGCCCTCCGGGCCGCCTACGTGACGGAGGTCGTCGGCAGGGATCGGGCCGACCGCAATGAGAGACTCGGGACCCTCGGGAAGTTGCGCGCCGAATACGCGGAGAAGCTGCGCGCCCGGCGGCGGGCCGACGCGGAACTGAGCGCCCGGCGGCGGCCCGAAGTGGAAATGATTCGCGCATTCCTCCAGATGCAATTAACGCGGCTCGAGCGCGAACTGGTCGAAACCAAAGTGGCGGCCCTTCGGACCCAGGCGGAACTGAAGGCGCTTCGGGCCGGGAAGGCGGCAGGCGATGCCGTCGGCCAGCTGGAAACGCGTCTCGCCACCGACATGGCGACTCAGACAGATCTAACGGAGCAGGTTGACGCGACCCGACAGAACATTCTGAAGGTTCTCAGGAACACCAAAGAAGAGCCGCAGTACGACGGCGACGGCAGCGAGCTGACCGTGCTCGAGGAGATGACGAAGGGGATCGCCGAGGAGGAGTCGAAACTCCGATTCGAGTGCGAGGTTCAGGGTTCGGGAGCTGCGGTCATTGAAGAAGCGACTGCGGAACAGACGGTGGACGTCAAGCGGCTCGTGATGGTCACCGGCGGCGCATTCGTCGGAACGTTCGCCCTGGTCGTCCTGGGGATCGCCTGGTCGGACTCCCGTGCGCGGCGGATCGACCCGTCGGCGAACGTCTGAGTCACGTCTCGGCCGGGGGTTGGCCCGCACCGCCGAGGATGCCGCCGGCGTGCCAAGGGCCACCGGCAACCTCGCCCCCGTCCGGCCGCACCGCGCCTGAGAGCCCCGACCGCGATCCCGACGGCCGGCCGCGACTGACGCGGCACAGCTCGCCGTCGGCCGGGTGCTCTCGCCGGCCACCAGTCGAGCCGCCCTGGGAAGGGGACTTGACTCGGACGACGTAGGGGCCACCCCTCCCGGGCACCGCGGTTGCGAAAGGACCCGACACGACCCGTCGGGTACAATCACGGCGTTCAGCCACGCGACCGTCCCCACGACCTGAGTGCCCACGCCCCGCCTCAGCGCCGGCCTCCTGATGTACCGGTTCCGCGAAGGCACATTGCAGGTCTTTCTTGCCCACCCCGGCGGCCCCTACTTCACGAACAAGGACGACGGCTCCTGGACCATCCCCAAGGGCGAACCGGACACCGGCGAGGACCTGCTCGACGCCGCCAGGCGGGAGTTCCAGGAGGAGACGGGCGTCATCCCCGCACGAGCCGGGTGAGGATGGCGTACCCGGCGTCGTTCAGGTGCAGCTGGTCGTCCCGGAGCAGGTCGGCCCGTCCCCATCACGAGGTGGCCGCCACCTTCAGGAGGATGCCGGCGACCAGGAGGGAGAGCAGGGTGTTCACCCCCTTCTGGATGAGCCCGATCAGGACCGTCGCCTGGATGGCCTCCACGAACGTCAGCTCGAACAGCCAGGCGAACAGCCCCCAGTACACCGGGGCGGCCAGCAGCAGGACGACGGCCGCGGACCGGTCCCCGGTCTCGCCCAGCATCCCGACCAGGTAGATGCACTGCACGACCGAGACGACGGCCGCCACCTTCAGGCAGGCCGTGACGATGTCGCCGAAGTTGACCCCCAGGGCCGCCGCGGCGACGACCATGCCGCCGATGGTGACCGGCACCGTCACCGCCAGGTCGATGGCCGCGAAGACCAGCAGCCCCTTCCCGTTCTCCGTGTCGCGGAGGGCGAGCAGCGCGTTCGTCAGGGCGGCGCAGGCGAACAGCACGAGCGGGACGACCCAGTCGGGCATCTCGAACGACCCGCCGGCGGGGCTGCGGCGGCGTTTCCTCCTTGTCTTCCTCCGCCCGCCGACGACCGCGACCTCGGCGATGACGTCGTCGTCCCGCGGCGGCTTCGGCTTGGCCGGCATGGGCGGCCGGGAGGTAGGGGCCGGAGTCCCGGCCGCCGGCCGCCGGGCGGGCAGGCGGAGGAGCGACCGGCAGCGCGGGCACCGCACGTCGTCGCCCCGCCGCTCGTCGGCGAAGGCGAGCGGTTCCTGGCACTTCGGGCAGTCGAGGTTGATCATGGCGGCGGGCCACCGGGGTCGCGGCAGTGGGACCATTCCGCCGGAGCGACCCCGACACCGGCGACGGGCGGCAGGCGCCGTCGCCGGGTCAGCGGGAGGCGTTCCACCGCCGGCCGCCCCAGGGTAACCGCCGGGGCGGGCGGTGGCAAGCGGGTGGTCAACCGGCGGGGCGTTGCCAACGGTCGGAACCGCCTCCCGGGGACCCGGCCCCTCGACCCGGCGACGGTCGAAGCGCGGCGCCCTCCGGGTTGAGCTGCCGACGTCCGGCAGAAGCCTCCAGTCGTCGCGGCTTCAACGGGTAGTGAATTCGACCCGACCACATCCCTTGCGCCGCCGACTGTCAGGTACAACCAAGGAAGACGGACCGAATTGCGTTCCAGCCCGCAGGAGCCCCGCCATGTTCACCGACCCCCCGTCTGGGCCAGCCACGTCGGGCGTGCCGCCGGCGCGATGCCGAGGCATCCGCTGTCCGGCACGCCGGGAACGGTGCCGCCGGGGTCCCGACTGGCCGCCGCCCTCGGTCACTTCGGCCGGCGTGCCGAGCGGAGGGACGACGCCCGCCGGAGCCTCAACGCCGAGGAGTTGCCCCGCGATTAGGTGCCAGATAGCAAGTGGCAAATCGTGCCGGATGGAAGTCGCACCGGTCGCCTCGATTGACGGTCAGTCGAGACGCCAGCCGGCGATCTCTCCGCCGGGCACGCCCCGCCAGTACCCTCGACCCCAGCGCGCCGTTCGTTCGAGCCGCCGACGTACGCTTGCGCCGCCGCGCTGCCGACCCACCCGCTGCAACCGCACCCGCTGTCGGCGGCTGCCTCGCCGGTCTCCCGGTTGGCGTTGGCGGCTCACCTACATCGCCGGCCGCGGGTAGAGGAGGACGCGGATCGGACGCTGCGGGCGGAGGATTTCCTGGTGGAGGATTAGCCAAACCGCCGACCGGCCCCGGGTGATTGAAGAACGGATTTCAATCGGGCCAGGCCGCCGCCTGCCCGTCGTTGCGGCTGCACAGCCGGGCGACGACGGCCGGGTCCATGTCGTCCCGGATGAAGTGGACGCTGCCGTCTCCGGCGACGAAGTTCGCCCCGGCGGGGTGCCGGCTGCCGAAGCCCCACTTGTCGGCCCCGTTGACCCGCAGCGTGTCCGCCTCCACCAGCCAGTAGACGCCGCTGACCCACATCACCGCCGCGTCCCGCCGCACCGCCCCGACCCAGATGCCGCCCCACCTGTCGCGCGCCGGGTCGAGGGCCGTCTCGCCGGCCACCAGCGTGTCGGACAGCCCGTCCGTCACGTCGTCGAACCGCACCCGGCTGTTCCGCCAGAAGGTGCCGTCGAGCGGCGCGAGGACGTCGGCCAGCCCCATCCCGCCGGCGATCGGGACCATCGGCTGCCGCCCGCCGCCGACGCCCCGGTAGTCGGACCGGCCGTGGTCGTCGTAATTGGGGTTCGTCGCCGGCCCGCCGTCCGACGGGCAGGTGAACACGCCGAGCGGCGTCTGCGTCAGCGGCGTCGGCGGGACCGGGTTCGCCCCGTCGCCGAGGGGCCGGGTCCCGACCCCGAGTTCCCGGTACAGATTGCCCTGCTCCAGGGCCGGCAGCAGGAACGCCGCCCAGCCCCAGCCGGGGCCGAACCGCGGCGGCGGGAGCGGGTCGCGGTAGCCGGGCGGGAGGACCGCGTTGGCGTCGTGGTACATGTGCAGGGCCAGGCCGATCTGTTTGAGGTTGTTCTGGCACCTGATCCGGGCGGCGGCCTCACGGACCTTCTGCACGGCGGGCAGCAACAGGCCGACGAGGACCGAGATGATGGCGATGACGACCAGCAGCTCGATCAGGGAGAACGCGCGTCGGTGCGTAGGCATGGGAGGACCGGGGGATGCGGCGTTTGGACGTCCCGCCCAAGCCGGCCGCGGCCCGACCAGGTCCCAGCGGTTGCCGTACAGGTGCAGGAACACGGCGGCCGTGCCGTACCCTTCCCCCCTCGGCTCCTCGGCGAACCGCACGCCCCGGCCCTTCATTTCGCGGTAGTCCCGCCAGAAGTCGTCGGTCCGGAGGAACAGGAACACCCGACCGCCGGTTTGGTCCCCCACCCGTGCGGACTGCTCCGGGGTGGCGGCTTTCGCCAGGACGAGGGCGGTGTCGCCTTCGGGCGGGCGGACCATCACCCACCGCTTGCCCGGGGCGGTCGGGGTGTCCTCGACGACCTCGAACCGCAGACCGTGCGTGAAAAACCGGATCGCCTCGTCGTAGTCGCGGACGACCGGGGCGACGGCCGAGATGGACTGACTCACCGTGCCCCTCCTGTTCCGCGGCCGGTCTTCGTGCGGCTCCTTACCGGCCCACCGACAGCACGTTGTCCCAGCCGGGCGATCGGCTCGGTGATGCGTACCGGCCGGCGCGGGGAACGGTTCCTCCGGCCGGTCTGGCTACCGCAGTACGAGGACGGCTTCCTCGCACTCGGGGTGCCGGTCGGTGGCGGGCGCGAGTCGGACGGCCTCGACGACGAACCCGCACTTCTGGAGGACCCGCAGGGACGCCCCGTTACTGGTGGCGGCGGTGGCCACCAGCGGGCGCTGGGCGACTTCCCGCAGCAGCAGGGGCAACGCCCGGCTGGCGATCCCCCGGCCCCAATGCGCCCGGTCGATCCAGTACCCGACGTGGTCCCGGCCGTCCCGCGGGAAGCGGGAGATGAACCCGACCACCTCCTCGCCGACGAGGATCACCCGGGCGGTGACGCGCGGGTCGTCCAGCACCTTCGCCCAGTGCGCGTCGAACGCCTCCTTGGTCCGGGGGATCGTGACCGCCATGCGGTTCAAGTCCGGGTCGGCCTCCAGTTCGTACATCCGGGGCAGGTCTCCCGCCTCGACCCGGCGGAGCCGCACAAGGTCGCCGGTCGTCACGGCTGTGCCCCCTCCACCAGATGCCCGGCGGCTCGCAGGGCGGCGACCGCCTCGGGGAACGGCACGGCCGGCCGGGTGAACTGGTCCAGGACCAGTCGCCGCTGCTCGTCCATGCCATCCTCCGCAACAAACGCCCGGAGTGACAATTCTACGGGCCGACACGGGGCGACGCGCCCGGCTGAACGACCCGGGTCTATCATGAGCTGCCAGGCGGGGCACAGAATACCAGTCGAGCCGGGCCATTCTCACCGGGAATTCCGAATGGGGTACGACATCCACATCCACCGGGCCGACGACTGGACCCGAAGCGGGGGACGGGCCATCACCCCGGACGAGTGGCTGGCGGTCGTGGCCGGCGACCCGGAACGCCGTCTCGACACCACGAGCGGTCCTCACTTCGCGGTCTGGCCCGGCTTGTGCCGCTCGCCGCAATTCGGCTACGACGGTCCGCCACGTCTACCAGGGCGCGGCGAAGGACAAGACGGTCGCCGCGAAGTGCAAAGACCTGAAGCTCACCGGCCGGTATCAGCCGTTCGAGTCCTCGACTCACCGCCTTTCGCCCGGCGGGGGAAACACTATCGCGTAGGCGGCGAACGCGAGTCGGACCAACACTGCGCCGGCAGCGGCCCCGACGCACGCGGCGGCCAGGACGCCGATGAAGGGGAGGAGAGCTTGGTCCGGGTGGACGGTGCCGTCGTTGCGGACGGCCCGGTCAACTATGGACTTCATGCAGACGGCGAAGCCGAGCATGGCTCCGAGGAACATCCCCAGGAATCCCCCGAGGCATGTGCCCGCGTCGCGCACCGATTCCGTGTTGCTCATTAACCTGCGCCGGCCGGGGCAAAGAAAGGGTGACGGTCATCACGGGCGGCAGCGGAAATCCTAGGGGCGGGTCGAAGGACCCGCAACGGCCCATGAGCCGCGGAGGGCCGACGAGTTCAGCGCCGCCGCATCGCGGATGAGACGCCACGGGCTTTTCCGCCAGCAACCGATGCCGGTGTTCCAAGGAACGTGGGTGAGGGCCAGGGGCGTCGATGGCCAATCGGGCCGGCGAGCCCTCGTCGGCGGCCGTAACCGCGGCCATTCTGCGAACCAAGTCGCAATGGCCGGCACACGACGGCAGCCGGCGAGCCGCGGATGCAGGTCGTCGGGGCGTGCCTGCGGGAGCTGGCGATCCTCGCCAACGTGGTCACCCGGGACGGCCGCGCGTGGGAGTCGAACCCGGCGGCGGCCCCGTGACGCCGACCACAGTCGCTGGTTCGGCGTCTCGGCCCTCGGTCACTTCGGCCTCGTGCGGACCTTGAACGTGCGCTCGACCTCGGCCGGGGCGACCTTCCAAGGGGCGCCCTTCTTCTCCCGGACGAGCTTCAACTCCTGGACCTCGGCCCGGCCCCCGTACGGCGCGTCGATGACGACCTTGCCCGTCAGCGTCGCCTTCAGCGGGTCGTCGTTGTCCGCCTTGACGCTGTAGCCTTTGACCGGCCGGAGTGCCAGTCGCTCCAGATACCGCCACACGGTGTCGGCATCCTCGCCCGTGTCCCCGGTCGAGGTTTCCAGCACCACCGTGCCGCCGATCGACACGTCGAACTTGACGAAGCGAACGGCGAAGGCGGGCCGGCTCCCGCCGAGCAGGACGCCCACCGCCAAGGCCATGCTGACTAAACGGCCACGTCCGCGACACATACTCATCGGTGTCCCTCCTTCGCCGAACGCCCCAGTTCAGCCGCCGGGCCGGCCGCAGGGACCTCGCGCCTTAGCATGCCGAAACGCCGGCCCGGTCGGCCGCAACGACTCGTTCGGCCTTGAAACGTTGATTGTTCCCGATGCCGTCAACCGCTACTTGGCCTTCGTCTCCCGCCTCCCCGCGATGTCGAACGCCCGCTTCTGGCCCCCGAAGTCCGACGCGCCCTTCCCCTTGAGCTTGTCCCCGTCGATCGTCAACGTGTACTCGACGGGGATCTCGTTCCCCATGAACTTCCGCACGGCGGAAAACGTCAGAGTGCCGTCCTTCAGTCTCACGTCCTTGAGCTTCTCGCCCTTCTGATCCGGCCAGCTCATCGCGCCGGCGAGCTTGTCCCCGTCCCTCGTGACCGTCAGGGTGGCCGTCCGCTTCTGGTCGCCGATCTGGTACGCGCACGTCCATGTCCCGACCGGGTCGGCCTTGTCCGCCGCGCCCGCTAGGCCGCAGAGCCCGAGGACCAACGCCGCCGCGAGGATTGTCTTCATGGTTGCCTCCCCGAAGTAGGGAACGGAAGCGGTCGAACGCAGACCGCCACCAGCCCCTGGCAGCGGTTCTATGGATGCCGCGACCACCGGTCAGGCCGTCCGAATCCCGACTCGCCCTGCCGTCAACCAACCTCCGAGGCCGAGCGACCCCGGCTGACCAGCCGCGGCGGCTCGGAGGACAAGGGACCTCGAACCGCCTACGGGCCGCCGCGGTCCGATGCGGCGCCTGGTCCGGCGGTACTCGTTACCTGCCGACCATGTCCTGCATGGGCCGCAGGATGAAGAGCCAATACACGATGAACGGAACGGCGATCAAGACGCAGGCGATGATGAAGTAGACCGGCCCCAGCCGGTTTGGCTTCCTCGCTCCGCCACCTCTCGGAATACCTTCCTTTTTGTCGTCCATCGAACGTCTCCCTTTGTCGGCCGAACGCCAATGCTCACCTGCCGCGGCGGTGCCGGGACTAACACCTCTCGAAGAGCCTACCTGTCGTCGCAGTCGGGTGCAGAGCCGGGTTCGGCCGGTTGCTGTCGCCGCCGCCGCTCCTGTCGCGCCCAGCGGGTGGGCCTGTAGGACTGGTCGCGGACGACCACCGTCTCGGGCGTGAAGCGCACCATCGTCAGGCCCGCCTCTTCGCCGGTGGCCGCGTAATCGAAGCGCGGGTCCCAGTCCGCCTCGTCCGGCCCGAAGTACCTGCGGAAGACGGCCTTGGCCGCCGCCCGGTCGAACGGGAGCACCTCGGCCGTGCCCCGCATCCCGACGTGGTGGCTCAGCCCCGTCGCCGGGTCCCAATCCACGATGCCGAGGGCGCACCGCGGGTCGCGCCTCAGGTTGGCCGGGAACGACGTGCCGCCGATGATCCAGACGGCCCGGCCGTCCCAGTGGAACCAGACGGGGGACTCGCGCGGCCCCCGGTCCGAGTTGTGGGCCAGGTGGGCGTACAGCGGCCGGGACAGGAACTCGTCCAGGTCAAAAACGGCCCGGCCCCCGGCGGAGACGCTCCTCTCGACGATCTCCATACCGCACCCTCCGGTACGCCGCGTGCGCCGCCTGGGGGCAAGCCGGCGCCGGGTCAATCACCGCGGCCGGACGACCCGCCCAGCCGCCGGGGCTGCCTCGCTGGCGACACAACTCCGCAAGCCAGCGGGGGCGGCCCCGGTCAGATCCAGCGGTTGGTTCGGCGCGGCACGCCTACTTGATGATCCCGGTGAGCAACGAGTAGAGCGCCATGCCGCAGATCACGCAGGCCATGAAATAGCCGGCCAGCACGGCCGCCCATTGGCCGCCCACCGGACCGATGTCCGCCCCGTTCCGCGCGCGGGCGACGGCAACAAGAGGCAGGGCCGGCAGACCCAGGGTCACCGTCACCCCGCCGACGGCGAACCACCACCGGCCGGCCTCCGATCGGAATGCCAGCTTCCGGGTATCCGGTGAGACCCGGAATCCATCCTGCCAGGCGTAGCCCAGCGCCCCGGCGCCGGCGGCGAGGACGGCCAGGAGCAGGGCCAGGGCGGCCCACGGCCAGCGGCGGGAGAGCCGGACGACGGCATACCCCAACAGCGGGATCAGGGCGATCCGCGTGAAGGCCGCCAATAGCTGGACCGACTCCTCCATCCCCTCGCCCTCTGCGCCGGACGACCAGTTCAGCAGCGGCGGCCGTCAGGGCCTTCCGTGCCTGGCTGCGCCGATCGCGGCCGCCGTCTGCCGCAACGGTTGGTTGGGCTACGGGCCTCATCCGAGCCGCAAGTCCGCCTGATGATACCCGTCGTCCGCCACGACCGCCCTGACCGACTCTTCCCAATCGGGCCACTGGGCCGGGTCGGCGGGCAACCGTCGGGCAACACCGAACTTTCCATTCCGGCGTCCCCGCGCCGCGGCCGAACTTGTCGCTAGCTTGCGCAACCGATCCCGGCCCAGAGCTGCGATTGGGCGGCCGTCACGCCCGTCCGGTCGCCGGAAGCCGTGCTGCTCGGGCACTGGCCGGGCGGGCGTATTGTGCCAGACCCGCCCGCCGCCGACAAGCGACCACCCGGGCCGTCCCCGCCCGGCCGGACCGCCGCCGGCACCGACGCGGTCGGACGGACGACGGGCTCCCGCAGGGGCCTAGCCCGTCATTTTCCCGCAGTAACCGGCCCGGAGTCTCAGGGAAGGGACCCGGGTCGGAACTGGTGCCGACCCCACCGGCCGATCCGATCGTCAAGCCGGCAGGCCCCGCCGCGGGTTGCTACCGGTGACGCATCCGGGCGTCGCGCCGAACAGCGTCGCACAATTCGCAGGATTCGCGGTAATCCCCTGGCGGAGGGGCGGGCCGACCATTCTGCGAACTGTGAGAATCCTGCGAACACGGACGCGGTGCCGGCGGCCGGGTGGGGCGTACCGGCGCAACGTGGCGATGCCGTGCCGCGGGTGCTCACGAATCGCCCGGCGACGCGGCGGCCCCCGGTCCGGTGGTCCGGACGAACGCCTCGAACGCGTTGACCAGCTCCTTGACGAAGGCCGGCCCGCACCGCGCCGCCGAGAGGTATTCGCCGTCCATGTCCGCCGTGATCCTCAGCCCGTTCCATTCCACCGGCAACCGGGCCAGGTCGTGACGCTCGAAGGCGATCCGGAAGTCGTGCGAGACGCAATTCCGGAGCATCCGGGCGACCTGATACCAGGGCTCGGACCGGAGTGCCGCCATCCGCGAATGGTCCTCCGCGAACGCGCGGACCACCTCGAAGGGCTCCTTCAGGACCATCCGGAGGAGTGCCGTCTCGAACTCGGTCCGGGCGTTCGGCCCCGCCTCCGAGTGGTCGAGCAGGTCGGCGACGGCGGAGAAGTGGAACCCGTACTTGCCCGAGAGGGCGACGCCGAGCCCGCGGAGCGGCTGGTACGCGGCCCGGTCCCGGAAGAGCGCCAGGGCGGCCAGGCCGAGGTAGAAGTTGTTCTTCGCGTTCACGATCTGGCGCAGCCGCTGGTCCCGGGAGAGGGGCGGGGCGGCCGGGCCATGACCGCCCGACCGGTCGGGCAGGTTCCGGCGGTTCCGCGGACGCCTTGCCATCCCGCCACCTCCCTCGCCGCGCATCACACCTACCCGCCGCGGCGGCGCGGAAAGAAAGCCATGGTATCGGAACGCCTACCCGCCGCCGCGGTCGGGTGTAGCGCCGGGCTCGGCACCGCATCGCGCGGGGAGCCGCTCGGGTAATCGGGCGACGTACTCGACCAGTTCGCGGAGCAGTTCCACCGACCGCTCGGCGTTGTCGCGCGTGAGGTAGTCCCACCGGCCGAACCCCACGCCCAGGACCGACTCGAAGCACAGGTCGGGTGCCGACAAGGCCCTTTCCTGGCCCCGCACCCGGACCTGATACGCCAGCTGGGGGCGGCCCGTTTTCCCGGAATAACGGATCAGCACCGTCACCGAGGACTCTCCGAGCCTCCCCTCGTAGCGCCAGGTCTCACTGCCGATGTCACTGGCGGTCGGGGCAAAAAGTTGGGCGAACGCCGCTCTCACGAGCCGCCGCAGGGTGGGGATCTTGGCCGGAACGAGATCACCGAGGTCGCGCATCAACTGCTCCGGCGGTTGCATGGCCAGGCCCGTGATGCCCCTCGCCTGGAACCAGCCCGCCAGCCCGCCGGGACTAGCACCTTTCTCAAGGCCGGCCAGCAGGGTCACGCCGGTGTACCGCACCCCCTCGGCGCGGTCTGGAAACGCAGTCGCCCGGGCGAATTGCTCGTAGGTCGAGTGCGGGAGCGGTGTCCCCGAGAGGCGGTACGAGGACCACTCGGCGAGGGCCGCGGACAGCTCCGTTTGGCCGGCCGCGGTCAGACCGGCAAAGTGGTCGAGGAAGCGGATCACCTGCGTGTCGGGCACGCGCCTCAGGCGGGCGAACCCGGCGCCCCGTTCCCGGGCGAACTCGTCTCGCAACCAGATCGCCAGGATCGCGCGGGAATCCGTCATCGGTCATGCCCAAAGGGGGCGAATGACGCCCCGACCGGCCGCGGCGGCGCGGGGAGCCGTATCCCTCAAAAAGCCGACCCGCCGCAGCGGCCCGGTGCGACGCCCGGTTCACCGCGCCTCGCCTCCCGCCGCCGGGCCGCCGAGCGAGCACGGGATCAGCACGACCTCGTCGTCGAACAGGAAGGTGACGCCGCCGGTGGCGAAGTTCGGCACGTCCGCGACCGCCGCCCGCCCCTCGGGGGACGCGAGGACCGCCTCCAGGTCGGCGCGGGTGGCGGCGTACAGGCCGACGATCAGGTAGTACGGCGGCCGCTCACCGGGTGTGGCGGGCTCGCACTTGCCGACGGTCCAGCCCCGTAGTCCCTTCATTCTCCGCGCGATGGGGATGTGGACGTCGTGGTAGTAGCGGTCGAATGCCGCCGGGTCTGTGGGGTGGCCGTACAGGACGGTGAGACGGGTCATGGCTGCCCCTCGGGGCTCGGCGCAGACAGTGCCGCCGAGCGACCAAGGTCACCGGCCGCGGCGGCTGAGGGAGTCGTGAACCCCGGAACGGCGCCTTCCCCCGTGGTCTGTTGCGGCCGAAGTCGGCGGAGCGCACATCCCTAAGCCCTATTCGACGAACACCGCGGCGATCGCGATCCCGGCCATGATCGCGCCGACCACGGCCTTGGCGAGCGTCCCGAGCAACCGCCCCCAGAACGCCGCCTTGCCGATCGTCAGACTGGCGCCGAGCGGCTGCCCCCGCACCGTCTCGCCGGCCACCGCCCCGACCAGTGCCCCGAGCCCGCCGAACAGCAGGGCCGCGAGCAGCGGGCCGACGACCGGGACCGGGATGCCGACCACGACGCCGGTCATCGCGCCGGCGACCGACCCGGCCAGTGCCAGCACCGCGCCGAGCCAGCTGCCGCCGAGCCGCTTCACCCCGGCCGCGCCCGCGGCGAACTCGGCGACCTCGCCCACCACGGCCAACCCGGCGATGACGGCGACGGTGGGCCAGTCGATGGCCGCCCGCGTGTCCTGGGGCACGAGCCAGGCGTACACGGCGGCCGCCGCCACGATCAGCCAGTTGCCCGGCAGGCCCAGCAGATTGACGAACCAGGATCCGAGCACGGCCACGACGAAGACCACCGCCCAGACAAATGACATGGCTACGATTTCGCCCCTACGCCGCCGAACGCCGCCCGTCAGGGGCGGGCGTTGTCGCACGCCGCCGGCACGGCCTTGTTCGCCCCCTCCGTTCGGAGCAGCGCTAATGCCGACAGTATCCCGTCCGGGTCGGTGTAGTCCCGGAACGCGAACCGCACCCCCAGGTCCCGCAGCTGCCGACAGCGGCGGCCGATGCCGACCATCGGGATGCCGAGGGCCGCGGTCGCGCGAACGTCCCACGGCCCGTCGCCGAAGTACGCGGCCCGACCGAGGTCAATGCGCGCCTTCCGGTGCCCGCGTGCCGTTGTACGGTTCAAGCAAGTAGCCCAGCGACGCGAGTTAGTTCTTCTTCTGGCGCCGCTTGTCCCAATGATCGGCGAATTCCACTTGCCCGGCTCGTAATCGGTCGTAATTCCCCCGGGCCGCCAGCACGACGTCGCCCATGTTCCAAGAATACTTGTTCTTAGACTTGTCAAACCAGCTCACCTTGATGACCTTGAGATCGACGCCGAACATTTGCAGCGTCTCCAGAACGTTGACAATATGGTCCAGCGTCGGCCGATAATGGCCGCTGTCGTTCTTGATGCCGGTGATTTCGCCGTTTATAATTTTCATGCTGCCGGTACACATGACCGTGTCGCCGCCCAGGTACGACGAGTGGAAGAAGTTGTCGCGGTCGAACCCGCCCTTGTGGTGGGCCATGTAGAGATCGCGGCTCATGCTGCAACAGAAGCCGGCGTAGCCGTCGTCGAACATGTTGGATTTGATCGACGAGTGGTATTTCCAGCCGACCTGTTTCGAGTTGGCCAATTGCAGCTTCTTGTCCTTCCACCGCCTCGAATTCCACTGATACTGGTACGCCCTCCCCTCCTTGAAGAACAACTTGTATTTGCGGGCCTCGGCCCGCGTCAGATAGGTCGCCACGCCCGGCATGGCGTCGATGTGCCCGCCGTGATAGCCGAGTTCGCGGCCGAACGTCATCTCCAGCTCGCGCGGCAACACATTGACGGTGACGCCGCCGAACAATGCGCACAGTGAATCGATGACAAACTTGTACAACGCCATGACCGCCGGCTCGCGCGACGAGTTGACCCCCGAGTTCTTCTGGGAGGCAAGTTTGAGCCAGTAATCGATCGTGAAAAAGAGGTCCGTCGTCATGTAGGCCTGGGCACAACCGTCGGAGGTCGAGTGATAGCCCTCGATGAGCGCGTCCAGCCGTTTGAGAATAATGTCCTTGTCGCGCTCGAGATCGCCGAAGCTCTTGGCCGTTGCGGCCGCCCTGCTGTCGATCTTCCATTTGTCGAGCGCCGGCATTTCGGTGTAGGTTGGCACGGTCGGGTTTCCGTTCTTATTCGTACCGGAATCAGGGATGCGCACACCGTCGGGTCATACCGCTTGTCCCAAGCAGTGATTTTGCCTTGCGGCCCCACGCCGGGTTCGTCCGGCCGGTGGCACGCCGGGTGCCGTGCCCACGGCTTTGTGCGGGCTTGTCGTCCGAACAGCCCTGGCCCGCCCAGAGCAGCGGGCATGGCATCCGGCGCTCTCGACTGAGGAACGCATAGCCACGATAGCAGAAGACCGTCAACTCGCACGGCTGGCCCGGCTCGTTGGAGCGGACGCGGCGCTTCACGAGATAAGCTCGGCCCGTGACGGGATCGACGATGCGCATGATGACGCAAGATACCCTTCCCGGTCGTCGATCACAAGGGGGCTCCCGCCAATTCCGCACGCCCTTCAGGGCGTGCCACCCCGCCGGACCGGCGGGACCGGCGGCGGAGCACGGCGTAGACCGCGGACACCCGGCTGGGGAGGGGTGGGCGACCTCGATCCCGGGTAGCGACCCGTCGTCGGTATCGAAAAGACACCTGCCTCATCCCAGAGGCTGTCCACCGCCGAAGCCCTCTACCGCAGAACTTGTTATTAGGCTGTATTCCCAGCCCGCCGGTCGTGCTGGCCGCCGCCCATCCCGCTGCCGGCCGAGACGGTTCACGGACCGCAACCCGCCGTCGCCTCGACCGGTCCGCTGTGCCGCCGCCCGTCGGCCGATGGTGATGGGTTGCCTCCGACCGCAGCCGATCCGAGTGTTGCGGCCTCGCACTCCTGGCCGTCAACCCGACCTACGGTGCGCCCCTGCCGCCGGGCAGAGCGACAGCCCTCAGCCGGGGCTGGCAGGCCGCGTTGCGTCAGACCCGTCCCCACTGGCAAGCATTCTTAAGCGGGTCAGCCCCGGCCGAGGCGACGGCCCGCCGCCGCGGCAGTGCAGGGATGAGTTGCGAACCGTGTCGTACAATTCGCACAATTCGCGGAATTCGAGACTGCCAGCCGTCGGACCGCCTTTCTGCGAATTGTGCGGATACTGCGAGCCCCGTTCACTGCGAATCACACCGCCCAACCGACGGCCAATACCTGAAAAGAGGCAGCCCGGACCTATGCCCGTCAGCTGCCACCGCCGTTTGGCGGCTCATGTCACCAGCCCGCGGTCGGGCCGAACTCTCGCGCCGCCCGCCGCAGCCGCGCCCGGAGCGCCTCCTTCGCCCCGGCCAGCCCGCCGACGGCCGACGCCACCAACGGCCCCGCGGGGTAGCAGCCGATGGCCAGCGTGCCGCCGACGCCCACGGCCAGCAGCACGGGCGTCCGTAGCTGCCATACGAACCCCGACCACGACGGCACCGAATGGGCGATCGCCGCCACCTTCGTCTGGGTAGCGGTCCAGCCGCAGGCGGCCCCGGTCGTGGCGGCCCGGGCGCTGCCGGTCACCGTGGCGGCGACCCAGCGGCCGAGCCGGCACGCCTGGGCCTTCACCGCCGTGACGCCTGCCGGACTTTTTCGACAGCCGTCGCAGCAGCGAGGGCCGCTCGACCGTCGGCATGATCCGGCGGCGAAGTTCGGCGTTGGCCAGCGTCTCGGCCACGGCCGCCCTGACGGCCACAGCCACGGCCTCTTTGACCGCCTCCGCGACCGCCTGGTTCAAGGCGTCCGCGAGGCCATCGAGGATCCCGTCGAGCCTGTCGATCTGGTCGGCCAGGCTCTTCCGCGCCCGGCCATTCGCCATCATCGTCGTCATGGGTATTCCTTTCGAGTGGTCGCGCCGCGTACTCGCTGGTTGCCAGTCACGTACAGCGTTCGCTGGTCACTTTTCTCGCCGGCGGCCCGGCGCTGGTAGGTGATTGTAACGCCCAGCGAGGTGTCCACGAGCGGCTGGTGGTCCGCCTTGCTCACGCTCGGGAAGAGGATGTCCCAGGACGACAGTTCTCCGTCGAGCCGGTCCTTGATGTACTGCGAAACTGTGAGCGGATCAGTCAGCATGGAGCCGGGGTGGTTCTGGAACGCCGAGAGGAAACCGAGGACCTGCGCCGCCGGGACTTCCTTCAGTAGTAACCCTCCCGATACGATCGACGCTAATACCGGTAGTTTGCCATGTGCGCTCAGGCTTGCCGCGAAGGCGACCGCGGCGCGGCGGTTGCCCGGTACACCGCCCTGCGCCCTGCCCCGCGGCCCCGGAAGGCCCAGGCCGCCCGCCAGAACAGCGCCGCGGCGACGCCCTCCCACACGACAACCCCGGCGAACAGCGCCCCGTTGACCACGCCCGGCGTTCCGTACCGGGCCGTCGCCCCGCGGATGAAGCGCAGGTTCCCGGACGCGAACGCCCACGATTCGGGGAGCCAGCCGAGCCCCTTGGCGGCGTCGGCCAGGTTGCTGAGGAACACGACGCTGAGCCAGACGGGCCAAGAGAGCAGGAGTAGGCGCTTGAAAGCAACGACGGGGGCGGCTCCCGAGGGGTTTTTCATCGGGGGCATTGTAGCCGGGTCACCGGACGACGCGGCCCGGCAACACTTGCCGCGGACCGGAGCCGCAGCACACGCCCGCGGTCGAGCGACTTCCGTCGGATTCCCGGCGGCTTGGACCGGGCGGCGGCCGCGGCGTAACAGCCGGCGGACGCCGGCGCTGGAGCAGGCAGACAGGACACGACGGCGGACGAACACCTCCCCGAACATCTCCCCCGACCCCTCCCACGCCGCGGCTCACGAGGCCGCGGTCCTTTTTTGCGCCTCGCTGGTGCCGGCGATTAGGAGGCCGAGCGCCCCGACCGCCCCGCCGCGTACCGCGGCGACGCCGGCCATCGACGCAGAGCCATCTCGACCTGCTCCCGGAGGGTTTCGGGACGGGTGTGGGTGTAGCTGCCGGTCATCCCGAGGCCGGTGCCGTTCGTCGGCTTGTGCCCCATGACCTGCTGGCGGATGAGCAGATCGACGTTGGCGTCTTACAGCAACGTGGCGAAGCTGTGCCGCAACGGCTCGGGTCAACCCCGAACCCAGCGATCCAATGCGTCGTCTTCCCATTGGCTCCATTGCTACTTACAATGGCGTTCGTTGCGAACGGCTGGCCGGTGCCGAGCCGGCCGAGCCATCGCATAAGCCGTCAGAGATGTGTCAGAGTTGGCGTTGCAAAGCGCCGAAAAAGCGTAGAATATGCAAGACGTTCCGGGGCCGAAAGGCTCACCCCCGCGGGACGCAACGTCTGACTGATCTGACGGTTAGGACGAAACGGGCCGTGGCGCAGTTTGGCTAGCGCGCCTGAATGGGGTTCAGGAGGTCGTGGGTTCAAATCCCGCCGGCCCGACTCGGGTAGGCCAGAGCATGACGCTCTGGCCTACTTTCATTTTGCCCCTGTTTTCAGCGGTTTTGCCTCGATCCGGCCCCAGCTCGGCATCAGAGCGGGGTAGGGAGAGAGGCGGCACCGACAGGACGAGTATACGCGAATTCGGTGCACTTCGGAAGCAAAGTAGTGCCCCGATGGTGCCCCGAGCGGTGCCCCTTGGAGCAAGGAATTGCTGCCACCATACTCGGAGTTCCACCCGACCGGAACCTGACCGGCCCCCGAAGGGCTAACGAGTCAGTGAGCGTCGGCATCGGTAGGCTGAACAGACCGTGCGACACTGCCCTCCGACCGATCAATGCCCGGCTAGACTCTTGCATTACCCCGTGCCACCTGGATAGGATAAGTGCCTTGACCCAAACGCACCCTTGTTGTCCGGTCGTGCGTGTGGGCCAATACGATGCGAAGGATGCATCGTAACTCATGAATCATGCTCTTTTCCTGATTTCATAGAATCAGAACGCCACTTCCAAGACTCTAGTTCCCTCTTCCGACTCCGACTCATTCCTCCTAACTGCATCGGCCACTGCGGCTGAGCGTGCTCCGTGCTGCGGCCCGGCACGCTCAAGGTCCACCACGACAGACACGAGGAATGACTCATGAACGACCAACCTAGCCCGACGGGCGCCTCCCAACAGCTGGCTGCTTTCCAGCACATTGGGATCCTAAGCTTAGAATTCCACGTGGACAAGTTGTCGCG
>JADMIO011631526.1_pt1 | contig 60997 bp, 58 predicted proteins | sample 8958161 | NCBI WGS metagenome assembly JADMIO01 (sample SAMN16585339, study PRJNA669376) | soil metagenome | isolation source: Crop rotation soil | place: USA: Cullars Rotation, Alabama | collected 2011
CGCGACAACTTGTCCACGTGGAATTCTAAGCTTAGGATCCCAATGTGCTGGAAAGACGGAGCATCCAGGGCCTCGGCCACGTACTTTGCGAATTCCAGACTCAGTCGCCGCATTTCGGACTTCTCACGCTCGGCGCGTTGGTCTTGAGTGAGATTGCGTGCGTCTGGATTAGAATCTATGTCGACACCTGAGCCGATATAAACAGTATATTTCCCTCGTCGAAAGCCGATGACTGATGAACCATAACCCCATGCCGTAACCTCATCTCCCAACTCTTTCACGGTCTCTTTGTCACCATACTTCGCGGAATCTTGAAACACTTGTTTGGCCTGCTCGATAGACGCATGAGGCAGAATCGAGACCTTCACTTTTCTATTTACCTGCGACCAGAACTCGATCAATACATTCTTACTTCCCTCTATCGGTTCGACACGTTCATGCTTCCAGCCCGGTAATATCTTTTCAAAATGCCGCTGAATTTTTTGGTCCAGCGCATCCAGGTCGCCAGGTTCCTGCGCCAAACCGACGTTGACCAGAAGAATCAAAATGGCAAACACTGAAAGAGCTCGATTTTTCATACTGCAGAAAGGTCTCATATTAAGAGTAACCAATCTATCTTTTTTCTCGACTTGAGAAAGCCCCTGCATTAAAATCGCCCCTCACGAATAAGCTACCTTAGCTTCACAAGCAAATAGCAGATGTGACCTAAACCTCGAGGACGCATTATGGAAACCGCATAGGCCTCGCTGTACTCAATAGTCTTCACGCAAGAAGTTACGAACTCCCATAGTAATTTCCCGACGTGCCTCATTAACCTAGCCCTCTGCCACGAAAGGATCAGCAATGCACATCAGAGTTTTAGTTCTGGTAACAGCAGTCCTGCTGTTTGTAGCGATTATCACGGCTCCTCGTATCATCGAGGCGTCCAGGTCCTCAACTGCTGCCACCAATCCAGTCGCCCCGAACCCCGTCCAGGGACGCAGACCCGACGTCACGGTTGGTCAGTCAATCCGCAACGACACCTCAGCGCCCGTGCGCGAGATGAAGCAGCAACCTGTCTTCAAACCAAGGAAAGAAGCGAACGAGAATCCGAAGATTGTGCATCCGCACAAAGATCTTCCCGACCGCGTGGTCCAAACGTCGATCGCCGCTGACGCGTTCACTGCGGCGAACATGCCGACGGCAAATGCAAACTTTAATGGCATGCAGTTTCCCGGCGTCGCGTGCAACTGCGCTCCACCCGACACAAACGGCGAAGTCGGCACATCACAATACGTCCAGATCGTGAACGAAGGGTTTCAGGTGTTTGATAAAACCACCGGCGCTTCATTGCTTGGACCATCAGGAATCTCCACAATCTGGGGCGGCTTCGGCGGAGTTTGTGAATTCAACGGCAGCGGCGACCCGGTGGTTATGTACGACCAGATTGCTGATCGCTGGGTGATCTCGCAATTCGCCGGCGCCTCCGTACCAACCGATGAATGCGTTGCGGTCTCAACTACTGGCGACGCGACCGGTTCGTATCATCGCTACGATTTTCACCTCGGTTCAAACTTCTTCGACTACCCGCACCTGAGTGTCTGGCCGGATGCTTATTACATGAGCATGAACGTGTTCAACTCGAGCGGCACGTCGTTCCTCGGCCCGCAACCTTTCGCATTCGACCGAAACCAGATGCTCTCGGGTTTGCCGGCGACGTTCATCACGACCGGCATTACTGGTGGACCATCAGAAGCGACCTACCTACCCGCTGATCTCGATGGCTCGACTCTGCCGCCGGCCGGTGCGCCCGCGACGTTTGTGCAGTGGCCCGGTCCCGGTGTTTATAAGATCTTTCATTTCCACGTAGATTTTACGACGCCTGGAAACTCGTCATTCACACTCTTCGCAAATCCTGCAGCGGCTGGATTCACACGGCTCTGTCCGACCACCCGATCTTGTGTTCCGCAAAGCGGCACAACGTCGCGGTTGGACGCGCTCGGAGACCGGCTGATGTTCAGAGTTGCATATCGAAACTTCGGTACGCATGAAGCGGTGGTGGGCAACTACACTGTGAGCTCCGGTGCTGTCGCAGGTATTCGCTGGTTTGAATTACGCAATGTGACTAATGGACCAGTGACCATTAATCAGGAAAGTACGTACCAGCCTGATTCAATCTGGCGTTGGCTCGGAAGCGCGGCGATGGACCGCGACGGAAACATTGCCATCGGCTACAGTGCTTCGAGCTCGACGATCTTCCCGCAGTTAAGATATGCGGGACGGCTGGCTTCGGATCCGCTGAACACGTTGGGCCAGGGTGAGGCGACTCTTTTTGCAGGAACGGGAAGCCAAATCGGCACTGGCAGTCGTTGGGGCGATTATGCGGCGCTCACGGTCGATCCGGTCGATGATTGTACTTTCTGGTTTACTTCGGAGTATTACGCGACGACGAGTCAGTTCAACTGGCGCACGAGAATCGGATCGTTCCGCTTCCCGACGTGTGGTGCTGTTCCGACTCCGACACCCACGCCGACACCCACGCCGACACCCACGCCGACACCCACTCCAACACCGACGCCAACGCCAACTCCAACACCAACACCGACTCCAACTCCAACTCCAACACCGACTCCAACTCCAACTCCAACTCCAACGCCGACTCCGCCGCCTGGGACGCCGCCAAATGCGCCAAGCAATCTCAATGGAGAAGCAGTGACAGCAAACTTCATCCGCTTGACGTGGACCGACAACTCAAATAACGAGTCCGGTTTCAAGATTGAGCGGTGTCAGGGACTTAACTGCACTCTCTTCGGTGAGATCGGACAGACGGGTCCGGACGCCCAGGCGTTCAATAATTCGGGAGTCAATCGGAACACCTGGTATCGTTATCGAGTGCGGGCTTTTAATGCCGCAGGCAATTCGGCCTACTCGAATATAGTTTCGGTGTTGACGCCAATTAATAACTTTTAACTGACTCCAACGCTCAATAGTTGAAGTCTGTATTGATAGGATCAGGATTGACGGGATTTGCAATATAAATCACGTCAATCCTGTCCTCCTTTACGGAAATTGCTGAACTTCCGACAGCAGCGCAGCAAGCTGAACAGAAGAACGAGTAACAGCAATATCAACGGAATCCGGCCAACCCCCGATTGAATTTCTCGGATCGTATCCATGATCTTCGAGGTCTTGTCTTGAACTGGGTCGATAGCAACTGCGCTGGGGCGATAGCAGATTGGATTTGGAAAATAGCATCTTGAACTGAACCGATGATGCTTGCTATTTGCCAAATTCAAATTGAACTTAATGGATAACAAGCATGGCTCGGGAAATAGCAAACATGATCTTCGGAATAGTAAACATGAGCCGGGAGATAGAAGACATGCGCGGGCAAATAGAAAGCATGAGCCGATAAGGCGAGTTGCTATTTGCGAAGATCAAGTAATGTAATCGAAACTCAGGCAATCTTCTGTTCATGCAATGTGAGATCTGCGACAAAGCATATGCAGCGAGCCAAATCACACAAAGCCGACAGAGATTGCATATAGGATCTGTATAGCTTTACCTCAAATGTCCGAGATCATTCTTGGATCGGGTCAGTACCGGGAGCGGTAACGACCTGGTCAGTGATCAGCATGCGATTTCCTAACGACTTTTGACCCTCATCTCTGACCAGGTCGCTACCGCTCCCTGTACTGACCCGATCCAAGTGCGATTCCTGCTTTTTGAGGGCGCGACTATTGGACCAGAAAGCCGGTGGTGGGACCGGCCACTAAGCAACTGATCAGGACAGATGCGAGTTGTCCGGTAACAGCTCGCGCTCGAGCATTGCGATTTGCGCGTCCACCATGCCGCAGACATTCATCTCGCCGCACCGAGTAAAGGCATAATGCTTAGCGTTCTTCGCAAGTGATTTCGGATCGTTCGCATTTTCCAGTGCTGACATCAGCACAAGCAATGCCGCAGCCCGTATGCCGGGTTCATGAGCGCGACAGATCATCTCCGCCAGAGTCTCGACCCTTTGTTCGGTTGAATCGTTTTCCGACGTGGCCGCGGTACTCATGTTCTCGACGACACTTTCGCCCGCCTCCGCTCGCTGCACGAGTTCAGGAAGACTTGGATCATCGATCTCCAAAGCGTATCCAATCAGGCTTCGTGAGCCTTCATCGAGCGACTTGTCTCGCAGGAGAGACCACGCTCGTTGTCGTACGTCATCGTTGTTGGAATTGAGTTTGAGTATGTTGTTTGTGATTGAGTGAGGTGCTTGTTCGCGCACGCTTGCGCTACTATGACTAACCATGAGCTTCTTCCTTTCGATCGAAGGTTGAGGTTCTAGGGCTGACTTTGTGTTGATACCACAAGTCGGCCCGCTTCAGTTTTGGTGGATGGACCAACTATACCACAGATCGTTGATGTCAGTTTATGTATTTCACCTCAGCGACATCAATGTAGTGATTACCGTCCGCGGGCGGCTGAGGTAAGGTCCGTTTATAAAAAGTCACACAGTCAGAACTGCTCAGCGTTTGTTTCACTAGCTTCAGGATAGTTGAGACGCAGAGACTAAATGCTAATCTTCGTTGTAGTACTTTTGAGGTTACGCGCTTCTCCTAATGCATTTCATTGGGATCCGAAAGGAGAGAGGCATCAGATAAACTTGCTTTCGCTGAATAGGTCCGTGTCGTAGCCAACCAATAACCCGATATGCCCGAAAGCAATCCCCCAAGGAAGCCCAAGCGCAAAACATCGTAAGCGTGATTTGAAAGATTTAGCGACTTATACAAACCGATTGTCAGAATATAAGACACGGGAATCGCTAGCAAAAACACGATCGTCAGCCAGGTTTTCCAAGTCAGGCTCACAAGCCACAGCGCAATGGAAATGATCAAAACACCAACCAGGCAAGCTAAGAAATAAGCCGGCATCGGATCGATAAATCCGAGTAAACGAGAGCCTGTTATGTGTCCGGCAGGGAAGGCGAGCAATAGAATCAGAGTAGCTGTGATGCTTCGCGACTTGGCCCCATGGCCCAACGGCAACAACCAGCCGCGCAAAATACATATACAACAGCTGACCGCTAACCCTACTGCGAGCAAGGCGCCGAAAACGACCCAGTACGTCGCTTTAGGAATTAAGAACTGGTTTCCCTGGTCATACCAGAAGTTGCCAGAGGTTGGAATTGAAATGAGCCAGACAAACAAAAATCCCACGAGCGCACCACTCACGAAAAACAAGGATACAACTTTTAATAGGTTTTTATCGTTCATTTCCCCTCACACATAAATGAAGTCTTTCCAAATTTGCTAGGACAGATAATTCAAAGAGGTTCTCAGTTATGAACTGTGCATGAATTGTTCCTAACCCGCCGCACGTGAGCTTTTTCGACAACTTCAAGGAAACTTCACCATATGGGGTAGAAGCGCTTGGGGTTCTTGCGCGCCTCAACTTCAGCTTTGGCTCCAAGCCAAACGTCCTCAGGAGTGGACCATATCAGATTTGTAGTTCGTGGCCTAAAGCCGCCTTGCCGAAGCGCTTCGGTTACAATGGCAGCACAGCTATTTCCAGTCGAGAACTTTCCGTGGCCCCTACCGTTGTTCCACCATTTCTTCATCTGTGCCTCGTCTAGTCCATAAATTGTAAAGACCTTAGAATCGGTTTTATGCTCCCCATTGTAATCGTCAAAGTAGGTCCGATCGTAGAAGGGCTCAACTTGTTTGCCGAGATCGAAAGCTCCCAGTGGCTCCGCAGGCCAATACGAAATATATGTGCCGTCTGATAATTGAAGAGATATGTGTCCGTATGGCGACTTGTCAATTTCATTGCCATCAGCATCTCTCCAAATGCGAGATGGCCAGTAGTGTAATGTTGTCCCATTCCAAGGACCCTGCGGATCTGCGGTTCCGCCATTCCTGGCGCGACGAGTTGGAAGTTATTGTTTCCAGTAATCGTGTTTGGCTTTGCGCCGCGAGGGTTGATTGGATTATCAAGACTCGGGCGATTAGTGGGATCCCAGTCCGAGATATTCGGATCTCCGACTATGAGATTCTGGCCACCTCCTGACGATGGACTAACACTGACATTGATGCTGGTAAGACTCTTGGCCCCGACATTGTCAGTAACTGTCAGAGAGACGAGATGAGTGCCCCTATTGGTAAACGTAAAAGTGGGCGACGGCCCGGTTGCGCTACCCAAGCCCGCAAAGTCCCACTTGTACTGCGCAATTGAGCCATCAGGATCAAAAGAGCCCGATGAGCTGAATTGAATGGCAGTACCAGTTACAGCCGTAAATGGTCCGGCGATTTTAGGGACCGGCATCTGGTTCGACGCAGGATAGATCGTTGCAGTTGTGCTTCCGGTAGTTGTCAGACCGATGTTATCCGTGACAGTTAGTGTGACAGTGTAAGTGCCTGGCGTGCTGTAGGTGTGTGCGGGCGCTGGTCCACTCCCGGACGTACTATCGCCAAAGTTCCACTGGTAACTATTGAGTTGCCCTTCCAAATCGTACGAGCCGCTTCCGTTGAATTGAAGTGGCGTTCCCGTTGGTCCGGAATAGGGACCTCCAGTGACGGACGTCGGTAAGGTATCGGACACAGCTTCGACGTTGATAAAGAAACGAAACGATCCTGACTGTTGCACGCCGAGTACGAATTGCACGTTTGCGCTCGCGCCGGGCCCCAGAGGTTGCGAAAGAGTGTAAGCAAAGGCGCCAAGACTGGCATTCAAGCCACCACCATTAGCTTGCGCTGGTGGTATTTCGAGTGTGGTTCCTCTAACGAGCACCTGAGTCCCATTTGAGAGTGTCACTGTGACATCGTTGGAAGTAAGGGCTCGCATGTCAGCCTGAGTTCCGCCGAGGATGTAACCAGGTGTATTCAACGTGGTGATGTCTACGATGCGAACGCGTAGTCGCGTAACTGCTCCACCTGTGTTGTTCGTAATTTTGCGCCGCATGGTTAACGTTCCGGCAGCAGCGTTTGGTCCTATAGCCGTGGTATCGCGAACCCTGTTAGGTGCTACGTTTGCACTCACTGCCGGATCGATTACGGTCACCGGCAGTTGCGCATTTCGTTGTAAAGGACTCGTCAACCCTTCTGGTCCAGGCGCTCCGAGTTGTGCAATGACACCATAATTGCCACCGTCGGTCGCAATAAAAGAGAAGTCAGCCGCATTGTCTCCTGAGTCCTGCGGGAACCCGGAGGCTAGCTTTCGCACGAAACTGTATTGACCGTTGGTTGGCGTGAGTGTCGAAAGGCCGGTGCCTTCGCGGTACAGCCCGTTTGAGGTAGTTGAGAAGCCCACGGCATCGAGGCGATTTGAGATCGTGAAGTTGATTGCGCTTGCGTTATTAAATAAAGCCAGTCCCAGATTGTCAGGCGTGTCAGGTACGTAAATTAGATCACCAGCAGCGTAATTGGCGAGGCCATAACCACCGCCGACTGCCAGAAAATGAGCGCGCGCTGGAATAACAGTATCAATAGGGATTATGAATCGCACTATCCCGTCAGATGAAACAAGTGCCCAGCCGTTCGAGCCATCGGCGGTGCAAACCTTTATTTCCTGATCGGTATTGTTATAGAACTCCACAAACTCATCGTTCACACCGTTCGCTCCGCGCAAACGAAACTCGCTAATGACCAGTCCCGTGGGAGGCGTGCATATAGGTACTGGTAACTCGACTGAAAGGCGTTCACGCAGAGTAGCGGCTTTGCTGGATTCAAAACTGACAGGCAGAGCAGACTGCGGCGCTTTCTCATTCACCATAAGAGCAGCTAGCGACGCAGACCAATGTGCCGAACCAGCAACGGCGATACACATTAGGCCAAGGAAAGCGATGATGAAATAGCGTGTTTTAATGAGCTCGGAAATTATGGAGGAATCATTAGAAGGGATAGACCGAGGCATATTTGCACCACCTTTTGAGGTTGAGTTGTTGGTCTACAGTGCGAGGGCGAGACCTCGCCGGATCGGCTCTTTAGAACTGTAAATAGGCCAACAGGTCTGGGCAGTTTATTGTCGGCCTCACTCACCACGCTCTCTATTAACTATGGCGAGTCCGTAATAGAGCCACTCGTGACCTACCTCACGAGTGGCTCTTCTCTGAAAGATGCTTGGTTTGTCACCGCCTCGCATCTTCCATTGTCAAAGTTAGTATTGATGAGTTCCACGTTCCCTGGTCCAGCCATAACTGAAACGGTTTATAGTCGCCCCCAAAGAACGTTGCAAGATTCGGCGGTTGAGGGCTGATCAGGATTTCATACAAGTTCCTTTTTATGATTTTGAGACAGACTTAACCTAACCCGCGCCGTGCGAGGGAACGCAGTTAAGAACGCCTATAGTAGTGGGTCTATCTCAGACCAAGCCCGGTCAGTATCACCGTAACGAGTAAATTGCTCGACGTTGTTGGTGGTGGCGGCACCGGCGCCGGTGCGTCATTGGTCGGTATATCGCCCGCCAGAACAGTTATAGACATTAGTCCTGTGAGAGCGATAGCTAAGACAAAGCGCTTCATGTGTTGAGTCTCCTTTGAGTTTGGACGATACAAACTAACTTGTATCAGAAATGAAAAAAAACCGAACATAAACATTGCAAGGAATGTTGCAGCGTTAGCACTATGAGGGTTAATATCCGCTCGCACAGGTCTTTACTCACCTAACACCATAAAGGAAGGTCTATCTGTTGAAGTTGGCCTCACCAAAACTGGACACGTCGCATTTGTCTCGTGAGGAGGAAGCACTCTCCAGATGCGAGTTCGCACTAGACCAAAAAGACAAGGCAAACATTGAGGGCGCTTTGGAGATCATGCGCCCGTTGTGGCAGGGAGTCGGATCACGTCCCGATACACAAGGGCTTAAACCGGAAACGGCTGCCAATGTCTTCCTTTGTACTGGCATTCTCACCGGCTGGATTGGTGCTCGCAGTCAAATCAAAGACGCACAAGAGAGCGCGAGGAACTTAATCACTCAGAGCATCACTATTTATGAGTCGAACGGCTTGAAGAGGGAAGCTGCCGAAGCACTTTCAGAGATTGCGTATTGTTACTGGCGAGAAGGTCGGGTCAACGAAGCGAGAATCATGCTTCACGAGGCATTGGAACGATTGCCGCCTAAAGGACTCAAGAGAGCGCGGGCACTTCTGAAACTGGTAGATGTCGAACACTCGGCGGCGCGACACTACGACGCACTCAACATTCTCACTGATAATCGTGCTGTGTTCGCGAGCATCACACATCTACCGGTCAAAGGCTCATATCACAATGAGCTTGCGATAACGTGGGGCACAATTGGAACGGCGGAAAATCAGCCTGACTATTTTCAACGTGCGCTTACTGAGTACAAAGCCGCAGAGCATCAATTCAAATTGGCAAAGAATTTTATCTACTGTGCGAGCGTCAAAAACAACGAAGCGCGAGTGCTTTCAAAGTTAGGTAGGTTCAAAGAAGCCCACAAACATCTTGACCAGGCGCGACTCATAACTGTTCGATTCAAGGATCGCACTCGAACAGCACAGATTGATAGCACTCGTGCGGAGATACTGATCGCAGAGGGAGAATTCAAAGCCGCCGAAGCTGTGGCCCGCAGGGGAGCAACAATACTCTTAAAGGTTGGGCAAAGATCTTGGCTTGCAGATGTACTAATCCTACAGGCAATCGCTCTGGCCCGTTTAGGTAAGCAGGACCGGTCGCAAGTGATTTTGCAGCGCGCGATAGAAGTGGCTCACGAAGCAGACGCACTCAACAAAGCCGGGTTAGCGGCTCTTACGATGATCGAAGAAATCGATGGCCTTTCACCCGATACGCTGCAGGCAGCATATCAGCAATCGCAGGAATGGCTGGCAGATTCGCAGAGCCGGGAAGTTCTATCACGATTGAGTGCAGCGGCAGGAAAGCTTGCCGTCAGTCTGCGTAGAGAAATATCCCGAGACGAAGCTGTGGACGTTCTCTTAACCAAGCCTCTTGACTTGGGCCAAATGCGACGGGAGTACGAGCAAAAGCTACGGGATGCTGAACACGATCTTATCAAGGAGGCTTTGATACAAGCGGATGGATCAGTAGTTCACGCTGCCCGACTGATAGGTAGAAGTTATCAGGGCGTGACCTGGTTGATCGCAAATAAGTATACCGACTTGCTCAAGAAGCGGGCGCCGATTCGACGCCGACCACGGAAAAAGATTAAGACCGAATAGAATCCTCTAAACCACTTCGCAAATGATGAGACGCTCTAACATGCTTCACTGCGATCCAATTGCAGCTCCGGCATGAACACACGGAACAGCCAGTCTGCGGTGCGTCGTTGGGCCGCGTTCATCTCCTTACGTTGCTCGAACACGTCGGTGGTATACAACCGATCGATGGCTTCTTCCAAACCGGGGTACTCCCCCAGAGCTGCAATACACCGGCGGATACGGCGCGGCGAGAAGTGCAGGTGAATAAGGCGCAGGAAGTTATAGAGAACGTCCTTGTCGTCAACACTGTATCCTGCATTGTCGCGAAAATAATGGGCCACGGTGACTGCTGGATCGACCAGGACACGATACCCGAGCAACCAGGCGCGCAAACAGATCTCCTCATCCTGATATCCCCACCGTGTGAACCCGGTGTGAAAGCCTCCAAGAGCCCGAAACGTCTTTAGGCGAAACGCTTGACACCCGCCCGGAGTAATCGGCACTTCGTAGGGCTTGTTAGTCTCAAGCGGTTCCAGCCAGGCACATTCGAGGCGATGGTTGATCCACACGTTTCCGCATCCGCGTGGTTCGGGTTCTTTTAGCCGGGTAAACGTCGGCCCCACGATCGCGACATCGCGTGCGTCCAGAGCTTCGATGAATCGATCAATCCAATTCGCGGACACAGTGCAGTGCGCGTCGATAAAGAGCACGTATTCACCACGCGCGTGCTCCGCGCCCAAATTGCGCGCGCGCGGTATGCCAAGATGATCCGCGGTGATTACGCGAACGGGTCTTGTCGACTGTCGGTAGGCGTCACAACTCCCATCGGTCGACCCATCGTCAACCACGACAACCTCAATATTCGGATATGCGGTAACCTCAAGTATGTTCTCGACGGTCATGGAGAGCATCTCTCCTTCGTTGAGGGTCGGAATGACAATGCTGAATAGAGGGTTCTTTCTGGACGACATTTTGATCCTCGCTAGCTTTGACCTTTTGACATCGCGTTGAGTAATTGATTGGCCAGCTTGATTAGGGCCTGCGTCTCTTCTACTCGGTAGTCCATCGCCTTTGACAATTTATCAGGCTCGCTCGATGCCAGTTCGTGAAGGTGCTGAATTCCCGCTCGCTGCAGGTCCTTCTCCGCTGTTTTCAGTTCCTTGAAGCGTCTGATTTCGATTTCACCGAGCTCGAACACGGTCCTGCCAACGCGAATGAACTTCTCACCGACTGTTCTGCGTTTGAGTGGGTCCAGAAAACGACTGACTACTGGAAAGCGCGTAAACGGCGAGAACCGAGTGAACACGGTGAAGCGCGTGAAGGGAGTGAACCGGGTAAAGATCGTGAACAACGTGAATCGTGTGAACAGAGTAAATCGCGTGAAGAGCGTGAACGGGGTGAACAGGGTAAATCGGGTGAAGAGCGTGAAGGTGGTGAAGCGCGTCGGAAAGACCAAATCGCCACAACGAAGTGCGGCTTCTGCCGCAATCCGTCCGTTGCCCCAGGCATTATTAAACGTTCCGGGACCGAGCTTGACCGCTGTGGCAGTCAAGCAGTTTCGAATCCTCGTGTAAGTGAAGCTTGGGTGGCGACTCCACATCAAGGCAACGAGACCGGTCACTAGCGGTGTTGCCATCGACGTGCCGTCGAGGTAGTCATAGTTCAGCGCGGCCGGGATAGTGACCGCGTAAGTCGGCATGGTGGAGAGGATTCCACGTCCTGGAGCGACAACTGTCACCTCTGGTCCAACATTCGAAAAGGAAGATACGGTGTCGTTATCGTCGGTCGAGCCCACGGCGATGACGTTGTCAATCGTTGTCGAGTATGCCGCAGGGAAGATCACCGGTCCAGCGTTGTCGTTGCCCGTGGCCGCGCATAAAAGGACCCCGCGGGCCTGCGCGTACTGACATGCTTGCTGCTTAGTCAGATTGTCCGGTCCACCTCCGCTATAGTTGATGACGGCGTGCAGGTTATGGGCGACGGCGTAATCTACGATCTCCTCGACCGCGTCAGCAAAATCCGCGGAACTGCCACTTCCAAACGTGTCCAGTGTCCGGCAGATGTATACCGGAGAAGCCCAGTTCATCCCAACCACGCCCCTGCTGTTGTTGGATTCGGCTGCTGCAATGCCGGCGACGTGCGTACCGTGTCCGTTGAGATCTCGCGGCGGCCCGCCATCCACAAAGTCAGTACCGAGCACAAAGCGACCGGGAGTGTCGAGGTCCGGATGGTCAAGAGCCCCAGCGCCAGTCGTTGAGATTCCGCTATCGATGATTCCGATGAGCACGGTTCCGGTGCCGGTCTGAATATCCCACGCAGTTTCCGAGGTGATCAACGGGTGACTCCACTGCTCACCATAGCGAGTATCGCTCGGTACGATTTGCGCGGTATCGACCACATCTGGCTCAATGTACTCGATACTTCCGAAGTCGGACACTTGCCTAACGATTTCTAACATCTCCTCTTTAGGATCGAAGTTGATCACTGCACGCCCGGTCGACCGCGGATACCGTTTGACACGGCCGCCTGGAAGCTGTCGTGCAACTGCTTCAGCCATTGCCTTAGGGTCTCGGTCCGACTCTGAGGAGGGTTTGAATTTGACAATGACTTGCCCTGCAAAATAACGGATGCGCCGGTCTTGCCAGGTTACTTCGCGAATGTTCCGGACGGTCCTTTTCGATTTCGGGTCTTTTGGAATCATGAGGTCTCCCTTATTTGTTTAGAGGTCGATCAATCACGTCAGCTTCGGCATATTCCACCGCTGGCAGCTTCTGAATCTGCTCAATGAGGCCGGCGAGATCAGACGTGGTAGGTACTTGAAAAACTGCTCGACCTGTGTGGCTCGGCCGTCGTAGCAAGGAACCGCTCGTGATTTTAGCCACTTCATTGCACAACTCCCGAAACGTATGTGCATCATTGGGAGTAACTTTGAACTTCACAATAATGCGTTGGGTAGCATCGGCCATTGCAATGTTAAGCGGCTACAAGCTCCCTTATACAAAGTTCGGTACAGCGTTGCGCTGGGCACAAGCTAGTGACAATTGCTTTTGACCGTTAGTCTACGCCTTTCTGTCTTTCCAGTCTCTCCGGCTTACGTTCTCATTTAATTATGATCAAGGCGAACGAAGTATTTCTAAGGTAACGTCGATACTGAAAAGCGTACACATACCCGGACAGAGTGGGAGGTCGTTGAGGCAGGGTCACACCAAGAGATCAGGCTTTCACTGAATAGGTCTGTGTCGTAGCCAACCAATAACCGGCAATGCCCGAAAGCAATCCACCAAGGAAGCACAAGCGCAAAACATCGTAAGCGTGATTTGAAAGAGTGAGCGACTTGTAACTTCTGTTCGTTGCATAGCCGGACTTAAGTCTAGTGATTACGATTGGCCCCTCTCCCCGCAAATAGAGGTGTGTCTCCATTTTCTTGACACATCTATTAGTTGCGTGTAGAAAACTCTCATCTCAACGATTGCGGTTCTTCCCCCACAGACCCTTCACATCCTTATCCTTACCCAAGGAGGTAAATCGATGAAAAACTCACTGCGCATTTTATTAGTTGTAGCTCCACTTCTTCTTGTGTTTGCCTTAACCACGAGCAGTGGCATTAGCGGGGCAAATAGTTTGGACCAGAAACACGCACCAGCAGCGCCGTATTTGGTTGGAGCATATCCGTATCTTGGTTCGGATTATGAGTCGCGGCCTGCTGTCGTTAGCAGCGTTGCGTCCGACGCTAAACAGAGGTTCAAAATTACCAAGATAGGTATTAGGAATAACTCGTCCAAACCGATCACTGCTGTCCGACTAGCGTGGTACATGTCTCGATCAGCAGACTTGCAACCTTTCGCACCGGACAAGAAGTCAGTGTTGACGACAGGTGAAACGTCTCGCATCAATCTGCCCACCAAGATATTTCCTCGTTACCATGGCGCGATAAATCAGATTGTGGTGTCGTTCGAGGACGCTTACAAGCAACTGCGTTCCGCAAATGCAAAGCCATCCGGCCGTTATCGCATCGAGGTGGCTGCGGTTGAAGTGTTTTTCGACGACGGCTCGTCATGGAAAGCTGATCAAGCATATCCGAGAGCAGACGAGTCGAGAGTTTCCCTGACGAAGATTTCGTTCGCTCGACCGGAACCGCAGTATTGTCCCGTCACGGAATGTGCCTGGAACGGCGCCTTTTACGAATGTACTGGTTCATCTTTCCAGGTCGGTTGTTACAACTGTTTCAGCACCTGCTGCAATAGTCTTTGTAGCGATCCACCAGTGTGTCCTCCGTGCAACTAGTGTAGGGCGTCAAACAGATAACTTAGGAAGAGCAATGCGAGCGCGTTTGCTTCTGCGCGACGTAGTCGCCTTGTGTTTCCTGCCCGTAAAGCACTCTTCACAGCGAGGGTGTGTATTTGGGGGCAACAAAAGGTTAGGTAAATTGCCACTGAATCACAATTATGCTCAGCGCACAAAATGAAGGCCACCTTGCGGGTGGCCTCTTCTCTGTTTATTAGGAGTAGTGCTCCCCACAGTGGACAATCTTCCAACTTCTTTTTGCGACCCACCGATGGAAATGCTCATTTTCTATCAACAGTCGCAAGAAGCGGGCTAAGTCCGGCAACCGATCCACATCCAGCACAGGCTTGTAGGTCATTTCTTCAAGCCGCTTTCATTCCTTTTCAAACCTGCAAAGTTTCCACGAACCTTGAGCGGTTGGTAGGGCCACGCGGCAGTTTTTCCTGAGACAGCATTCTTGCAGATCGCCACTTCCAGTTGGAAGTTCCCTTCGAATTCATCCGAGCCCGTGCCCGCGGTGGTGTGCAGGTAGCCAACGGTTGGATCTGCAGGACGACAGTTGAACTTCAACGGTCTACCCCCGAGCTTTACCGGAAATGCGACGTGTGTTCCTTGAGTGAGCCGTCCTTCACTGTCAGTCTCTATCAAAAGATCCCAGCCGCCGTCGGCGCTAAGCTCGATATGATCCGGTGCTATCTTGCCAACCTGCGCGCCCGGACTTGCCTGATCGATTCGCGGTCCACGATCGTAACCCATGATGACGCCAGGGATCTCCCAGGGTGCGCGGCCCGAATTGAAGGCCGGCATCTCGACCTGAACCTCGAAGGCCGGGCCTCCGATCAAGCGCGAAGTCTCCGACACACTCGGGCCGATCGGCTCTTGCCTTCGGAGTCTCAACGCGACGATACCTGCAAGCAGCAGCGCCAGCGCGATAACAATCATCAATATCTTTTTGCCACGCATTTTTACCGCAGTGTAGTTAGCAAATGATATGTCCGGTCTAATTAGCAAATGAAGTGTCCGCTTTCGGCGGTGTAGGGTTAGTGCTTTTTGTGGAGGCACATGGAGCACTACTCACAAACCGCAGTGGAGCGGGCGATGAAAGTACACGAAGTGATTATGCGGGCGATGAGTGGAGAGATCGCCTGGTTTCAGGCCGCGGAGATCATCGGCATCAGTTGCCGGCAGATGCAACGGTGGAAGAACCGGTGGGAGAAGCATGGCTATGAAGGCTTACTGGACCGACGTCGTGGCCGGCCCTCACCGAAGCGGATCGCGGTGCCGGTGTTGCAGGAGGTGCTGCGGCTTTATCGTGAGCAATACTTTGATTTCAACGTGCGTCACTTTCACGAGAAGTTGGTGGAGCAACACAACATCAAGCTGAGCTACACCTGGGTGAAGACGGCGCTGCAGATGGCAGGTCTGGTGAAGCGAGCACGCAAACGCGGCAAACATCGCAAACGGCGCGAGCGCCGACCACTGCCAGGGATGATGTTGCACATTGACGGCAGTAAGCACAGTTGGTTTGAGGATGGTTGTTATTACGACTTCATCGCCATCATGGATGATGCCACCAGTGAGATCTATTACGCGCAGTTGGTGGAGGCCGAATCGACTTTCAGCGTGATGACTGGATTGCGTGAAGTGATTGAGACTAAGGGCGTGTTCTGCTCGTTGTACAGCGATCGCGCCAGCCATTTCTTTCTCACGCCCAAAGCCGGAGAACCAGTGGCAGATAAGCACTTAACGCAGGTGGGCCGGGCTTTAGTGGAGCTGGGCATCCGGCCGATTCCGGCTTACTCACCGCAGGCGCGTGGTCGTAGTGAACGCGCTTTCCGTACCTGGCAAGGACGGTTGCCGCAGGAGTTGCGACTGCGCGGCATTAAGACCAGGGAAGCTGCCAATGAGTTTCTGCGTGCCGAGTACCTGGCTGAGTTCAATCAGAAGTTCTCGGTGCCGGCTAAGCAAAGTGGCACGGCGTTCATTGCCTGTCGTCGGCAGCAGCTCGAGTTCGTATTTGCCTTGCAGCATGAACGAACGGTCGCACGTGACAACACGGTCAGCTATGACAATCGAATATTGCAAATCGAGAAAAACAAATGGCGTTACACGTTGGCGGGCTGCAAGGTGGTCGTCTACGAACATCTGGATGGCAGCCTTAGTCTGCGCTATGGACCACACATCGTAGGTCGTTACGACGCCAGTGGCGCCCCACTGCAAAGTGCGGCGCCGGTTCGCGCTGCCGCAGCCAAACAATTGTCAGCAAGTGCGAAGCAAAAACGATTGGCTGTGGAAATGACGCCGCCACGGAAAGCGACAAAGAACGTCGCTTCCCGCAGCGGCTTGGAAAAGTCACGCTCAAAAGCAGCATGACTTTCCCACATTCCCACAGCCACTACTGCTAATTAGTTATTGAAAATGGTAAAACCAAAACCGGACATTTCATTTGCTACAAAAACCGGACATCTTCACTTGCTACCAACACGCATTTTTACCGCAGAGTTACAGATGATTACTCCACAGTTGACAATCTTCGCAACCGGTTGTTGACGCGAACGACATGCAACGGTTGTTAGCCTGTGGCCGGACGGCCGCCGAAGCCGATGATGTAACCATCCGGGTCCTCGACATAGAAGCCCTTCGTGCCCCACTCGGTCGCCGTGATCGGCTTGATGATCGTCACGCCGTTGACGACGCACTGCTCGTAGAACTTCTCGATGCCGTCAACGCCTGCCGAGGCATCGAGATGATCGTTGTTGCGCCTGTGCTGGCGGTCCGCGTCGTTCTTGGGTGCTTCCTTCAAGTGAAGTTCCAGTCCGTCCAGAACACCGATCGCGTAGAACCCTTCCCATGGCTCACCGAACATGAAGCCGATCTTCTGGTAGTACGCCATCGAGCGCTCAATGTCGTCGACAAGGAACTGTGGAGCGAAAGATGTCAGACGCGGCTTCATCGTGCTCATAGGTCATTGAACCTCCTGGATGCTCGGTTTATTAATCAGGGTGTTGGGAGTTGACGTGTTTAATGCACTGCCCCTGATTCTTGAAAGGACCAACGGGCGATCCAAAATTCTTAAAGCCTCCGTCCTTGCATTCATCTTTATCTGTTGGCTCCAGCGCAGGCGTTATAGCAATCCCAAAGGGACCATCACCAACTGGTATCGTGTGTCGATAACTGGGCTTCAGTTTTAATGACGAAACGCGGAGGCGTTCACATTAGCTCGTCGGCTGCGGAATCTCCAGGTGGTATGCAGGATCAAGCGGCGGTAGGAGGAACGTCTTCACTCGCTTGTCAGCTCGGACTGCTTTCTCAAACTCCGCCTTCTTTTTTATCGAAGAAGGCGCGACATCGAAGACGCATAACACATTCGGGTCAGCTGCGTGGTGAGAAACCTTCGTCGGCCCGATGGCAATTATCTTTGCCTCCATCGCAGCCTTTATTTCGATAGGGGTCTTCCCCGCTTTCTTCGCTTTCACGTATTCATCGATCACCGCATCACCCGCCGCTGCGTAAAGCTGTTTCTGTTTCGCCACGCTGGTAGCTACGATGTTGTTGTACATCACTCTTGCCTGATCCGCCGGCGTCCGGGCTGTGGAAGTGATTAAAGCGCTGCTTAAGCCCGCCGCCTGCAAAATATCCTCAAACACTTTGAGCGAGAAGTTCGTGACGTTTTCCTTCTTGGCTTTTGAACCGAATATGATATCTACCGGCATTAGTTTTTCTCCTGAAGCATTTTAAATAGTTGCGTGAGTACAAGCGCTCATAGACCTTCGTATTCTGGACCCAAGCCGTGCGTGACCTTTAGTCGCCGATTCGTTTCTTTCTCGCCAGTGTCCAATCTTGATTTGAATTGCTATTTGGATCGTAGTTGGGATCGTTTGTTGCTTGAACGTTGCCGAGCTGGTCTGTCCAGATGTAATCGTGATGACCGCTCACCTTTTCATTATGAGGAGCATTCGGGTTATAGATTGATTCTTCTTCACGCATCGTATCTATAAAAGCTTCATGAGAAGTATATTGTTCACCTTGACTAGCAGACGAATTGTCTCCAGGGTGGGCCGGTGTCGTGAGTGGCTGCAAATGCCAATCGGTCTGCAGTCGTTGTTCCTGCCGATCAACATACGCTTGATTATTGGCCATAAATTGGCGGCTCTGCTCCCCAGCGGCATGCAACCGGTTCCAGCCTGCCTGGATAGAGTCCCATCCAGCTTGCGTGTTTTGTCGCGCTTGCCCGGCAAGCTGCTCCATGATTTGAGTGCAAAGTTGCTGCCACTGAGGATTGAAGCGGACGGAAGCAGCAATCTGCCAAAACGCTTTTTTGCCCGCATCCAGGCGACCGCGCTCCGCCCGGAAACGAAACAACCGATTCAAGCCCCAACTGTGTATCACACCGCCGGCCCCGTGCAGCGGCGGAAGTTGGAAGTGACAAACGTAGAACTCTTCTTCGATTGCGCGGCCCTGTTCCAAATATTCAATTCTCGCCATCGCGCCCTGATACAAATGAACTTGTTTGATCTCGCTCGCATTGATCATTTGAACGAGATTCGGCACCGGATTAGCTCCGACGATTCTGATTTCCTGACTATTGCCGCGATACTTCGGAATTATCAAGCGAACGAGGGCGTCAATCCCCGACATCGGGGGCATGTGAACAATGCCTGCCTGGTTCTGTCCGGGCTGATAATAACCGTAGTTCGGCTCGGTCCAGGTGAATTGTTCGGAAGGTAAAAACTCAAACATCTCAAGCCCATTTGGATTGACGACACGCGCGAACGTCATGAGCGGAACGTGGAGATACTGGTAATTCCAGATGACTCGGCTTTCGGGTTGCCACCCCGACGGGTGCTGAAAAGTGTAAGCCACAATGCCTTGTTGCTGTTGGTCAACAACGTTATGTTGCACGAAACCTTCCTGCCCCAACGGATTTGCGTTCATCTCCGCTCCTTTGTTCGAACAAGTTAGCTTAGAGCAGCTATACTCAGCCAGGATAAATACTCTTCACGTACGATAACAAAAGCCTCACCGCCCGTCGCGCATAGTACTAATTTGTACGCACTGACTCCCAATAGTTTGACAATTCCGTCTAAACACTAATATTCTCAGGAGCATGTTGATTCGAATCCGCGAATTAAATGTGGAAAGGTCCGATGAGCGTACCTACCTTATTCGCGGAATGAAAAACCTCTAAGTTTTCACTCTTAAGTTTTGAAGTTGAGTCCGTGAACCAGCGTTGGGTAACGCTTCGGTTCGCGGCTTTTTGCTGTCAGCGTCTCTGCCAAAGAGAGCGAACAAGCAGCCAGTTGAAGCGGCTACCACCACCTGGTAGCACTGAGCCTAAGACCCTCCACAGCAAAGCGCGTTTTCGTTTCACCACACATCTTTTTGGAGGTGAAACATGGAAACACGGCAACGCAGGCAAATTCGTTTAGCGCAAAACTTCCTGAGGAGTCCAAAGTTGGCCCAACGGCTGGTTGGCATGAGTAACATCGGGCCACGCGATATCGTTTACGAGATTGGCCCCGGCAACGGGATAATTACCGCAGGACTCGCCAGCATCGCGAGACGGGTGATCGCGATCGAAAAGGACCCGGAGCTCGTTCACCGTCTGCGCGAGCGGTTTCGTCCGCTCGGTAACGTTGAAATAGTTGAAAAGGATTTTCTCGACTATACGTTTCCGCCTGCCTCGGAATACAAGATATTTGGAAACATTCCGTACAACATTACGTCGCTAATCGTCCGCAAGATCCTGTATGAGCGGTCTAACATACGCGAAGCACATCTGATATTGCAGAAAGAGGCTGCGAAGAAGTTTTCCGGGTTTCCGAAAGAGTCGTTATGCTCGATTCTGGCGAAGCCTTTTTTTGAATTTCAGATCGTGTACCAATTGAGGCGCACCGACTTCTGGCCCATGCCCGCCGTCGATTCGGTGCTTCTGTCAATCAAGCGACGCACCCGCCCGCTAATAGAAATGTACGAGGTCGCTTCCTATCGCAACTTTGTTCAGTATGGTTTTGCGAGATGTAAACCGAATCTCAAATTGGCATTCAAGAGCGTGTTCACGTACAAGCAATGGAAACGCCTGGCCCGCGAACTCCATTTTTCACTAAATGCGACGCCCACGGAATTGAGCTTCGAACAATGGTTGGAGTTGTATCACGGTTTCGTGAGTCGATGAGGCACGACTAAAGTTATTGAATTCTTTGTATTCTCAATCGGCCCATTGCGAGACATTAACTCTTGATCCTGATGGTGCCGGGATTGCTCTCCTGGCCGTGCGCTTTTACTTTGATGGTACACGTGCCGGGCGCGAGGGCGTCAGGCAAACGAAAGACCACCTGCGCAAAGTTGGAGCTCCTTACGGGCCTGACGTCTTCCGCCGGAAGATTGTAAGCTTCGTTATTACTCCCGGTCAGATTAACTATGACGGAGGACGTAGGTTCACCTTGTACTAATTGTAGATTAGTTACAAGGAGAACTACCCTCGTGTTTTTGTCAGACCCCTGATTGAGCAGGTTGTCCGTGTTGACGACAGGAAACGGGTCTCTCAAAAATAGCGTCGCATCTAATGCGAGTGCTTGCTGGTCGCCTGGTTCCGACTCATCCAGCATCAGCTGGGACGGGGGCAGCGTTTGGCCGCCAATCGTCGGCCTTAATACGAACAGTCCCTGTTCTATTCCGCCGACGATAACTATCCCGCTTGGGAAGAACGGGAAGTTGCTCCACGCGCCGCTGAACTGAGGCGCATCATCTACAGGGTAAACATCGAAAAACGCCAATTCACTCAAACCGGCCGCCCCGACATTAGTAACGTCCAGAATACGCAGGCCGCTTCGGTAATTTGCCTGGTAGGCGCGGCTGCCGCGTATGTAGAGGTTGTGGTCGATGGCCGTGCTCTGGCCTCTGTAAACGGTCGTCATAGACGGAGCATCCAGATCGGCGACATTCCAAGTGTAAGTGGTGGACTTTACCCCCGTATTTCTTTCGTCAAGCTCGTCGTCGAGTAAGAAGTATGTGTGGTCTTCAGTCAGCCACCCCTGATGCGTGTAGCCCACGCCCGCGTACGTCGTGCGCGATAGCTGCTTTGGCTCACTTTTGTTTGTTACGTCTACGATGGTCAACGTGTCCTCGTTAGAACTAAAGCAGACCTCATGTCCCCGGTAATCCAAGTCAGGCCCGCGATAAAGGACGCATTGCGTTTCATGAGTATAGCCGTCCTGGCCAACGCAACCGGCGAAGACCGGGGCCTCCGGGTTCCGTATGTCCACCATGTGCAGTCCGCCCGTGCAAGTGTCCTGGCTACCTGCGGCGTAAGCAAAACCCGTCGCTTCATTTACGGCCAGCGTGTGGGCCCGACGGAAGCCGGCGTAATGAGCATTTTCCGTGAAGGCGACCGGCGGTGCTGCCACGTTCCGCAGCCGCGTCAGGTCAAACACTTGCATCCCGTGATTGTCGGCTTCGCTCACGATGAAAGCGTGGTCGGCATACACCTTAATACTACGCCACACGGAGTCGACGCTGTGCGGCGGTAGATTCCCTAAATAAGCAGGTTGTTCCGGGTTACTGATATCGACGAAGGATGTGCCGTTGGACCGTCCGACGATTGCATATTCCTTCCCCGTGAGAGGATCCGTCCATCCCCACACGTCGTTGACTGACCCTCCACCTATGTTACTCAGGGGAAGGAAAGACGCCAGGTCGACGTTGTGGCAAGGGAACGTTCCGGCCATCCCGTCGACACAAGTGGTCTTGCCCATAGCAACCAGGGGTTTACCATTGGGTTGTCCGTTCGGTCCGCCTCCGATTGGGGGACCTTCATCGTGTACGGCTCTGACACTAAAAAGTAAGCCTGCCGCAAGAAGAGCCAGGCACGCCCAAATACCGACGCGAAGTTTTTTAGAGGTCAGTGAAAACATTTTAGAACTGCTCACTCGAGGAAGCGTAACAAGGGATCTCTGGGGAGTCTAAGTCCAGGCGCGAGTAGCTGTCAAAAAAAAGGCTCGGCGAGGAGGGACACCTCCTGCTTGGACTTCATCGCCATGCACGAGGAGCAGGAACTCATTGAGATGCCGCTTCCAGCGAAGACAATGGGGCAAGTGCTGATGGGCCTTGAGTTCAATTTGGCAGCCAGACGGTTGATGGAACTTGGACAGTAAGGTGCTATTTGCATACTACAGTCTCGCGCGAATCGAAATCCTTCAGTTTTCAAGATCAGGTGGTTCGAAGGGGCGATCTTCCAGGGAGTTTGCGTGCCGGATCTCTCTAGGATCGTATATCGGTTTTTTGTAGCCAGAATACCACCAGATAAGAAAAATCGACGAAAGAGAGATCTTTGAGGTCTAATTTGAGATCCTTGCATAGGTAAGGTAATACCTTACCGAATATCTCGTAGCGTCGGTTTATTTGCGATCCGCTGGGAATATCGTTCTTGCCTGTAGCGGTGCGCAGCCAATCTCTTACATGTTTAATAACCTTCTCCGGCTTACTAGCATGGGAGTAAACATCTTGACCGGCAATATCAGAGATAAACTTCTGATAGCGATGAGGTGAAGTATCAAGGATTAGAGTTACCTTACGTTTATTGTGGGCGTTGCCGAATCTGCGGCATCCAAGATCAATTCCCAATTCGAGAGGCATATTAAATCGTGGCAGACGGGTAACCGGATCAATCTCGGTTCGTGAAATATCATGAACACTGTATTTGCACTCCGAAATGATTTTCATGATTTTTTCCAGCCTAAATTGTCCGGCGTCGCTTGCCTCGAGTGCACACCTTGGCCTGAACCCAGAGTCATGAACGGCGAAAACTATCGCGTTGAAAAGTGACAGATACGCGGCATCAAACGGGCAGTTGATGAAAACATTTTTTTCATAATCCACAGGAACTTTCAGCATGAGATAACCCAAACGTTACGGCCGAGGGTACTGCGTGGGTTAGGTGTGGGAATTAGGTTCCTACTTCAAATGCGTTGGTTAGAGAACCCTCCTCTAATGAGGCTTTCAACTTGAGAACGTTCATACCAACGACTGCTTCAATTCTCTCCTTGCCTATCTTGCTTGGCGATGTTGGGTATAAAAGATCTGGAGCAATCCGGTCTCTTCGTGAACCACTCACGATCTGGATGCCGTAGCCGCCCATTACCTTCGGGATTTCGCTGGAGCCTTTATATACTCGTCGGCCGGGCGTCGATACGCGTTGTAGGTGCGTGATCGAAGAGGTACCGCGCTTGTCGTGACGAAGAAAGATGCGAACAGTTCGTTTCAGCCCTTCACCCTTGATGACGAAATTATTGATGTAGCCCTCTTCTTTGAGAATACGGGCAATCTCAATTTTTAGCTTTGAGGCCGGAATATCCACGCGTGAGTGTTTTGCCGCAATGGCATTGCGGATTCGCGTCAACATATCGGCGATAGGATCAGTCATTACAATCGGAACAAATCATCCCCTTAACTTGTAGTCGTACTCTAGCACTAAATCTCTCCAACTGAAAATTTTTGGTGTGGGTTAGCGAGTTCTCGGCTACCGCAAATCTCGGGGATGTACTTTTGCAATTTACGAACACCACATGGCTAAGAGAAAAGGCCACCGGAAATGTTCTAGCGGCCTTCTTTAATTCGTGGTCCGCAGGTAAGACTCGAACCCTGAACCATTCAGTAAAAATTCCCATAGTCCAGCGCCACGGACAAAAACCTTGGTTTACTCAATCAACCGAAGTAAGATAGCGCCTTAGAACGCAGCACTCTAAAACTTTCCGAAGGCTCAATTCGGATGTTTACCACTCTCTTATCTCCACGTTGGTTAGCACGCGCAAAGAAGCGTTCGCTTCTTCTTACGTCAACTCTGTTTTTGCTTTTTCTCTACTCGCTTGACGGCAGTGCGCAAATGCCCAACAAAGCTCCAACTGCATCGATTTCCGGTCGCGTCACAATTGAGGGTAAGGGCGCTGCCGGCATAACGGTCACGGTCACGACGAGCAGTTCGGGATTGGAAAAGCGAACGGTTGCCAAGACAACAACTGATGGCGACGGCAAATACCAATTAACCGGACTCGCGGCCGGGCAGTTTACGATCATGCCCGTCGCGAAGGCTTTCGTGGTTCTCACCGGTGACGAATATAAAGAACCGGGACAGTCGATAACTGTTGCTGACGGCGAAACGATTGAAAAAATAGACTTTGCTTTAATCCGCGGCGGGGTGATCACTGGACGCATCACCGATACCGACGGCCATCCGGTAATTGGTGAACGAGTCAACGTTATGGCTGAGGATCTTCGAGATACTGGTGGCGCGATATCTATATTTGATGGACCACGAAATAAGACGGACGATCGTGGCATCTATCGCGTCTATGGTCTGAGACCGGGGAATTACAAGGTGAGCATTGGTCAGACGGCTGATGCCGGCAACGTGGCAATTATGGGAATGGGTGGAAGCCAATACCCAAAAACCTTCTATCCCGGCGTCGCCGAAGAAGCCAAAGCGACCAGCCTTGAAATAAGCGACGGAACGGAAGTCAGTAATATCGACATCGTGGCTCGTAGGACAGGACGCGGCTTTTCAGTCTTCGGTCGAGTTGTGGATGCCGATTCCGGAGAGCCGGTACCGAACGTACACGTAGTGCATGCTTCGCTTGACGAGGGAACTCAGCAACTCGGAGGCTTGAACTTCACCGGCAGCCAGACCGACGCCAATGGCAAGTTTCGTTTAGACAACATACAACCAGGACATTATGCCGCTTATATGCTTGGGATTGGGGACGGTAACTTGTACAGCGACCAGAAGCCCTTCGATGTTTCCGATGGCGATGTCTCGGGCGTCGAGATCAAGGTTCATCGTGGCGCGACAATCAGCGGAGTAGCAGTTATCGAAGACAACTTCGACCCGGCAGGGGCCTCCTTGCTGCAAGCAGTTTCCATTTTTGCATTTAGCACCACCAAGGGCGGCGTTCCTTCGTTCAGCCGCGGCCAAATCAACGGCGATGGGAGATTCAGTTTCTCCGGGCTGGCTCCCGGGAAAGTGCGAATCAATATGGCCGGCTATCCGACTCCGCCTAAAGGCCTAACGCTTCTGCGCACCGAGGTAGACGGAATAGAACAGGAAGAGGGGATCGAAGTTAACGCAGGTTCGCAAATCGCCGGCGTACGTCTTATCTTTGCGTACGGCACCGGGTCGATTCGCGGCGAAGTAAAAGCTGGGGAAGGCATGCTACCCGTGGGCGTGACATTACAAATAACCATTCGCTCCATGACCGGTGGCGCACGCCAATTTAGTGGCGTTGTTGATGAACGTGGCCGTTTTGTTTTGGAAAACATTCCACCCGGCACCTACGAGATATCGGTTGGCACCTTTCTCTCGGCTCGAAGCGCTTCGAAGTATGCGTCCGTGCCGCGAACTGTCAACGTCGAGAATGGTCCTGTTCAGGTGGTGCTGGTCGTAAACTTCGCCGCTGAGAAAGAACCGGAATGAAGACACTTTCCCCGCCAGTCCGGGCCTCGGTATTAACGCGGAGCTTTTGTTGTCAGCACACAGCATTGTTACTTGTGTTGCCGCTCGTCTTAATCATGAGTGGCTTTGTCTCCGGGCTGGCTCAGTCACAACCGGCGGCCAAGTCCTCTGCTTCACCGTCACCGACACCGGCTGAGAAACGCAGCCCTAACGACAATGCGCCCGCCACCGGATCCATCAAAGGCCGCGTAGTCGCTGACGACGGACGGCCGGTTCTAAATGCAACGCTGATGGCCCAAGCGGTTAATGGTCCCCCTTCCGTAAGACCGGCGCAAGTGGATTCCGAAGGGAAGTTCAGTTTCGACGATCTGGCGCCTGCCAGCTACCTAGTTTTCGCAGTCGCTCCCGGCTACATTGATGAAGCAATGTCGGGCGACCCGACCGATTGGCCGCGACACTTGATCGGAGCCCAGTTGAAGATCAGGATGATTAAGGGCGGAGTAATCACCGGCAAGGTGACAAATTCGAAAGGTGATCCGATCGTCGGCGTTCCAGTCCATGCGGTGGCCTTGAACAACCTTTCCATTTCCGTCACAGACTTCTTCGGAGCCGGTGGCGCCGAAAGCGATGACCGCGGCATCTATAGAATCTACGGTCTGAAACCCGGTCAATACGTAGTCAATGCGGGCGGCCCGGGGATGTTTGGTTTGGCACTCCCGAACGGCTTCGAGCTCGATGTGCCGACTTACCATCCTTCCGCCACCCGAGACACCGCTATTCCCGTTGCTGTGCGGAGTGGCGATGAAACGGCGGGTATCGACATCAAGTACTTTGGCGCCGAAGGCCATCAGATCAGTGGCTTCGTCCTTGGCAACATTGACGCCGGCAGGTCTGCCGCGAATGGCGCCATCGCGGTCGTTCTGTCACTCGCGGGCACGCAATCGGTTCTGTCTATGGCGATTGCCAGTCCTCTGGACCAACGACGCGCGTTCGGCTTCAACGGCATAGCAGATGGCGAATACGATTTACTCGCTCTCTTTCAAACAGGTCAGCAGAACGATGCGTCACTAGTAGCTACGAGGCGCGTCACCGTCCGCGGCGGCGATGTGACTGGAGTCGAGCTGACCCTCGCTCAACTTGCCTCAATTGCCGGCACCATAGCGCTCGATCCGATTAAGCCGGAGGACAAGTGTGATCAGCGTGGCTCGCAGCTCGTCGAAACCATTTTCGCAACGCGCCGCGACGATCCGAAAAAAGGCGGCAGTCAATTGATGACGACAATGGTTGCCGGACTTGGTGGAACCGTGAACGCCAAAGGCGAGTTCATTGCGCGCAATCTTGACGCCGGTAGATATCGATTTGAAATCAAACTGCCTACTGAGGCTTGGTACGTTCGCGCTATCAACTTGCCGGCTGCTGTTGCTGTAACAGCGCCACCGTCAGCGGCCTCAAAGCCGAACCAGAGTTTTCCCTGGCAAGGCAACGTCACTATTAAGTCAGGCCAACAAGTCAACGGCGTTTCGATCATCCTGGGACAGGATGCGGCGAGCTTGCGAGGACGTGTGACAGTAACGCCGGAAGGAACAGCGTTTCCAGCGGACCTCCGTATCTACCTGGTGCCGGCAGACCATGAGCAGGCCACCGACGTGCTTCGCTACAGCGAGACAACGATCGTGAGCGACGGCAGCTTTGCATTTTCTAATATCGCGCCCGGCCGCTATTTCATCGTTTCGCGTGTCGAACCAGGAGTCGCTTCGGATCCCGCGGCGCGGGCCAAACTAAGACAGGAAGCAGAGGCTGCGAAAGTAGTTGTTGACTTGAAACCTTGCCAGCGACTGAAGGATTACGCGCTTCCGCTCAGGGTGGAGCAGTGAGCCTTCGTTACCTGTCGCAATGATGTGGTTAACCCGACTTCTCCTGATTCATCCATTGCAAGATTGACTCCGCCACTTCTTCAATCGTCAGAGCGGTGGTATCCAAGACATGTGTCTGCCACCTGGCATCACCCTTTTGCCAATCCTCCCACCGCTTCCAGTTCATTTCTGTAGCACCTTCCTCGCGGATGGTATTTTGGTACCACTGCGGATCGACGGCATGCATTCGCTGCCAGGCTGCCCAACAAAGCATCTCCATAGTGGCCTCGTTTGATCCTCTGGCACGCAGGCGGTCTATCCGAACGACGTCAGCGCAGTCCAGGAGACAGACAGCAAGACGATTGATTTCCGGGGCCGAAGGACAAGCCAGAACTTCACCTAAAATGATGCCGCCATTGATGCAGGTGTCCAGCCCCCTGGTTTGATTTTCAATGGCGCGTTCTAACCAATATTCAGTCGTCCGGTGCCGCCACCGCCTATCCGCGTTCGCGGGCACTCCAACCTCGTCGAAGTCGTACCAGACGACCTGCGGATTACGCTGACGGAGGATATCAAGACAAGCTGTCTTGCCTGAACCGCTAGCACCCGTTACTAGAAACAACATACATTCCTCATTATGAATCCTGCCGAAATAAGGAGGGCGTAGAACTATGTATATCTTGATCCGGATAAAATCGCGATGCGTGTCAGCCCTTCGCGTCTTGCGGTGAACTCATTCGAGAAACAACCAATGGAGAGGGGCGAAGCTCGCCGTAGCACTTCGATCTTCGCAACTTGTTGTTGAGGCCAGCCGCAGAAACGCTCAGTTTGTAACCGACAGTGGCTTAATCTTGTTATCGAACCGCAGGGGCCGGACTAGTTATGTGGCGCGATTAAGAACGAACCGCTTCCAGCAGCGCTTTTTCAACTACGGGAGGAACCGTGATCTCATGAAAACGCTTGGCTTCAAAGCCGTAATCTTCGCCGCTCTCATCAATAACCCGAAGCAAACCTTCAGCCTCAGCTTCTTTGTCCGGAATATAACGATAAATCTTTCCAACCTCTAACGATGCTGGATAGCCTTCGTTATCGAGACAAACCACAAAATGGACTAGTTCCTTCTTCTTCATACCTAATCTAACAATGGCAACTTCAATTTGAATTCTCGTTTTCCCACTCCGTGTGCTTCATACCAATGAACTTCGGCTAACCGTATCGTACCATTCGCCAATCGGACCTGCGCAATTCCTTTTCGCTTGCGCCAACGAATGCCACCATAAAACTTTCGAAGACGATTGCGGTCGCGAACTCCCTTGCCCGTGGCAATAGTTTCAATTTCAGCTATCTCGCTAACTATTTCAAAGTCCATCGTGAGGAGCTTACTCTGGGAATCTAGTCATAAAACAATTAGACCCACGTCTGCTTTCAAAATCAGATTTCCACATCCTTGTCGCAAAGTCATCCTAGACTAACAGTTTTCATTGACTTTCAGAATCGCCGGGAATATGTTTGCGACGCTCGCAGCATCAGCTGAACTCACGAGCACTATCCTCGCAACGCGCCCCGAGGCTAGCCAGTTAATCGCCCTTCATTGCCGGAAGATCCGAGCTTCAGTTTGAAGCTTTCTACGGAGGACTATGATCTCAGAATACGCAAAGCCGATTATCCAACCACTAACCGACAAACAATTGCTCGCGCCGCAACGTGCGGGTTATTACGAAACCGTTTGGCCCAGTGAACATACCGATCTTTGGCGGTCCCACGCCGTTTCAAACGCCGGACTCCCTGCCGCTTTTGATCCCGCAAGATTGACTGTTACAACTGCCAACCTCAATCTGCCTGTTTGGGGTTACACGCGTGCTGAAGACGAAGTGTTTGTCATCGGCGGCAGTCCGTTCATGCTGAATATCTTCACCCAAACGATCAAAAACGGCAGCACCAATGATGCGAACATCACAGCAGCGGCTGAAGAGAGCCTGAGATCCGTGCCTTATCTAGCCAGGATCAATCCACTGACGATGCAGGTGACGCAGTTGGACCTTACAGAGGGCGAGACCATCAACTACACCGGCGGGTTGTTGATGCATGAGAATGGTTTCGTCTACGCCGTTTCTCGCTCTGTCCTCTACAAAGTTGATCCGGAGAAGATGCAGGTGGCGGCCAGCGTCCCACTGCCGCTGGTTGGTGATAGCAAGGAACAGAGTTTTTGGACCACCTATAACGGATTGCAGGTGATTGCATCCGGCGAGTTGGTGATCAAAGGCTTCTACTTCGTCGATAGCGTCTCAGTTAACGGCTGGCTCTTACTGGTAGATCCGGACACGTTGAAGATCGATGTTCAGCAATCCGAGTCACTCTCGTCGGCAAGATTGACAATCCAGCAGGCGCCGGACGGATCGGCCACGTTGTATCAGGTCAACGCAACGGACTCGCTGCGCTTCAAGATTACCGATACAGGCTTTTTGTTGGACCAGGAGTGGACGCGCGGGTATCGCACTGAAGGTGACGGCACCACACAAGCCAGTTCGCCGCTGCTTTTCGGCAAGATCGGGCAAGTAGTTTTTGCGAACAACACCGCGCCGGGTGTCACCACGCCAATCAGTCTCTTTGACCAACCTGTTGATGTCGACGAGCTACCCGTGAAACTCGAAGGCATCAATGCTTTCGACAGCGACCTCCCTGGTTTCAACTTTTTCATGGTCGCGGGTGATCCGTTCGAGACACAAACCCTCGTCTACTATGATCCGATCAATAACTTCCTGGGCGCCCATACTGTCTTGCCTGATGGCACACTGCAACGCTTGTGGCAGCGCAACGGTGTCTACAAAGTAAGCGCGTCTCCGGCTATCGTTCCCGATCGCGATCTGCTGTACGTCGATAATTACCAGAACAGCACTGATTCATTTGTAATCCTACGGCTTTCGACTGGAGAGGAGCTAGCTACTGTTCCGCTGGACGCGAACCTGCCAACCATTGGCACGATCTTCCTCGGCATGAATCAAGATGTCTACATCCTGAGCAGCGAGGCCGGCAGCAACAAGGGATTGATCAGCCGGATATTTGTGCAGAGCTGATGTAGTTGCTTTCTCTTCTATCGCGTCAAGCGGTCGCCGCGTCCGGTGACGCCGCCGTTGAGATACGTATGGCTGCCTTCACCGCTGCCGAGCGCGACGTAGAAGCGAAAGAGAATGTTATCGAGTTGACGCGGAACGACCACGATTCCGGCGCCGTATGTGTGTCGCATCCGTCCTTCATCAAACCGACTGACACTCGACGCCACTTTTCCGAAGTCGTAAAACAGGATCAGATCGATTGGACCATACAACTTACGCAAATACTCGGTTTGGACCAGCAGATAGTCTCGATCGCGGAAACGATAATCACGAAAGCCACGCAAGGTATCATCGCCGCGAATGTTCGACCCGCCCAGAGTCTCCATCAGATAAAAAGGCACACGTTGTCCGGTGCGTGTCTCGGATAACGAAAGGCGGCCGCGAATGCGGAGTTCGTTGTTGTCACCAAGCGGAAACTTATTGCGCAAGTCAGCGTTGAAGCGACGAAATGAGTAGAGGTGATCGCCGGCGTCCTTATAAACGTGATAGAAAAATAGATACTCGAGCCTGCGTTGCTCGGGTTGACCGCGAGAGTTTAGCCTCGCAAACGCAGTGAGATGCAGGAACGGCGGCTGTGAATTAATCCCCGGTGCAGTGGCTTCAGTAAACTTTCGTTCTACCGACGTCACGGTCGGGTTCGAGATGCGGATGATGTCGGGCCAAATGCCTTCCACCGCTCCACCAATATCGAGCCACGGAGTGATCGGTTGCCCTATGTCTGCGCCAACCACAGCCTCGCGATAGTGAAACACGGCGCGATCCTGTTCTCTGCTTTCAGGTCCCAACCCGAAGAAGTCCAGACGCGGCATATCCTTCACAAGACCATAGATGTCTATTTTCAAGTTTCCGAGATCAGCCGGCGCCGTCGTACTACTGCTGGTCTTTGTGAGACGCAGGTTAGCGTCCAGTTCCCAATACTTCTTGATTGAGACTCGCGCCGATGTATTGAAGTCGGTACGCCATTTTGGATCGTTGGTTCGGTGTCCATAACCGATGCCTCCGGCAAGTCCACTACCCGGAGCTACGCTGCCCACCACCAGGCGGAAGCCATCCTTGTTCGTGAGTTTGTCGTATCTCTTCTTTTGACAACTGAGCCACTTTTCGAAGCCATCCTCTTCGCATGGGTTTGTTGCAAATGGCGTTGGAAACGGGACCGCAGGAGGTGGCGTTTGAGAACGCGCCAACGCATACGGCAACACAGTCAATGCAATCAGGATCGAACTTCTGAGCAGATTTGTTGGTGAAGTTAATCGCATAAGTACACTCCAGACCTCAGCGTTTCTTACTGGCGGCTTTCTTCGTAGCCTTCTGTGATTTCTTCGCAATCTTTTTGCCGGCCTTGGATTTAGAGGCTTTTGGCGTTCCGTTTCGGTGGGCGTCGATGCTTTCGCGGACTCGCTCCAGATATTCCGCCGTCTCGGTTTCAGTTGTTATAGAACCGAAGTGCGCTGCGACTGTATGGCCCGGCAACATGCTGCTATCAGCCTGAAACGCCTGAAACAGCATTGCCTGTTGGAAGTCATTCAATTGGTGAGACGACGAATTTGTTGTTAATGCTCTCTTTGGCCCATCTGCTGTGCCTCGTGAAGACGGCTCGGGAGCTTGCTTCGGAAACTTCACTTTGCCGGGGCGCGCCGTCGAACGGTTGAGACAATCTTCAAAAGTATTTGCGTGACGATCGCGCTCAGTGAGAGCAGTCTTTTCCCACTCCGGAATAAACAGCTTCCTGGCGGTGGCAATGATCGAAGTGTGATCAAAGATCTTGTTGTGAATGATCGTGCCTTTTTCGATAAACGGCGACACTAACACCGCCGGCACTCGCACACCGAGCCGTTTGAAATCAAATGCTGTCGTATCAGTGGGTTTGTCACCCGGATTGACCGTCTCCGGCGGCGGCACATGATCGTAGAGTCCGCCGTGTTCATCGTAAGTGATCACCAGCAACGTGCTTTCCCACGTCTGTTTGTTGCTCGTGATCGCCTCATAAACATCGTTAACAACTCGCTCGCCCAGGCGCATGTTGTGATCGGGATGCTGATCCGATGCGCCGAAGAATTCGCCCGGTGTTGACAGATCGTTGTAGCGCGGCTCAACAAAACAGAACGCCGGCAGCTTGTTCTTCTTAGCGTCTTTGATGAAGTCGTCGAAAAAGAACAGAAACTTCTTCGCGCGTTTCGCAATGAAGCTGACCGCTAAACCGAGTGTCCAATCCGTGTAGTAAATCTTCGAAGAGACGTTATTTGCATCGAGCACTTCAAAGACTGTTTTTAGCGCGAGGTAGTTGGGATTCATATCGACGCGCCCGAGCGAGGTGGCGCCGATCGAAAAAGCGCGATTCGGCAGTGTTGGTCCGGGCACTGAAGCAAACCAACGATCGCAAACGGCATACTCCTTAGCCAGAGTCGAGATGTTCGGCAGGCGACCCGGACCAAAACACTTCATCACCCGATGCGACTTCGGGACGTTCTTCGTTTTGCCTTCGTAGGCTTTTACGAAACCCTGCATCGTCGGCGCTCCACTGCCGGCGAGGTTCCCGAAGATCTGCTGGTTGACGCTCAGGAAGTCGTGACCTGGATCGGGAGTAAGATCGCCTGCATCACGGGCGTCAGAAGTGACTTTCACCGCGGCGCCCTGGCTGTCGGGATTGGTTTCGTTTCCGCTCAGACCGTCGATGGGCCATGAAGCGTCCTTCATGAAGCCAAACATGTGATCGAAGGAGCGGTTCTCCAACATCAACACAACCAGGTGTTCGATTTTTGGCGGCATGGGGTATTCCTCCGTTTTGATAAATCGAGCCTCTTATCATTGATGACTAAAAAGACGAATTCATTTTTACGGTGAATTAGCCGCCAGTTCTTGATGAAACAAATTGCGTGGAAATTTCATAGGGATTGAGTGCAGTTATCTGAAAGTTGACTGAGGGAGAAATGCTATGGGTACTAGTGTAGTCAGAGAGATTCAGCAGGCGCTGAAAGATAAGGGCTTCGATCCGGGCGCGATTGATGGCGTTTGGGGGCGCAAAACCATTGCCGCGGTCAAGCAGTTTCAGTCAAAACAAGGTCTGACTGCCGACGGAATCGTCGGGACCAAAACCAAAGCGGCGCTCTTCGGGGGCGGGGGCGGGAACACGGAAGTGCCGTTAACCAACGGCTCAATACTCCCGTGGTTCGAGGAGGCCGTGCACTTGATGGGCACAAAGGAAGTGCGGGGCTCCGAGAGCAACCCCGATATCCTTGATTGGGCCAAAGACCTCGATATTCACTATCCCGGTGATGACGTCCCCTGGTGCGGGTTGTTTGTCGCGCATTGTGTTGGAGCGACGCTGCCGCAGGAGGCGCTGCCGGCGAATCCACTGGGCGCACGTCGATGGGAGCGATTTGGTGATTCCACTCAGCCCCGCGTCGGCGCGGTGATGGTGTTCTGGCGAAATTCACCTGAGAGCGGACTGGGCCACGTTGGCTTCTACGTAGGCGAGGACGACGGCGCGTATCAAATTCTCGGTGGGAATCAGTCAAACAGTGTGTCCCTCGCGTGGGTTAACAAGAACCGGTTCATCAGCGCACACTGGCCGAAGAGCGGCGCGATGCTCACAAGTCACGCTGTGATGAAAAAGAGAAATGAGGGGCTCTCATCAAACGAAGCTTAACCAGGTAAAGACATGAGCAAAAAGGCAGACAAAGAAATCGTCGTCTCAATGAGCGTCGATGTTGACGGCGCTCCAACCTCCTACGGCCCGAATGACAAGAAGGCTCTGGACTTTGAGCTCAATGCTCATAAGGGTGCTAAGAAGTCAGGGGCAATCGTTGGATATCTCATCGACGCGAACGGGAAGCCCCTCATTCAGGGAGCAAATGATCCCGCTCCGGGCTTCTACATTTCGACAACCGGTTACGTCGACATCAACAATCCCAACAAGACCGATCCACGTCGTTATGTGGATGCATCGGAGATCAACTACACGCTGCTCGCCGCCAGCGCCAAAAGCAACGGCGTTGAAACCGGAGACTTCTGCGTGGTCCATGCTATTAAGAAGAACACAACAGTCTTTGCGATTGTTGGCGATACCGGAAACAGCAGCGGCGCCGAGGGATCGCTGGCGCTCCTTCAGCGGCTGGGATTCAAAGTGAAGAGCGGTAAGAGCGTCGAGGAAGAGATCACGCACGTCGTTGTCCGTTACTTTGCCAAGTCGAATCCATCGAAGCGGTTCTTCTTCAAACAAACCGACCTGGACGCTGCGGCGAAAGCGCTCGACCTCGATACTGATTTTTCTGCGTTTCACTAGTGTTCGAAAGCAATGGACCAGCGTTACCGCCCTGCACTCCAATGAGAAAGGCCGCCAGACCTGCTCCGGCGGCCTTTCAGACGAGAAATGGTCTAGAGCTTTCTAGTTTTGCTTTGGGCCTTTCGAGATTCTGATCCGACCGCCTCTCACTGTGATGATCGCAGCATCTTGCAGCTCGGCTTCGTAGCGCGCCAATAAATCCTCCATGATCAACTGGCGTTCGCGGGCGGCACATCCGGTAGGCGCACGAGACCAGCATGCGAAAGATTCTGCCAACTTCCGTTGGCGGGATTCAAAAATCCCTAAAAGTTCGTCGGGTAGAAAGGACTTGAATATCCGCCCACTGCCGTGGGCGGGATTTCGGGTGGGCTGGTCCTACTTTGCCACCTACCGTGGGTGGGATTTCTGGGCGGCTGGTCCTACTTGCGTCATCGTAAAAAAGTCCTACCTTGTCTCCCATCAAGCCACCTCGTGTCATCTGCCGTAAAGCGTCATTCCCTCCGTGCCGAAAATTGTCAGGAACCCTGCAGCCCATGGTCCACCTGCCAAAATTTCGATCAAAAAAGATCGAAATTTCCTCATTTTGGGCGAATTGCCCATTGGCATACCTGTTGTTTAGGAGACCATCGACACTTCGCGCTTTGCGCGGCTCACATGGGAACGGAAAGCCGTTGGCGCGAGCAAATTTGAACCCCTATCTCTTTTAAGGAGCACGAAATTAGCATGAACACCAAACGCCAAGAAGGCTTTTCGTTAATCGAACTTCTCATCGTCGTCGCGATTATCGGCATCATCGCCGCGATCGCTATCCCTAACCTCCTCGCCTCACGTCGCGCCGCCAACGAAGGTTCGGCCATCGCGACCATGCGCGTTATCTTCAGTTCCGAAGCCACCTACCAGGCTACGGCCGGCGCCGGTGAGTATGGCGCACTGTCTGACCTCTCAGATCAAGGTTTGGTCGATTCCGTCGTCGCCAATAGCGGCACCACGGCAAAGAGCGGCTACGCGTTCACAGCAGCAAACGTTGCTGCCCCCAGCGTTCCGACTTTCGACGCGGGCGCCCAACCGGCAATTCACACGACTGGTCACCCTGTAACCGGAACCGGTTCACGAAGCTTCTACACGAATGAATCCGGAATCATGTACTACAACACGACCGCGACCGCGCCGACTTGTACGGCTACCGATGCTCGTACGGTAGACAAAACTAATGGCGGCATTCTCAACTAATCCGTCCTCGCAATCTCACAAACGTGCGGAGGCGGGATGGCTCGCCTCCGCAACTTTTTAGAGTCTCACACGACTCATCACTTAAACATTTAACGCGGAGTACCGCGACTATGAAATCCCAAAAATCCAACCAAGGTTTTTCGCTGATCGAGTTGCTCATCGTTGTTGCCATCATCGGCATCATCTCAGCGATCGCGATTCCAAACCTCTTATCCTCGAGACGTGCCGCAAATGAAGCGTCCGCGTTATCTACAATGCGGATCATCGGAAGCGGTGAAGCAACTTACAGAGCGACTGCTGGAGGCGGCAACTACGGCGACCTCGCAGCCCTCGCCAGTCTTAACCTCGTTGATGAAAACGTCGGCGCAGCAACTATTGCCGGACCTGGTACGCCAAAGAGTGGTTTCCTGTTCTCCGCGGCAAATGTCGCTGGCGCTGGAGTTCCTGCGTTCGACGCGAAAGCGCAAGCGTCCCTACACTCATCAGACAGCGTTCTCCTCGCTACCGGAGCGCGGAGTTTTTATGTCAACGAAGCAGGTGTTATGTATTACAACACCACGGATACCGCGCCCACCGCTGATGCCGCACGTGCTGTCTCAGGGGGCACTGTTCTCAACAACTAGATCGATCAAACCCCTTCCGCAACCACATGAATTTAAGTTAGATTGTGTTGCCTCATTAGCTTTATGGATGCACAACTGAGAACGTTGGACACGACTGAAGCAACTACTCACTACGAAAAATCAAAACCGGGCGGTTACGGCAGCCTTTGGCGCATGTCGGCAATCGCCCGCAATGCTTTTCGCGAGGCTGTGCGCGATCGCGTGCTCTACAACCTCGTGCTTTTTGTTTTGCTGCTGACTGCGGCTTCGATCTTTATCGGTGAATTATCCGGCGGTCAGGAACGCAAGATCATCGTCGACCTCGGTCTGAGTGCGATGCTGCTCTTTGGAATGTTCATCGCCGTCTTTGTCGGCGTCGGACTTGTTTACAAAGAGATCGAACGAAGAACGATCTACGCCGTTTTTTCAAAGCCTGTCGGACGCGGCGAGTTTTTAGTTGGCAAGTATCTCGGTCTTTGTCTCACGTTGCTGGTGAATGTATTGGTGATGGGAGTGGGAGTTTCCCTCGCGCTGTTGTATGTCAGTCGTGGTTGGGATCCGCTAATTCCTACGATCTGGCCCGCAGTCCTGTTGATCTATCTGGAGTTGATGCTGTTGACTGCCGTTGCCCTGCTCTTCTCCTCGTTCTCCTCGCCGGCGCTCTCGGCTCTCTTAACTTTTCTGACCTTCGTCATTGGTCACTTCAGCGCCGACTTAAAAATTCTCGCAGTCTCTATGGGCAGCATAGGGGCACGCTGGTTCTTTACTGCTTTGTATTACCTGCTGCCGAATCTTTCTAATTACAGTTTCATTACTCCGGCTGCTCATGGTCGTACTCCGCCGGTAGGATTTGTGCTCGCAACTGCTTTCTATGCTCTCGTCTATATCGCCGTGATACTCGCGGCGGCAACACTCATCTTCAGCCGTCGAAACTTCAAATAAGAGATGAACAACGAGCGCCTGAAAAGTATGACCCTGGGCATGGTTGTTGTGGTCGGGTTGGCTTCTGCCGCGCTCCTCGTTCGCTGGACCGACGCGTTGCGACCACCGGTTGATCCGGACGCAATTGATGAAGGTCTTTATCTGAATGATAAGACCGCGCGCAAAATGAGTCTCGGTTTTAATGGTTTGGCTGCAGATTGGTACTGGATGCGGTCGCTGCAATACGTCGGCAAAAAGATTGGGAACTACGAAGGCAATATTCGTCTCGACGATCTCAGTAATCTAAACTTGAAGTTGCTCGTGCCTTTGTTGGAAACGGCGACGACATTGGATCCCGAGTTTACGGAACCTTACGAATACGCGGCTGTCGTATTACCGTCTATGGACGTTCAACAAGCGATTCGTCTGACGGAAAAAGGTATCAACGCAAATCCAAACGCCTGGCGGCTCTACCATCATCTTGGTTATATCTACTGGCGACAAGGTCAGTATCAATTAGCGAGCGAGACGTACGCGCGTGGCGCACAGATTCCAGGCGCTCCGGCCTGGATGGAGGCGATGAAGGCCAAGCTTCTATCCGAGGGCGGAAGTCGCTCTACTGCACGCGAGATCTATACGCGCATGTATGAGCAATCGAGTGATGAACAAGTAAGGGATATGGCCCGCAAGCATCTGATGCAGTTGGATTCGTTGGACCAGCGCGATGGTTTACGAAAGTTATTTGCAGCTTACCAGACGCGCACCGGCAAGTGTCCTGAGTCGTGGCGCGAACTGGGACCGGTCTTTCGCGCGGTGAAAATTCCGATGGACCAGTCCGGTGCGCCTCTTGATCCATCCGGAGCACCCTACCTTTTGAAAGCAGGGGCGTGCGAAGTCGAATTGGATTCGAAAACGACCACCGTTCCTTCGAAGTGAATATGCCTGTTATCGAAATCACAAACCTGACCAAAGACTACGAAGTCGGCTTCTGGCGCAAGCGCAAAGTGCGTGCGCTCGACGGGCTGTCTCTGTCGATCGATCATGGACAGATCTTCGGCTTCCTCGGCGCCAATGGCGCCGGCAAGACGACGACACTCAAGCTCCTGATGCGTTTGATTTTTCCGACGACCGGCAACGCTCGCATTCTCGGTCACGACATTGGCGACGTAAGCATGCATCAACGCATTGGGTACTTGCCGGAGAATCCGTACTTTTACGACTACCTCACGGCGCGTGAGTTTCTCGAGTACTGCGCTGAGATCTTTGGACTTCGTGCCGCTGAACGGAAGAAACGTGCGGCCGACTTGCTGGCGCGCGTCGGACTCGACGAAAAACGTTGGGACACGCAACTAAGAAAGTTCTCTAAGGGTATGCTGCAGAGAGTTGGACTGGCCCAGTCGCTCGTAAACGATCCGGAAATAGTGTTTCTTGACGAACCGATGAGTGGACTCGATCCGGTTGGTCGTCGCGAAGTGCGCGATCTGATCGCATCGCTGCGTGATGAGGGCAAGACTGTTTTCATGTGCTCCCACATACTTTCAGACATTGAAGTGTTGTGCGATCGGGTTGCAATTTTGAAAAAAGGAAAGCTCGCGCAGGTTGGATATCTGGATGAGCTGCGGCAAACGACCGAAGGTCCAAATCGAATGGAAGTGATCGCCACCGGCACCGACGCGGACAAGTTAAAGCAGCACCTTCCGGAGACTGAAATCTCACCAACACCGAGAGGATTGCGGATCGAAATTGCGTCGGAGAATGAGATCGAACGGGTATTGGTGGCGTTGAGAAAAACGGGCGGGAAGATCGTTTCGGTTCAGCCGATCAAGCAATCGCTGGAAGAGCTCTTCCTGGATTAATCTGGTCCTTGCACCGGAGGAGCAAGATGTTTATAGCCCAATAACCAAAAAACAAAAGCGCTCCATAGGAGCGCTATGTTATTGGGCCACATATCGCTCCTACGGAGCGAAAATGTTTTTTCTGGTGGAGGGCTATAAACATTTTGCTCCTCCGGAGCAAAAACTATTCTTTAAACTTAAACGCGCTTACTTCCATCTTAATATTCGCGCGGGCATCGGTTTCGCTAAACCCGTCGAGCAACACGTTCACCTGCATCGTCTTGTTCGGGGCGAGCTCAGGCTGTCGCGTCGGAACCATCACCACCGCTCTCTGTTTCACTGGCTTTCCATTGTAATCAACCACCGCAGCTCGTATTTCAAGTCCGGTCAACGTCTTCCCCGTCAAATTTCGCACGGTCGTCTGAAGACTCATCACGATATCGCCGAGCGCACGTTTTGCCTCAGTCGCTTCCGGCTCGTCGAGAACAATGTTTTTCCGTTGCTCTTCAAACTGAGGTGAGCCTTCGCGTACGGCGCCTTGCAACGTTTGTTCGGCCATCGTGCTGCGACCACTCAGACGCATTAAACCGTAGAAGAGTCCTGCAATCGCAACAGCAGCAATCACAGCCACGACGATGATGAGGGTTCGATTCGTTTCCGCAGTTTCAATACGCCGATCAGGAACAGCCATAGTGTTAGGAATTGTGCCACAAAGAGTCTTAAAAAGCACAATTCTTAAGACCCGTCATGCGTCAATAACTGCTCGATCAGCTTCTCAAGTTCATTAAAGTCGATCGGCTTCGTAACGTAACTGTTGCACCCGGCCTCCACTGCTTCGGCCTGGAAGTCAGAAGTGTCGTGAGCGGACACAGCGATGATTGGTGTTGACTCCAAAGCAGGAACCTTGCGGATGAGGCGCGTCGCCGCAAGTCCATCGATCACCGGCAGACTAAGGTCCATCAGGATTAATTGAGGCGTCTCAGCGCGGGCAACTTTCACTGCTTCCTCGCCATTCATTGCCTCGACCACTCGATAGCCGGACATTTCGAGCAGTCGCCTCATCATGAATCGATTGTCCTCAGTGTCTTCGACCAGCAGGACCGTGGGTGGCTCTGAAGCCTTCTTTTTCATCTTTACCCCTGACTTTGCGCTCAATGTTTGTCTCCCGCGTGCCCGCAAGTTATTGATTTTACTGTATGACTAGAATACGCGCGCCATTTTTGGTACCATCCCGCATTGAAACGCAACACAAACGGATCTCAGGCCAGAGTTTAATTCATACACTCGGACTGGTTGTGAGGTTCCCTTCCCCCTGCGGCCCCTTTTGAAGAGCTAAGAGAGAATTTGCCCAGATGAAGACTGCAATGTCGAGGCCCGAAGACAATGAGCGCCTTCAGGATCTCGGTCGAGCATCAATGCAAATAGTCCATGACCTTAAGAATCAGCTCAATGGTCTCAAACTCTATGCCACGTTCCTTCGACGCCGGATCGAGAAGAGTGAACGACCCGGTGACGAACAAGAGACGGTTGGAAAGTTGATTAACGGTCTCGACCGAGCGGCGGAAGACTTGTCGATGATTGTGCGTTATGCGCAGCCGGTGGAGTTAAAGAAACAGGCCGGAGTTGAATTGGACAAGGTTCTGCGCGCGGTGTGCGCTAGTTTGACTGAGGGCGGCTCAACGATCGTCCTGAAAAATGGTTCAGACGGCATTCAGGGCAGTCTCGACCTGTTCAAACTAACGGATGCTTTTAAGTGGTTGTGTAGCGGCGCGCTAAAACACCGCCAAAACGGTGATGAAGCAGGCGAAGTGTCGGTCAGTGCCCGTACTGAAGGCGACGAGGCCGTGATCGAGTGGTCGGGTTTGCGCAACCTGGATCACGATCCGTTTCGCTCGTTCGCCGGGAGTGATGAGATCAAACTCGCCATGGCGGCGAAGATCATCGAGGCACACGGCGGGTCGGCACAGTTTGTTGATAAAAAGTTTGTAGTAGTAATTCCCCTGGCCGGATAAAGATTGCAATAGATAAGGGAGTAATCATTATGCCCCATGGCGCAGCGACTACGAGGGAGGAGAAAAAGGTGGAGAACAAAGAAGTGCGGATTCTTGTGGTAGACGACGAACCAACCATGGCCGATTCTCTGCGACAGAATTTCGTCGAGGAAGGATACTCTGTCGACACCGCACCGACCGGTGCAGCCGCCATCGAGCTCTTTGATCAGGGCGGACATCACCTGGCGATCTGCGACTTGCAACTGCCGGACATGGACGGCCTGGAAGTATTGCGTCACATGAAAGACGCGCGACCAACAACAGAAGTGATCGTCGTAACGGGTTATGGTTCGGTACAGAAAGCTGTCGAAGCGACGAAGGCGGGCGCTTTCTATTTCGTCGAGAAACCTTTCGACTTCGAGGAACTGCAACCACTCGTCGAAAAAGCACTCGAACGTCGTGAACTCGTTGCTGAAACTACGAACATGAGGCGCCAACTCTCCACACGCGCCGAATACTTTAACATCATCGGCGCGTCTAAACCGATGCAACAGATTTACGAGACGATCGAGTCAGTGGCGAAGTCGGATGCGAACGTTTTGATCGTCGGTGAATCAGGCACGGGCAAGGAGTTGATTGCGAATGCGATCCACTATCAATCGCTCCGTTCCAAAAAACCGTTCATCAAAGTTAACTGCGCGGCGTTGCCGAAGGAGCTGATCGAGTCGGAGTTGTTTGGTCACACCAAGGGCGCGTTCACCGGCGCGCATGCAGACAAAGAAGGCTTGGTCCAACACGCTGCGGGCGGTTCGTTGATGCTGGACGAAATCGCGGAGATGCCGATCGAGTTGCAACCGAAGCTGTTGCGTGTTCTGCAGGAGAGAAGTTATCGGAAGATCGGTTCGGAGAAGACTTATGCAGTCGACTTCCGTCTCGTCTGCTCGACCAACAGACCACCCGCGGATGCTATTCGTGATGGTTTGTTACGCGACGATCTTTTTTATCGTATCTCGACGATCACGATTCACGTGCCCCCGTTGCGCGAACGCAGTGAAGACATTCAGCTTTTGACTGAACACTTCCTGCACATGTACGCGCAGAAGTATGAACGACCGATCACGGGCGTTTCGCAGGCGGCGTATCAGAGATTGTTTGGTCACACGTGGCCCGGCAATGTGCGCGAACTGCAGAACGTGATCGAGCGTGCTGTCCTGCTCGCCAAGGACAAACAGATCGAGCCGATCGATCTGCCTTTCGATAACGGCACGTTGCCCGAAGGAACGTCGTCGAGTGTCACGTGGGATGTGCCGCCCAACATGACGCTCGAGGATATCGAGCGGCTGGTGATTGAACGAACTCTTCAGCGCACGGGCGGCAACAAGCAGGCAGCGGCAAACCTCCTGGGCATCTACCGCCCGCGTCTGTACAGCAAGATCAGAAAATATAATATTGACGTCCCGTCACTCGTCTCAGCATGATCTGAGCCACAGATTGACACGGATAACACGGATAAGAAAAAAATGGCTTTATCCGTGTTCATCTGTGTAATCTGTGGCTAGTCTTTTTCACGATGACCAAGCCCCCCTTAACTACCCCGGCACGACTGCGCGGCATCGACGCACTTCGAGGCATTGCGGCGTTGGGCGTCGTTTTCTATCACGCCATCGAGCAAGGCGATAAAGTTCTTCCCAACAATTTTCTTCAATACCCAATTCGTGCGGTCCAATCCGCGAGTTCGTTTGGCTACATCGGCGTTTTTCTGTTCTTCGTGATCTCCGGGTTCTGTATTCACCTGCAATGGGCCAAAGCCAAAGCTGCCGGAACAGAACCCGAGATTCGTTTCGGCGCGTTCTGGAAACGAAGACTACGCAGACTCTATCCGCCTTACATCATCGCGCTGCTTTTGTTTTTACTGTTGACCGCGGCGACCGCCGGCATCAATATCACGCACTTTTTCTTTTACGACATCGGCATGCATCTGCTGATGCTTCACAACCTCGACCCGAAGACCTGTTACACAATCAACGGCGTGTTTTGGACGCTCGCGATCGAAGAGCAACTTTACCTGATGTATTTTCTGTTGCTGTTTATCCGCGTGCGCTGGGGTTGGGGCGTCACGCTTGCTGTTTGTCTGCTTGCGCGTGTCGGATGGATGGGATTTAGTCACCTTGTTTGGCTGAAAACCGGGTTCGGTGTTCCGGTGCCTGAGTCGGCCGCGGTCCACTGGTTTACGTGGGCGCTCGGTGCGATCGGTGTCGAAGCGTTTTTTGGCCTCGTAAAACTACGCGGGTGGTCACGCGATCTGCGTCTTGCGACTGTGCTGATCGTTGTGGCGTCGGTGATCTCGAACTACTTGCCGTTAATCAACAAAGACACATTCCTGCACAACGCTGCGTGGTTTTTGATTCATCCGTTTTGGGGTCTCGGATTTTTTATCGTCGTGAACCGGATGGTGCTTTCTGAGCAGAGTTGGTTGCGAACCGCGAAACTGCCTTCGCTCGTCTCGCTCTTCTCGACGCTCGGTCTCTTTTCGTATTCGCTCTACCTGACACATGAACTGGTAATCATGCAGTCGTGGCAATGGACCATCCCGAGCTGGTTGCAACTGGTGAATGTGTTTGTGTTTACAGTTCCGGCGACGATTATATTTGCGTGGGCGTTTTTCTGGTTCTGTGAGAAACCGTTTATGACAAATCAAACAAGCCGCGGATTCTCGCGGATGAACGCAGATCTGCGTGTATCCGCGTAAATCCGCGGCTAATTTTCTTAATTCCCTTCCGCGGCTTTCTTCAAAGCTTCAAGATCAAGTTTCTTCATCGTCATGACGGCTTTCATCACCCGGTCAATCTTCGCCTGATCTCCTTCTGCGAACAGCTCGTCCCACAGGATCGCGGGAACGATCTGCCACGACAAGCCATACTTGTCCTTCACCCAACCACACTCGACTTTCTGTCCACCCTCGGAAAGTTTTTCCCAAAAGTAGTCGATCTCCTGCTGCGATTCGCAATTAACGACGAGCGAGATCGCTTCGGTGAACTTGAAGTTTGGCCCACCATTCAATGCGGCGAAGCGCTGGCCGTCGAGTTCGAAGTCGACGGTCATGACCTTGCCCTTCGGACCTGCGCCGCTGTCGCCATAATGCGTGGTATTCACGACACGCGAATTTTTGAAAACTGAAACATAAAAATTGACGGCCTCTTCAGCGTTGTTGTCAAACCAAAGAAACGTCGTGATCTTCTGTGTTACGGGTTGTGTTCGGGTCGGATTTATTGCTGCCATCCTAATCTCTCCTTATGTTTGCTTTTGTTGCAGAAGCCTATCAGATTTTCTTTCACAGAATGCGAAACTTCGCTTATCGTTTTTGTGCTTTTTGGTGGCGAGACAAATTGGGCTAAACTGCACTGTTCTCCAACATTAATTAAGGACTCGACCCGCGTGCGTTTCTTACAACTTGTCGCACTTGTTTTCATTCTCACTTTCACAGTTCAGGCTCAACAACCGCCAGGCTCACCGCCGTTGGCTTCGCCAACACCAACGCCGTCGCCGCTGCCGCCACCGACCGTCAAGATCGATAGCTATCGAGCTGCGGCTGCGCGCATCATCGGCGCGGCTCTCACGAGCGACCGGGCATATTCACGGCTCGCACACCTGACCGACCATATAGGCAATCGTATCAGCGGCTCTAAGAATCTCGAGCGCGCGATCGAATGGGCCGTCGCGGAAATGAAACGCGATGGTCTCGATAATGTGCGCGCGGAAAAAGTGATGGTGCCGCATTGGGTGCGCGGTGAAGAGAGTCTGGAAATGCTCACTCCCGTTCCGAGAAACCTGCAAGTTTTGGGACTGGGCAACAGCATCGGCACTCCGCCCGAAGGCATTAGCGCTGAAGCGATCGTGGTGCGCGACTTTGCTGAACTCGATCGACTGGGCGAACGCGTGCGTGGAAAGATTGTTGTCTATAACGTTCCGTATACAGGCTACGGAACCACCGTTCTCTATCGTTTGCAGGGTGCTTCGCGAGCGGCGCGCTATGGGGCTGTGGCGGCGCTCGTCCGCTCGATCACGCCTGTGAGCCTGCAGACGCCGCACACGGGTGCGATGGCCTACGATCAAAACCAACCGAAGATTCCCGTCGCTGCTGTCACGATCGAAGTCGCAGAGTTTTTGCAGCGAATGAATGATCGTGGTGATCGACCAACCTTGCGGCTCAAGATGGAGGCGAAGTTTTTGCCCGACGCGGAATCAGCAAATGTGATCGCCGAGATAAAGGGATCCGAGAAGCCGGATGAGGTGATCGTTATCGGCGGCCACTTTGATTCGTGGGACGTGGGCCAGGGCGCACACGACGATGGCGGGGGATGCATCGTGGCCTGGGAAACCGTGCGAGTGCTCAAAGAACTCGGACTGCGTCCGCGACGGACCATTCGTGTCGTGCTCTACACCAACGAAGAGAATGGACTGCGCGGCGGTAATGCTTATCGCGACGCCTATCGCGCTGAAACCGCAAAGCATATTCTCGCAATCGAATCCGACTCCGGCGTCTACAGACCTGAAGGCTTCGGGCTTGCCGCAACCGCACCTCCACAAGCACGGTCGAACATGCAGGAGATTGCCAAACTCTTATCCGGAATCGGCGCCGATCAGATTGCAGCAGACGGTGGCGGAGCCGATATCGGTCCAATGATGCGCGAAGGTGTGGTAGGCGCGAGCCTGGATGTTGACGGCACACATTACTTCGATATTCACCACACGCCCGCGGACACGCTCGACAAAGTAAACCCGCGCGAGCTCCAGCTCTGCGTAGCGACGATGGCTGTGATGGCTTACACAGTGGCTGATATGCCCAAATCGCTTGGTGGAAAATGAGCCACAGATAAACACGGATAACACGGATCTGAAATTCAGACCTGTGTCATCCGTGTTCATCTGTGGCTAAACTAATCGATTAGATAGGTTGCGACGCTGGTGGGTGTCTCAAAACAGCGAACCTTGTAAATCTGCACACGCTCATCACCAACACGCTTCGCCACACGCTCGAGCACGTACTTCGCGAGGTTCTCGGCGGATGGCTGCAGTTCGTCAAACGGCGGAAGCTCGTTGATGTTTCGGTGGTCCAGATAAGTCACAACCTCATCCGCTGCCGCTTTCAACTCCACAAAATCGACCAGCAACCCGACGTTATCCAGCTCGCGTCCGCGCGCGTAGATCTCGATCTTGTAATTGTGGCCGTGCAGGTTCTCACACTTCCCCTTGTAACCACGCAGCTGATGCGCGCTGGAGAAGTTTCGCTCGATCATTACTTCAAATTGTCCCGGCATAATTAGTCTGAATATAAGATACTCGCAAGATCGTCGATTCGCGAAGTCACGCGACACGGCGGCAGGCTCTGCAGAAAAGTGCGGCCATAGCCCTTCGTTCGCAGACGCGGATCGAGTATCGCCAGCACACCACGATCAGTCGTGCTGCGAATCAAACGTCCCAGTCCCTGCTTCAATGCGATGATGGCTTGTGGAACGCTGTATTCGTAAAAACTCGAGCCACCGCAGTCTTCGATGTATCTCTGACGCGCCGCCACGATCGGATCAGTCGGAACGGCAAACGGCAACTTATCGATAATCACGCACGACAACTGTTCGCCGCGCACGTCCACGCCCTGCCAGAAACTCGACGTCGCAAACAACACTGCATTCGGTGTTTCGCGAAACTTCTTGAGCAACTGACCCTTTGACGCACTACCCTGGACCAGGCACGGATAGTCGATCTCAGCCCAAACGTTTTCAAATAGCGATTGCATGCCGGCAAGACTCGTCGATAAAACAAACGCTCGGCCTTCGGTCGCGTTGAGTATGCGTGCGACTTCAGCCGCAGCAGCAGTTCCCCATTCGCGATCGCGCGGATCGGGCATGCGCGCCGGCAGGTAAAGTATCGCCTGGCTCTGGTAATCAAAACTCGACTCGGCAATCAGATCATCGGCAGTGTCCAAGCCCAGTCGATCGCGGATAAAGCTGAAGTTGCCGCCGCTCGACAAAGTCGCAGATGTCAACACCACCGTCGGCACTTCCTCGAACAACTTGTCCTGCAAAAGCCCGGCAACGTCGATCGGCGATGCGCGCAGAAAGACGCCGCGGTTTCTTCGTTCGAGCCAGTAGACAAACTTCTTGTCCGTTCCGGTAACAATAAACTCGAGCTCAAAACGAGTCTGGCGCAAACGCCGAACGAGACTCTCAACCTCAGGAGGTTTTTCCTGAAACGCATCGAGCGTCGTTTCCGTGCGAGCAATCGCGCCTTCGAGAGCGAGGTACAACTCACCTAACGGCGTCGCTTCCAACTCGCCGCTCATCTTCTTCTTCGCGAACGTTCCGGGAATGATCGGATACCGACCGTCCTCGCCACGTCCATCGCGAAATCCCATCCAGAAGCTGTCGGAGAATCGCGACATGCGCGCGACGCTGTGCGTCAACTCTTTGTCGACTTCAGCGTCTTCGATCGTGAGCATGCCGAGATCGCGCACGAGATCGTCAATCTGGTAATTGGAAACCTGTGCGCCAAAGTATTCCGAAGCGACTTCTTCGATGAGGTGTGCTTCGTCGAGTATGACTGCCGTGTAATCCGGCAACACCGAGCCGTAGTTGCCGTTGCGCAAACTCAGATCGGCGAAGAACAGATGATGATTGACGACAACGATGTCGGCTTCCTGAGCGCGACCACGCATGCGCGTGATAAAGCAGGCATCGAACTCAGGACACTTCTGTCCCAAACACGATTCAGAGCGCGCGTCGATGTGACGCCAGAAAGAAAGCGACTCCGGCAGGTTTGAGAGCTCTGCGCGATCGCCGGTCTCGGTCTCGCGCGACCATTGGCTAACCTCTTCGAAGTAATCAACCTCGTCGAGACCTTCAAGTACCGGCGCCGACTGTGCACGCCCGAGCCGGTTGAGGCACAGATAGTTGCTCCGGCCCTTCATGTATGTCGCCGCGAAAGGTTTGGGAAGGACGCTTTGGAGAAAGGGAATGTCTTTCTCCATCAATTGCTCCTGCAGATTTTTTGTGCCGGTGGAAACGATGACGCGACCATTGCCGCCGAGTGCAGCAGCCACCGCCGGAACGAGATAAGCAAGCGTCTTCCCTGTTCCTGTTCCCGCCTCAACGATGAGATGGCGCTTCTCCTCAAACGCGCGCATCACCGCCCGCGCCATCTCAATCTGGCCCGGCCGGTACTCATATTCAGGATGCGCCTTCGCGATCAGTCCATCCGGACCAAAAACTTCAAGCATAAATCCGTGCTATCCGTGGGAATCTGTGGCTCTTAATCGCTTGGGATACAACGGGAATCTCACCGTAAGATCAGCAACGTCACGCTTAACTTTGTTCCTCACATCTTCCGACTCGGGTGCGTGAATCACCTCAGCAATCAGACGTCCGATGTCACGCATCTCCGTTTCTTTCATTCCTCGTGTTGTGACGGCGGGGGTGCCTATTCGAAGGCCAGAGGCGACGAAGGGTTTGTTTTGATCGAAGGGGATTGTGTTTTTGTTGACGGTGATGAGGGCGGCTTCGAGGGCTTTCTCGGCGTCTTTTCCGGTAATGCCTTTGCCGTCCATCCACACATCAACAAGCATCAGGTGATTGTCTGTTCCACCGGAAACAACTCGTAGTCCCTGCTCTTGTAATTCACTGGCCAGCGCTTTCGCATTCTTGAGCACCTGGCGCTGGTACTCCTTGAAGTCTTCACGCAATGCCTCGCCAAACGCGACGGCTTTTGCAGCGATGATGTGTACTAGCGGTCCACCCTGAACACCGGGAAATAACCTGCGATCGATTTCTTTCGCATGTTCCTCGCGACAAAGTATCAACCCACCGCGTGGACCACGCAATGTTTTGTGAGTCGTCGTCGTCACGTAATCAGCGTGGGGCACTGGCGAGGGATGCAGCCCGGCGGCAATTGGACCAGCTATATGAGCAATGTCGGCAAACATGCGCGCGCCGACACTGCGTGCAATCTGTCCGATGCGTTCGAAGTCGATGATGCGTGGATAAGCTGACGCGCCGCAGACGAGCAGTTTCGGCCGGTGCTCTTCGGCGATCTTTTGCAGTTCGTCGTAATCGATCTGCTCAGTCTCTTTCGAAACACCATAATCGGCGACTTTGTAACTGAGTCCGGAGAAATTCAAAGGATGACCGTGGGTCAGGTGACCACCGTGTGAAAGATTCATCCCGAGGATCTGATCGCCGTACTGAATCGCCGCGAGATAAACAGACATGTTTGCCTGTGCACCGCTATGCGGCTGCACGTTTGCGTGATCCGCGCCAAATAATTCTTTCGCGCGATCGATGGCAGTCTGCTCGACAACGTCGGTCCACTCACAACCACCGTAGTAACGCTTTCCCGGATAACCTTCAGCGTACTTGTTCGTGAACACCGAACCCGCAGCTTCGAGCACGGCTTCGCTGACAAAATTCTCAGAAGCGATGAGCTCGAGTCCATTGGCCTGACGAGCTACTTCGTTGTCAATAGCGCCTGCAATAACCGGATCGACTTCGGCGAGTGATGAGTTTCTGTCCATTTATCTATTGTCCTGTGGTGTTATGAAAGAAGCGTGATGGTAACCGATCCATTCACAGATTGCACAGATTTGCCTTAAGCGCATTCACTAGGCGAGAATGGCCGGATTATGCGCTGGTCACGATACTTCATCCCAACTCTACGCGAAGACCCGGCCGACGCCGAAGTCATCTCGCACAAACTGCTTTTACGCGCCGGTATCATCCGGCAATTGTCCGCCGGAATCTATTCTTTCCTGCCGCTGGGCCAACGTATCGCGCTCAAGGTCATGGAAATTCTTCGCGAAGAGATGAATGCGATCGGTGGTCAGGAGTTTTATTTGCCCGCGTTACACCCCGCCGAGCTTTGGCAGGAGTCGGGACGCTGGTATGCGATCGGCGACGAGATGTTCCGTCTCAAAGATCGCAAAGGCACAGAGATGTGTCTGGGCATGACGCATGAAGAAGTGTTCACTGCGATCGCGCGCAACGAAATTCGTTCGTACAAGCAACTGCCACAGGTCTGGTATCAGATCCAACTCAAGTTTCGTGATGAAGCACGGCCAAAGTCAGGACTGATGCGCATACGTACGTTCATCATGAAAGACGCGTACACATTCGACGTCGATCGCGAGGGACTCGACAAGTCGTTCATCGATCAGCGCGAAGCTTACAAAACGATTTTTACACGCTGCGGCATCGAATTCTTGATCGTGGAAGCGTCGTCAGGCGCGATGGGCGGTTCGGAGTCGAATGAGTTTATGGCGCGCACACCGGCGGGTGAGGATTTGATCGTCAGTTGTGCCAACTGCGGTTACGCGGCGAATCTCGAGAAAGCAACTTCACGGCTGGCTGAGATCAGTGACGAACCTGGACCAGCAGCACCCGAAGAGTTTCCCACACCGGGAGTTCGCACGATTGAGGATCTGACTACGTTTCCCGGCGGCGCTGAAGCATCCAGGCAGATCAAGTCACTCGTTTTCTTCGCGACTATCGACGGCGAATCGCGTCCAGTGCTCGTCTTACTTCGCGGCGATCATCAACTGCACGAGACGAAACTCTCCGACAGCATCCGCGCGACTGCTGTTCGCCCGGCGCATCCCGAAGAGATTCGCGACCTGCTCGGCGCGAGTGCGGGAAGTCTCGGCGGAGTCGGCGCAAAGACTAAATCTCCCAAACTAAAAATTGTTGCGGATTCAGCGTTGAAGAACCGTCGCAACATGACCACCGGCGCAAACAAAGACGACCATCACCTCCGCGGCGTCGATATCGTGCGAGACATTCCAGTCGATGAGTGGTTTGAGTTGCGCACAGTTGAAGCGGGCGAGGGTTGTCCGAAATGTGAAACCGGCACACTCGAACTCTTCAAAGGCATGGAGATTGGTCACATCTTCAAGCTGGGTACCAAATACTCCGCATCGATGGGCGCAACCGTGCTGACGCAGGACGGCAAACAGGTACCCATCGTCATGGGCAGCTACGGCATCGGCGTGGAACGAATCATCAGCGCCACCGTCGAGCAAAATCATGATGACGATGGAATAATCTGGCCCAAGTCGCTCGCGCCGTTTGACGTAGTCGTCACGATCACAAACATGAAGCAGGACGATCTGCGCGCAGCCGGCGAGAAGCTCTATAAGGAACTGCAACAAGCAGGCTTTGACGTCTTGCTCGACGATCGCGACGAGCGCGCGGGCGTGAAGTTCAAGGACGCGGATCTGATCGGGATTCCTTATCGCGTCACGATCGGGAAAAAAATCGCGGACGGCGTGGTTGAATTGTTCGAGCGGCGCACAAAGAAGAGCGAAGATGTTAAAATCACTGACGTCATTGCTGCGCTGAAACAGGATTGAACGAATTTTTGTGTCAATCCTGAAATTCTCGTAGATGTTTGTGAAGCCTTTACCCGAAATGAAACTAGTTTGGATTTTACTAGTTCTACTTCTTCCCATCCCCACGCAGGCGCAGGATCTTCTTCCCGAACTTGTTCGCCGCATTAAACCGTCTGCTGTCGCGATCGAGACTTTCGATTCGCGCAACGAGAAACTCTCGCGAGGCAGCGGTTTCTTTGTCGAAGCCGATCGCATCGTCACCAACCGTCACGTGCTCGAGGGCGCGTATCGGGCCGAGATCCATTCGTCGACGGGAACAGTCTATCCAGTCAAAGGTGTGATTGCAGTCGATGCCGAGGGCGATATCGCGTTGTTGAAGATCGACGCGCCCGTAAATCAAATCAGGCCATTACCACTCGACAAGACTTCGCCACAGGAAGGCGAGAGCGTCGTCGTGATTGGGAATCCACTCGGTCTCGAAGGCAGCGTCACGAATGGAATTGTTTCCGCCGTGCGCGACATTCCGACTTTCGGTCGCATTATTCAAATCACGGCGCCGATCTCCTCCGGATCAAGCGGTAGCCCGGTAGTGAATATGCAGGGTCAGGTAATTGGCATCGCGACGTTGCAGATAACCGGCGGACAGAGTGTGAATTTCGCGATTCCTTCCGAGCGTATTTCTCAACTGCAAGTCGCGCCGATCATGTCGCTTGGTGATCTCGTCGCGAGCACCGGCAGAAATAAACGCGCAAAGGCGGTGCAGTTCTTTCGCGATGGTTTGAGTTTTCTTTCGAAGGACGACTGCGAGAAGGCGTTGCAGTATTTCGAGAAGGCGGTCGACTCAGACAGCAACTACGCGGAAGCGTGGGCGCAGAGCGGGTTTTGCAATGAGAAACTCGGCCGGCATGCAGAAGCGTTGGAGGCGTCGAAGAAGGCTGTGAATTTGAGACCGTCGGCTGAGTCGTATTTCAACATCGGCCTCGCGAGCTTCTATCTCAAGAACTATAAAGATGCGTCGGAAGCCTACCGGCAGTCGATCAAACTCGATCCGTACAATGCTGCCGACGCTCACTTCGCGCTGGGGTTGGTTTACCGCGACTGGGGCAAGCCTGATGAAGAGATCCAGGCGTACAAGCAGACGATTAAACTGCGGCCCGATTACACGGCGGCGTACGAGCGACTCGGCTCGCGTTATTTGAAAGCGAAAAAATTCAACGAAGCAATCGAAGTGTTTCGACAGCTTGCGGCGTTGAAGCCGGGTGATGCGGTCGCGCCGAATAATATGGGCGAAGCGTATCTCGAATTGAACAAGCTGAACGAGGCGATGGAATCGTTTCGGCAATCTATCCGTTTGAAACCGGACTTTGGAAAAGCCTACTACAATCTCGGTCGCTGTCTACTCGCGATGGGCAATCGCGATGGCGCACTCGAGCAATACACAATCCTCACCAACATCGATCCCGAATGGGCCGAGAAGCTCAACTCGATTATCAATCCTTAACCACGGATAAAACGGATCGCGAAAAAACCGATTTGCACTGATCCGAACCAAATCCGTGTGATCCGTGGCTAATTCAATACTTCGCCAACTATGGCGGTGAGGGCATTGTCTTGAAGACTGGGATTGCGTGGCAGTTGCCCGTGAAGATCGCAGCCGAAAACAGCGTAACGCGAGAGCTTCTTGAAGATGTGCTCGCCGAGTAATGACGTGCGGGTGACGCGACCGTCGCCGGGCGTGTACATCGCGTCAGTAGACTTCTGCTTTGAGATCTTAAGGCCACTCGAAGTTCGAAACTCACGCGGTCTGGTCAGTGTTACCCACCGGTTGCGTTTTTCATCACGCAGCACGACCGGAGCATTCAACGTTTCTTCGCAATCACCACCAATCGCGAGGAGCACAACCGGCGAATCTGAGTTTCCCGCCGCGTCAAGCGCTTCGTGAAATCGACGCGCACGTCTCAACGTCGCTGCGAGATATGCGTCAAGCATGTTCTCCGACCTGCCGTCGGTCCCACTGGTCTCAGCGTAATGACGTCTAAACTCAGGCGAATAGATCACGCTCCAACCATATCGTTTCCAAACTTCAGGGTCGTACAAATCCACCTTTAGCGGGTCTAAATTCTCATCAAGAAACCTGACGGCCTCGCGATGCGGCATCAGTTGAAACACCGACGGCGTCTTCACGACGTCTTCAGCAGTCAACTTATTCAGCAACGGAACGCGACGCCGCAAACCTTCAGTGATGGAATATCCTTCGATGAGCGTCGCGAACGCATCTGTAGAACCTTCGTTGGGCACGCCGATCATCACGATCTTGCCGATATGCGCGGCGCCCACCCACGTCGGCGTAATCGGACCTTCGTCAGTCGGCAAATCAAGATCGCCGTACATCGCCGCGTAACGCGCAATCAAACCACCCATCGAATGCGCGACGATGTTGAATTTGAGATTGGGCCGCTGCAGTTTGGTTTTTAATCGATCGATGCGTCTGAAGAGTTCACGTGCGTTGCTGACATTGTCCTGACGCCAGTCGTATGCAAAAACGTAAAACGTGTCCTGGTAACCATCCGCGGCCGGATTCTCCCAGTCGCCGTCACGATAACCGGCATAACGTCGCAGCGCTTCAAGCAAGTCTCTGTAGACATAAACTTCCGGCAGCACTTTCGCGAGCTTCACCGTCTCGATAATTTTTCCAGGCACAAGGTCATCACGATTCGCCGCGAGATCGGGACTGATCGGGAGTCCTTCCTGAGACGTGCGAAAAGCCGACGGCCAAACTTTTTCACCAGTCTTCGAATTGATCAGTTCGGTTCCGAGTATTCCGGGAATGACGATCACCGGACGCTTTCCAGAACGAGCTCGAGCGGAAGCAAAGATGTGTTCGAGATTGGGTGTACGCCGAGCGGAAATACACGCCGCACTCGAGACGAGCGAGAAGGCGATCAGAACGAGGAGAAGATGTCGCGAACGTTCAACTGGAGGTTTACTCAACTGGCACCGTCCAACGACGATTAATGAGGCTCGCGACGAATCCTGCGCCAAAGCCGTTGTCGATATTTACGACAGTTACATTTGATGCGCAGGAGTTCAGCATTCCAAGCAATGCCGCGACCCCTCCAAAAGATGCACCATACCCGATGCTCGTTGGCACAGCCACGACCGGAACACTTACGAGACCACCAACAACGGACGGCAAGGCGCCTTCCATTCCTGCTGCGACGATCACGACACGCGAACGTTGCAACAAACTACGCTCCGAAAGCACGCGATGGATTCCGGCGACGCCTGCGTCCCAGATACGATCGACGACGTTTCCCATTGTCTCCGCAGTGAGGGCTGCTTCTTCAGCGACAGGAATATCACTCGTGCCGGCTGTTACAACTGCGATCGAGCCAACGCCCTGATTGGTCTTGTCACGACGAATTCGCACCAGCCTGGCAGCTTCATGCCATTCGGCGTCGGTGACAATGTTACGAATCTCACCAAAAGTGCCTTCGTCTGTGCGAGTGACCAGGATGTTTGGCGAGCGCTGTGCGAGTTTTTCTACGATGCCGACGATTTGTGCGCGAGTCTTACCGCCGCCAAAGACGACCTCTGGAAAGCCCTGTCGCGTCGCGCGGGAGTGATCGACGCGCGCGAAGCCGATGTCTTCAAAGTGAAGATTCTTAATGCGATCGAGGGCCTCGCCGGTTTCCAATTCGCCGCTCTTGAAAGCGGACAATAGCCTCTCTAGTTCCTTTAAATCCATCGACCCCAGCATGCCACAAAAATTGACACAAAGCACATTGACAAAAACCCACTAAACCAATCGTTCGTACGGAATAGTGGTTTGTGACTTGTGTGCTTTTTTGGCAATATCTGAGCAGGCCGTGTCCACCGTAATCAAAAACACTCGACTGACCCTGGAGATGATCAAGATCGAGCACACGCTCTTTGCGTTGCCGTTCGCGTTTCTCGGCGCGGTGCTGGCTGCGAGAGGGCTTCCCACTGGCTGGCAGATTCTCTGGATTATCGTCGCGATGGTGGGAGCACGGTCTGCGGCGATGGCGTTCAATCGCATCGCAGACAGAACATTTGACGCGAAGAACCCGCGCACGGCTTCGCGAGCGTTGCCGGCAGGTCTGCTTTCTGTCGGCTTCGTCTGGGTATTCACGATTATCGCGGCGGTCATATTCTTTCTAGCTGCGGCGATGTTGAATCGTCTGACCTTGATTCTCGCGCCTGTGGCACTCGCGTGTGTTCTGTCTTACTCATTCACGAAACGCTGGACGCAGTTTTCGCACATTGTGCTGGGCGCATCTTTAGCCATTGCGCCTACGGGTGCATGGATCGCTGTCCGTGGCGAGATTGGGAGTCCTGTGCCGCTGTTGCTGTCGCTCGTGGTCCTGTTGTGGACTGCCGGATTCGACGTGTTGTATGCATGCCAGGATTACGACTTTGATCGACGTGAAGGATTGAGGTCCATTCCGGCGCGGTTCGGAATCGCGCGCGCACTCTGGATCGCACGCGCGCTCCATGCCGGGGCGTTTCTTGGTCTGTTGTGGCTGTTTGTTATTACAGGTCTTGGACCAGTCGCCTTCGCGGGCGTGATAGCCACCGGCGCGTTACTGATCTATCAACACCGACTTGTTCATGCTGACGACCTCAGTCGCTTGAACGCTGCTTTCTTTACTACCAACGCTTTTGTGAGCGTCATATTGCTGGCCACTTTCGGAAGCGCTGTTTTCCTCAACAAATGAATTGAGTATTGAGATGACTTTTTCACACGACGACAAACTGAACGAGATTGAGAAAACCGTCACGAGCGGCCAGCGGCTGTCATTCGAAGACGGCCTCGCGCTATATGCTACGGACGATTTACCTGGGCTCGGTAAACTCGCAGACATGGTGCGACGGCGAAGACACGGCCGCACGACGTATTTCAATGTCAATCGCCATCTCAATCCGACAAACATCTGTTACGCCGATTGCAAGTTCTGCGGTTTCTTCCGCACGCCACGTCAGCCCGACGCTTACACACACAACATCGACGACAGCTTAAGAGTCGCCGAGCGGGCAGTTGCTGAAGGCGCAACCGAGCTGCACATCACCGGCGGGCTCAACACGAAACTTCCATTCAGTTACTTCACCGATCTGCTTTCGTCGTTGAAGAAACAGTACCCGCAGTTGCATTTGAAGGCCTTCACGATGGTCGAATTCGATCACTTCGCGCACTTCTACAAGATGTCTGACGAAGACGTTATCAAGCAGTTGATCGATGCCGGCTTGGATTCGTGTCCGGGTGGTGGCGCGGAGATCTTTCGCGAACCAACACGTTCGATGATTTGTGCCCACAAGTGCAACGCTGAACGCTGGCTGGAACTGCAAGGGAAAATTCACGCTGCAGGACTCAAGACGAATGCAACGATGCTCTACGGGCATATCGAGTCGATTGAAGACCGTGTCGATCACCTCGTCAAACTTCGCGAGCAGCAGGAGAAATCGGGCGGTTTTCAGTGCTTCATACCGCTCGCGTTTTATCCCCCCGATACACAACTGGCCCACTTGCCTGGTCCATCCGGCGTTGATTCGTTAAAGACGATCGCCGTATCGCGCTTGATGCTCGACAACTTCGATCACATCAAAGCTTACTGGGTAATGCTCGGCAAACGGCTGGCCCAGGTCGCGCTTCATTACGGCGCCAACGATATCGACGGCACGATCACAGACGGTGGCGAGCTAACCACGAGCTATTCAGTCGAAGCGAACCAAGAAGTAAAGATGAACAAGACAGAACTCATCGGACTGATTCAGGAAGCAGGGTTTGAGGCGGTTGAGCGCGATACGGTCTACAACCGCATCGTCAGCATGGTCTAACAATATTTATGTCAGAAACAATCACACTTGCACATTCACCGGATTCCGACGACGCGTTCATGTTCTATGGCCTCGCGACGCACAAACTGAACACTGGGGATCTGAATTTCCAACACCTTCTCAAAGACATTCAAACTCTGAACGAGGAAGCGATGCGCGGCACGTACGACGTCACCGCGATCAGCTTTCACGCTTACGCGTACATTCACGAAAAGTATGCGCTGCTTCCTCATGGCGCTTCGATTGGCGACAACTACGGACCGATCGTCGTGTCGCGCGAGGCGGCCACGCCCGACGACATTCCCAATCTCAAGATTGCGATTCCGGGAAAGTTGACGAGTGCTTTTTTGGCGTTGCGGATCTTCAACTCCGATTTCAGGTATGAGGTTGTTCCGTTCGACAAGATCATCGACGCCGTTCAGGATGGCACTTGTGACGCCGGCTTGCTGATTCACGAAGGCCAACTGTTTTACGAGTCGAAGGGTCTACACAAAGTGCTTGACCTCGGCGAGTGGTGGCACCAGCAACACGGGCTGCCGCTGCCGATGGGTGGCAATGCCATTCGTCGCGACCTGGGCGACGATCGGATCAAGGAAGTTTCGAAGCTGCTGCGCGAGAGCATCAATTATTCGCTCACGCACCGTGACGATGCACTTCAATACGCGATGCAGTTTGCGCGCGACATGGATCCGGAGCTGGCTGACAGGTTCGTGGCGATGTGGGTGAACGATTTGACGCTGGATTACACGGATCGCGGTCGTGAGGCAGTCCGGCGGCTACTGGAAGAGGGATACAAAAAAAATATTATCCCCCACAAGGTCAACGTCGATTTTGTCGAGAGTTGAGTTTGGACAGGATTTACAAGATTTTCAGGATTGACAGGTAAATCCTAATCATCCTGAAAATCCTGTCAAAAAATGACTTCGGCTTTCCTACCTGCTAAGTGTAATTGTGTATAGGAATCGGTTGTTGAAGCTGGGGTGTGCGCGGTGATTTTATTAAGCCACCCCGCCCAGAAGGGGCAGCTAATCACCGCGCACATCATCGGCCTCAGACCACGTAAAACCAAGCTCCTCCCAAAGCCTGGTTTATCGCCCGCGCCGTGTAAGCAACGCCGCCGCTCGGCGTCACGTCTGCGCTCCCGCGCCGTAAAGCTTCACGGATTTTGGACGAGTGCCTGTTGCCGACATGAGGACCTTGAGAAACTTTATTTTTCAAACTAGCTGAGCCCGCAGTTTTTCGAGGTCAACCGGGCTCCTTTTCAGAGAACAACGCGACGCTAGTTAAGTTATAACTTATTCTAGTAAAGGAACCTTACACTAGATGCAAGAATTTTTGCAACAGGAAAATGGCGTTCTGCCCTGGACGGCCTCCCCGCCGCCCGAAAGGCTGGCAACAGGATTCTTTGATTCAAGCATCTGAGGACAGTTAGTTTGCACTGGACCAGGCGTTGACGGCAGGCCAAAACCCAACGCCGGAACCGCCTAAACTCCTGATATTGAGAAGAAGAAAGACCGTATGAAGACTCGTCTGCTCGTTGCTGCTCTGCTGCTTTGCTCCCTGTTAGCCGTTAGTGTCTCTGCTCAAACCAACGGAAACGGTGGCATGGACCCCGCTCAGATCGACCGCATTATCAAAACCTTTACCTCGAAGGAAGCGCACTTTCGCAAGGCTCTCAACACCTATTCATTCAAACGCGACGCACTCATTCAGAGCATCGGCATGGGTGGTCAGGTGGTCGGAGAGTATCACCGCGTTTCGACTTTCACGTTCGATGACCAGGGGGAGCGGTTCGAGAAGATCAGCTTCTTCCCTATGTCGACCCTCCCGGAGATTACTCAGGAAGACGTGGACGATTTGGGAGGTGTCAATCCGTTTGCCCTCGAGCCGTCCAAGAGCGACCTTTACAACTTTCGCTATGCCGGCAAAGAAAAGATCGACGAGCTGAACCTTTACATTTTTGATGTGTCGCCGAAAGTCATGCCCGATCCCAAGAAGTTAAAAGATCGACTCTTTTCAGGGCGTATCTGGGTTGACGATCAGGATCTACAGATTGTGAAGACGAAGGGTAAGGGTGTTCCCGAGACGAAGAAGAATAAGTTTCCGACTGTGGAAACTTATCGCGAACACATCGACGGCCGCTTTTGGTTTCCGACTTACTCTTACGCCGATGAGGAACTCATCTTTGATAATGGTGGTTCGATTCATGTGCGCATGAAGGTGCGCTATACGGACTTCACCGAGACCAAGGCGACACTGAAAGTCACCGAGATCGGTGAGAACGACGAGCCGACGGGTAGCGGCGTGGCGGCGCCACTTGAGGTTGGCGCACTCGATGCCAAAGCTACATCGTTGCCAAAGCCAGTCATATCGGAAGAGATGAAGCGTTTGAAAGCGAAGGGCAGAGTGACGGTTAAAGTCATCGTGGATGAGAACGGAAAAGTCACTTTTGCGCAGGCTCAAAATGGAATAGCTGTGCTGCGTGAAGCTGCGGAAGAAGCGGCACGCAAGGCCACGTTCGCGCCGATGACGAAAGATGGAATTACGGTGAGGTTTACCGGAACGTTGACTTACGACTTCTGAACAGGATTGAAAAGATTTTTAGGATTTACAGGATTCGTCTTGTAAATCCTGTCAATCCTGAAATCCTGTCTCCAACTCAGCAGCGACTGCAGCACGCACGTCACTTATCAATCGATCAATATCGGCATCTGTCACAACTCCACGCGTATCGACGGGCGGCAGTAGGACCATCTCGATGCTGCCCGATCGTGCTTCGCCAGTCCCCTTACCCATCAGCACATCTGAATTCTTGATCGCCACAGGCACCACCGGCACACCCGCTTCTCGCGCCATGTAGAACGCACCCTTCTTGAACGGCAGCAGTTCACCCGGCTTCGCGCGAGTTCCTTCCACAAAAACCGCAAACGACACACCTGACTTGATTCGTTGCGCGGCGGCTTCAGTCGTTCGTATCGCACTCTCACGATTCGACCGATCGATCGCCATCACATTCACAAACCCTTTCCAGCACAGTGGGATCCGAAGCTTGGAATTCACGTGACTTGAAGTCGCGGC